>Ga0302314_10001298_pt1 | contig 46773 bp, 49 predicted proteins | sample III_Palsa_N2_3_FD_200533 | JGI IMG/M metagenome (GOLD analysis project Ga0302314, IMG submission 200533) | Peat permafrost microbial communities from Stordalen Mire near Abisko, Sweden - III_Palsa_N2_3 | ecosystem: Environmental > Terrestrial > Soil > Palsa > Peat permafrost | place: Sweden...
CATGCAGGCGCCATCATCGACGTCTACCTGACCATGCTGCGCGACCTGCCGCGCATCCGCGCCAAGTTCGACGACGTCCGCGCCTCGGCCAGGAGCCAGGGCCGCCGGTTCTCCGACATGGGCGCGTTGGCGAGCGCGATCGTCCGGAAAAACCGCGCCGAGGCCGAGGCGCATTTCTACGCGATGTTCGAGCGCACCGGCGCCGACGCGATGGCGGCGAAACTCGATGCCGCGGTGGTCCGCCGCACCGCCGGCAAGCACACGCTGGCCACGTTCCCGGCGCCCGACTCGCAGCGCCAGGGCTGGATCGATGCCCTGCTGGCCGGCCGGTTGCCGGCGCTGGAGGCGTTGCGGCTGGAGCACAGCCTGTTCGCCGGCATCACCGCCTGGTCGCCGCTCGATATTTTCAACACGGGATCGTCGGCCGTCTATTTCGTCGGCGATCCGGAGACGATCGCGGCCGACGTGCGGCGCTACCACGATGACGCCGGGTTGTCGGCGTTGATCCTGTCCGGCTGGCCGCTGATCGACGAAGCGAGGAACGTCGCCGAATTGCTGATCCCGCGTCTCGACGAGATCCGGTAAGCCACGTCAGTTCCTCCGCTCGGCCAACATGTGCCGCGCGATGATCAGCTTCTGCACTTCGCTTGCACCCTCGTAGATGCGCAGCGCGCGCACCTCGCGATACAGCGATTCGACGATGTTGCCGCTGGCGACGCCGAGGCCGCCGAACATCTGCACCGCTGCGTCGACCACGCGCTGCGCCGCCTCGGTCGCGTGCAGCTTGGCCATCGCCGCTTCCCGGGTGATGCGGCGGCGCTGCACATCGCGCGCCCAGGCGGCGCGATAGACCAGCAGCGCACTGGTATCGACGTCGAGCGCCATCTCCGCCAGCTTGGCTTGCGTCAGTTGCAGATCGGCCAGCGTTCCGCCGAACATTTTTCGCGATGCCGCGTGGCGCAAGGCTTCGTCCAGCGCGCGCCGAGCAAAGCCCAGCGCTGCCGCACCGACGCTGGGACGAAAGATGTCGAGCGTGGTCATCGCCACCTTGAACCCCTCGCCCGGCGCACCGAGCAGGTCTTCTTCGCCCACCACGCAGTTTTCGAACCGCAGCGTTGCCAGCGGGTGCGGCGCGATCACCTCGATCCGTTCGGCAACCGTCAGCCCCGGCGTGTCGGCTTCGACACAGAAAGCGGAGAGCCCCTTCGCGCCGGGCGTCTCGCCGCTGCGCGCAAACACGACGTAGTGGCCGGCGATGCCACCGTTCGAGATCCAGGTTTTTTCGCCGTCGATCCGCCAGCCTCCGGCGACGCGCGCGGCCGTCGTGGTCATCGCGGCCACGTCGGAGCCGGCATCCGGCTCGCTCAGCGCAAACGCGGCAATCCGGGTTCCAGCGCGGGCCTCCGGCAGCACGCGCGCACGCAACGCCGGCTGCCCGAACAGCGCTACCGACGCCGTGCCCAGCCCCTGCATGGCGAAGGCGAAATCGGCAAGTCCGCTGTGCCGCGCGAGAATTTCGCGGGCGAGGCAGATCTTGCGCACGTCCAGCGTCGCCGCATCGTCGGCCACCGCTGCCGCAAGCCACCCGGCATCGCCCAGCCGCCGCACCAGATCGCGGCACGTCGCGTCCACGTCGGCGTGACCGACATGCGCGATGTGCTCCGCGGCCCAAGCATCCAGCGCGTGCGCAAACGCCCTGTGCTCATCATCGAAGAATGGCCAATCGAGGAACGAAAGATCGGCCATCAGTTGCCCTCGAACACGGGGCGCCGTTTCGCCGCGAACGCCTCGTACGCGCGACCGAAATCGCGGGTCTGCATGCAGATCGCCTGCGCCTGCGCCTCCGCCTCGATCGCGGCGTCGATGTCCATGCTCCATTCCTGATGGAGGCAGCGCTTGGTCATCGCATGCGCGAACGTCGGGCCATTCGCCAACTCCGCCGCCAGCGACTGCGCTTCCTGCAACACGGCGGCGGGCTCGCAGAGCCGGTTGTAGAATCCCCAGCGTTCAGCCTCGGCGCCGTCCATCGCGCGGCCGGTGAACAACAACTCCGCCGCCCGCCCGGCACCGATGATGCGCGGCAGCATGTTGCACGCGCCCATGTCGGCGCCGGCCAGCCCGACACGGCTAAACAGGAACGCAACCTTGCTGCGCGCCGTGCCGAGCCGCAGATCCGACGCCATCGCCAGGATCGCGCCCGCCCCCGCGCACACGCCGTCAACGGCGGCAACGATCGGCTGTGGGCAGGCGCGCATCGCCTTCACCAGATCGCCGGTAATGCGCGTGAACGCGAGCAACCCCTGCGTGTCGCCGGCGCGCTGCAACGCGACCAGCGGCCCGATGATCTCGTGCACGTCGCCGCCGGAGCAGAAATTGTCGCCCGCGCCGGTCAGCACCACCGCGCGCACGTCGTCGGCATACGCCAGCGCGCGAAACAGGTCGCGCAATGCGGCGTAGCTCCCGAAGGTCAGCGGATTCTTGCGCTCCGGCCGGTCGAGCGTGACCGTCGCCACCCGCTCCGTCAGCGCAAACCGAAAATGCTGCGCGGCGAACGTGCTGGCGTCGAAGCGTCCGCGGTCCTGCGGCGGCATGGCGGTCTCCTCCCGGTCGCCACCATGCTGGCGCACGCGGGGAGGGCGTTCAATCCCGCCGGCGCGTCAGGCGGCGCGGGCCGCCGCACCGCCGATCGCCTCGCCGATGCGGCGCGCCACCGTCTGCGCCTGCACCCGCACGTCCGGCACCGCGATGCATTCCCAGAACACCCCGCGCACGATCGGGCCGAGCGCCCACAGGCCGCCGGCCACGCGGCCGCCGCTGTCGCGCACCTCCAGCGTCTCGGTCACGTCGAGCCCGAACGACCAGGGATCAAGCCGCGCCAGCCCGCGCCGGCACAGCGCGCGCACCAGCGGGCTGTCGGCGTCCGCCGCACTTTGCAGCCCGGTCGCGCTGATCACCCGCTGCACGAGGAGCGGCTCGGGCGCCGGTTTGCCGTGCGGGCGGATCAGCGCCTCCACCCGGTCCTCGGCGAAATTCATGCCCGTCAGCCGGCCCCGCCGCACCTGCAGGTAGCCGGAGGCCAGCATCTCCGCCATTTGCTCCGCCACCGGGGCCGCGAGGCGGTGGCGATGAACGTCCCAGTATGGCCGCAGATGGCGCAGGAAGCGGTTGCGGTCGGCCGGCGACAGGCTGCGCCAGATGGCGGCGGTGATCGGGCGCAGACTGTCCAGCACGCCGCGCCAGTCCACCCCGCGCGCCGCCGCCCGCTGCACCTCCCAGCGCACCCGGCCCAGCAACAGCGCCAGCGAGCCGCGCTCGGTATCGCTCATCTCGGGCGTCGCCCAGGGCCGGGTGGCGGCGTGGCGGTGCGGCAGCAGGCCGCGCCGCGACACCGCGATCACCGGCCCGGGGAACCCCGCCGCGCGCAGTTCCAGCAGCAGGTCGACCATGGTCATGCCGGTGCCGAGGACCAGCACCGGCAAGTCGGGCCGCAACCCCTTGGTGGTGCCGGACGCCCAGGGGTCGGTGCGGTGCAGCCGGTTCTCGGGCGCAGCCGGCGGCAGGTTGCCGATTGCCAGCACGACGGCGGCCACCCGGTAGCTCGCGCCGCCCGCCGTATGCAGCCGCCACGCGCCGCCGTCGCGCTCGATATCGACGATTTCGGCGGCCAGCTTGCCGAGCCGCCCCGGCACCCCGGCCACCGCCCGGTCCAGCAGCGAACACAGATAGCGCCGATACAGCCCGCGCGAGGCGAACAGCCCCGCCTCGGTCTCCTGCATCTGCTCGGGACATTCCCAGCGCACCGTCTCCAGCCAGTCGGAGAAATGCGCCGGCTGGTCGGGAAACGCGCTCATGTTGGCGGCGCGCACGTTCAGCAGATGGCCGGCATGGCCGGTGGCATAGGCCGCGCCGCAGGCAAACGTGTCGCGTTCGCACAGCAGCACGTTCTGCTCCGGCGGCAGCGTCTCGGCCAGATGCAGCGCCACCATCGTGCCGGAGAAACCGGAGCCGATCACGGCGACCGGCAGTTGCTCGCCGTGCTCAGGCGGGAGGGTCGGGACATGGCGTAATCGCGAAGGGCAGCCGGGGCGACCCCCGGGGTAACCTCCGTGATCCACAACCCGGAGCAACGCCATGGACCAGCAGCACTACGTCGGCCTCGATGTCTCGCTTGAGACCACCTCGATCTGCGTGATCGACGAGGGCGGCTCTGTCGTTTGGCGCGGCAAGTGCGGCACAGACCCTGATGCGATTTCTCAGACCGTTCGCGCCCGCGCTCCCGCCCTGGCGCGGGCGGGCCTTGAGACCGGCCAGCTCTCTAACTGGCTTACCCTCGGGTTGCGGCGGCTGGGATTGCCGGTTGTCTGCCTCGACGCCCGCCATGCTAAGGCCGCGCTCAGCCTTCAGGTCAACAAGACCGATGCCAACGACGCCCTCGGCCTCGCGCAGATTGTGCGAACCGGCTGGTTCCGGGAAGTCGCCATCAAGAGCATGGACGCCCAGACCTTGCAGCTCCTGCTGACCGCCCGGGCGCAACTGATTTCCCAGCGGCAGGCTATCGCCAACAATATAAGAGGACTGCTGAAGACCCTCGGCCATGTCATCCGGCGCGGCTGCAAAGGCCCGTTCGCAACGCGGGTGCGAGAGGCGATCGATGGGAACCCGGCGCTGGCGGCGATCGTCGAACCCCTACTCGTCGCCTGGCAGGCCCTTCGCGACCAGGCTGCCGTCTTCGACCGCAAAGTGACAATGAAGGCCAAAAGCGATGCTGCCGCTCGGCGGCTCATGTCGGTGCCGGGTGTCGGCGTGATTGTCGCCCTCGCCTACAAAGCGGTGATCGATGATCCCGCCCGTTTCAAGCGATCGACCTCGGTCGGGGCTTATGTCGGTCTGACGCCAAGGCGCTACCAGTCCGGAGAGGTGGACATGGCGGGACACATCTCGAAGTGCGGCGACGGCCTGCTCCGATCCTACTTGTTCGAGGCGGCTAACGTCTTGCTCACCCGCCATCCAAAGCCGTGCAAGCTGAAGGCATGGGGGCTGGCGCTTGCGGCCCGCATCGGCATGCGCCGCGCTAAGGTGGCGGTTGCCCGCAAGCTGGCCGTGATCATGCACCGGGTCTGGAAGAATGACCGCGACTTCGATTGGGGTGACGCTTCGGCCTCCACATGATCGTGCTCACCCGATTGATTCGCCGACCGAGATCCGCCTGAGATGGCGGGAGCATGTCCCAGCCGGGACGAGGCCCGGCAACCCCGCGCTCCTTCGTTGCGGCCCGCTTGCGGTGACCGCGTTCGGGACATAGGGGTGCCGACCTCCCCGACGCCAAGTTGCGGCTGCCAACAGACCGCGGAAAGAACCATGACCCGGCAGGACAGTAGCCCCGACCTGATCGAGCGTTGCACCGTGCTCGCGACCGTCAAGACCGCTTCGCGCCGCCTCCGGCGGTGGCCTGCGGCCAGTCTTGACCGCCGCTGCGCGCGGCGCAGAGTGATATTGCAGGCCGGGACGGAGAAACGGCGCTTCAACCGAACAGAGAAACACTGTGTTTAGCTCACCAGATGCCCTCGAACTCGAAGTCATAGAGCAGGTTCGTATTCGATCAGCGAAGCGAGTGGCGGTTTCTTTGGATACTGAAATCTACAACGACCTCGGCTTGTATGGGATGGATGTTTGGGAGATCGCCAATTATCTTCACAAAAAATATGGCACCAGCTTCGAGAGTTTTCCAATGGACGATTACGTTCCGCCAGAATCCTCTCTCCCTTGGCGATGGCTCTGGCAAAAGGTTGTTGGGCGTCCTCGATACAAATCCCTAACCGTGAATCACTTCGTAGAGGCAGCTCGACGAGGTGCATGGTTTGAGCCATCGACAAGCGATTGAGCAGTCGGAAGTGCATCAGTTTGAATTCTCCGCTCGCTCTTGGCATTGAAGACGATGCTCACGCCCTATTGGATCAAGACCGCCGGCCCATACAATGGCAAGGTTCATGCCATCGGCGTTGGCATCACCGCCCGCTCAAAGGATGACGCGGCTGCGCTTTTCCGATTGGCCTTCGGCGAAGCCCATGAATTTCTGTCGATTGAGCCGATTGATGACATGCGGTCGATCGACCAGAATCACGTCATGCCGAATATGGGGAATGCCCTGCGCCGAGGCATCTGGTTCCCGCGCGGATTCGATCACATTTCAAACTGACGCACTACCACGGCTGCGCTTCAAAAAGAGCTTGCCAAATCGGCCGCGATTAAAGAACGAAGGCGGGGGCGATCGGGGGCGCCGCCGCCTCGGTACAGCCTGCGCTCATCCCGCGGCCCTCCGGAAACCGGAGCTGGTCGAGTCGGTCACCACCTCCCCGAACGGCCCGGCATTGCCGGAGGGCGCCAGCGCAACGTCGGCCACGGCACCATGCGTCCGCAGCTTCAGCAGCGGGAACACCAGTTCCGCCACGCGATAACACTCCTCCAGATGCGGGTAGCCGGAGAGGATGAACCGGTCGATGCCGAGCGCCTGGTACTCGCGCATCCGCGCCGCGACTTGCTCCGGGTCGCCGACCAGCGCCGTGCCGGCGCCACCACGTACCAACCCCACGCCGGCCCAGAGATTCGGCGCGATTTCCAGTTTGTCCCGCCGGCCGCCATGCAGCCGCGCCATGCGCGACTGGCCGACCGAGTCGAAGCGCGCGAACGTCGCCTGCGCCTTGGCGATGGCGTCGTCGTCGACGTATTGGATCAGGTCGTCGGCCGCCCGCCACGCATCCTCGGCGCGTTCGCGCACGATGATGTGCAGCCGGATGCCGAAGCGCAGCGTGCGGCCGCGTGAAGCCGCCACCTCCCGCATCACAGCGATCTTGGCGGCGACGTCGGCGGCCGGTTCGCCCCAGGTCAGGTAGACATCGCAATGCTCAGCCGCGACCGCCTGCCCGGCACCCGAAGACCCGCCGAAATACAGCGTTGGATACGGCCTCTGCAGCGGCGGGTAGGCCAGCTTGCCGCCCTCGATGCGCATGTGCTGGCCGGTCCAGGTGACGGTCTCGCCCTGCATCAGGCCGCGCCAGATGCGCAGAAACTCGTCGGTCGCCTCGTAGCGCGCCTCGTGGTCGAGCCACACGCCGTCGCCGCGCAACTCCACCGGGTCGCCGCCGGCCACCACGTTCACCAGCAGCCGGCCGCCGGAGAACCGGTCCAGCGTCGCCGCCATGCGCGCCGCCATCGCCGGCTCCGACAACCCCGGCCGCACCGCAACCAGGAAACGCAGTTTTCGCGTCAGCGGCACCAGCGCCGAAGCGACCACCCACGAATCTTCGCACGACCGCCCGGTCGGGATCAGCGCACCGAAGTAGCCCAGCCGATCCGCCGCCCCGGCGATCTGGCTCAGATAGTCGAGCGTTACCCCGCGCGCGCCGATGCCGGTGCCGAGATACCGCCCATCGCCATGCGTCGGCAGGAACCAGAGCAGATCGAGGGCGTCGTCCTCGGTGTCGGTCATCGGGGTCTCCCGTTGTCGGGGCGCGCCACTCAGCCGAGCAGTGCGTCCAGGATCGCCGCTTCCAGTGCTGCGGCGTCGGCGGAGGCACGCGGGCGCGGGCGCGGCAGATCGACCGGCACGTCGAGCGCAACCCGCCCGCCCCGCAACACCAGAATCCGGTCGGAGAGCGCCACCGCCTCCGCCACGTCATGCGTGACCAGCACCGCGGTAAAGCCGGCGCGGCGCCAGATCCGCGCGATCAGCCGCTGCATGTCCGTCCGCGTCAGCGCGTCGAGCGCGCCCAGCGGTTCGTCGAGCAGCAGCAGCCCGGGTTGCCGCACCAGCGCCCGGGCCAGCGCCACACGCTGCTTCTGGCCGCCCGAGAGCACCGCGGGCCATTCGCCGGCGCGCTCCGCAAGGCCTACGGCGGTCAGCGCCGCCAGCGCCTTCTCCCGCCAGCCCGCGCCACGCGCGATGCCGACATTGCCGATCACCGTCTGCCACGGCAGCAGCCGCGCATCCTGGAACATGATGGTGATATCAGGCGAAATGCCGACAATCGGCCGGCCATCGAGTTCCACGCTGCCGGCGTTCGGCGCATCCAGCCCCGCCAGCAGCCGCAACAGCGTGCTCTTGCCCTCGCCGCTGCGCCCGACGATGGAGACGAAACTACCCGGCGCGATGTCGAGGTCGAAGCCGTCGAGCACGGTGCGGTTGCCGAACACCCGGCCGACGCCGCGCAGGGTCACGACGGCCCCACCGACGCGCGCGGCAAGCGCCTCCGCCTGCGCCTCGCGCGCGACCGTGCCGTCGGCAGCAAAAGCCTGCCCCATCACATCCGCCAGCATGGTCAATGCTCCCCACCGGCGAAACTGGGATGCCAGGGCAGGCAGAGCCGCTCCAGCGCCCGCGCCATCACATCGGCCAGCTTGCCGAGCAGCGCGTAGAGCAGCACGCCCACCAGCACGACGTCGGTCTGCAAAAACTCGCGCGCGTTCATCGTCATGTAGCCGATGCCGGAACTGGCCGAGATCGTCTCCGCCACGATCAGCGTCAGCCACATGATGCCGAGGCCGTAGCGCACGCCGAGCAGGATCGAGGGCATCGCGCCCGGCAGGATCACGCGCCAGAACATGGCCAAGCGCGGCAGCCGGTAGACGCGGCCCATCTCGATCAGCCCGGCATCGACCAGCCGCACCCCGTGATAGGTGTTCAGGTAGATCGGAAAGAACACGCCGACGGCCACCAGAAACAGTTTCGCCGGCTCGCCGATGCCGAACCACAGAATGACCATCGGGATGATCGCCAGATGCGGGATGTTGCGCAGCATCTGCAACGTGGTGTCGAGCAGCCGCGACGCCAGTGGGGAAATCCCGTTCAGGAGGCCGAACAGCAGGCCCAGCGTGCCGCCGATTGCAAACCCGCCAAACGCCCGCTCGCAACTGATCGCGGCGTTGCGCAGCAGGTCGCCGCTGAGCGTCAGCGTCCACGCCGCGTGCGCGATGCCGAGCGGCGAGGGCAGCGTGCGGCGGGTGATCCAGCCCTGGTCGCAGCCGATCTGCCAGACGGCGAGAACAAACACCGGCACCACCCACGGCAGCAGCGGCCGCAGGCTCACCCGCAGCCGCGGCAGCGCGAACGCGGGGCCGGAGAGCGAAAGGCTCATCGCAAGCCCCCTCCCCTTGTGGGAGGGGGTTGGGGGAGGGGTCGGGCCGCACCGGCGCCCGAGCGCTCGCTCGCCATCACGACGGCGGCGACCACAGGGCGTCCCGCACGGCAACCGGCACCGGGATCAGCTTGAGGTCGTGGAACGTGTCGGCGATTTGCTGCTGGTCGGCCACCACCTGCGGCGTGATCGGGCCGATGCCGTAGCCCAGCCGGGCGACCGCGGTCTGCAACACCGGAACCGGCAGCTTCAGGATCGGCGCCAGCATGGCCACGGTTTCCGGCTGATGCGCCTCGGCCCATTTGTCCGTCGCATCCACCTGCGCCAGCAGCAGCTTCAGCACCGCGGGCTCGCCCTCGGCAAAGCCGCGCGTGGCAAGGAAGAACTGCCGGTTGGTCGCCAGCCCCGTCCCATCCGCCAGCACCCGCGCCTGTGTCGCCGCCTGCGCGGCTGCGAGATACGGGTCCCAGATCACCCAGGCATCGACCGCGCCCTGCTCGAACGCCGCGCGCGCATCGGCCGGCGCCAGATAGACTGGTTCAATATCCGTCGGCCCAAGCCCCACCGACTTCAGTGCCTGCACGAGCAGGAAGTGGACGTTCGAGCCCTTGTTGAGCGCGACGCGATTGCCCTTGAGGTCGGCGATGCCGTGCAGCTTGCTGTTCTGCGGCACCAGGATCGCCTCGCCAGTTGGCGCCGGCGGCTCGGCCGCGACGTAGACCAGCGGCGCACCGGCCGCCTGGGCGAACACCGGCGGCGCGTCGCCGGTGATGCCGAAATCGAGGTCGCCGACATTCAGCGCCTCCAGCAATTGCGGGCCGCCGGGGAATTCGGTCCAGGTCACGCTCCAGCCAAGCTTCTGCAGCAGCGGCTCAAGCGTGTGGCGTTCGCGCAGGATCACCAGGGTGCCGTATTTCTGTACGCCGATGCGCAGCACATGGTCCGCCGCGGCGGCCCGGGTCGCCGCCATGCCGACGGCGGCGGCCAGGGCCGCCACGGCCGCCAGCAGCCCACGGCGCCCAAGGCTTACGCTCGGCCTCATGGACAATTTCCTGCTCAGCATGTGGCCCGACGCCTCCATTCCAGATCTCCGAGCGTCCGGAAAGTCTTGCTTCGACGACAGGGAGCCACCACCGGGCAAACCTTCGGCGATACTCCGACGTATCTATGGGCCGTTCCGCATGCTGCGAAACCCCCAGCCAAGGCGCCACGCCGAATGCAGCGCACGCGGGCACGCCACCGCGCCACAACCCCGCGGGATCATGGCACACTAGAATGCCTATCTGTCAACTATGATTTTGTGGCGACCTACCCCGCCGGGCAGGCCCCGGCTCAGGCCGCGGCGGTGCCGCGCACAGGCTTGCCGGACTCGGCCTTGGCGGGACGGACCTGGCGCTGCACCAGATCGGCGAGGGTGGAATCCTCCAGCACCGCCGCCACCGCGTCGCGCGCGCGTTGCAGCAGCGCACGCAGCCGGCAGGTATCGAGGTCCGGGCAGTCGGCGCAGGCGCGGAACTGGGTGCGGCTGGCACAGGGCGCCAGCGCCAGCGGCCCGTCGACGATGCGGATGATGTCGGCGACTGCAATCGCCTCCGGCCGCAGCCGCAGCCGGTGCCCGCCCCCGGGTCCGCGCCGGCTCTCCAGCAGCCCGTTGGTGCGCAATTCCACCAGGATCGCCTCCAGGAATTTGCGCGGGATCGACTCCTGTTCGGCGATCTGCGCGGTGGGCACCCAGTCGGTCGCGTCGCCGCGGTCGGCCAGATGGATCGTCGCGCGAAGGGCGTATTTGGCCCGGCTGGAAAGCATCTCTACTCGTGTCCCGGTTACAGGCTCGGCAGCGCAGCGGTCAGATTTCGCCCTCGGCGCGCAGCATGCGGATGCTCTCGCGCAACGCCCGCGCCGTCTCGGCCACGTCGGCCGCGGTGTGCGCGACGGAGGTGAAGCCGCCGAGCCGGACGCCCACGTCCACCCCGTTCAGCAACAGCGCCAGCCGCAGCCGCGACATCAGCTGGGCCGGCTGGTTCTTGTACTCGTCGAGCGTGATCGCATATGGATCGAACGTGTCCGGCGTGATCTCGCGGCGCTTCGGGTTGAGGAAGATGTGGAAGCCCGAGGACGTGCCGTAGACCGCCCAGGCCAGCCGCTCCTCGGCCAGCACGGCGTTCAGGGCCGCCCGCACGTCCGCGGCGGTGTCGGCGGCGCGCTCGCACACGCCGCCCTGGGCAATGATCCCCAGCGCCGCCGCACCCGCCGCGGCGGAGACCGGGTTGGCGTTGTAGGTGCCCTGGTGGCCGATCTTCTCCCGCCCCGAAGCGGGTGCGGCGGCAAAGTCGAGCAGGTCGAGAATGTCCTTCCGGCCGGTCACGCAGCCGCCCGGCAATCCGCCCGCCAGGATCTTCGCCCAGGTGGAAAGATCCGGCACGATGCCGAGCGCCCCCTGCACGCCGCCCGGCGACACGCGGAAGCCGGTGATCACTTCGTCGAGGATCAGCAGCGTGCCGGCTCGTTCGGTGGCCTCGCGCAGCGCCCGGATGAACTCGGGGCGCAGCGGCACCTGGCCGAAGCTCGATCCGGTCGGCTCGACGATGAGGGCGGCGATGTCGCCGGCGGCGAGCTTCGCCGTCACGTCGGCGATGTCGCCCGGTTCCGCCAGCACCACGCCGGCGGCGACGCCCTGCAGCACGCCGGGGGTCGGCGAGCCGTCGAAGTGGTTGGCGAAGCCGGTCGTCATGTGGTCGTGCCAGCCGTGGAAATGGCCCTTGAAGCGCAGCAGCTTGGGCCGGCCGGTGAAGGCGCGCGCCAGCCGCAGCGCCAGCAGCGTCGCCTCGGTGCCCGAGGAGGTGAAGCGCAGCCGCTCCGCCGCCGGCACCAGCTTGCGCACGATCTGCCCCCACCGCACCTCCAGCGGGTGGTTGGCGCCGAACTGCGTGCCCTGCGCCTCCACCTCGGCGATGCGCGCGGTCACCACCGGATGCGCGTGGCCGAGGATCAGCGCGCCGTGGCCGCCGTAGAAATCGACGTATGTGTTGCCGTCCACGTCCCATTTATGGGCGCCCTGGGCGCGCTCGATATACGGCCCGTACGGATCGGCGATGCGGCCGTCATGGGTGATCCCGCTCGGGAACAACTCTGCCGCATCGCGCGCCAGCGCGGCGGACCCCGGCGTCCGCTCCCGCCACGCGGCAACGATACGCGAATTGCTGCCGGCGGCCGGCTCGGCCGTCATCGGGAGGGACATCGGGGTACTCCTCGGGGCGCTGGAGGCGCGACTCGGTCGGCCGCAATTCCATACTGCGCCGCTATGCGTGCCCGAGGGAAGGCGAGACCCCGCATCTCAGGCCGGCCAGCCGCGCAGTGCCGGCCGGATCGGCCGCCGATGGCGGCTCAGACCATCTTGTGGCTGCCGTCGCACATCGGCTTGCCTTCGGTATGCTTGCAGCCGCAGAACCACGCGTCGCCGTCCGCCTCGGCCTTGTACTCCATCGGCGCGAAGCCGCTGCCCTTGTGCGAGCCATCGCAGAACGGCTGCGCGGCACTCTTGCCGCAGGCGCACCACCAGTACGACTTCCCGGCTTCGACCGTCACCTGGTACGGCGCCTTCTGGGCGATCACGGGGTCGGACGACATGGGGAGCCTCTTTCGGTGCGGGTTGGGCGTCGCATCGACGTATACATTGCCGTTTTCTCACCTGCCACGGCGTTGTCCGGCCCGCGGGCGGGGGATAAGAGATCCGCTCACGCACCGACTCGGCCATCGGTCCGGCCGCCATCGAGGAGGGTTGCCATGCCTCGCCTTGCCGTCGCCGCCACGCTCGCCGCAACGCTCGTTGCCGGCGCCGCCTCCGCCCAGGTGATGACCGCGCCGCCGACCTATTTCGAGGCGCAGACCAAGCTGACCGCGGCGGAGATGAAGGCCACCTTCTCCGGCAAGTACCACGAGGACGGCGTCGACATCGCCGGCCACTACTGGACGGTCGACGCCGCGCCCGACGGCACGCTCAAGGTCGCCGCCGGCGCCTACGTCGACACCGGCCGCGCCCGGCTCGACGGGCTGAAACTCTGCGTGAGCTACGTCAAGACCTGGAAGGGCGAGGAGCATTGCTTCCAGTACGCCCACCACGGCAAGGAACTCGCCAGCTACGGGCCGGACGGCAAGCTCGATTCGACGGTGACCATCACCCACTAGCGCCGGCAAACCGCGCCGCCAGCGCGGGGTCGAGGCCGACCACCTCCCGCGCCGGCAGCGCCGCATAGCCGCCGGCGCGCGCCTTCGGCAGTTTCAGCCGCGCCAGCGCTTCCGCCAGCGCCACGGCGCACGAAACCCCCTCGATCACCGGCACCGGCAGCCGTGGCTGCACCCGCGCCGCCATCGCCGCCATCACCGCGCCGATCAGCACGATCACATCCACCCGGTCCCTGGCGATCAGGTCCTCGGCCTCGGCCACGATCAGGTCGGCAACCCGCTCCGGCGCCGCCAGCAGATCGAGCGGGCTCGCCTCCGCCGTGCGCAGGCCGCCGCAGCGGGCGCCCAGGCCGTAGCCCTCGACCATCTCGCGCAGCGGATAGCCGCTGCGGCGCGACAGCGTCAGCACGCCGAACTGCCCACCGGCGAGGCAGGCGACATGCAGCGCCGATTCGGTCAGGCCGAGCACCGGAAACGCGAACATTTCCCGAGCCGCGCGCAGCCCGCAGTCGATCGAGGCGCCAATGATCGCGGCATCGCAGCCCTCCGCTTCCCGCGCCAGCAGGTCCAGCGCCGCGTGCTCGGCAATGGCGCCTTCCGCCCGCGTGCCGATCACCCGCGCGCCGAACCGCGCCGTGACCGGCACGATCTCCGTCCCCGGCGAGGCCGCGCCACGCGCCGCGGCGGCGATGGTGTCGGTGACCGCCTGGGTGGTGTTGGGGTTGGCGAGCAGGAGGCGCATGGGCGATCTTCCGCTATGGCGTCCACGTGCTGCCGAGCGGCGCTGGCAGGTCCGTGCCGGCAGGCGTATCCGTCAGCGCCCGCATGTAGCGCAAACGCTCCGGGTTCGGTGGGCGCATCATCGCGTCCACGACCGCATCGGCCGACGCAATGACGCCGGCCTCTTCCAGGCCGCGAAGCAACCCGACGGTGGACAGCAGATGGACGTTCTCCGGCTGGCGAAAGAAATGAATGGTCCGGAAATCCGAGTCCTCGAACAGCAACAGCACAGCCTGATCGGGCGTGACGTACTGTTCGACATGCCCATTGATGAACTCCACGATGGCCGCATCGCCAATGCCACGTCCGGGAACAAACCCGCCCTTTGCCCGTGCCTGCCGTGCCTGCGCGCCGACGAAGGTCGGCGCAATCGCGATTTCCTTGCCTGCGTGACCATCGATGAATGCCTTGACGTCTCGGTCCTTGGCATACCGGGGGGGATCGCTGGTCACCTCATCGTAGATCGCGTCCAGCACCACGATCGGCATCGCCAGTTCCAGCAACAACGGCAAGGCATCGGCCACCCACAGGCTGTTGAGCGGCCCTGCGTCAGGGATGACCAGCGTGCAGCGCGCGCTCACCCCGTGCCTCCCGCAGCAGGCGGACGAATGTCGCCTGCATCGGCGCGATCACCTCATCCGGCAGGCGCGGCGGACGCAGGCCGTGTTCTCCCAGTGCCAGCAGCAGTTGCGCGTAGTCGCGCAACCCCAGGGCCTCGATCGCGCGCTCCTTCGTGAGCCTGCCTTCCGCGAATGCGACCAACGGATCCTCGGGCGCGGCCGGCCCTGTGGCCTCGCTCATCACCCGCTCCAGGTGATCCCGAAAAAGCTCGGGCAAGGTCGTTCCATGCTGCGCAGCATAGGTTTCCGCACGGCGAAGCAACGCCGCAGGCAGATCAAACGTCACCGCCTCGCTAGGTGTCTGGTCCATCACGACCCTCCGGCTCGCAAGATAATGTGCTCTTCAGTCCCGCACCTCAACTCCCCCGATACGTCGAATACCCGAACGGCGAGAGAATCAGCGGCACGTGATAGTGCCCGTGCGGGTCGGCGATGCGGAAGCGGATCGGGATTTCCTCGTAGAACCCCGCCCCCGGCGCGCCGCGCCCGGCGTGCCAGTCGCCGACGAGGAACAGGATCTCGTAGATGCCGGGCCGCAGCGCCTCGCCCTGGATCAGCGGCGCATCGCAGCGGCCGTCGGCGTTGGTGCGGAAGCGGCCGAGCACGCGCCGGTCGCTGCCGTCGATGCGGAACAGCGTCAGGATCAGGCCGGCCACCGGCTTGCCTTCGGCCGTGTCGAGCACGTGCGTCGTCAGCCGGCCTTCCGGCCCTTTGGCATTCATGGTCCCGGCGCTCCCTGCGCGATCCAGGCGGCGAGCATGGCGCGTTCCTCCGGCGTGATGTTGGTCAAATTGCCCAGCGGCATCGTCTGCGTCTGCACCGCCTGCGCGTTGATCTGCGGCGCCATGGTGACGATGCGCTCCGGGGTGTCGAGCATGACACCCTTCGGCGCCTCGTCGATGCCCTCGAATGTCGGCTTGGCGGCGTGGCAGACCGCACAGCGCGTGGCGACGACCTTCTGCACGTCGGCGAACCTGACCGTCCCCGCCCCGGCCTGCGCGCCCGGCTGGCCGGCGACCGTGAGCACAGCCGCAAAAATCATCGGCACCGCCGCCGCCGGCCACAGCCACCACGCCGGCGTCGCGCCCGTATGCTTGGTGTTGAACCAGTGCCGCACCAGAAAGCTCGCGATGAACACGGCGGCCAGCACCGCCCAGCTCCAGCGCGTGCCGTAGGTGAATGCGGAGTGGTTGCTCAGCATCACGAACACCACCGGCAGCGTCAGGTAGTTGTTGTGCACCGAGCGCTGCTTGGCCTCCGCCCCGAGCTTCGGATCGGGCGTCTTGCCGGCAATCAGGTCGCGCACCACGATCGTCTGGTTGGGGATGATGACGAAGAACACGTTCGCCACCATGATCGAGCCGACCAGCGCGCCGATATGCACGAACGCGCCGCGGCCGGAGAACACGTGCGTGTAGCCGAACGCCACGGCCACCAGCAGCACGAACCCCACCACCGCCAGGCGCAGCGTGTTCTGCCCGATCCGGGACTTGCAAAGCTGGTCGTAGATCACCCAGCCGACCGCCAGCGAGACGACGCCGATGGCAACCGCGGCAACCGGCGACAGGTCCAGCACGGTCCTGTCGATCAGGTAAAAGTTCGGATTGACGTAGTACAGCAGGACAAGCAGCAGAAAGCCGAAAATCCAGGTGGAGTAGGCTTCCCACTTGAACCAGGTCAGGTGCTCCGGCAGGTAGTCCGGGGCGACGGTGAACTTCTGCATCTGGTAGAAGCCGCCGCCATGCACCTGCCACGCCTCGCCCTTGACGCGCTTGTCCAGGCGGGGATGCGGCTGCAGGCTGGCGTCCAGCGCGATGAAGTAGAACGAGCTGCCGATCCAGGCGATGCCGGCAACCACGTGCGTCCAGCGCACGAGCATCTCCACCCAATCCGTCGCCATCCCCCACGTCATCGCGCGTCCCCGACCATTGCACATCCATGCTGGCCGTGCGCAGGGCCCGAGGCAACCCGCCCCGTCAGGCGATGAGCGGCCGTCGCTTCTCCAGCGTCACGATCGCCACGCCCACGGCCGACACCGCCAGACCTGCCCACCCGGCGGGCGGCAGCGTCTCCCCAAGCACAGCCCAGGCCAGCAGCGCCGTGATCGGCGGCACCAGGAAGAACAGCGCCGAGACGCGGGACGCCTCGCCGACGCGGATCATCGCCAGCAGCAGCGTGATCGCCAGAATCGAGTTGGCGAGCACCAGATAGGCGAGCGACCCGATCAGGCCCGCGGTGACGTGCAGCCGCATCGGCTCGAAGGCGCAGGCCAGCGGCAGGACCACGAGCAGGGCGACGCCGCATTGTACCATGCTGGCCGTCACCGGATGCTGGCGGAGGCCGAATTTCCGCTCGTACAGCGTGCCGAAGGTGATGCCGGCGAGCGCCAGCGCCGCGAACAGCAGCCCGAGCAGCGGCAGATCGCCGAGCGACGACTTGGACAGGATCACCGCGATCGTGCCGGCAAGCCCCAGCGCGAGCCCGGCCCAGCGGCGGGCGGAGACGGCTTCCCCAGCCAGCCACGGCGCCAGCAGCCCGACCAGGATCGGCTGCAGACAGGTCACCAGCGCCGCGGCACCGGGCGTCAGGCCGAATTCGAGCGAGAGGTTGATCGCGCCGAAATGCAGCGCCTGCACCAGCACGCCGACCACGGCCAGATGGAACCACGCCACGGCGCTGCGCGGCAGCGGCGCGCGCAGGATCAGCGCCGCCGGGATCAGCAGCGCCTCCACCAGCACGTAGCGCGCGGCCAGGAAGGTCAGCGGGTCGGCGTCGGCGAGGCCGATCTTGACGAAGATGAAGCCGTTCGCCCACAGCAGGATGAACAGCGGCGGCGCGCCGTAGCGCAGCAGCCGCGCGCCATCGATCCGCATCAATCCCCCTCCGCCCGGCCCGAGACCGGCGAGCTAAGGCGGCAGCCGTGCGTCTGTCGACCCGCGCGGCGCGCGGCTCAGGGCACCGGCATCGCCCGTGGCCGCACCGCTCGCGCACCAACCGCCTCGGCGGTGCGCTTCCGCTGAATCGATAGGCGACAAACGCCCATGATCTGAGCGCATAGCGGGCATACTTTCGTACAATGCGCGAACTGCCCGTAAATTAGGCATCTGCAGCTCATTCTCGCCGCACCCCTTGTGCAGCGCAGCATGACGATTCGGTGCCGTCCCGATGACCCGCCCGTCGCTCCCCGCCCCATGGCGACCGATAACGAAGCTGTCACCGCCTGTCACAGCCGATGTGCCGCGATGGAACCTTGGCAGGGCGGGATTCTTTCACCATTTGCCCGTGAGTCGGAATTGATCGAATCGAGAACTTCGGTGGGCACGGAATAATCAGGACAGCGAGCCGCAAATCGGGGCAATTTCGGCCAATCTGCGCGAAGTTGTTCAAGGTTATCCGTTGGCCCATCCTATATGTTGTCAGCTACTGGATGCTTCCACCTGATTGGCTAACAAGCCAGATCAAATCAGCCTCCGATGCAGAGAAAGAATGGGCGCCATGCGCTGCCGCGCGCGCAGGCGTTGCTTGGTCGATGCGCGGGACGTTCGCGTTCGCCTTGCCGGATGACTTGGTTCGCCCTGCCGTTCGGGGCCGGACCATCGACTGGAGAGCCTGCCACGCCGGAGTGTGATTTTGCCGCAGCGGATCGTTCCGAATTAACCGCCGGCACACTTCTTGCGGTCTTCAATTGCCGTCACTGTCGCGGCTCGATCGGCGCGGTTCCAGCATGTCTGGACCGCGGGAGCCGCGAAAACATCGCCGTCGCCCACCGCGCCCCTTCGTCAGGTCGCTGCGGGCTACCCACGGGGAAGGAACGTCCGTCGTTCGGGCACGGCCAGCCAAGGCTGGCGTTTACCTTCTTGCAGAGGATTGTGGTGATGACCGTCAAGTCCACCCTTCGACCGTTTCCAGTACTCGCCGCGGCGGCCGCGCTGCTGGCCTTGACCGTCACCGCCCATGCCGCGCCGCCGGCGGTCGGCAGCGACGACTGGAACATCATGGCGCCGTTCAAGGAATGGGTGACCAGCCAGCACGACAGCCTCGGCCGCTGGTGCTGCGACATCGGCGACGGCCGCCCGGTCGAGGCCCGTATCACCGGCGATCATTGGGAAGTGCACGTCACCCCGACCCATTTCCCGGACGAGCCGGACCGCTGGCTGGCCGTGCCGGACGAGAAGGTCACCCGCAACGCCAACCCGACCGGCACGCCGATCCTGTGGATGTACCAGGGCCGGGTGCAGTGCTTCGCACCGCCGGACGGGGCATAACGCCGCCCTGCTCCGGGGCCTCGCCATGGGTCGGCTGGCGGCGGAATTCGACCTCTGCCGCCATTGACACTGCGCCCTCGCGAGGTTCGATTGCGCGGCCATCGGACGGATTGAACCGTCCGCTGCCCCGCAACGGAGATTTTGCCCATGGACATGACCGGCGAGCGGCGCATCGCGGCCCCGCGGCAGACCGTCTGGGAGGCCCTGAACGATCCCGCCGCGCTGAAAGCCTCGATCCCAGGCTGCGAGAGCCTGGAAAAGACGTCGGACACCGACATGAAGGCGACCGCCTCGGTGAAGATCGGCCCGATCTCGGCGCGCTTCACCGGCAAGGTGCAGTTGCTGGACCTCGACCCGCCGAGCTCCTACCGCATCGAGGGCGAGGGCCAGGGCGGCGTCGCCGGCTTCGCCAAGGGCGGTGCGGTGGTGCGGCTGGCCGACGACGGCGACGGCACGCTGCTCAGCTATGAGGTCAAGGCGCAGGTCGGTGGCAAGATCGCCCAGCTCGGCGCGCGGCTGATCGACGCCACCGCCAAGCAGATGGCCGACGCGTTCTTCACGCGGTTTGCCGCCGAAGTGACCGGCCCGGTTGCGGCGCCGGCCGCCGAGGCAGGCGCCCCGGCGGTGGTGGCTGCCCCTGCCCCACCGCCGCCGGCGGTGGCGCAGATCAGCATGCTTGACCTGATCCCGCGCGAGCCCTTCGGCTACCCGATTGTGTTCTGGATCGGCGGCATCATCTGGTTGGCCGTCTTCATCCTCATCTTTGGAAGCTACCTGTAGTGTTCCCTGCCTCTGTCGCCGACACGGCCGCCCTGCTGGCGGCCGGCGGCTATGTCGCCGACACGGCGCTGGCCACCACCGTCCACCTCGCGCTCACCATGGAGCGCCCGCTGTTCCTCGAAGGCGAACCGGGCACCGGCAAGACCGAAATCGCCAAGGTGCTGGCGAGCGGCCTGGACCGGCGACTGGTCCGCTTGCAGTGCTACGACGGGCTCGACCTGTCGGCGGCGGCGTACGAGTGGGACCACGCACGCCAGCTCATGGCCATCCGCATGGCCGAGGCCGCCGGCGGCACCGACCGGCAGGCGCTCGCCGCCGACATCTACGCCCGCGAATTCTTGCAGGCGCGGCCGCTGCTGTCGGCGATCGACCCGGATCTGCCGCCGGCGGTGCTGCTGATCGACGAACTCGACCGCGCCGACGAGCCGTTCGAGGCGTTCCTGCTCGAAGTGCTGGCCGACTTCCAGATCACCATCCCCGAATACGGCACCGTGCACGCGAAGACCAAGCCGGTGGTGGTGCTGACGTCGAACCGCACCCGCGAGGTGCATGACGCCATCCGCCGCCGCTGCCTGTACCACTGGGTGGACTATCCCGACGCGAAGCGCGAACGCGAAATTCTGGCGCGCAAGGCGCCGAACGTCAGTGCGAAGCTGTCCGCCGAGGTCGTCGCCTTCGTGCAGCGGCTGCGAAAAGAAGACCTGTTCAAGTTGCCCGGCGTTGCCGAAACGATCGACTGGGCGGCGGCGCTGATGCATCTGGACGCGCACGAACTGGCCCCCGCCGCCGTGGACGAGACGCTCGGCGTGCTGCTGAAATACCAGGACGACATCGCCAAGATCCGTGGCGCCGAGGCGGCACGGCTGGTCGCCGACGCCAAGGCGGCGGCAGCGCCGCGCAATCCGTTCGAGTGAGGAGGAATCTGCGCTTCACTCAAACACGCTTGGGGTGGAAAAGCGAAGCACCTTCCACCCCTCTATCGATCCCTTCCGCCTCATTCCCTCGCTCTTGTCGTTCTGTGGCGCCGCCAGGGTTGGCACTGGCCTTCGGCGCTCCCTATTCTGGTGGCAGCGCACAGGTCACCCGGTCATGGATACCCACAGCAAGATCGTCCCAAGCAAGATCGTCTCGAACCAGAACATTCTCGGCGGCACGCCGGTCGTTGCCGGCACGCGGGTTCCGGCGGACACCGTGCTGGCCGAGGTTGCCGCGGGGACGGACCGCTTCAACATCTTCCGCCACTATCCGTCCCTTCCACTCGACGGGATCGAGGCGTGCATTGCGTGGGAGAAGGCCGGTCGGCCGGTGTGATCGACCCCTTCCTGATCGATGAGTGCCTGTCGCTCGACCTCGTCGCCCTCGCCAACGCGCGGGGGCATCACGCTACTCACATTGTATTTCGGGCGTTGCAGGGAACGGATGACCGGGCGCTCATGCCGCTCATCCACACGGAAGGGTTCGTGTTGGTGACCAGCAATGCCCGGGATTTTCTCAGACTTTACCGACTGGAGCCGATGCATCCCGGCCTTATCCTGATCCTGCCGGGCCATGTCCGCGCAGCGACGCAAATGGAGCTGTTTGGCCGTGCGCTGGACGCGATCGAACCGATGACCGACTTGATCAACAAGCTGGTCGAGGTGGCGGAAGATGGCCAGGTCACCGTGCGGGACTGGCCCCAGCCATGACCGAAACCGGCAAACTCGCCGCCAACATCATGCATTTCGCCCGCCTGCTGCGGCGTGCCGGGCTGCCGGTCGGTCCGTCGGACATGCTGGCGGCGCAGCAGGCCGTGCAACTGGTGGATCTCGGCAGCCGCGTGCAAATGCGCACGGCACTGCGCACCACCATGGTGCACCGCCACGAGCACGAGGACCTTTTCGAGCAGGCGTTCCGCATGTTCTGGCGCGACCCGACCGGTGCGAAAACCGCCGACGCCATGGACCTGCTCTCCGGCGGCAAGGAACCACCACCGCCGGAAAAAGCCCCGCCCGGCAGCCGCCGCCTCGCCGAAGCCATGCAGCAGAAACGCGAGCCGCCGCCAGAGGCGAGGACCGAGGAGAAGATCGAGGCGGTGCTCACCGTCTCCGAGCGCGAACGGCTGCAGACCATGGATTTCGAGGCGATGAGCGCCGCCGAGATCGCCGCCGCCAAGGCGGAGATCCGCAAGCTGACGCTGCCGCTCGACATGCGCCGCACCCGCCGCCGCCGCCCCGACCCGCAAGGCCCGCACACCGACCTGCGCGCCACCATCCGCAACAGCCTGCGCCACGGCGGCGAGATTTTTGATATCGCCGCGAGCCGGAAAGTGGAACGGCCGCCGCCGCTGGTGGTGCTCTGCGACATCAGCGGCAGCATGAGCCGCTACGCGCAAATCCTCGTCCACTTCCTGCACGCGGTCGCCAACGACCGCGATCATGTCCATACATTTTTGTTCGGCACGCGATTGTCCAACATCACCAGGCAGTTGCGGCATCGGGATGCGGAGGTGGCGTTCCAGCTCGTCTCCCATGCCGTGCCCGACTGGTCCGGCGGCACGCGGATCGGCGAAGCGCTGGCCGTGTTCAACCGCGACTGGGCGCGGCGGGTCCTGGGCCAGGGCGCCGTCGTTCTCCTGGTCACCGACGGCCTGGACCGGGAGGGCGCCAAAGGACTGGCGGAAAACATGGACCGGCTGCACCGATCCTGTTCGCGGCTGGTATGGTTGAACCCGCTGTTGCGGTGGGACGGGTTCCAGCCCAAATCCCAGGGCATCCGCGCGATGCTGCCGCATGTGGACGAGTTCCGGCCCGTGCACAATCTGGCCAGCCTGCGCGAGCTGGTGGAGACCCTGTCCCGGCCGATGCCGCGCGGGGGGATGGAACGATGGAGGACGGCCGCATGAATTTCGCCGAAGCTGAGGACATTCTCTCGGTCGCCGCGCAATGGCGTGCGGCCGGCGAGCAGGTGGCGGTCGCGACGGTGACAGAAACCTGGGGCAGCTCGCCCCGCCCCGCCGGCAGCCGGCTGGCGATCACCGCGTCCGGCAAGATGGCGGGCTCGGTCAGCGGCGGCTGCATCGAGGGCGCGGTCGCCGACGCCGCCCAGATGACGATCACCACCGGCGCGCCGCAACTGCTGGATTTCGGCGTCACCAACGAACGCGCCTGGGAAGTCGGCCTCGCCTGCGGCGGGAAGGTAAAAGTGTTCGTGGAGAAGCTGGCGTGACACCCGAGGTGCTGGCCGCGCTGTCCGACGCGCACGCGGCAAAACGCCCGGTGGTGTTGGCGACCAAATTGCCCGGTGGCGAGCAATTGCTGCTGCCAAGCCCCGACGCCTCGCCCGAACTCGCCGAGGCCGGCGCGCGGGCGCTCGACCAGGACCTGACCGGCACCGTCAAGCTGTCGGACGGCGACTGGTTCCTGCACGTGCACAACCCGCCGCTGCGGCTGATCGTGGTCGGCGCGGTGCATATCGCGCAGGCGCTGGTGCCGATGGCGGCCCAGATCGGGCTTGCCGTCATCGTCGTCGATCCGCGCCGCTCCTTCGCCTCCGACGAGCGTTTCCCGAATGTCGCCGTCAGCACCGAATGGCCGGACGAGGCGCTGGACGCGCTGAAGCCCGACGCGCGCTCGGCGATCGTGACGCTGACGCATGACCCGAAGCTCGACGACCCGGCGCTCGACCGGGCGCTGAAAAGCCCGGCCTTCTACATCGGCGCGCTCGGCGGGCGGAAGACGCATGCCGGGCGGCTCAAGCGGCTGCGGGCGCTCGGCCATGGCGACGCGGCGCTGGCGCGCATCCGCGGCCCGGTCGGGCTCAACATCGAGGCGGTGACGGCGCCGGAAATCGCGCTCTCCATCCTGGCGGAGATCGTCGCGGTGCGGCGCGGCGCCGACCTCGGCCAGCGGGAGCCGGCTGCCAAGGACGCGGCGTGATCTTTGCGGCGTTCCCGCTTGCCGACGCGCTCGGCGCGGTGCTCGCGCACAGCCACCGGCTGCCGGACAAGATGCTGCGAAAAGGCTCGGTTCTCGACGAGGCCGCCATCGCCGCCCTGCGCGCCGCCGGGCGAACGGACGTGATCGCCGCGAAGCTGGAGCCGGGTGACGTGCCGGAAAACGACGCCGCCGCGCGCCTCGCGACCGCCCTCGGCGCGCCGGGCCTTGCCGCGGGCCGCGCCGGCACCGGCCGCGTCAACCTGCACGCCGAGGCCGCCGGCCTGCTGCGCGTCGACGTTTCCCGGGTTGATTTCTTCAACCTGCAGCACGAGGCACTAACGGTCGCGACCCTGCCCGACTTTTCCGTCGTTGCCGCCCGCGACATGGTAGCGACGATCAAAGTCATCCCGTTCGCCGTGCCGGGCGCGGTGCTGGAGCGCGTGGAAGCCGCCAGCCGCGACGGCGGCGCCGGGTTGTCGCTGCATCCGTTCCGGCCGCTGAAGGTCGGCCTCGCGCTCAGCGAACTGCCGGGTCTCAAGGAAAGCGTTACCGCCGGCACCATCGAGGCGACGCGGCAGCGCATCGCCGGCCTCGGCGGCACGCTGCTGCCCCCCCTCACCTGCCCGCACGAATCGGGCGCCATCGCCGGTGCCATCCGGCACCTGCTTTCGTCCGGTGCCGAACTCCTTCTCGTTGCCGGCGCCTCGGCGACGGTGGACCGCCGCGATGTCGGCCCCGAGGGCGTCGTTCGCGCGGGCGGGGGCATCATCCATTTCGGCATGCCCGTCGACCCCGGCAACCTGATCTGCATCGGCCGCGTCGGGGCCGTGCCCGCGCTGGTGCTGCCCGGCTGTGCGCGCAGCCCGAAGGCCAACGGCATCGACTGGGTGCTGTCCCGCCTGTTCGCCGGCCTGCCGGTCGGCTCGGCCGAGATCATGCGCATGGGCGTCGGCGGGCTGCTGAAGGACACCGACGTCCGCCCCCTGCCGCGCGCCAAGGCCGCCGCAGCCCCCCGGCCGGAGCCGAAACGCCCCGCCGTCGCCGCCGTCGTACTCGCCGCCGGCAAATCCAGCCGCATGGCGCCCTACAACAAGCTTCTCGTGGCGGACCGCAGTGGCCGGCCGATGATTTGCCGGGTGGTGGACAATGCGCTGTCCAGCCGCGCCCGCCCGATCATCGTCGTGACCGGCCATCGCGCCGAAGAAATCCGCGCGGCGCTCGGCAACCGGCCGGTGAGTTTCGTCCATGCCGAGGATTTTGCGCTCGGCCTGTCGGCAAGCCTGAAAGCCGGCATTGCGGCGCTGCCCGAGAGCGCGGCGGCGGCGCTGGTCTGCCTCGGCGACATGCCGCTGGTGACCGGCCGCATGCTGGACCGCCTGATCGACGCCTGGGACCCGGACGAGGGCCGCGCGATCGTCGTCCCCACCCACCAGGGCCGCGCCGGCAATCCGATCCTCTGGAGCCGCTTCTGTTTCCGCGAAATTCTCGATCTCGACGGCGACGTCGGCGCCCGCGCGCTGCTGCGGCGGCACGAGGAACTGGTGACGGAAGTGGAAATCGGCGACGACGCGGTGCTGCGCGATTTTGATACGGTGGACAGTCTGGCGACGCTGCCCGCGCATTTGCGGCCGGAGGGGGTTGGGTAAGGGGAGGCCCCTGCCCGAAGCAAGCCTTTCTCGAATGCCGGCAGCCGCCCTATATTGGGCGAGGTGATGTCGTGAGGCTGCAATGGCAACCGACGTGGTCGTGACCTACCAGGCGAGAGAACAGTTCAGCCGCCTGTCGACGCAGGAGCAGGAGAACCTGAAGCGCGTCCTCAGCGAACCGACGAATTCCGAGCAGGCCCGACAGGTTGGTGACTCGGATCGATTTGTCTCGCGCTTCGGCCACGACATGCGGGTCCATTGGAAGAAATCAGATGACGGCAAGATCGTCGTGCTGAGCGTCGTTGCCGCGTAGCACCCGAGTCGCATGGACTTCGACAGGATCAGGTTCGATGCGGCCCAGGCGGCAATCGAGTTGGCGTCGTTCAAGACCTGGATAACGGCGCGGTCCTATTTCTCGGAAATGGAAGTTTTCAAGGAGATCGCCGGCCGGCGGCAGATGGCCTGTCTGCTCGGCTACACGATCTTGATGCCCGCGCCTGACCTGATCAGGTTCGAGTTCGCCGTCAAAGGTCTGTTCCGCGCCGACCTCGTCGTCGGCAACGACAAGTCCCGAAAATTCGTTCTGATCGAGTTTGAGGACGGCAAGGAAGACAGCCTGTTCCGCGGCGGGACGAGGAAATATCGTTACTGGTCGCCGCGGCTGGAGCACGGTTTTGGGCAGGTGCTGGACTGGGGATGGGCCAAGCACACGCATCCGGGCGACGCCGGGTTCACCAACTCGTTCGGCGGCAAGGTTCTCGACGACTGCTATGTCGTCGTGTGCGGCCGGAATCCACGGATTGGCAGCCTCGAAGAGGAGCGCTTCGACTTCCGGCGGACACGGTTGCACCTGAACGGCGTGCCGTTGCAGCTCTACACCTACGACAACCTTGTCGATGCGATGGAAGACAACCTCGCCCCCCTTCTGGCGCGCTGAACCCGCGCGCTGCTTGCGGCGGCACGAGGAAAACGCAACTGCACCATCACCAACTTCGCGAGCTTCGGACTGAAGGCGCCGCGCAGCGCGATCCTCTGCGCGGCCCTCGCAGTCGCTCGGCCGCGACAATCATTCTCTATGGTGCACCTCGGGCAATGCGTAGACCGGCGTTGCCATCCCTTCCATCCGCGCCTTGAGCTGCAGCGACAGATACTGCGAATAGTGCCGCGCCTGGTGCAGGTTGCCGCCGTGGAACCACAACGCCTCCTGCTGCGTCGGCTTCCACATGTTGCGCAGTTCGCCTTCCCACGGTCCCGGGTCCTTGCGGGTGTCCGACCCAAGGCCCCAGCATTTGCCGACCGTGTCGGCAACGTCCTGCGAAATCAGCCTTGCCGCCCAGCCGTTCATCGAGCCGTAGCCGGTCGCGAGCACCACAAGATCGGCTTGCAGTTCGCTGCCGTCGCTCAGGATCACCGCGTCCTCCACCAGCCGCTCCACCTCGACGCCGCTTTTCAGCTTGATGCTGCCGTCCGCGACGAGGTCCGAAGCGCCGACGTCGATGTAGTAGCCGGAGCCGCGCCGGATCCATTTCAGCGTGAGCCCGGAATTGTCGTCGCCGTTGTCGAGCAGGAAGCCGGCCTTTTCGAGCCGCACCAGCAGGTCCGCGTCCTCCCGCTGGATCGCCGCCGCGACCGGCATCTGCAACCGCGGCAGCAGCGCGAACGGAACCGAGGCGGCGAGCAGATCCGCCTTGGCGGTGTCGATGCCACGCTCCAGCGCCGCCTCGGAATACAGCCGGCTCGTGCCGTATTTGAACAACGCCGCGGAGCTGGAAACGAGCGTCGAGGATCGCTGCACCATGGTCACGTCGGCGCCGTGCTCCCACAGGTCGGCGCAGATGTCGTGTGCCGAGTTGTTCGAGCCGATCACCACACAGCGTTTGCCGGCGAACCCCTCGCCACCCTTGTGCTGGCTGGAGTGGTGCAACTGGCCCTTGAAGGTCGCGGCCCCCGGGATGTCGATGATGTTCGGCACGCCCGCCATACCGGTCGCCAGCACAAGCTGCTTCGGCCGCAGCGTGATGGAACGTCCGTCGCGATCGACGACGACGCGCCATTCGCCGGCCGCCGCGTCGTAGCTCGCCGTCGTGCATTCGGTGGAGGGCCAGTAGTTCAGCTCCATCACCTTCGTGTACATCTCCAGCCAATCGGCGATCTTGTCCTTCGGCGAATAGATCGGCCAATCGTCGGGAAACGGCAGATACGGCAGGTGGTCGAACCACACCGGATCGTGCAGGCAGAGCGACTTGTAGCGGTTGCGCCAGGAATCGCCGGGCCGCGCGTTCTTCTCGATGATCAGCGTCGGCACGCCGAGGCGCTTGAGCCGTGCACCGAGGGCGATGCCACCCTGGCCCCCGCCGATGATGACGCAATAGGGCTGCCGCGTGACCCCGAGCTCCGCTTCCTCCGCCAGCTTGCGTTCCAGCCAGGTGGTTCGGCCAGGGTGCACACCATGCTCGGCGCCTGCGATCCGTCGGCGGCCCTTCTTTTCCTCGAACCCCTTCAGTTCCTCCATCGAGGTCAGCAGCGTCCAGCACCTTCCGTCCTTCAGCCGCACATAGCCCTTGCCGCGCGCCACCGCGGTCTCGAACGTGAACCAGCCTTTGAAAGTGCCCTGCTCGTCCTCGGCGCCCGGCTCGGCCTTGAAATTGGTGGGTGCGGCGTGGGCGAGCGTGGCCCGCAGCATCGCCCCGATGGCGGGCGGGCCTTCGGCTGTGTGCAGGTTCCAGGTGAATGCCAGGAGGTCGCGCCAGTAGGACTCGGCGCCGAACAGGTCCACAACCTCGGCGATCGCGCCGCGCTCAAGCGCCTCCCCGAAGCTGGCGAGCCAGCGGCTGATCTCGGTCTCGGCCGTATTCTGAGTCAATTCGTCACTTCCTTGTCTCATCGCCACGATCAGGCTGAAACCTGGGTCGGGGCGGGGCTGCCCTTGGGCGACTTTGCAGACCATCGGCCGGTTGGTCCAGGCAGGCCGCTGTCACGACATCGCGGAGCGCCGCCGGTGCGGCGTCATTTTCGCTTGCCCCGTTGTGTCATTATTGCTAACTAACGCCGTGCCCATCCCACCACCCACCCCGGCCGAGCGCTTCGCCAACATCCTCCGGAACCTCAGCGGGGCCGTGGCGGCACAGACCGGATGGGGGCTCTCCCTGTCGCTGATCGCGCTGATCATCACCCGGCTTCGCGAGATCAACCAGCGCGTCGCCCGGCTCGCCGCCCGCATCCGCGAGGGTCGGTATTCGCCCCGCCGCTCCGCCCCGCGCCGCCCGCCCGCCGACCGCCGGCCGCGGCAACCGAGCACGCTGCCGCACGACATCGGCTGGCTGCTCAAACTGCTGCCGGGGACGATCGGATACCGCGCCCAACTCGAATACCTGCTCCAGGACGAGGAGATGGCGGCCCTGCTCGCCGCAGCACCGGGATCGCTGGGCCGGCCCCTCCGGTCGCTCTGCTGGATGCTGCGGGTCACCCCGCCAAAAATCCTGGCCCGGCCGGCCAAACCCCGCCCGCCGCGCGAGAAAAAGCCCCGACCCAGGCGCGAGCCGTTACCGCCGCCGTATCCGCCCACGCCGCCGGACGCGCCGGCATGGATGCAGAACTGGCCGCGCTCCCGAACCCGCTGGACGCCGCCCCGCAACCGCGGCTCGCCGCGTTCGGCCTGAGCGGCGGGCGTTACGTCCGCGCGCCCTTATTGTTCTGATTTAGCAACAATATGTGGACGCCCGTTCCCTCCCCGCAAATCCCCCGCCCCCCTCCTGGCGCCCGCGCCCGCGCCGCGCCATGTTGCGGCGATGCACGACGCACCGCATCCGCGCGCCATAAAAATCCAGCCCCGGCCGGACGGCGCGCTCACCTATCTGATCGAGATGGAGCCGGAGGCGTTGCCGCCGGTGCGGGTGCGCGACCTTGCGGCGGCGTGGGACGCGGCGCGGGCGGCGGCGACCGCCGAGGCCTGGGGGGCGCCGCGCTTCTTCCGCTTCCGCCGCGCCGACGACAGTTTTACCGACCTCGCGCTGGCCGACCCCGACGCCGGCTGCTGGGCCGCGGCGGTGGACCGGATGGTCGGGCTCGGCAGCGCCCTCGGGCTGTCGCTGTGCCTGCGGCTGCTGGCGCTGGTGGACCTGCTGGCGCATGCGCGGTGGGCCGAAAAACTGTTCTCGCTGCGCCGCGACGGGGCGGAGATCGACCCGGCCCTGCTGCACGCCGTCGCCACCGTGCCATTGACGCGCGACGCCCGCTTCGACGAAATCCGCGTCCGGGCCAGCCTCTCCCAGGCCCGGCTGCCCGCACCGCCCCCCTCACCCGGCCCGGCCCCGGCCAGCCCCGCGCGACCCCGCGCGGCGGCGGCGCCGCGCGGCCGATCGTCCGCACCCGGAGCCACACCATGACGCCCTCGCCCCGCGCCCCCCTCCGCGCCCTGCCCGGCGCGGCCCTGCTCTCGGCGCTCGCGCTGCTCGGCGCCGGCTGCGTCCGGCAGGCGCCGGAGAGCCACGCCAGCGCCGCGGAGCGCGCCGCCTGCACGCAGCACGCGGACACGGTCTACACCATGCGCAACCCCGACGGGGTGTACCAGGCCGACACCTACGCGACCTCGATCCGCGACGAGCCGTATGCGGGGGCCGGCGGCCCGGGCCTGCCGACCGAGGGGCTGAGCAACCGCTACCAGCGCGAACAATGGATCAGCGACTGCCTGAACGGCGGCAACGGCACCGTCGGCGCCGCCCCGGACGCGCCGGCACCGGAGGAGTCGACGACCATCGAGCCGCCGGCCGCACCGCCGCCACCGCCGCAGCCCTGAGCGCCCGGCTTGCCGGCCGGAAAGCCGCGCCGTACAAGCCCGCCCCGTCACATCAGATGGGGGCGACCCGCATGAGCAAGATCATCCGCACCGAGCCGAATCCGGTCCTCGCCAAGGCGGTCGAGTACCACGGCTTCGTCTATGTCCAGGGCTGCACCGCCCAGGACCTGGCGAAGGACGTGGTCGGCCAGACCGAGGAGGTCCTGGCGCAGATCGACGCGATCCTGGAAACCCACGGCACCGACAAGACGCGGCTGCTGCAGGCGCAGATATGGCTGAAGGACATCCGCGACCGCGAGGCAATGAACAAGATCTGGTCGGCGTGGCTGCCGCCGGCCGGTGCGCCGGCCCGTGCATGCGTTCAGGCGCACATGGCGGATGCCCGGCACCTGGTCGAAATTATGGTTACCGCTTGTAAGTAGTTGTCACCTTTAGTCTGTGGCGACTCCGCTGATGCGGATTCGCCACAGGCTAGATGTTTTTTCGCCACACACCAAAATCTGAATGACGAATAGGCCTATTTTCCTGAAATGACAGATTGTCCACAGGTCGCTTTTACCAATCTGCATGACTGATACGCATCCGACGCCTTTCTTGGGTTGTCAGCCCCGGAATCCCGCTGTTAACGGCGATCGTGATACTCGTCGTCGTCGTTAAGGGAACATGGGGCATGCGGGCAAAATGGCGCGGAGCGTTGGCGCTTCTGCTTGGGTCGCTTTTGGCGACCTGTCCTATGATCGGAACGACCGCGGCGCGTGCCTCGACCTCGCTGGAAAAAAAACACCATGCCAGCCACCCCTCGCATGAGGTGCGGGTCTCCGCCGGCTCCAGCAGCCTCAAGCATTCGCTGAGCAAGTCCGGCAAGGCCCGCTATGCCCGCGGCGGCGGCGGCATCTCCTGCGTGCCGTTCGCGCGTGCCGCCTCCGGCATTTCGCTGAAGGGCAACGCCGCCAACTGGTGGGACGCGGCCGCCGGCGTCTATGAGCGCGGCAGCCAGCCGGAAGCCGGCAGCGTTCTGAACTTTCGCGCCACCGGCTCGATGCGCCTCGGCCACGTCGCCGTGGTGACCAACGTGGTGGGCGAGCGCGAGATCGAGATCGACCATGCCAACTGGAGCGGCCCCGGCGCCAGCAAGGGCGGCGTCTCCCGCGGCATCCGGGTGGAGGACGTCTCCGCCAACAACGACTGGAGCGCGGTGCGCGTGGCGCTCGGCCATTCCGGCGACTACGGCAGCGTCTACCCGACCTACGGCTTCATCTACGACCGGCCGGACGACGGTAGCATGGTCGCCAAGGCCGGCCCCCGGCCGGGCAGCGACCGCGCCATGTTGAACGAGGTGGCGGAGGCCCCGCCGGCCGCCATGCCGGTCAGCACCCTGCCGATGGACGCGCCGGACCGCAGCCTGCGGTAAGGCGCAACCGGGGCTGCAACGCGCCCGGGACGGCGTTGGTTCCCTGGTTTACGCCGCCGCGGGCGGCGCCACCCCCTTCACCTGGGTCCGATGCATGATGCGCCGCGCCGCCGGGTCGAAGGCGTCGCGGCGGTGCATGGTGCAGCGGTTGTCCCACAGCACCAGGTCGCCGACCCGCCAGCGGTGGGTGTAGGCGATCGCCGGATCGTCGATGCCGGCCCACAGCGCATCCAGCAGCGCCTCCGAGTCAGCGAGGTCGAGGCCGGCCAGGTAGGCGTTGCGGCGGCGGCCGAGATACAGCATCTCGCGGCCGGACTCCGGGTGGCGGCAGATCAGCGGATGCAGGGTGCCGGGAGAGGTGCGCGGATCGTCGCTCGGCGTGACGCCCTGCCGCACGTAGCCGCCGCTGTTGTAGGTGCCGTCGTGCTTCACCTGCAGCCCGGCGGCGCGGCGCCGCAACTCGGGGGGCAGCCGCTCCAGCGCCGCATACATCGTGCAGAACCAGGTGTCGCCGCCCTCCGGCGGGATCTCCAGCGCGTACAGCAGGCTCGCCTTCGGCGGCTCCGGCAGGTACGACATGTCGGTGTGCCACACCGCCTCCCCGGCGCCGAGGCTGCCGATAGGAACGCCATCCTTGACCACGTTGGAGACGATGTAGATCTCCGGACGCCCCTCCACCGAGCGCCGCCCGGTCTCCTGCACCGGCGCGAGGTCGAGGTCGCCGAGGCGGCGGCTGAAGGCGATGAGGTCGTCGTCGCCCAGGCGCTGGCCGCGGAACAGCAGCATGCCGTGCTCGATCCAGGCGCGGTGGATGGCGGCGAAATTGGCAGCGTCAACATCGCGCAGGTCGACGCCCAGCACCTCCGCACCCACCCCGCCGCCGGTCGGCACCACCCGGATCGCCGTTTCCGTCTCGCCCATGGCCGGTCCCCTCCATTCCTCGGGCGCGGAACGTAAATCCGCCCGCGGTTCGTGGAAAGGGCTACAGCAGACCGGCCGCCCCGAGCGCCGCGCCGGCGCCGAGCAGCCAGAGCGGGTGCAGCTTGGTGGTGAGCAACACCGCCATCGTCACCAGCACCAGCACCAGCATGGCGGCGTCGTGCACCGAGGCACGGCAGAGGAAATACGCCGCCGCCATGACCAGCCCGACCGTGACCGGCGTCAGCCCGGCCTGCACCACGCGGCGCCAGGGGGTATCGCGGAACCGGTCCCAGAGCTTGGAGACGACGTAGGTCAGCACGCCGGAGGGCAGCACGAAGGCGCCGGTCGCCACCAGCGCGCCGGAGAGCCCGGCCACGCGCCAGCCGACCAGCGTGATCACCAACATGTTCGGCCCCGGCGCCGCCTGCGCCAGCGCGAACAGCGCGGCGAACTCGGTCGGCCCCATCCAGCCCTGCGCCTGCACCCGCCGCTGCATCTCCGGCACCAGCGCGTTGGCGCCGCCGACGGCGAGCATGGACAACTCGGCAAACAGCGCCGCGAGCGCCGGCAGCGGGTTGGCGGCGGCGTCCGGCGTCATGCGCTGCGCCGATGCAGCGCGATGCTGGCCGGCACCAGCACGATCAGCACCCACAGCAGCGGCAGGCGGAACAGCGCCAGCGCCGCGAACGCGACCACGGCGACCGCGATGGCGCGCGGCCGGGTGCGCAGCGGGCCGGCGATGCGGATGGCGGTCGCCAGCACGAGGCCGGAGGCGGCGGCGGTCAGGCCAGCGAAGGCATGCGCCACGGCGGGTTCGCCGCGCCAGCGCAGATAGATGCTGCCAAGCCCGATCACGATGCCCACCGGCGCCGCGAGCAGCCCGCCCAGCGCCGCAACCGAGCCGAGCGGCCCGTACCAGCGCCCGCCGAGGGCGACGCAGACATTGCCGATATTCGCCCCCGGCAGGAACTGGCAGAGCGCCAGCAGGTCGCTGAACTCGGCGGCGGAAAGCCAGCGGCGCTGCTCCACGATCATCCGCCGCGCCATCGGCAGCACGCCGCCGAAGCCGAGGATGCCGACCATGAAGAAATTGCCGAACAACGCGGCAAGGCTGGGCGGGCTCGTGCTGGCGGGCGGCGAGTCGGGCATGGGGACAGGATAGGCGGCGCGTTGACCGGTGCACACCGGGGTGCGACAGGTCCCCGCATGCATCGTTCCATTGCCAGACGCCACGTGGCCGGCGCCGGGGCCGCGTGGCTGCTGGCCGGCCACGCCGCAGCCGCCGCGGAGCCGGGCGAGACGCTGACGATCGCACAGATCGTCGAGCTGACCGGCCCCGCCGCCGCCTTCGGGGACGCGTGGCGCAACGGCGTCGAACTCGCGGTGCAGGAACGCAACGCCGGCGGCGGGCTGCTCGGCAAGCTGGTGCAGGTGGTCACGTTCGACGCGCAATCGACCGCCTTCGGCGGGCGGGTGGCGATGCAGCGGGCGCTGGATCTGGAGCCGCTGGCCGTGCTCGGCCCGGCGCTGTCGGAGGCATCGCGCGGGGCGCTGGCGGTGCTGCGCGCCCGCGACACGCCGTTGATCCTGGGCGGCAACGCCGCCGACCTGACGGGGGCCGCGCACCCGGCGACGGTCCGCCCGCTGCCCTCGGCCGCCGCGATGATGGCGCGGCTGTGCGCGTGGCTGCACGACGAGGAGAAGCCGGCCCGCGTCGCGGTGCTGTGGTCCGGCCACGAGCCGTTCCGCGCCCTGCGCGACGCGCTGCTGCCCGAGGCGCGCGGGTACGGGATCGATCTCGCCGCGGAGTGGATCGCGGAAAGCGGCGAGCCGGCGGCGGATCTGTCGCGGCTGCTCAAGGCGGCGCCCGACCTGCTGCTGGTGCTGGTGGGGCCGGATCTCGCGGGGCGAGTGATCCTGGAGGCGCGGCGGCAGGCGCCACAGGTGCGACTGATCGGCGACGCCACGCTGCTGGCACCGCAGACGCTGCAGGTGGCCGGCCTGGCGGCGGAGGGGGTGCTGGCGCATGTCGTGCTGCCGCCGGAGCCGGAGGCCGGGCCACTGGCCGCATTTGCGGCGCGCTACGAGGCCGCCAACAAGCAGCCGCCGGAGGAGCTGGCGCTGGCCGGCTACCTCGCGGTGGGCATGGTCAAGGCGGCGCTGGACAAGGCCGGCAGCGCCGATGCGCACGCGCTGACCGAGGCGCTGCGCGGCCTGTCGACGACGGTCGCGACGCAGCCGATGCTGCTGGCCGACTGCACCTGGAACGCCGCCGGCACCCCCGACCGGCCGAGCTGGATCATCGAACGCCACGGCGGCAAGTTCCGCAGCGTGGCGACGCTGCGGGACGCCGCGTAGCGGGTCAGCCGCGGTTGCGCGTCACCAGCCGGCCGGCGCGCGCCGGCGTGGCGCCGTGGCCCCAGACATAGGCGCTCTGGCCGTTGACCCAGGTTTCCAGGATGCCGTCGGCGGGGCGCGTCGGCGCGTCGAAATCGGCGGTATCGCGCACCGTCACCGGGTCGAACAGCACGAGGTCGGCATAGGCACCTTCGCGCACCGCGCCGCGATCGACGAGGCCGAAGACCTCGGCGGTGCGGCCGGTCATCTTGTGCACCGCGGTTTCCAGGCTGAACAGTTTGATGTCCCGCGCGTAGTGGCCGAGGACCCGGGGAAACGTGCCCCACAGGCGCGGATGCGGGAAGGCGTCGTGCGGCAGGCCGTCCGAGCCGATCATGCTGCGCTCGTGCGCCATGATGCGGCGCACGTCGGCCTCATCCATCTGGAAGAACACCGCACCGGCCGGCAGCAGGCGCTCGCCGGCCTCCTTCAGACCGAGCCCCCATTCCTTGGCGATGTCGGCGAGCCAGCGGCCCTGCATTTCGGGGTACGGCACCGACCAAGTGATGCGCGCGGGCACGTCCGGGCGGATCTTGTCCAGCATCAGCACCGTGGAGCCGGCGACGTAGGGGTAGACGTCGAAATCGACTTTCTGTGCGCGCGCGCCGGCCTCGATCAGCGGCAGGGTTTCGGCCGAGCGACCGAAATTCTCCGGCTGCGCGCATTTGTGATGGCTGATGACCACGGGCACGTCGACGGCGCGGCCGATGCGCAGCGTCTCCTCGATCGAGAGCAGCACGTCGCGGCTTTCGTCGCGCATGTGCGTGACATACAGGCCGCCCGCTGCACGCAACGCCTCGGCGACCGCGATGACCTCCTCGGTCGGCGCATATTTGTTCGGCGGATAGTAGAGGCCGGTGGAGAAACCGGACGCGCCCTCGGCCAGCGCCTCGGCGAGGCGTGCGCGCATGTGTTCCGCCTCGCGGTCGGAGGCGGCGCGCGTTGTGTCGCCGTTCATTGCCTCGACGCGCAGCGACATGTGGCCGATCAGGGCAACGGTGTTGACCGGCGACGGATCTTTTTCCAGGCGCTCGGCATATTCGCCAAAACTGGAGAACACCCACCAGGATTCGTCGCCCAGCAGATCGAGCGGCGGAATCGGCCGCGACTGCATCGGCACCGGCGACAGCGAGATGCCGCAGTTGCCGACGACGACCGTGGTGACACCCTGCGACATCTTGCACAGCATGCAGGCCGGGCCGCACAGCACCGCGCGGTCGTCGTGCGTGTGCGCGTCGATGAAGCCGGGCGCGACGGCTTTGCCCGTCGCGACGATCTCGCGGTCGGCCGACCATGCGCCGAGGTCGCCGACGGCGGCGATGCGGTCGCCGCTGATGGCGACGTCGCCGCGCCGGCGCGGGCCGCCGCTGCCGTCGAAGATGGTGGCGTCGCGCAGGATGGTGTCGCAGCGGAGTGTCATGGGGTGGGTCCCTCCGCTGCCGATCTCAGCGCGCGCGTGGCGGCTTCGTCCAGCGCGCCGTCGGCGGAAACGACGACACGATAGCGCGATTTCGCCGCATCGACGGAGACAAGCGCGTCGCGCACGTCGCGCGCCACCAGCGCCGGATCGCGCGTGGAGGAATCGCCGAGGCCGCCGCCGCCGGGCAGGTTCAGCAGCAGGCGTTCGCCGTCCGGGATCACCTGAAAGCCTTTGGTACGCAGCATCTTGCCGGATTTCAGGCGCACCTCGCCGCCGGCGCCGTCCTGGCCGCCATCGCGGCCGCGCGGGGCGTTGGCGACGCGGTCGAAGGTGGCGTTGACGGCGAATTCCAGGTCGCCCTTGCCGGCGATCTCCATGACCTGCCCGAAGCCGCCGCGCGTGTGGCCGGCGCCGGCGGAATCCGGCCGCAATTCCTTGCGCCAGAACACCACCGGTGCCACGTTCTCCGTCGCCTCCACCGGCATGGTTCGTACGCCCGAGGGAAACGCGGTGGCGCTCAGCCCGTCGAGCGTCTTGCGCGCGCCGGTGCCGCCGGAATTGAAGGTGATGATCTCGAAATCCGCCAGCACCGGCTTGTTGCCGCGCGACTGGCCGGAGACGGCGCTGCCGCCGCGCAACGGCGGGTTCCACAGGCAGGAGGCGCCCTCGGCGGCGACGCGGTCGGGAATCGCCTGATGCAGACAGCCCATCATCAGATCGGGCAGCAGATGGCCGATGACGTGGCGCACCGAGACCGGATAAGGGTGCGGCGCGTTGAGGATGCAGCCTTCGGGGATCTTGAAGCGGAACGGCTGCAGGCTCGCCCAGTTGTTGGGAATCTCCGGCGCGACGACGACCTTGATGCCGAACGCCCCATAGGCGCGCGTGTAAGGCGCCGGCACGTTGATGCCGCGGCCGGAAAGGCCGGACGTGCCGGAAAAATCCACCTCGATCGCATCGGGCAGCGTCGTCAGCCGCGCGCGCAGCGTCACCGGCTCGTCATAGCCGTCCGAGCCGATCTCGGATGCGAAGGTGCCGGCCGGGAGTTTGGCGATCTCGGCGACCGTCGCGCGCAGCGAGTTCTCGAAGATGAAGTCGGCGAGCGGATCGAGGCTGCCGAGCGAAAACTCGTCCATCATCTGCACAAGGCGGCGGGCGCCTTCCTCGTTGCAGGTGCAGAGGGAAAACACGTCGCCTTCAAGTTCGATCGGCAGGCGCGAGCCGGCACGGATGATGTCGAAGAACGTCTCGTTCGGCCGCCCCTGGTCGAAGCATTTGACGATCGGGATGTACATCCCTTCCTCGAACACGCTGCGCCCTTCCGGGCCCATGCCGAGGCCGCCGACGTCGATCACGTGCGCGGTGTTGGCGAACAGCCCGACCATGTCCGCGCCGCGAAAAGCCGGCGTCACCACGGTCAGGTCGTGCAGATGGCCGGTGCCGAGCCACGGGTCGTTGGTGATGTAGTGGTCGCCCGGCCGCATCGTCTCGGCGGGAAACTTCTTCAGGAAATGGCCGACACTTTCCATCATCGAATTTACGTGGCCCGGCGTGCCGGTGACGGCCTGCGCCAGCATGCGGCCTTGCAGGTCGAAAATGCCGGCCGACAGGTCGCCCGCTTCGCGCACCGTGGTGCTGAAGGCGGTGCGGATCATCGTCTGCGCCTGTTCCTCGACCACCGCGATCAGGCGGTTCCACATCACCTGCCGCTGGATCTCTTGCAGTGCGGTGCCGGACATCATGCGTCTCCGCGGGTCATGTCGATGTAGCCGCGCGCGTCGATCCGCGCGGACCAGTTGGGGCCGACAAGCGTCGAGGTTTCGTCCTCGGCGATGATCGCGGGGCCGTGCAGGGTGGCGCCGGGCGCCAGAGCGGCGCGATCATAGACCGCCCACTCCGTCGCCTCGCCGCTTGCGGTATCCTGCACCGTTTGCGTGCGCACCGGCACCGCCGACGCGGGATGGAGCGTTGCCGAGGCGCTGTCCGGCGCATCGGCGATTGTCGCGACCGTCACGGCGTACGACATGATCTCGACGTCCGATCCCGGCACCGGGCGGTCGTAGAAGCGGGAGTACTGCGCGTCATAGGCTGCACGGATCGCCGGCACGTCGTCTGCCACCAGCTTGCGCACCGGAAGAGGAACCGGAATTTCGTGGCCCTGGCCGACATAGCGCATGAAGGCGATGCGGTTCTGCCGCGTCGGCGCGCCGAAGCTGCCTTCGGCCACGATTTTTTCCGCCTCTACCGCCATGCCGTCGAGCAGCGCATTCACCGCGGCGACGTCGAAGCTGGAGAACCGCTGGTACAGGCTGCGCACCACCTCATAGCCGACGGGCGCGCGCAGGAACCCGATGGCGCTGCCGACGCCGGCGCCGGAGGGCACCAGCAGGCGGTCGATGCCGACCTTCTCGGCGACGCGATACCCATGCACCGGGCCGCCGCCGCCGAACGCGATCATCGTGCGCCCGGCATAGGTTTTGCCGGACTCGATGGCATGCACGCGCGCCGCGTTGGCCATGTTCTCGTCGACCATTTCGACGACGCCGAGTGCGGCCATGTCCGGCGCGAGGGCGAGGCGTTCGCCGACATGCGCGGCCAGCGCGGCTTGCGCCGCCGGCGCGTCCAACGCCATCGAGCCACCGGCAAAGCGTGCCGGGTCGTAGCGGCCGAGCACGAGGTTGGCGTCCGTCACCGCGGGTTTGCTGCCGCCGCGCCCGTAGCAGGCGGGGCCAGGATCGGCGCCCGCGCTCTCCGGCCCGACGGCGATCCGGCCGAGCGCATCGACATGAGCAAGGCTTCCGCCACCGGCGCCGATCTCGACCATCTCGATCACCGGAATCCGCAGCGGAAGTCCAGACCCTTTGCGGAAGCGGCCGATCCGCGCGACTTCGAACGTGCGCGAGGTCTGCGGCCGGGAATCGTCGATCAGGCAGATTTTGGCGGTGGTGCCGCCCATGTCGAAACTGAGCACGTGTTGCAGGCCGCTCTCGCGGGCGATGTGGGCGGCGAAGATGGCGCCGCCGGCGGGGCCGCTTTCCACCAGCCGGATCGGGAAGCGGCACGCCGTCTCGATGGTGGTCAGGCCGCCGCCGGACAGCATCAGGAACACGGGTGCGGCGACGCCCTCGGCACTCAGATCCTGCGCCAGCCGGCGCAGGTAGCTGGCCATCAGCGGCTGCACGTAGGCGTTGGCGGCGGTGGTGGAGAACCGCTCCCATTCGCGCATTTCCGGCGACACCTCGCTCGACAGCGACACCGGAACGTCCGGCAGCGCCTCGGCGAAGATGTCGCGGGCGCGGCGTTCATGCGCGGCGTTGACAAAGGCGTGCAGGAAACCGACGGCGATGCTCTCGACGCGCTCCCGTCGCAGCAGCGGCACCAGCGCGCGCACCGCCGCCTCGTCGAGCGGGCGCAGCACACGGCCATCGTTGTCGAGCCGCTCCGGCACCGGCAGGCGCAGATGCCGCGGCACCAGCGGCTCCGGCAGCACGATGTTGAGGTCGTACTGGTCGTACCGGCTTTCGTTGCCCATCGCCAAGACGTCGCGAAATCCCTCCGTCGTCACCAGCGCGGTGCGCGCACCCTTGCGCTCGATCAGCGCGTTGGTGGCGAGCGTGGTGCCGTGAATGACGATGGAAATATCGGCGGGCGCGAGGCCGGCGGCGCGCAGGATCGTCCGGATCCCGGTCATCACGCCCTGTTCGGGCGCGCTCGGCGTGGTCAGCACTTTGGTGGTGCTGCGGGCGCCATCGTGTTCGAGGGCGAGATCGGTGAAGGTGCCGCCGATATCGACGGCCAAACGGGCGGAGGGCATGCGACCAAGTCGCCCGGCCGCGCCCGTCCGTCAAGAGGCCGGATGGAAGCGGCCGGCCAGCAGCTTCGAATCGCCGTCCAGCAGATCGACGAGCGTGACCGGACAACGGTCAGGCAGCGGCCCAGGTGAGCCTTCCTCGAAGTCGAGGTCACGAACCCGTGCCAATGCCTTTGCGTAGAGCACGTCGACATCGATGTGGAGGGCCATACTCGGCGACCAATCATCGCGCGCGTCGTCCAAGAAAACGCCGGCCTCGTGCAGCCACTTCCGGACAGAGGGCGCCTGCGGCCACGCCGCTGCCTTCAGCAGGTGCTCCACCGCCCGCAGCAGCAGGCTGCGCACAGCACTGGTTGCGGATCGGCCCAGACCCTCCACCTCCTCAACAAGGTGGGGCCAGTCCACGTCGTTCACTTGCTCACCACGCGCCAGACGGCGCAGGCGATCGGCCTGCTGTTCTGACCAGAGCACGAAATCGGTGTCGTAAACGTCACCCACGGCCGATGCCTCGCCAAGCCGGACAGACAATGGGGCGGCAGCGGCGGCGCTGCAACCGCCCTCACACCTGCAGCGTGCCGGCTTGCGCGGCGGCGTAACGGGCAGCGATCCGATCCCAGTCCAGCACGTTCCACCACGCGGCCAGATATTCGGCGCGGCGGTTCTGGTATTTCAGGTAATAGGCGTGCTCCCACACGTCGTTGCCCATCAGCACGAGGCCGCCATCCATCAGCGGCGTGTCCTGGTTTGGTTTCGTCGTCAGCGCCAGTTTGCCCTCGCGCGTCACGCTGACGAATACCCAGCCGGAGCCGAACACGCCGGCGCCGGCCTTGTTGAACGCTGCTTGCAGCGTCGGCAGGCCGCCGAAGTCGCGCGCGATCGCGGCGGCGAGGTCGCCCTGCGGCGCGCCGCCCTTGCCGCCCATGATGGTCCAGAACATCGAATGGTTGGCGTGGCCGCCGCCCTGGTTGCGCACGGCGGTGCGCACCGCCTCCGGCACCTCGGACAGCCGCGCGAGCATGCCGGGCAGCCCGAGCGCCGCGACCTGCGGATAGTCGGCCAGCGCCTTGTTCAGGTTGGCGACATAGGCGGCATGATGCTTGTCGTGGTGCAACTGCATCGTCTGCGTGTCGATGCCCGGCTCGTTGGCCTCCGGCGCGTAGGGCAGCGGCGGCAGCGTGAACGGCCCGATGGCGTCGGCCGCCCGCACCCGGACGGCGCGGGCATCGAGCAGGGCGGCCGCCATCAGGGCGGCGGAGGCGACGAAGGCGCGGCGATGCAGGACGGTCATGGCGGGCCCCTTTGCGCGGCGAGGAACGACTGTTCGCCCCGGTTGTCGCCCGGCCGCCGCCGCGCCCGTGTGACCTGCGTCACACCTGCCTGCGGGGCAAACCCGACATCCGCCCGGAACTGCCGGATGATCGGTTCCGGATCGGCGGGGGCTGGTAAGACTCAGGCGAAATGCGATATCCCGTTGGCGGATGGGCACAAGTCAATTTGATCGCTCGCGCGCCTCTGGAGCTGGGTCGAAGGGCCTGGACGATTGTTCCAACGGTTTTTCGGCTCTTCGCCACGCGATCAATAAATCCGGCTCCGGCAGCTATCAGCGTTTCCTGCAGCAACTGCGGCCACGCTACGGAAGGGTCTGGGCCGACATCGCGATCGGCTACCTGGGGCTAGCGATCGGTGTCGGCGGGGTCTGCATGCTGCGCAGCAGCGGCGTGGCTACGCAGATCGCTGGCGCGGTGCTCGGGGCAGGGTGGATCGGCTATTGGATGGCCTATCTCCAGCTTTTCATCCACGAAGCCGCGCACTACAATATCTTCCCGACACGCCGAGGCAACGATATCCTTTGCAATGTATTCGTATCGTCCTGGACCGCGGCTTACATCAAGCGCTACCGCGAGGTGCATTTCGGACACCACCGGCTACTCGGAACGCCGGACGACACGGAGAATTCCTACTTCAACGGCTTGTCACCACGCTTCCTGCTGGAGCTTCTGTTCGGCGTACACACCCTGCGTATTCTCCGACACCGTTCAAAACTGCAACCGGCAGCCACCGCGACGCGCCCGACGCTGCTCGCGAAGCTGCCGACGCTCGCCTCGCTGGCGCTGCATGGCGTGCTGATCGTCGCGCTCCTCGTCGCAGGGCAGCTTTACGCAGCGGCGGCCTGGATCGTCGGGATGGGCATGGTGTTTCCGTTCCTGGCCGGCTTGCGCCAGATCCTGGAGCATCGCGACGGCTCGGCGGCGGCGGCGACGGACTTTCGAACAGTGCCGCACGGCGCCGTGACCCGGATCTTTAGCGGCGGCCTGCTTGCCGGAACGTTCGGCGGCGCCGGGTTCGCGCGCCATCTGCTGCATCATTGGGAACCCCAGGTGTCCTATACGCGCCTGGGCGAACTTGAGGCATTTTTGGCAACGACACAGGCCGGCGCTATCATAAAGAGCCGTCGGACCACATACCTGTCGACGCTGCGGCAGTTACTGGCGGCACCCCGCCGTGCCATCTGACACGGTGGCTTGCCTCAGTTGCGGATACGGCGATCTCGACCGGTGGGCATCCGCGACGGATCGTGAATATTTCACGACAACGGACAGGTTCAGCTATCTGCGCTGCAAGCACTGCCACTCGATATCCATCAGCCCGGTGCCCGACGACCGGCTGCACGAAATCTACCCGGCAAACTACTACAGCATGGTTGTGCATAAGCTGTCGGCGAGCGAGCGGCTGAAGCTGGCGCTCGACCGCAGGCTGTTCCGGCGCATCCTGCGGCCGCTGCAGGGCGAGGTTCTTGCCGGCCTGGACATCGGCGGCGGTACCGGGTGGATGCTCGAACAGGCGCGTGCCGTCGAGCCGCGATTGACATCGACGGTCGTGGTCGACCTGGACCCGGCGGCCGCCGCGGCCTGCCAAGCCGCCGGCCATACGTATTTCTGCGGGCGGATCGAGGACTATGAGCCGGATCGACAGTTCGACCTGATCCTGATGATGAACCTGATCGAACACGTCAGGGATCCGGTGCAGGTCTTCCGGAAAGTCGCACATTGCCTCAAACCCAATGGCCGGATCCTGTTGAAAACGCCGAACTACGACAGCCTCGATGCGCGGCTGTTCCGCGGGACTTATTGGGGCGGGCTGCATTGCCCGCGGCATTGGGTGCTGTTCACCCCGGAGAGCCTGACGGAGGCCGTGCAGCGGGCCGGCCTCCGGGTCGTCGACATCAGCCTCACGCAGGGCGCGCCGTTCTGGGTCTGGTCGGTCGCGAGCATGCTTGCGGAGAGGGGGCTGATCAAGGTCAGCGCCGATGCGCCGATGTACCGCCACCCGCTGGTGCCGCTCCTGACCGCCGCGTTCGCCGCGCTCGATTTCGCGCGCCGGCCGTTCATGCGAACCTCGCAGATGTTCGCGATCCTGTCGCGGCCGTAGCGCCCGCCCTAGCCGGCCAGCCGCGCCGGCCCCTGCGCGAGTGCGGAAAGCTCGTCGGCGGTCAGGGTCTCCCGCTGCAGCAGCGCCTGCGCGGTGCGTTCCAGCAGGTCGCGGCGTTCGCGCAACAGGTCGCCGGCGCGCAGCAGCGCGTGGCGCACGAGATCCTGCACATGACCGTCGATCGCCTCGGCCGTCGCCTCGCTCATGCCGCTCGACGCGGTCTCCGGCCCGCCGCCCGGAGCGCCGAGAAACGTCTGGCGTTCCTGCTCGAACACCGCCGGGCCGAACCGCTCCACCATGCCGAACCGCGCCACCATCGCCCGCGCGAGGTCGGTGGCCTTCTGCAGGTCGTCGGCGGCGCCGGTGGTAACCTCGTCGAACACCAGTTGTTCCGCGGCGCGGCCGCCGAACAGCACCGCCATGCGGTTTTCCAGTTCGGCGCGCGTCATCAGATGGCGGTCCTCGCTCGGCCGCTGGATGGTGTAGCCGAGCGCACCGACGCCACGCGGAATGATCGAGACCTTGTGCACCGGGTCGGAGCCCGGCAGCGCCATCGCCACCAGGGCGTGCCCCATCTCGTGGTAGGCGACCAGTTCGCGCTCACGCGGGCTCAGCACGCGGGACCGGCGGGAGACGCCGGCGATGTTGCGCTCCACCGCCTCGTTGATGTCGGCCACCTCGACGCGCTCCGCGTGCCGTCGCGTGGCCAGCAGTGCCGCCTCGTTGATCAGGTTGGCGAGGTCCGCACCGGTCAGGCCCGGCGTCAGTTCGGCGATCTGCTCGGCCGAGACGTCCGGCGCGGCCTGCACGTGGCCGAGATGCAGCTTCAGGATCGCGGCGCGGGCCGGCTTGTCGGGCCGGTCCACCAGCACCTGCCGGTCGAACCGGCCGGCGCGCAGCAGCGCGGGATCGAGGATTTCCGGGCGGTTCGTCGCCGCCAGCAGCACGACGCCGGAGCGCGGGTCGAACCCGTCCAGTTCCACCAGCAACTGGTTGAGCGTCTGCTCCTTCTCGTCGTGTCCGCCCATGCCGAAGGCGCCGCGGGCACGGCCGAGCGCGTCCAGTTCGTCGATGAACACGATCGCCGGCGCCTTGTCGCTGGCCTGATGGAACAGGTCGCGCACCCGGGCCGCGCCCACGCCCACGAACATTTCCACGAACTCGGAGCCGGAGATCGAGAAGAACGGCACCCCCGCCTCGCCCGCCACGGCGCGGGCCAGCAGCGTCTTGCCGGTGCCGGGTGGCCCGACCAGCAGCACACCCTTCGGCACATGCGCGCCGAGCCGGCCGTAGCTGTCGGGGTCCTTCAGGAAATCGACGATTTCGCGCAGTTCCTCCTTCGCCTCGTCGGCGCCGGCAACGTCGTCGAAGGTGGTCTTGGTATCGGTCTCGACGAAGACTTTCGCGTTCGAGCGGCCGATCGACATCAGCCCGCCCTGGCCGCCCAGGTTCTGCGCGTATTTCGCGAACACGAAGCGCCAGAAGAAGAACAGCAGTGCCATCGGCACGACCCAGGACAGCACCGTACTCCAGAGATTGCTCGGCACCACGCCGGTGAACTGGGTTCCGGCCGCCTGAAAGCGTTTGACGAGGTCGTCCGGCACCAGCGTGGCCGTCACGTCGGTACGGCCGTTGTCGATCGGCTTGACGAGCTTGCCGGTGATGTAGGGCCCTTCCACCTCGACGCTGGCGATCTGCTTGCCGTCCAGCAATTCGAGGAAGCGGCTGTAGGAGACGGGCTCGATGGTCTGGTGCGTGGCCCACCAGCCCTGGAACAGCATCAGCAGGACGAAGGCGACGACCCAGTACCAGGCATGCGCCTGCATCTCGTCCGGGCCGGGTTTCTTGCCATCCGGCCGGCGCAGCCCGCGGCGGTCGCGATGCGCCTCCACCCAGGCCCGCACCCGCTCGCGCAGCGTCTCCGGCTCCTGCACGCGCGGGCGGCGAGCGGGAACGTCGCGACGATATTCGGCTGGTGTGTCGTTCATCACTTGGCGGATGCGCCGGGTGCGGAGTGGGAGTCAAGCGGGCGATGGCGGCGCGGGCGGCGGCGCAGCGTCGGTGGGGCCAGCCGCACGGATCGCTTTTCGAATTGCCGCGGGCCCGCACGCTGCATACGGTGGCAAATCATGGCGACTGGCCGGGGTGGACCGATACCTATGTTGCTCCGCAGACTTCTTATTCTGTCATCCGCCCTGATTTGGCTTGGTGTCGCCGCGGCCGGTCCGGCTGCGCACGCGGCCCCTCCGCCACCGACCCAGATCTGGTTCTCGCCCCGGCAGGACGACATCGACATGTCGAAGCCGCCGGGCCAACGGGTGCAGTTCACGAAATTCGATTTCCCGGCCATGCTGCCCGCCAACGCACCGTGGCAGACCGCGGCCGCGCGGGTGGCGGTGATGAGGATCGGCAACCACACGATGTCGCTGTATCCCGACCTGCAATCGGTCGTCGCGATGACGAACCAGCATCCGTTCAAGATCGCCACCGAAGGCAGCATGGTCGCCACCGGGGGGCTTTGCGAGCGGAACGGCATGGAAGGGCTGGACGCCGCCCAGGATTTCGCCAGGGAGATCGTCGGCGCCATCCGCAGATGGAAAGCCGCCGGCGGTCGTCTCGACTATGTCGTCATGGATAGCCCGTTGTATTTCGGATATTATGCGAGCGCGAAGGATTGCCGTTTCTCGATTGCGGAAGTGGCCCGCCGATCCGCCGCGACATTCCGGGAGATCCAGAAACTCTACCCGGCCATCCGGCTCATGGACGCGGAAGGGCCAGGGCCGACGACGGTCGATCGCTGGCTGCCCGACTTCAAGCAATGGCTGGACGCGTTCAAACGGGAAACCGGCCACCCGATCGACGCCGTCGGCCTGGACTTGCATTGGGACGACGCCTGGCACACCGGCTACAACTGGGTCCAGGCCGCGCGCCAGATCACGCTGTTCCTGCACCACGAGGGGATCGCCGCCGGGCTCTACATCAATGCCGACAACAAGAATCCCGCCAACGCCGACTGGATGAACGCGAACCGGGCGCACCTGCAGACGGCGGCAAGGGCGCATATGGGGCTCGATTTCGTGTTGTTCGCCAGTTGGATGACGTTTCCCGAGCGGAATCTGCCGGAGAGCGACCAGAACGCCTATACGTCGCTGGTCAACGACGCTTTCGCCGCGTTCGCCGGCGGCCGGTAGGCGCGCCGAAGCTGGCGCTGTAGGACAAGATGACGCAACACGGCGTCGCCAAATTCGCGGCGGTCGGCACCGAGGCGAAG
>Ga0302314_10001299_pt1 | contig 46769 bp, 39 predicted proteins | sample III_Palsa_N2_3_FD_200533 | JGI IMG/M metagenome (GOLD analysis project Ga0302314, IMG submission 200533) | Peat permafrost microbial communities from Stordalen Mire near Abisko, Sweden - III_Palsa_N2_3 | ecosystem: Environmental > Terrestrial > Soil > Palsa > Peat permafrost | place: Sweden...
CTCGCTGCGCTTGTCACCCGAGCTTCACACGAACTGCGCGCCTTGACCTGAGGGGCAATGCCTCGTCCTGAGGCGCTCGCCGCCCTCGCTGATCGTGGAGCCAGATCCAAGCCAGAACGCAAAACGGTATAAGACTCGCTTATTGCCCTCTAACGACTGGACGCGATGGCCGGTCAGTGGGTTGGTGCGGTGAAGTGAGCTGCGGCGGTGCCGTGGTGGGTCTCGGCGAGGCCGGTTTCGTAGGCGAGGATGACGGCGTCCACGCGGTTGCGCAGGGCCAGCTTGTGGCAGACACGGTGGAAGTGGGATTTGACGGTGGCGTCCGACAGGACGAGGGCGTGAGAGATCTGCTGGTTGGTGAGCCCTTGCGCGACCAGCAGGAGGACTTGCTTCTCGCGTCGTGTCAGCAGTGAGATGTCGTGGTGCGGCCGTGGTGGGTGGGGGCGGTGCAGAGCGGTGAGTATCTGGTTGACGGTGTGGGTGTTCATGGCGTATCCGCCGTGGGTTACCTGGTGGACGGCAGCCAGGATTTCTTCGGGTGGTGCTTGTTTTGACAACAGACCGCGGGCTCCGGCGCGGACGGCGCCCAGGAGCCAGTTGTTGCCGGGGTGGTGGTGGGCCAGGAGGACGACAGGTGTGTGGTGGGGGTGTTGGGTGGTCAGTTGGTGCACGGTGTCGATGATGTCGGGACCGGGCAGGGCGGTGTCCAGGAGGATCGCGTCGGGTTGGTGTGCGTGGGCCAGCCTCAGCAGGGTGTTGCTGTCGCTGGCTTCCGCCTGGATGTGATAGGCGGGTTCGGGGTCGAAGAGGGCGCGGATGCCTCGGCGGATGAGTGGTTGTTCGTCGCCGAGGAGCAGCGTGGTGATGTGGTTGGCGGCGGCGGGGGGGCGTTCGGGCGTTGGCTGGGCGCGGGTTCGCGCGCTCGCCTGTGGCATGGCGCTCCTGCGTGTGTGGTGCTCGGATCGTGGGTTACGGGCAGTGAGGTGCTGAGACGGGGGTGTGTGGCGGGTCCAGGATCTCGCGGCGCGGTGGAGTCGGAGTGGGGCCCTGATGGAGTGGGGTGCGGTGCGTTGGGAGGGGGTTGAACAGCGGGTGAGGGAAAGGGGCAGGTGGGGTGAGGCGCGGTGGGGTGTTCTGCGTCCCGCGTTGGAGATGGGGATGCCATCTGTGGTTGGAGTCCAGGCAGTTCACGCGCTGATACGTTCGCGGCGCTCTTCGGTGATCCCTTCGTGAGGAGACGTACGTGGTCGGGGATGTTTCTGCGTCGCGGGTCGCGACGCGGCTGCCTTCGCTGGCGGGCTTGCGGTTTGTCTGTGCCATCGCGGTTTTCAGCGCGCACGCCTATGTCACTCTTGCCTTCAGCGGTGATTGGACGGGTACGCCGGCCACCGTTTTGCTGATCATCGGTCGTTCGGCGTTGAGCTTCTTCTTCGTGTTGAGCGGGTTCGTCATGGCCTGGTCCGCCCGGCTGGGTGACACGGCCTCCGCGTTCTGGCGGCGGCGGGCGGCGAGGATTTATCCCACCCACGTGCTGACGTGGTGCGCCGCTTTGATCCTGATCTTCAGCAACGGTGGGACCGTGTCGGCCGGGGACGCGGTGACCAACTTGTTCCTGCTGCATACCTGGGTACCGAACTTCGCGGTCAACAACAGCGTCAACGTGGTCTCGTGGTCGTTGTCGTGTGAGGTCTTCTTCTATCTGTGCTTCCCGTTGCTGTACCGTTTCCTGCAGCGCATTCCGATTCAGCGGCTGTGGGTGTCGACGGCCGGGACGGTGTTGGCCGTGATTGCGTTGCCGTGGGTGACCAGCATGGTCTTTGCCTCGCGGCCGAAGTTCCTGCCCTTCGATGTGACCTATGACCAGTACTGGTTCGTGTATCTGTTCCCCCTTGCCCGGGTGCTGGAGTTCGTGCTCGGCATCTTGCTGGCCTTGGTGGTGCGCGAAGGCCGTTGGTTGAAGGTGCGGTTCTGGTACGTGGTGGTGTCGTTGCTGGTGGCCTATCCGCTGGCTGACAAGGTGCCGTACCTGTACTCGATTACGGCCGTGTTGATCATTCCCGTGGCCCTGCTGGTGCTCGCGGGCGCCGGCGCGGACATCAGGGGTTCCTCCTCACTGGTGCGAGGACGCCTCGCAGTGAAGCTGGGCGACGTCACCTTCGCGTTCTACATGGTGCATCTGCTCGTGCTCACCTACGCGTACCAATTGCTCAACGACGGTCACCGGGCTTCGGCGGGTGGACGGCTCGGTGCGGCAGCGGTGTTGTTCGTCGTCTCCTGGGTTCTGGCGTGGGTGGTGCACAGGTTCGTCGAGGCACCGTTGTCCCGTCGTTGGGGTTCGCGGCGACCGCCGCGTCCGCGCCGGACGCCTCCGTCGGCCGCGCCGCGTACACAGCCCGATTCCGTTGCTGGGTGAGCCGGGCGGGCGGGAGGGGCCTGGTCTCGCCCGCCCGGCCGCTTCCTGCGGCTGTCGGCGTCCCCTGGTCCGCCTCTCTCGTGCCTGGTCCACCCGTCTGTACCGTTCCCGCTGGTCTTCGACATGTCAGGAGTGGGTCGGCCGTGAGCAGGATCCCTTTCGTCACGCTCAACGACGGCACTCGGATGCCCCAGATGGGTTTCGGGGTATGGCGGGTGCCCGATGATCAGGCGCCGCAGGTGGTCATGACGGCGCTGGAGGCGGGGTATCGGATGATCGACACCGCCTCGGCCTACTACAACGAGACCGGGACCGGCAAGGGTCTCGCGGCGTCGGGGATCGCTCGCGAGGAGGTCTTTGTGACGACCAAGGTCTGGAACGACGATCACGGGTACGATTCCACCCTGCGTGCTTTCGACGCGTCGTTGGACCGGCTCGGGCTCGACTACGTGGATCTGTACCTCGTCCACTGGCCGGTGCCGGCCAAGGACCGCTATGTCGAGACCTACCGGGCGTTGGAGCGGATCCGAGAGCAGGGAGGGGCCCGGTCCATCGGGGTCTCCAACTTCACGCGTGAGCAACTGGACCGACTGGCGGAGCGAACCAGTGTGGTGCCTGCCGTCAATCAGATCGAGTTGCACCCCCGGCACCAGCGGGCGGGCGCGCGTGCTCTGCACGCCCAGCGCGGCATCGTCACCGAGGCGTGGTCGCCGCTGGGCAGCGGCCACGGGCTCCTGGACAGTCCGGTGATCGCTCAAGTCGCCTGCAAACACGGCAGGAGCGGCGCGCAGGCGGTGCTGCGCTGGCATCTGCAGCTCGGGCATGCGGTGGTCCCCAAGTCCGCGCATCCGGCGAGGATCACCGAGAACATCGATGTCTTCGACTTCGAGCTGGACCAGGACGACATGGCTGCGTTCGCCGCGCTTGAGCAAGCCATGCCCTGGGGCAGGCCCAAGTAGGCCCGGGCGCGAGCCGAGGGGCGGCGCCCGGATCGCTGTGTCGCGGGAGGCCGCTGCGACACAGGCCGCAACCGCCCAGGAGACCGCGCCGTGCCGTGCGGTCAGAGGATCTTGTCCAAGAAGACTGCAAGGTTCGTCTTGGCGCGTTCGATCTTCTCTTCCACGCTCAGGGTTTCCTCGGGGGCGCCCGCGCGCTGGACGCGCTTCTTCTCGCGCGCGTACAAGGAGCACGCCAGGTCGCTGCACATGTACGTTCCCACCGTGTGGTAGGTGTCCCCGGTCCTGCGGGCCCGGTGGCCGGTCATCAGGACGACGCCACTGGAGGGATGGGTCGTCAGGCAGATGGAGCACATGCTGCGTCGCCGCCCGCCGCCGCCTCCGACGCGACGCAGTTCGACCCCGATCAGTTCGCCGCTGTGCTCGGCGACGATATAGCTGCGGTCGGGCGCTCCTGGGTCCTGCCAGCCCAGGAAATCGAGGTCTTCCCAGGGCAGATCGGCCAGAAGATGGGGGACGGTGAGGCGTTGCGCCGCCCCTTTGGAGCAGTTGACGAACGATGCGCGGATCGCCAGCTCGGTGAGTTCCTTCATGATCCCAAGTCTAGTGCCTATGCACATTAGTCTCAAGTCAAGTTATGTTAGGTTGGAGTGGGTCAGGGGACTGCGGATGGGAGGCGCGATGGGCCGTGGTCGTCCCGTTCGGGGCCCGTGCCGGTGCGCCTCGCCAAGGCGCGTGCCGCAGTCCCGCGCGGCCCGACGACTCTGGTTGACACTGCGTCATTTGCACTGTGGCCAGGTTGGGTTCGGCGGCCTGCGGTCCTGCGGCGCTATCCCAAGTCTGCGCACACGCAGCCACACATGAAAGGGCGGTTCCATGGCTGAAGGGGTTATCGCGGGGACGGGCGAGAAGCCGAGGGAAGCGCCGACGGCGACGCCGGCGCTGGATGCCTCGGCGGTTCGTTCGGCCCTGACCTTGGCGTTGGGGGCGTTCGTAGCGCTGATGGACACCACGATCGTAGGAGTGGCCCTGCACGCGTTCAGCGTGCATTTCCACGCCAGTCTGACGGACGTGCAGTGGGTTTCGGCCGCTTACCTGCTGGCCATGGCCGCGCTCACACCGGCGACCGGCTGGGCGGCGCAGCGTTTCGGGGCTGCGGCTTGCTGGACCGCCTCGCTGTGCGTGTTCCTGGTCGGCTCGCTCCTGTGCGCCTTGTCCTGGTCGCTGGGTGTGCTCGTCGCCTTCCGCGTGGTGCAGGGGCTGGGGGCCAGCATGCTCTTCCCGCTGATGCGGATCCTGGTGGTGCAGGTGGCCGGGCCGCAGCGGATGGGGCGGATGATGTCGCTCATCGCGGTCCCCATCCTGGTGGCGCCGGTCATCGGCCCGATGGTCGGCGGGACGGTGGTCCAGGACCTGTCGTGGCGGTGGGCGTTCTTCTTGAACGTGCCGATCATCGTGGTGGTGATCGTGCTGTCCGGCGTCTACCTGCCCAACATCAAGACGCCGGGCGGCGGTGGGCTGGACGTGATCGGGCTGCTGACCATGAGCGGCGGACTGACGACGGCCATCTACGGCCTGAGCCAGTTGGGGGCCGGCCAGGCGCTGACGAGCGGCCAGGTGTTGGCGCCGTTGCTCGCCGCAGTGCTGCTGCTGACGGCGCACGGCGTCCGCAGCCGTCGCATCAGCGCCCCGATCGTGGACTTCGCGCTGTTCCGTGACCGCTCGTTCACCGCGTCCACCGCCATCACGGCGCTGAACAACTTCGGCCTGTACGGAGCAGTGGTCCTCGTGCCGATGTTCTTCCAACAGGCGGGTGGCAAGGGTCCGCTGGCCGCCGGCGCGATCATGGTCGCGCAGGGCGCGGGTGCGGCGGTCGCGGTGGTCGTCGTCGGACGCCTGATCGACGCCAAGAGCAACCCTCGCGCGCTGGTGCTGGTCGGACTGCTACTCGTCGCCGCCGCCATGGCCACCTTCGCCACGACCGGCAGTGCCTCTGTCAGTGCGCCGCTGCTGCTGGCCCTGTTCGTCCAGGGCATCGGGCTGGCGCTGGCGGCATCGCCGGTCATGGTCACGCTCTACCACTCGATTTCGCCGACCAGCATGGCCGCGGCGACCACAGCCAACGCCGTCTCTCAGCAACTGGGCGGCGCGATCGGCACCACGGTCATCGCCCTGCTCCTGCAGCGCTCCTTGTCCTGGCACGCCCAGGTCACCCCGGCGTTCCAGTTCGTGTTCTGGTGCTCGCTGGGCTTCGTGGCCCTGACCGCGCTGCCCGCGCTGCTCCTTCCCTCCGGTCAGTCCAAGCGCGCATAGTGCGTCGCTGATCCATCCGTATCCCGTCCAGGAAAGTACCGATCGCCATGACTACCACTTCGCTCGACCTGGCAACCGTCCGCAATATCGGGATCATGGCCCACATCGACGCGGGCAAGACCACCACCACCGAGCGGATCCTGTTCTACACCGGTGTCTCGTACAAGATCGGTGAGGTCCACGACGGCGCCGCCACCATGGACTGGATGGAGCAGGAGCAGGAGCGCGGCATCACGATCACCTCGGCGGCGACGACCTGTCACTGGTCGGTCGACGGGGTGGACCACACCGTCAACCTCATCGACACCCCGGGCCATGTCGACTTCACTGTCGAGGTGGAGCGCAACCTGCGGGTGCTGGACGGCGCGGTCGCGGTGTTCGACGGCGTCGCAGGCGTCGAGCCGCAGTCCGAGACGGTGTGGCGGCAGGCCGACCGCTACGGCGTGCCCCGTATCTGCTTCGTCAACAAACTCGACCGCACCGGCGCTGAGTTCCTCCGCTGCGTCGAGATGATCGCGGACCGCCTGGGTGCGACCGCGATCGTGATGCAATTGCCGATCGGCGCCGAGGCCGACTTCAAGGGCGTGGTCGACCTGGTGCGGATGAAGGCCCTGGTGTGGTCCGTGGAGGCGGCCAAAGGTGAGATGTACGACGTCGTCGACATCCCTGCCACACACCTAGAGGCGGCCGGGCTGTGGCGCGGTCGTCTGCTGGAGGCGGTCGCCGAGCACGACGACGCCATGATGGAGCTCTATCTGGAGGGCGCGGAGCCGACCGAGGAGCAGCTGTACGCGGCGATCCGCCGGATCACGATCGCCTCCACCGGGGTCGGCGGCGCCGCCACGGTCACCCCGGTCCTGTGCGGCAGCGCTTTCAAGAACAAGGGAGTTCAGCCGCTGCTCGACGCGGTCGTGCGATACCTGCCCTCTCCGGTCGACGTCGAGGCGGTCGAGGGCCACGCGGTCCAGGACCCGGACCAGGTCCTGACGCGTCGCCCTTCGGATGGGGAGCCGCTCTCCGCGCTGGCATTCAAGATCATGAGTGATCCGCACCTGGGCAAGCTCACCTTCGTGCGGATCTACTCCGGCCGGCTGGAGACGGGTTCGACGGTGTTGAACTCGGTGAAGGGTAAGCGGGAACGCATCGGCAAGATCTACCGGATGCACGCCAACAAGCGCACCGAGATCGCCTCGGTCGGCGCTGGCGATATCGTCGCCGTGATGGGACTGAAGCAGACCACCACCGGTGAGACGCTGTGCGACGAGAAGCACCCGGTGATCTTGGAGTCCATGGACTTCCCGGCACCGGTCATCGAGGTCGCGATCGAGCCCACGTCCAAGGGCGACCAGGAGAAGCTGGGCATCGCGATCGGGCGGCTCGCGGAGGAGGACCCCTCGTTCCGCGTGTACTCGGACCAGGAGACCGGCCAGACCATCATCGGCGGGATGGGCGAGCTGCACCTGGAGGTGCTGGTCGACCGGATGCGCCGTGAGTTCAAAGTAGAGGCGAACGTCGGTAAGCCGCAGGTCGCCTACCGGGAGGCTATCCGCACGACGGTCGAGCGCGTCGACTACACCCACAAGAAGCAGACCGGCGGCACGGGCCAGTTCGCCAAGGTGCAGATCAAGCTGGAACCGATCCAGGACGGCGAGACGGGCTACGAGTTCGTCAACCAGGTCACCGGCGGCCGCATCCCCCGCGAGTACATTCCTTCGATCGACGCCGGCTGCCAGGAGGCCATGAAGTTCGGCATCCTGGCCGGCTACGAGATGGTGGGTGTCCGCGTCACTCTGCTTGACGGCGGCTTCCACGAGGTCGACTCCTCCGAGCTGGCATTCAAGATCGCCGGTTCGCAGGCGTTCAAGGAGGGCGCCCGCAAAGCCGATCCGGTGCTCCTGGAACCGATGATGGTGGTCGAGGTCACCACCCCCGAGGACTACCTGGGCGAGGTCATCGGCGACCTCAACGCGCGCCGCGGCCAGGTCCAGGCCATGCAGGAGCGCGGTGGCGCCCGACTGGTCACAGGCCTGGTGCCGCTGTCGCAGATGTTCGGATACGTCGGTGACCTGCGGTCCAAGACCTCTGGCAGGGCCAGTTACTCCATGCAGTTCCACTCCTATGCCGAGGTTCCGCGCGGCGTCGCCGAGGAGGTCATCGCCAAGGTCCGAGGCTAGTGACCGCCCCGCCGCCGAGGGCGGCGGGGCGGGGCCCGGGGGGGGGGGGGCGCCCCAAACCCCCCCCCCCCCCCCCCCCCCCGGCCGCCGCAGGGGTCGTCCATCGCGACTCGATCCGCTCTCGATCCGCCGCTGCCATGCTGGAACACCGGGGCGCGCCGCCTCGACGGTGCCCGATCGTCGAAGTGGCGCCCGGTAGGACCCGGGGCCCGGGCCCACCTACGGCCCGGGCCCACTGCGACGGTGTGACGGGCCGGACGAACCGCGGCTGCCCCCACCCGTCCCTCTCACGGATTGGCAAGCCCGCTGATGGTCTCTGAGCATGCCCGACTGATTCGCGACATGGTGCGGATACGCCTTGTGGAGGAGACCCTGGCCGACCTCTACCGCGACGAGCAGGAGATCCGGACCCCGGTGCACTTCTCCATCGGGCAGGAGGCCACCGCGGTCGGGGTCTGCGCGGCCACCACACCGCAGGACTGGGTCTACACCGGCCACCGGTCCCACGCGCCCTACCTCGCCAAGGGCGGTGGCCTGGACGCCATGGTCGCCGAACTCTACGGTCGGCAGGACGGCTGCTCCCACGGCCGGGGCGGGTCGATGCACCTGATCGACCAGCGGGCGGGCTTCGCCGGGTCGGCGGCCATCCTGGGCGAGATGATCTCGGTGGCCGTCGGTACCGCCCTCGCCTTCGCCCGTCAGCCCGGCGCTAGGGTGGCGCTGACCTACTTCGGCGACGGCGCAACCGAGGAGGGCGTCTTCGCGGAGTCGTTGAACCTGGCGGCGGTGCACCGGCTCCCGGTGGTCTTCGTGTGTGAGAACAACCTGTACTCGAACTGCTCGCCGCTGCATGCTCGGCAGCCGACCGGAACCTCGATCCCGGACCGTTCCCAGGCGGCCGGGGTCCCCGCGCGGCGGGTCGACGGAAACGACGTGTTCGCTGTGCACGACGCGGCGCGGCAGGCGCTGCTGCACGCGCGTTCGGGCGCGGGGCCGTTCCTGCTGGAGTTGATGACATACCGCTGGCGCGAACACGTAGGTCCGGGCCTGGACCACGACTACGGGTACCGGTCGAGGGAGGAGATCGACTCCTGGAGGGCCCGGTGCCCGATCGTGCGCGCCACCGCGGCGCTGCGCGCCGCGGAGCCGGGGATCGATGCCGCCGTGGCCCGGTGGCGCACGCGGTACCAGGAGCAGGCACGGGCGGCGGTGAGCCGGGCCAAGGCGCTGCCGTTCCCGTCGGTCGACAACCTGCTCGACGGCGCGTACCTGCCGCCGGCGGCCTGATCGCCGGAAGACCGGCAGAAGAGAGGACACAGGTGCGTACGCTCACCTACGCGGGGGCCGTCAGCGAGGCCATCGTGCAGTGCATGGAACTGGATGAGAAGATCTTCGTGGCCGGTGAGGGCGTGGACGATGTCAGCGGCGCCTTCGGGACCACCCGCGAGGCCTTCACCAGGTTCGGTCCGAGCCGGGTGATGGACATGCCCAACGCGGAGAATGGCACGGCGGGCTTCGCCGTCGGCGCGGCGGTGGCCGGACTGCGGCCGCTGGTGGTGCACATCCGCGCGGACTTCATGTTCCTGGCGTTGGACTCGCTGGTGAATCTGGCCGCCAAGTGGCGCTACACCTACGGCGGGGACAAGGGCGGCGCTCCGGTGGTCACCCGCGGCATCGTCGGCCGCGGCTGGGGGCAGGGCGCGACCCACTCGCAGAGCCCGCACGCCACCTTCGCCCACTACGCCGGTCTGCACGTGGCCGCACCCGCCTCGCCGGCCGACGCCAAGGGCCTGCTGGTGCAGGCGCTGACTGGGGACACACCCGTGGTGCTGATCGAGAACCGCAGCCTGTACCCGCTGACGGGCGAGGTGCCTTGCGAGGCCGTCCCGGTCCCGTTCGGCCTCGGACGCCTCGCCCGTCCGGGCCAGGACGTCACCGTGGTCGCGGCCTCGCTGATGGTGCACGAAGCGCAGCGCGCCGCGGTCCAGCTCGCGCTGCGGGGGATCAGCGTCGAGGTGGTCGACGTGCGCAGCTTGCGGCCCCTGGACGAGGGCCTGATCTGCCAGTCGGTGGCCAAGACAGGACGTCTGGTGGTGGCCGACAACAGTTGGTCCCGGTACGGTTTCGCCGCCGAGGTGGCCGCGGTCGTCGCCGAGAATGTGCCGCAGGCGCTGCTCGCACCGGTCCGGCGGGTGACCTTGCCGGACAGTCCGGCGCCGGTCTCGCAGCCGCTGGAGGAGGCGTTCCACCCCGGGGCCGACGACATCGCGAACGCCTGCTTGCAGGTGTGCGGCGAGATGCGGGGAGACCTGCCGGGGCTGGCCGATGCCGCTGTCGGATTCCACGGCCCCTTCTGAGAGCCGGTGCCGCGCCACCCGGTGCGCACGGCAGCCCCGCTGCCGCGCGCACCGGGTGGCGCGGCGGCCTCAGGCTGCCGCGAACGTCAGTCTCGCCCGGTTGTCGGCCGGCAGGACGTCCAGGGCGGGGTCGGCGGCGAGCATCGCGGCGTGCAGGGTGCGTACCCGGCGCGAGGGCTCGACGCCCAACTCGCGCACCAGACGTCGGCGCAGGTTCTGGAAGGTCTCCATGGCCCGGCTCTGGCGCCCTGCGCGGTAGAGCGCGGTCATGAACTGCGCGTGCAGGTTCTCGTTCAGCGGATGCCGCCCGGTGAGCGAGGCGAGTTCGTCCAGGAGCTGGGCGTGGCAGCCCAGTTGCAACCAGGTCTCGATCCTCTCCTCCACGACGCCCAGCCGGTTCTCCTCCAGCCGAGCCACCTCCGGCCGCAATACGGCCCCTGGCTGCACGTCGACCAGCGCCGGGCCGCGCCACAGCCCGAGCGCCTCGTCGTAGGCTCGCGCCGCCGTCACGTTGTCGCCCCGGGCGGTGGCCGACCGCGCCCTGCTGAGCAGTTGCCGGTATGCGGTGACGTCCACTGCTTCCGCCGGGACGTCCAGCAGATAGCCGCCGGGCCGGGTCACCAGGACGTCCCTGGCCGCCCGCCCGTCCTGGCCCAAGGCCTTGGTCAGCAGCCGGCGCAACTGCAGGACGTAGGTGTGCAAGGTGGGCAGCGCGCTGCGCGGAATATCCGCGTTGGACCAGATCTCGTCCATGAGCGTGGCCACCGGCAGGACCTGACCGGTGTTCAGCGCCATCAGGGCCAGCAGCTGACGCGGCTTGTTGGCGGTGGGGACGAGAGAAATTCCGTGCAGATCGGCGCTCAACGGTCCAAGAACCCGAATGTCGCATGAACCCGCTGCCGCGGCGGTCGTGTCATCGGCCTGCATGTGGCGCACTCCCAAGGTGTCGTCGTCGAATTCCTGCCGCGGTCCGTGCCCGAAGTCGGGGACCGGTGGTGCGCGCAAGCACGACCGGTACCGCCCGGCCGCGGAGCCGCGCCGGCTGCTCGGGCTCCTACTCCAAACCTGTGTTCCCTTGGCTGCTGCCTAATATACATAAGATAGGAGGAGTTCGGGGCTCGAATTCTTATTCCGGACCCGGTCCCGGCAGTGCCCGAACTTCCCCCACCGGTAGGTCTATCGCCACTCCATCAGCGCTCCACGGTCGGCTCCGATCATGTGGTGAGGCGCTGGGCTGGCCGGACAGCACGCGGATCGCCCTGTCCTTCGACCGGCCCCCCATCCCCTGGATGAGGAGGACCTTCACGCATGATGCGCACTGATCCCCGACTGGGACGACGAATCCAACTGCGACAAGGACTCGCGTGGCTCGCGGCCGCCCAAGGCGACCCCTACGGAGCCCTGCTGCGGGGACTGGACGAGGACCCGAGACCGTACTGGAACGCGATCGCACAGCGGCCGCTGAGCCGGAGCCTGACCGGCGACTGGGTCACCGCGCGGCACCATGTGGCAGAGGCGGTGCGCTCGCAGTCCGCGCTGCGCACCCAGCCGCCGCTGGAGGGCATCGGCGGGTCCACCCTCAGCCAGACCGAAGACACCCAGGTCGCGTGGCCCGTCCGACAGGGCTGGGAGCATGCGCTGGCCTCCAGGGCCCCCGGCGTCCTGGAAATTGCCGCCCTGACCCGCACCGCCGCCGTCGGCGCCCTGGCACGGCACTGGGGCGCGGACCCGGCGCTGGAGAACGTGCTCGCCACCGCCTCGGCACTGGCCGACGGAGCACTGGACAGCCCGTTCTACCCGCCAGGCATCGCGGACAGCCACCGCATCGCCGAGGGACTGGACACGCTGAGGCGCCTCCCTCTGGTCGGCGCGTCCCAGGAACGCATGCTGCTCGCGACCGCGGGCGTCACGATGGCGACCGGCCTGGTCATCGAAGCCCTGGAGCAGTGCCGCGCGGCCACCGGCGAACCGGATCTTCGGGGTCTGTGGTCCACCGTGCGGGCGCAGCCTCACCACGCCGCCCGCGTGGTCGCCGAGACGCTGCGCCTGGCCCCGCCCGCACAACTGCACGCGACCCTGGCCGAGGCGCCGTGCGAGATCGCCGGCCACAGGATCGAGGAGGGCGAACGGGTGATTGTCGTGGTGGGCGCGGCCAACCGCGACCCCCAGGTGTTCACCGAGCCCAACCGGTTCGACCCGGGCCGGCCGCAGACCCAGACAGCGGCCGTCCTGCCGCCCGGTCTGATCTGGAGCCCGGTGGCGTCCTTCGCGGCGGCCACCGCCCGCCAAGGCCTGCTCCAGCTGGCACCGCTGCGCCCTGGGCCTGCCCTCCAGGGGGCGGCCGTACGCCGCCCGGGTACGCCGGTCTCCCGCTCAGTAGTCGCCTATCCGGCCGCGACGTCGTGACACAGGAGAGCCAGACGTGAAGATCCTCTTCGTGAGCATGCCGCACCCCACGCACGTCCACCCCATGCTGCCGCTCTCCTGGGCGCTACGCGCGGCCGGGCACGAGGTGCGGATCGCCGGGCACCCGGACCTGGCCGAGACGGCCACCGGCGGCGGGATGACAGCAGTGCCGGTCGGCACCGCCGAGTGGTACCGCAACGACCCCTACGAACCACAGCTCTACGGGCAGTTGATGGGCCGGGGGGCTTCCGACTACCTGCGGACCTTCGACTGGGGGGGCGAGGACCCGCAGGTGTGGAACTGGCCGGGGTTGCTGGGCCTGGAGAAAATCCTGATCTCCTCGATGCTGGCCGCGATCAGCAACGACCCCTTTGTCGACGAGTTGATGGCCTACGCCCGCCACTGGCATCCCGACCTGGTGATCTGGGAACAGCTCACCATGGCCGGAGCAGTGGTCGGCGAGGCCCTCGGGGTTCCGCACGCGCGGTTCTTGTACGGTCTGGACTTCATCGGACGTGCACGCCAGGAGTTCGTGCGACTGTACGAGCGACAGCGCCCCGAGCACCGGCAGGACCCCACCCGTGAATGGCTGGAGGAGACGGTGCGTCGCTTCGGCGGGACCTGGAGCGAGCGCCTGCGCGTCGGCGCGTTCACCATCGCGACCTCGGTGCCCGGCACCGAACTGGACATCGCGGGCCGCACCATCGACATGCGCTACGTGCCGTACAACGGCCGCTGCTCGGTGCCCGACTGGCTGCGGGCACCCGCCGAACGCCGGCGGGTGTGCCTGACCCTAGGGATGTCCAACGAGATCGCGAACACCGGCACCACAGTCGGCGAGATCCTGGAGGCCCTGGGCCGACTGGACGCGGAGGTGGTGGTCACCTTGGCACCCCAGGAGACGGCCCGGATGGGGCCGTTGCCGCCCAACGTGCGCGCGGTGGGCTTCGTTCCGCTGCACGACCTGCTGCCCACCTGTTCCGCGATCGTGCACCACGGGGGCTTCGGCTCGCGCCTGACCTCCGCCTACCACGGGGTGCCGCAGCTGATCCTTGGCCACGGCTACGACACGGTGATGGCGGCGCAGCGGCAGGAGAAGCTGGGAGCCGCAATATCTCTGCCCGCCAACAGCGCCACGCCGCAGGCGATCCGGCAGGGCGTGGAGCGTCTTCTGGACGAGCCTGCCCTGGCCGCTGGGGCTGCCAAAATCCAGGCCGATCTGCTGGCGTTGCCGTCACCGGCCCAGATCGTGCCGATACTTGAGCGTATGGTCGCCGCAGGGGCGGAGGCGCTGTGACTGGCGTCAGGTCCCGCACCGGGGCGGCCCTGGCCGACCCGGTCGCCGTGCGCATCGCCCGCTCGGCCCAGGCCCGCGAGGGCGTCCGGACCACGCTCGTGGAGTTCCACCGCTGGTTCGCCTCCTACGCCGAACAGTCCTACGCGCAGGTGGAGCCGGTGGCGCTGGAGGAGCTGTCCGGATGGGGCACCGACCGGCACAGCGGCAGTCTGGTACACGACAGCGGACGCTTCTTCTCCGTGCAGGGTCTTGAGGTGCACAGCCCCGGCGCGGCCGTGCCCCACTGGCGGCAGCCGATCATCAATCAGCCGGAGATCGGGATCCTGGGCATCCTGGCGAGCGAGTTCGACGGGGTCCTGCACTTCTTGATGCAGGCGAAGGTGGAGCCGGGCAACTGCAACGGACTGCAGCTCTCGCCGACCGTGCAGGCCACTCGTAGCAACTACACCCGCGTGCACGGCGGGCGCGCCGTCCCCTACCTGGAGTACTTCCAGGACACCGCCCGGCGCACGGTCATCGCGGACGTGCGGCAGTCCGAACAGGGCTCGTGGTTCTACCGCAAACGCAACCGCAATATGATCATCGAAGTGAGCGGGCGGGTCGAGGTCCTCGACGGCTTCTGCTGGCTGACGCTGGGACAGATCCATACGCTGCTCGGAGTGGATGACCTGGTGAACATGGACTCGCGCACGGTGCTGTCGTGCCTGCCGCTGCTCGGCCCCACCACGGACGTCGGCGCGGGGCGGCAGATGTGGCCCGCCCCGCTCGGGCCGGGCGAAGAGGACGGCGACAGCGTGCACACCCTCGAAGAGATCCTCAGCTGGATCACCGACGTGCGCAGTTCCCTGGAGATGCGGGTGCATTCCGTCGCGCTGGACCAGGTGACCGACTGGCATCGCACAGATGGGCGCATATGTCATGAAACCGGACTGTTCTTCGACGTCATGGGCGTGCGGGTGCTTGCCCGGGGCCGCGAGGTGGCGCAGTGGACCCAGCCGATGATCCAGGCGACACTGCCCGGGGTGGTCGGCTTCCTGATGCGCACCGTCGGCGGTGTCCCGCACGTCCTGGTGCAGGCGAAGGCCAAGCCGGGATACGTCGACGGCCTGGAGCTGGCCCCGACCGTGCAGTGCACCCCCCAGAACTACGACGTCCTGCCAGCCGCCGCGCGCCCGCCGTTCCTGGACGAGGTGCTGCATGCCGACGCCGCCCGGATTCGCTTTGACACCATGCTTTCAGAGGAGGGCGGCCGTTTCTACCACACCCGCAGCCGCTACCTGGTGGTTCAAGCGGACGCTGACGGGCCGAGTCTGGCGGCGCGGCGCCCCGACTTCCGCTGGGTCTCCGTCCACCAGCTGGCCGACCTTCTGCGCCACAGCTACTACCTCAATGTGGAGGCCCGCAGCCTGATCGCCTGCCTTCACAGCGTGGCCCAAGTGCTGTGACCCGCGGGCGTCCATCAGCCGGACGGGGCCGTGGCTGACCGGGCCCCGCCGACATCGACAACGCGCGCGGTCGCCCGCGCGCCGACTGCGGGACGGGCGCCCGCCGAGCCACGTGTGCGCTCGCCTCAGCGGCGGTGGAGCCATGACACCGCGTCCATCAGGTCGCCGGGGGACAGGCGCGCAAGCATCTGGTCGCGCGCCCTGGCTGCGGTCCCCGCGGGGTGATAGAGGTTCTCGCCCATCCACCGGGACGTGTCCTGGGCGCGAGCCGTGCGCTCCGTGCGCTGCGCGTTGAACCTCGCGAAGCGCTCCGCGATCTGGTCCGGCACACAACGGTCGAGCAGGTCGCCGAGGACGTCGGCGTCCTCCAGAGCCATGCACGCGCCCTGGGCGGCGTACTGGAGCATGGGGTGCGCGGCGTCGCCGGCCAGCACCACCGGTCCGTCGGTCCACTTGGGCGTCGGCGGACGGTCGCAAAGGACCCAGCTGCGCCAGTCCTGGCCCAGTTCCAGCAGCCGGCGGGCCGTGCCGTGCATGGCGGAGAAATCCGCCAGGACACGCTCTCGCTCCGCTGGGACGCCCGACAGGGCCTGTCGGGAGCCGTTGTCCTGGGTGACGGCCAAGTTGAGCTTGCTGCCGCCGGCGATGGGATAGTGCACAAAATGCCAGCGCGGTCCGGCCCACAAGGTCACCGAGTTCCACCGCAGCGAGCGTGGTACCAGATCCATCGGCACGACGGCACGGTGGATGGTGTGACCCGACACACGGGGTGCCCCGTCGCCGACCAGTTGTGCGCGCACGGCCGAGCGCAGGCCGTCCGCGCCGATCAGGGCGTCGGCCAGGACCGGGGCGCCGGTCACGGGCAGCACGCGGACCCCGGCCGGGGTGTGCTCGTAGCGGTTGACCGCGGTCGAGGCCCGCAGCGTGATCGCCTCGTGCTCCTGGCACGCGCGCAACAGGGGCGCGTACAGGTCGCCGCGGTGCACCACAGCGTACGGGTTGCCGAATCGCAGACGGTACCGTTCCCCCAGGGGGAGCGTGGCCAAAGGCCGCGCGGAGCCGGCGTCCACCAGCCGCAGGGCCTCGATGTGGACTGCCCCGGACCGGACCTGGCCCCCCACGCCGAGCCGGTCCAGCGCGTGGAAGCCGTTGGGGGCGATCTGGATACCGGCCCCGAGTTCAGCGAAGCGGTCATCACGTTCCCAGACCTGCACGGTGTGTCCCCGCCGGGCGACGCTCAGCGCCGTGGCCAGACCGCAGATGCCGCCGCCGGCGACAACGAACTCTGCCATGCATCCACTCCCGGGCTCGCGGACGGTTCCTCGATGAGGGGGGCGACGCTCTCGGCGTCGGGCGCCAGTAGCGCGTCCATCGTCTCCGCGAGGATCGCCAGGCCGTCACGGCTGAGGATGGATTCCGCGTGGAACTGAAGGGAGCAGAAGCCGGGGCCGCGCAGGCTGTGCACCTGGCCGCTGCGCGCGTCGCGGCACACGGCGACCTTCCCCGCCAGCGGGGGGCAGAGCCGTTCATCGACGGGGCTGTGCAGTGCGAAGGTGTTGTAGAAGCCCACCACGCGCCGCCGCCCGAACAGGTCGATCTCCTTCTGCACGCCCTGGTTGGGATGCACGCGCCGCACCAGGTCGAAGCCGAGGAGGAGGCCCAGTACCTGGTGGCTCAGGCACACCGCCATGAAGGGCGTCGAGGACTCCAGCAGACGGCGCAAGGTGCCGCGCAAAAAAGCGATTCTGGGATCGTCGAGCGCGCGCGGGTCGCCAGGGCCAGGACCCATGACCACCAGGTCGTAGGCGTCCGTGCAGTGCGGCGCGTCGAACCGGGCAACGTCCACGACCAGCCCCAGCGACCGCAACTGGTGCGCGATCATCGCGGTGAAGGTGTCCTCGGCGTCCAGGACCAGGACGCGTTTGCCGACGAGGACGGCCTCATAGGCCCCTGCGCGGCCCTCGACCGGGTGGCCGAACCAGAAAGGCGCGAGCCCTTCGTTGCGTGCCTGCAGGACACGCCGGACCGCCGGATGGCTCCCCAACTCGGGAGGGAGCGAGGCGGTGCCGGGCACGGAACCGGCCGCGCCCAGGGCACGCAGCACGCCCAGCGCCTTGGCATGCGTCTCGGCCACCTCGGACCAGGGGTCAGAGTCACGCACCAAGGTCGCGCCCACCGACAGTTCCAGCCGGCCCCCGACGACCTCCGCCGTCCGCAGCAAGATCGCCGAGTCGAGCGACCGGCCACCGCTGATGTCCCGGCTGACCAGAGCCGCAACCCCGCTATAGTAGCCGCGGCCGCGGTTCTCGTACTTGCGGATCACCCGACAGGCGCTCTCCAACGGGCTGCCGGTGACTGTGGGGGCGAACATCGTCTCCCGCAGGATCTCGCGCACGTCGCGCGAGGTGGAGCCCTTGATCAGGTACTCGGTGTGCGCCAGGGTCGCCATCTCCTTGAGGTAGGGACCCACGACCTGGCCCCCCTCCTCGCAGATCCGGGCCATCATCTTCAGTTCCTCGTCGACTACCATGTTCAGTTCCCCGACCTCCTTGGGGTCAGCCAGGAAACGCATCACGTCGGGCAGTTCCGGGCCGTGGGGCGGATAGCGCAGGGTGCCGCTGATCGGGTTCATCACCGCGGTCCCGCCGAAGAGACTGACGTGCCGCTCCGGAGTGGCGCCCACGAAGGTCCGTCGGCCGGTGTGCACCAGGAAGGTCCAGTAGGCGCCGCGCTCGCCCTCCAACAACCGCCGGAACAGACCCAGCGCGGTCTCCACCGACCAGTGGGCCAACTCGGCAGAGAACGAACGCTTGATGACGAAGTTCGCTCCGACGCCTTGGCCGATCTCCTGCTCCAGCACCTGGCGCACGATCGCGGCGTACTGCTGGTCGTCGATGTCGAACCCGCTGTCCACCACATCGACCCGGGCCCGGGGCAGATGAAGCAGGGCCTCCTGCGGGGGGCACGAGCCCTGCTCGGTGACCGACAACGCCACCAGCGGCGCGCCGTCGTCGTGACAACTGAACCCCCGTTCGGACAACTGCCGGTAGGGCACCATCGCCAGCATCTCGTGCCGGGGCCCCGGTCGGCCGTCCCCGGGATCGGGCAACGGCAGATCGGCCAGCCGATCCGCCGAGGAGACATCGCCCAGTAGCAGTTCCACGCGGCCGGTCGCCTCCGGCCGGTGCAGTAGTGCGAAGGCGGGTGCCTGCCGGCTCACCACGCGGTCAAGGAGCCGGACAAACCGGGCCTCGTCGTCGCTCATGAGGCTCTCTTCCTGGGCGCCCGCACGAACCCGGTCACGCGCGCGCGGCCGGTTCGCGCGCCTGCAACTGGGTCAGCACTGCCTCGGTGGTGAGCACGACGGCACACCGGGCGGCCGCGTACTGCAAGGCTGAACGGTGGTGATCCTCGGAGAAATCGGCGACCGCGTCCGCCACCAGGAACGTCTCGATGTCGTTGGTGAATGCCTCCACTGCCGTCATCAGACACCCGACGTGCGCGTAGACCCCACAGACAATCAACTGGTCGCGCCCGCGCGCTCGCAGATAGTCCATCAGCCCGCTGTTATGGAAGGCGCTGTAGCGCCACTTGGTGAACACTGTGCTGTCCGCGTCCGGCGCGACCTCCTCGACAATGGCCTGTTGCTCCGGGGAGCGCCGCATGCCAGGCCCCCAGAAGTCCTCCAGCAGCCCGCGCTGACGGCGGGACATATCGCCTGGCTGCGCCGTGTAGGCGACCGGCACCCCCAGCTCTCGGCAACTCGTCACAAGCTGGGCGGCACCGGCGAGCAGGCCCTGGGCGGGCTGCTGATCGGCCGGGAAAGGAGCCAGGAAGTAGCGCTGCATGTCGTGCACGAGCAACGCCGCCCGCGCTGGGTCGGGCATCCAGGTGGCGACGTTGACCGGCAGCGTGTGCTCGGCGGGCATGGGGTACGGTGCGATGCCGGGAATGGCCATGGCGTTCTCCTCCGGTACGGTGCGGGCGGGTCCTGCGGCTGGCGCCGGACCTCGGTCCACGGTTGGCGAGGGTGTTCCGATCGCCGCTTTGGGCAGTTGCTCAACGGCCCAAAGCGGCGCCGCCGTCAACGAACAGGTCGTGCATGGTGATGTGGGAGGCGCGTTCGGACAGCAGGAACTCCACCGCGTCCGCGATGTCCTCGGGATCGGCGAACCTGCCTAGCGGGATGCCGACGCGGTACTCGGACAGCACCCCGCCCAGGGAGTTCGCCGGCCCGGACTCGTCGTGCCACAAGGAGCGCAGCATGGGAGTGTCGGTTGAGCCGGGGCCCACCACGTTGCAGCGGATGCCGTACGGGGCCAGCTCCAGACCAAGGGTCTTGGTATAGGCGGCGGCAGCAGCCTTCGAGGCGCCGTAGGCGGCCATGTGCACGCGTGGGACGGACGCGGCGTTGGAGGCCACGGTGACCACCGCCCCACCGCCCCCGCGTCCCACCATTCGGCGGGTGACCGCCGAGCAGACCTTGAAGACACCGGCGGTGTTGACCGCGAAGGTCCGCTCCCAGTCCTCGTCGGTCAACTCCAGGACGGAAGCGGCGCGCAGCACCCCGGCGGCGCTGACGAGACGGCCGATCGGACCCAGGCGCTCCTCGGCCGCGGCGACGGCCGCTTCCACCTGCGCGGTGCTGGTGACGTCCGCTGCGAAACCGGTGACCGCCAGCCCCCGGTCCGCAGCCTGCCGCTCCAAATCCCGCAGCCCCTCGGCGTCGGTGTCCAGGGCCGCGACCGGGAAGCCGTTGCTGGCGAGCGCGAGCACGACCGCCCGGCCGATGCCTCCGGTGGCCCCGGTCACCAACGCGACCGTGCCGACATTCGCTGTGCCCATGGCGATTCTCCTCATCGTCTTGTCTGCTGCGCCGGTCCGGCCGCCGGTCCGGCGGAAGCTGTCCAGGGCGATGCGGACCCGCCGCCGGACCGGCGGAGCCGAGGGCCGGCGCCACCCGGGCAAGAGCCGACACGCCGACCGGGAAACAAGACGCCGGATATCGAGGCGAGGTGCGGAGTGGAGATGAACGAACGACGGCAGACCCGATGAACCGCGGGCGCAGTCCAGAAATATATGAGCTGCCCCTTCGAGCGTCAAGGGCGTCCCGGTTGCGTGCAGTACCGCGCCGCACATCTCTCGCCCTTCTTCCGGTGCGACGCGGATAAATGTGCTCCGCAATTCTGCGAGTTAAATCGTCCAAGCAGGCGTACAACTAAATCATGTAGTAGCATGCTAATTATGTCTATGTCCGTCATATACTGTCTTGGAAGTACTTATTCCCTGATATAGCAGCAGCTGTACGTTTCACCGGGGCGGATCCGAGGACCCTCTTTACAGCGGCCCCCTAGATGTATTAGGGTGCATACGCCCGATAGATAGTCCTGCGGTTTGCGCGGCGTGACTGCGTTTCCGGGGGAGAGCATGTGCGGGTGTGATGGACCGACGTCCGGTGCTGGAGGGGTTGAGACGATGTGCGTTCCAGTCGTGAGCCGCGCCGCGGGCGCGCGGCGACGTCGCGGAGGGCGTGGCCGACGCCGGCCCCGCGTGCGATGTCCTTCCTCACGGTCGGACCCTCAAGCCGTCACGAACGGTCGCATCCGACCATCCCACCTAGGGTGAGGAAGCCCCTGCGATGCGCGGTTTACTCCTGGCCTGCGGATCGGGCAGCCGCCTGCTCCCGCTGAACACGGTCAACTCCGAACAGTTCCTGCCCGCGTACGACAGACTCCTGATCCACCAGCCCCCGTCGGTGCTGATGTCAGTCGGCGTGCGGGAGATCCCGGGCGCCGCCGGCGCGCACCTTGACTCCTCGTGCGCCCCGTTGGGCGACGGCGGACACCTGGGCCCCGGCCGTCGTGATGCCTCTCGGGACGAGCCGTGCGGCATCGCCGGAGCGGTTCCCGCCGACCGGGAGTTCGCCGGTGGCCAGGACGTGTGTCTGAGTCCTGGAGGACAAGACCTGCTACTGCCCCGGCCTGCCCGCCACATCGCCCGAGGCGGCTGCCACCGTCGAAGGGGGCACTGTCTTCGGCTACCCGGTCCGTGACCTGAGGTACTACGGCGTCGCGGTGCTCGACCCGGAAGGGATGCTGACGGACGTCCAGGATTCGCCGGTCTGTATCTGTACGGCAATGACGCCTTGGGCCAGGCCCGGAGGATCAGTCGTCCGAACGAGACCATCGACGTCAACCGGTTGCTCCTCGGCGAGGGGCCGGTGCGTCTGGGGCGAGGGCCTGGCTGGAAGCCGGCGCCCGCAGCGGCCCGCTGAGGCGGCAGGCGCGAGCGGGTACGGCGTTCCGCGTGGCATCGGCATAGGGCAGCCCGGCGGGCTCGCCGGGAAACCGTCCGCGGGCCCGCAGTACGGCAGACGCGTCCGCTGGCTGCTGCGGACCTGACTGCGCTCGCCCGCTTCGGCATCCCGGTACGAAATCCGCCGTTCATCCTCCAGGCGAGGCATCCCGCGGTTCTTTCAACTGCCCGTTCCGGTGTTACCGAGACTTCTCGGAAGATCGTTTGGCGATTTCTGGACGCAATCATCGGCCAAAATATAAGGTTATTGATTCGTTGGCAGAGGATCATGGCAGAAGTAACCACTTGGGAGAAAATATTGACGAGCACGACGGGCCCTCGGCATGCGGGACGGCTGGATTCCCTCACCGGCATGCGTTTCGTGGCGGCGGGGATGGTGTTCCTGTCCCACGTCGCCACCGGTGGTGTTTTCGCCACCGGATCCGGGGCTGCGCACACGCTCAATACGGTCACCAAAAGCGCCTCAACGATCGGAGTCGCGTTCTTTTTCGTGCTCAGCGGATTCGTGCTGACCTGGTCGGTTCGGCCCGGCGACGGGTACGCAGGTTTCCTGCGGCGCAGACTGGTCAAGATCTACCCGAACCACCTGGCCACCTTCGCCCTGGCGATGATCTTGTTCGCGGCCTCGCAGACCCCGGTGCGCAGCGCGCTCCTCAATGTCTTCCTGCTCCAGTCATGGTCCAACGATCCCTCGATCTACCTCGGGGTGAACGGCGCCAGCTGGTCGCTGTCGTGCGAGCTGTTCTTCTACGCCCTGTTCCCGCTGGTCCTGGTCCTCGTGCGGCGCGTGGGCTTCTCGCGCCTGTGGTGGTGGGCGGGTGGGGTGATGGCCACCGTTGTCGTACTGCCGGTCGTCTCCCTGCTACTGCCCGCCCACCCGGCGATCCCGGTCACCGGATCGGCGCTGGACGGCGTGTCCTTCGACCGACTGTGGTTCCTCTACATCTTCCCGCTGTCGCGGCTGCTGGACTTCGTCCTTGGCATGCTGATGGCCCGGATCGTCCTCAGCGGCCGGTGGATCGGCCTGGGCGTGGGCTGGAGCGCGCTACTGGCCGTCGGGGGCTACGGGCTCGGCGTCTTCACTCCGATGCTGTTCACCATCGACGCCGCGACCATCGTGCCGCTGGCGCTGCTGGTGGCGGCGCTGGCCTGCGCCGACGCCGACGGTGCGCGCACCGTGATGGCCAGCAGACCCATGCTCGTGCTCGGACAGGCGTCGTTCGCGTTCTACCTCGTACACGGCATCGTTCTGACATATCTGCGTGAACGGATCGGCTACGAACGCATGCTGACGACCACTCAGGGTGTGCTGTTCGCGCTGACCTGCTTCGCGCTGAGCCTCGTGCTGGCACTGGCGATGCACCGCTGGATCGAGATGCCGGCAGTGCGCCGCTGGGGGCGCTCGCGCGGTGTGGAGCCGGCTGAGCCCGGGTCGGCGCCACAGCAGCGGATCGGCAGTGGCGAGGAGAGTGCCTCCGCTCCCGTGTGACTGTCCCGTGCGCCTGATCTTCGTCCGCTTCAGACCTGGTGAGGTTCTTGTGCGTCTTCTCTTCGTCACCGGTGGCAGCCCGGCCACTGTCTTCGCGCTCACTCCGCTGGCCACTGCGGCCCGCAACGCCGGGCACGACGTGCTGGTCGCCTCCAACGAGGAGACGATGGCGGCGGTCGCCGGGGCCGGGCTGCCCGGGGTGTGCGTCTCCAGGGTGCCGATTCGGCACCACATCACACACGACCGCGCGGGCGTCGCGCTGGTCCGGTCCGAGGATCCCGAAGAGCAGTTGCGCTCCATCGGCAACGCCTTCGGCAGGATGGCCGCCGTCTACCAGGAGCCGCTGTACGAACTGGGCCGTGCCTGGCGGCCGGACATCGTGATCGGCGGCACCTTGACCTTCTCCGCGCCCGTACTGGCGGCGCGGCTGGGAGTCGCGCACGTGAGGCACGCCTGGGACTCGGGGGAGCCGGCCGTGGTGGACGTGGTCGCCGAGCAGGAGATGCGCCCCGAACTGGACGTGCTGGGCCTGGACGGCATCCCGGCCTCGGATCTGCTGATCGACGTCTGCCCGCCGAGCGTTCGCCCCACCGACGCCTGGGACGGCGCCGCGATGCGGTGGATTCCGTGCAACCTCCAGCCGCCGCTGGAGCCGTGGATGTACGCCAGGGGCCCAGCGCGCCGGGTGGCCGTCACAGCCGGAACGAAGACCGCGCCTGGCTACTTCTTCGACTATCTGGTCGAGGTGGTCGCCAAGCTGAAGGGGCTGGACGCCGAGATTCTGGTCAGCGCGCCCGAAGCGGCCGCCGCGCAGCTGGGTCGGGCGACCGGGATGCGCGTCGGCTGGTTGCCCTTCGACGTGGTGGCCCGCACCTGCGACCTGCTGGTCCACCACGCCGGGGGCGGCACCGCGCTGACCGGTATGGCCTATGGCGTGCCGCAGCTGCTCATCCCGAACATGCCCAAGTTGGTGGCCCCCTCGCAGCGGCTGGCCGATTTCGGCGCCGCGCGCACGCTCCTGCCGGGCCAGGACACCCCGGACGCGGTCGCCGGCGCCGCGCAGGAACTGCTGAGCGTGCCCTCGTACCGCGAGCGGGCTCGCGCGCTCGCGGTAGAGGTGGCCGCGATGCCCGCGCCGGCCGAGGTGGTGCGCCTGGTCGAGAAACTGGCGTGAGCGGCGGCCGAGGGCCGCACCGACCGAGAACGACAGGGAAGGAGCTCGAGCTCCGTGTTCTATCACGTGTGTTTCGTCGTCCCGGACATCGAGCAAGGCATGCGGGATCTGGGCTCTGTGGGTGTCCAGTGGTCCACGGTCCTGGAGGACCGTCTCGGACCGTGGGACTACCGGCTGGCGTTCTCCCGCGGCGGTCCCCCGTACCTCGAACTGGTCCAGGGGCCGCCAGGGAGTCCGTGGGACTCCTCCCAGGGGGCCCGTTGCCACCATCTCGGATTCTGGACGGAAGACGTGTGGAAAAGCTCTCGGCGTCTATCGGAAGAGGGCTTCGAGGAGGAATTCAGCGCCTGCCATCTGGGGCGCCCTTATGTTTATCACCAGGTAAAGAGTCTCGGTGTGAGCCTGGAGCTGATGGACTTATCGCGGCAGGAAAGATTTCTGGATTCCTGGGATGCAGGCGCGGGGCCGATGCCCGCTTTCGACAGCTGACCGCCGAACTTCGGGCAGAGGTATCGGCCGCGAGTCGATCACGGCCGGTACCTCTACCTCCAGTGCCCTTCCCGGGCCCGTCAGGGCCGCTGGGAGGTGCGCCCCACGAGCCTGCCCAGGGACTCCTGCAGCACGGTCGCCGGGTCGCCCGTGACCGCGTCCAGGCTGTCCGCACGCCAGGCCACGAAGCCGTCAGGCCGAACCAGCAGTGCGCCCGATGCCTCGATGCCCATGCCCTTGAACCAGGAGTCCTTGTGGATCCAGGAGCCGTCATGGTCGGCCGGCGCCTCGCCGTCCCCGATGAGGTGGACGTCGAGGGGCGCCGCGAGGTACTCCGCCGCGCGCCCGGCCGCATCCAGCCACGCGCCGCCCTGCGGGCCGACCAGCAGGGTGAACCGGTAGTCGACCAGATCCAGGGTCGAGACCGGTTCGCCGTCGCGGTCGATCCACTGGTGCGGCAGGCGCGAGCCCGGGGCGCCGTCGAGGTCCAGCTCGACGTCCTCGGGGGAGGGCAGCAGGGGAGCCGGGTCCAGTACGGCGGCGGAGTCGTAGCGGTAGCCCAGGTGCACCACCGGCGCGTTGAGCGCGCCGGCCGCCGCCCTGGCCCGCGCGCCCTGCGGCCCGGTGGTCCAGTGCAGGGCGGGGTCGGCCAGTCGGAGCATCGACTGCTCCAGCGCGGTGCGGGCCACTGGCAGGCGCTCGGCCTCGTAAGTCTCCAGCAGCGCCTCATCGGCGTGCCCGCGCAGGACGTGGGCCAGCTTCCACGCCAGGTTGTGCGCATCGGCGATGCCGGTGTTCATGCCGAAGGCGCCGACCGGCGGGACGACGTGAGCCGCGTCGCCGGCCAGGAAGACCCGCCCGGCCCGGAAACTGCGCGCGACCGCGCCGTGAACCTGCCAGGGCAGGATGCTCACCACCTCGACCGGCACCTCGGGGCGGCCCAGGGCGGCCCCAATCAGGGCGCGGCACCGGTCCGCGGTGAAGTCCGCGGCGCTCTGGCCGGCAGCGGTGCGGTAGCGGGTGTGGTAGATCCACTCCCGTCGGCCGTCGACTGGCAGCAGGCCGCCCGGCGCCTGTTCGGTGGTGATGTCGCAGACCAGGAACGGCCATCCGCCGGTGAGCTCGTCCAGGTCCGCGCGGAAGAGCACGCTGATCAAAGGATCGCCCAGGTCGCCGGGCCCCTCGGTGGCGATCCCCAGTGCCCGCCGCACACTGCTGCGGGCACCGTCGGCGGCGACCAGATACTGACACCGCACCTCGAAGTGGCCCTGCGGGCCGAGCAGTCGCGCCGTCACCCCCAGCTCGTCCTGTTGGAGGGCGAGCAGTTCGGTGCCGAAGACCGTCCGCGCGCCCGAGGCCGACGCCCGCGTCAGGGCCACTTGGTCCAGGCGTCCCTGGGGACAGGTGCCGCGCAGCGTCTGCGCGGTCAGCCGACGGTACTCGTCGTCGAACGCGGGAGCCGCCTGCGACAGTGCGCCCAAGTCGGCCTGCGCGAGGGTGGGCGTACTGAACATCCGCAGGTTGCCGCGGGACATGTCCACGCACATGGCGTCCACCTCGTCGGCTATGCCGGCGGCGCGCAGCAGCTCGACGGTGCGCGGCCCCACCCCCATGGCCCGCGGGTGCTCCGGCAGCGCGGAGCGCCGCTCGGCGACCAGGGTCGCCACGTTCGCGCGGGAGAGGAACACGGCGGTCATGAGTCCCACCGTGCTGCCCCCCACGACCAGCACCTCGGGATCGCTGTTCGGCATGTGTTTCCTTTCGTCGTTGCAGTTCCCGGGGTCCGGACAAATCCGGCGGCGGGAGATCGACCCTTCGCCTTCGATGACCTTTCTGTACGACCTTGCCCAGGGAAGGAACAGATCATTCAGGCAATTTTCCGATTAAATAATGTGCAAAGAATGAGCAAAATGCGGCGGATCCGTGCCATGCTTGGGAAAGCTCGGCAGCAGGCGCCTGGGGTAGAGGCGTTCAGCCCTCGGGGAAACCCGTCGCACCGGTTGCGTGAGGCGCAGGGAAAACCGTCGACAGCCACGGGGCGCTACCGTGGACGACTCCAGGAAGGGATCATGACTGGTGACACACCACGCACCGCCCTGGTCACCGGCGCCGGCCGGGGCATCGGACGGGCGATAGCCGAACGCCTGGGCGGGGCCGGCGCGCTGGTCGCCGTGCACTACGCCCGGGACGACGCCTCGGCCGAACAGAGCGTCAAGGCCGTGCGCGCCGCCGGCGGCCAGGCTTTCGCGATCCGCGCCGAACTGGGCGAGCCGGGCGCGGTCGACCTGTTGGCGACCAGTCTGGAGGAGGGACTGCGCCAACGCACCGGCTCCTGCGGGCTCGACATCCTGGTGAACAACGCGGGCGTCGGCTGCCGCGCCGACATCACCGCCATCACCCGTGCGGACCTCGACCGGGTGATGGAGATCAACGTGAAGGCCCCGGTTTTCCTCGTCCAGCGGCTGCTGCCGCTGCTGCGGGACAGCGGACGGATCGTCAACATCTCCTCCGTCGCCAACCGTGTGGCCCACCCGCACGTCCTGGGCTACGCCATCAGCAAGGGCGCCCTGGAGGCGTTCAGCCGCTCACTGGCGGCGCACCTGGGACCGCGCGGCATCACGGTCAACACGGTAGCGCCGGGGTTGATCGAGACGGACCTGCACCGCGAACGGATGCGTGCGCACCCCGAAGACGCCGCGCAGGCAGCCGCGATGACTGCCTTCGGCCGACTCGGCCAGGCCGACGACGTCGCCGGGGTGGTGGCCTTCCTGGCCTCCGAGGAGGCCCGCTGGATGACCGGGGAACGGTTGGAGACGACGGGCGGGGCCTACCTGTGACCGCCGGGCCGCCACCGGCAGGCGCCGCCGTGCGCGGCGGGGGACCGCTGATGGCCCCGGGCCCACGGTCCCAGTCACCGGCACCCGAGGCACCACCGAAAGAAGGCCGCACATGCTCCTGAACGACATCTACCTCGAATCGCTCGGCGTACGGTTGGGCCTGCGCGTCAACCTGAACGACGCGGTCGCCGACGGACGCTACTCAAGCACCGAGTGCGTCGCCAACGCCCTGCTTGCGGTGACCGTCTCGGACGACGTGTTCGCCCCCGACCTGACGATCGCGGCAGTGAACCAGGCCATGGCACGCAGCGCGGTCGACCCGGAGCGGGTCCGGCTGCTCCTGCATGCCAGCACCTATTTCCAGGGCCAGGACATGTGGACGCCCTCCTCGTACATCCAGCACAGCACCATCGGTGGGAGCGCCCCGGCCATGGAGGTGGACCAGAAGTCGAACGGGGGACTGGCGGCGCTCTCGCTCGCCTCGGGCTTCCTCGCCGGCTGCGACGACCATCAGATTGTCATGATCACGACTGGCGAGCGATTCTGCCTGCCCGGTTTCGACCGCTTCCGAACCGAGAGCGGCACGGTGATGGCCGACGGTGGCACCGCCCTGCTGCTGGGCCGCCGGCCGGGATTCGCCCGCGTCCTGTCCTGCGCGATGCTGTCCGATTCCTCTCTGGAGGGCCTGTACCGCGGACGAGGACTCAAGGACGCACCCGCCTCCGGTGATAAACCCCTGAACATGCGCGGACGCAAGGCCGACTTCATGCGCCGACGCCTGGACGACCTCGAAATGGTCTCTCTGCAGATCGCCAGCGGCATCGGCACGTGCATCCGACAAGCCCTGGACGAGGCCAAGACCCACGCCGACGACGTCCGCCGCTTCGTGATGCCCAACAACGGTCAGACCGTGCGCTGGTGGAGCATGCTCGCCGATATGGGCGTCACCCTGGACCGCACCACCTGGCAGTTCGGACGCGGCATCAGCCACCTCGGCGCGGGCGACCAGACGGCCGGCCTGGACCACCTGCTGACCACCGGACAACTCAAGGCCGGCGACCGGGTCGTCCTGGCCGGCACCGGATACGGCTTCAACTGGGGTGCCGCGGTACTGGAGATCCTGCACGTCCCCGCCTGGGCTGCAGCCTCCGCGGCGACGTAGTCGACGGTCCCGCCCCGCCCATCCCCGGCCCCTCGACAGGAGAGCGACATGCCCTTCCCCCCACTGGTGAAACCGGTCACCGAACTGCCCACCGACGAAGTCGGCCGCCACGCCCATCAACTGATCCTGGCCGGCCACGGCTCCCAAGGCCAGCGCAGGCTGGCCGCCGCACGGGTCCTGGTCATCGGCGCCGACGAGATCGGCGCGCCGCTCATCGGCCACCTGGCCGACTCGGGCATCGGCACGATCGCCGTCGCTGACGGATCACCGCTGAACGCGTGGGACCGCTGCCTGGGCGTGTCGCGCGAACCGGCCTCCAGCCGCGCGCAGGCCTGGGCGCAGGCACTGCGCCACAGCCACCCGCACCTGCGGGTCGTGCCCATCGAGACCCGGTTCGAGGTGGACACCGGGCCGCAGATGGCCGCCGGATACGACCTGGTGGTGTGCGCGAGCGAGGACCCCGCGCGATGCCGACTCGTCGACGACGTCTGCGCGCGGACCGGCACCCCGTACGTGTGGGGCGCCATGGACGGCGTACGCGGCACGGTCTCGGTCTTCTGGGAGCCCCACGGCCCAGGTTTCCGCGACCTGTACCCCCGACCCCCCAGGCCCTACTTCCGCGGCATGGCGGGAACACTGCGACTGGTCGGGGTCTGGCTCGCGGCGGCGATGGCCACCGAGGCGGTCAAACTGCTCACGGGCACCGGCAACCCCCTGGTCGGCCGGGTGATGACATATGACGCGATGGCGGGGGTGTGCGCACTGGAGCCGCTGCGCCGCGATCCGGGCACCGTACGGCCCGCCGTGCTCACCGCCGCGCCGCCCTTCTTCGGCCTGCTGTCGCCGCAGGCGGCTGACGCGGCGCGGGAGTCCACCATCTCCGTGGAGGAACTGAAGGACCTGCTGGACACCGAGGCCCCGATCACCATCGTCGATGTCCGGGAACCCGAAGAGTATGCCCTCTCCCACCTGCCCGGCTCCCACCTCATCCCCAAGGGGGAGTTCCTGGACGGCGATGCCGCGACACGGCTGCCGCGCGACCGCAGGGTCGTCCTGCTGTGCCGCATGGGGATCCGCTCGGCCGAGGTACTCGCCGTGGTCAAGAAGAGCGGCCACCCGGACGCGGTCCACCTCGGCGGCGGGATCGTCGCCTGGGCGGAAAGGATAAACCCGTCGATGCCCACATACTGAGCCATTCAGTACGCCAACGATCCTTAATCCCGAGGCGCTCGCCCGTTCTCTCGGGGACGCCTCCGTCGGCGTCCCCCGACCAATCGGCCGACGAAAAGGGAGAGGAATTCATCGGGTTGCCCTCCGGGCGGTTCGCGAATCATCGCAGGCCCCTGGTCCGCTGGCACGCGCGAGAAATTAACCGGCCACGAAATGCGGAATATTCAGACTGCGAAGGAAGGACCGGCCGGGCGGCCTCGCGAGGCCGCCCGGCCTCTGTCAGCGGCACCGCGTCCAGGCGCGCCCCCGGCGCTGCGGCCCCGCCGCATCCGGCGGCGACCACGGGTCGGATCCCGCGCTGGACAGCTGGCCGCAGCCGCGGACCCCAGCCGTCCTCACCGGGAGCCGGGTGCCGAACGGCGGGCTGCGACCGGCACCGCGTCCAACCCCCTGGAATCCAGCAGCTGCTGAGTACGGGCCGCCACCATGCCGGCCTCGAAACGGCTGCTCACGTCCAGTCGGCGGAGCAGCGCGGACACCATGCGGCGCAGCGTGCGCGGTGAGACCTGAAGCTCGCGGGCGATGGCGGCGTCCTGGCGGCCCCTGGCCCACAACCGCATGATCACCAGCTGCTGCTCGCTCAACGCGGGGCCCGCCGGCCCCTCGCCCGCCGCGACGGCCGTCTCCTGCGACCGCTCGGCCGACAGCGCGGCCTCCAGATCGCACGCGTCGTCCCAGCAGAACTCGAACACCCGGCACAGCAGGCCCACCAGCGCCGGCTGACGTACCAGCAGCATCGTTTCCGGTGGACAAACCAGCGCGAACGTCTCGTCCGCCACGATGAGCCGAAACGGTAGCAGGGGCGCTACCCGGACTTGGACCTGATGCCGGGTGAGCGACTCCAGGTACGTCACCGCCCGCGCGCTCTGCAGTAGGGAGCTCTGATGGATCGTGCGGATCGCAACCCCCTCGTTACGACGGTGGTGCCCCTCGTCGAGCCAGTCGGTGATCAGGTGGCGGGCGACGACCGACGGCTGGATGACCCGGATCTGCCGCCCGGCCACCGCTACCACCGAGCCCAGCAGGTCCCGGCCCCGGTCGGGATCGGTGACCTCCTCGACCTCCGGTGGCGCCCCCTGCACGGCCGTGTCGCCGTGCAGGGCGAGAGCGGTCAGCTGCGCCTGCAGGCGGCGGCCCTGGTCAGCCGCCTGCGCCAGAGCCTCCTGCTGCTTTCCCAGAAGGTCGGAGAGTTTTTCGAGAGCACTGCTATCCGCACGTGGGTCCAGCTGCTGGGGCACCGCGAGAGTCCTTTCCCGTTCGTGTCCGCCGGCGGTCACGACCGCTACCGGCCACTAAAGGGTCTACACGCACGAGAAGTGTTCTGGGAAGATCTCATCGAGCCACAATGCGTAAGAAATTTCATCGATTAGCGGCGCCAGTCGCCGTGGCTCCCGTAGATTTCCCCGCCCTATGCCCGGTTAGCGGCCCAGTTGCCGAGATCGAGTCGCCCCCAGTGAAAGGAGACAAGGATACCGGTGAACAAACACCTCTCTGCTGTGTACGACCGGTCGGTCGCCCTCGCGGCGGCGGACACCGACACCGGACCGCAGCCGACCGCCGCCCCCCTGCGCCAGGCAGAACGCGACGCCCGCCGGCTGTGGCGCCAGATGACGCTCGAAGCCGCCGCAGACCGGGCGCAGCAGCTGAGGCGCATAGCCGTCCCGGCTGAACTGCGCGCGGCACTGCGGCTGTTCGAGGCGTCCACCCGGGGGACCGATCCGGGCACTGCCTCCGCGCCGTCGGCGGGCGCCCTCCACCCCTACGAGCACCTCGTGGTGACCGGCGGCCCGCAGGAACCAGCCGTCTTCGCCGTGGACCCGGCGCGCCGCTCCTGCAGCCTGCTGCACCGAGGCGAACACGTGACCCGGGCACTGGCGCACAGCGCCCTGCCCGCCACCGGCCCCGAGGCATTCCTGGTACTGACCGTCGTGCGCCCCTGGCTGTCGATGCGCAAGTACGGCGACCGCGGCTACCTGTACGCCCAGTTGGACGCCGCGCACCTTGCGATGCACCTGCTGTGCCTGGGGTCCGCCAGCCACCGCCGGACCCAGTGGCTGACCCGGGCGGCAATCGGGCCGATGAGCGACCTGCTCGGCTTCAACGAGACCTGCCGCCTCCTGCACAGCGTACTGCTGCTGGAGGACCCGGTCCCCGGCTGCGTCCCCCCACAGGGCGACTGGTCGTGTACCGACGCGCGGGGCACGACGCCGCGTACCGCGCCCACCGACCCGCCCGAGGAACAACACTGGCGCAGGCTGGCCGCCTACCGCCCCGAGCCCGCCGGGCCCTGCGCGCCCCCCGCCGACCCGCGCCACGGCTCCCTGCTGAGCGACGTCACGAGGCCTGGACAGCTCGGCGGCCGCGCCGCGACAGGCGCCGCCCTGGCCGTGGTCACTGCCCGGCGACGGTCCGCCAAGGACTTCGCCGCCAAGGACCTGCCGGCCGACACCGTGCGCGAGGCGCTGGCCGCGCTGGCCACCCCGCTCACGACCGACCTGTCCACCTGCGCCGGCTTCGGCGTCACCCTGGTCGCCCGTCGCGTGGCTGACCTGGCCCCCGGCGCCTACCGCGTGCTCGCCGGCGACATAGCGCAGCAACCGTCGGGGACCGCCCCGGTCGATGACCAGGAGGTCGTCCGAAGCTGCATGGGGCAGGAACACCTGCGGCACACCGCGGCCGCCGTCGTCTTCCACACCGCACGCAAAGAGATGTTCACGCTCGGCCTGGCCGGGATCGACCAGGCGCTTTCCCGGGCCGCCGCCCTGGCCCATCTGCTGTGCCTAGGCGCGACCGCCGCCGGAGCGGCCGTCACCACCATCGGCGGATTCGACGCCCGGCGGTGGCACGCGCTGGCCGCGGTCCCCGAGGGCGACGAGGTCCTCTACCTGGCGATGCTCGGCACCGCCGGTGCGGCGCAGGTCAAGCTCGACCGCCTGCAACGCGCCTACGCCCACGACGAGAGGTGACGCCGTGCTGGTTCACATCATGACCCAGACCCTGCGCGAACACGCGGACCGCCTCGCGGTGGCGGACCGCCACACCCGGCTCACCTATCGAGAACTGGACCAGGTGAGCACCGAGCAGGCGCAGGCCCTGCGCGCCGTGCTGCCCGACGGCGACCGGCACCGGATCGCCATCCAGGCCGGCAACTCCGTCGCCTACGTGACGGCGTACCTGGCCGTCTTGAAGAGCGGCGGTGTGCCGTTCCTGATCGACCGGCTCAGCGGGCCCCGTGAGACAGCGGCCATCCAACAGGATTGCGGACTCGACCTGCTGATACACGAACACGACATCCCGGTCTCTGCGGGCGCTGTCCCCAGCGGCGTCCTGGGACCTCTGCGCCTGTCCCGTTCCAGCACCGGTGACCGCCCCCAACTGCACGATGCGACCGAGGTGTGCCGGTTCACCTCCGGTTCGACGGGCCGTCCGAGTTGCATCGAGTTCAGCGGCCGCGCGGTGGAGCGGGCGGCGGTCAACTGGGCGCACGGCAGCGGCCTGTCCGGCGACGACACGATCATGTGCTTCGCCTCGCTGTCCAACGGGCTGGCCTTCAACACCTCCCTATTGTCCGCCTTCGCGCTCGGAGCCCGCCTGCACCTGGCCGGCGGCCTGCCCACCGCGGGAACCGTCACCCGCCTGCTCGCCCTGAGCCGGGCGACCCGCCTGGTCGGCTTCCCGGCGCTCTACGAATCCCTGGTCAGCCGACCCCTGGACCCGCAACCGTTCCCACACCTGCGGACGGCCATCTCCTCTGCCGCCCCGCTGCGCGCGCAGACCAAGCGGGAGTTCACCGAGGCGACCGGGGTGCCACTGCTGAACTACTTCGGTGTGGCCGAGGCCGGACCGCTGACCTGCGCTGTCGACCCGCTGGCCGATCCCGGCCTGGGCAAGCCCCTGCCGGGCGTCCGGCTACGGGCCGGGACCACGGGACAGCCGGGCCCGGTAGAGGTGCTCAGCGAGTCCATGGGCACCCGCTACCTCAACGCCCCGGGAGTGTTGGAGGGCCGCACCGGACCGGACGGCTACTACCGCACCGGCGACCTGGGCCACTTGGTCGACGGCAGCCTCGTGCTGACCGGCCGTGCCAGCCAGGTGATCAACATCGGTGGCCGCAAGGTGGATGCTGTCGAGGTCTCCGAGGCCCTGCGCGGTGCCGAGGGGGTCCTGGACGCCGTGGTGCTGGAGGTCCCCGACCGACATGGCGGCTCCGCACTGGCCGCGGTCCTGCTCGCCGACCCCGGACTCGACCTCGCCGGACCACGCCGCCACCTGGCCGCCTCACTGGCCCCGTACAAGACCCCGAGCCTGATGCGCGTCGTGTCCCAGATCCCTCGCGGCTCCGCCGGAAAACCCGCCACGGCGGCACTGCGCCGCCTCTTCGACACCCCAAAGACCGCCGAGACGCCGGACGCCGCCGGGTGACCCCGCCATCCACGCCCGACCACCCCGAATGACGAACCCAGCAAGGAGAACGTGGTGAACCGCACCGACGACATTCGCTCACGCATCGTGGCCGCAGTCCTCGACTCGGCCGAAGGCGATCTCACAGAACAGGACCTCGCCGCCGCCGACTGGTCACTGGCCGGCGTCAGTTACTCCTCACTTGCGTACATCCGCATGATCGACACCGTGGAGAACGAACTCGGGGTGTACCTGGACCCCGAAGAGGAGAGCGAACGCTTCGCGACCATCGACGGCATCGTCGACCTGGTCTGTCAGCACCTGCGGGAATCCGCCGATGCCTGAGCCCGTGATCGGCGTCGTCGGAGCGGGCCGCCTCGGCCGGTCCATCCAGACCCTGACCGAAGCCGAGAACAGAACAGTGCGCCTTTACGACCCCAGGGACACCGCCGGCCCTGTGACCGACATCGCCTCCTTGCGCTCAGGCATGGCCGTCAGCGACCACCAGATCCAACTCGTGTGGGCCGAACAGGCGCTCACCCTGACCCATACCGTCCACAGCCTGGACGCCGCCGCTGCCGGAGCGATCGGCGTCGCGGACTGGGCCGCGAGCCGATCCCACGGCCTCTGCACGGACCACGAGGGCTTCGACGACATGATGGCCGTGATGGCCTGCCACCCGCCCACACCCCTGCTCACCGCGACGCGGAAGCACCCATGACCGCAAGCACCGGCACATACCCGCGCACCGTGTCCAAGACGCTCGCACGCCTGGCCGCACAGATCGCCATCGGGGCCCGCATGCTGTCGCTGGACGGCCACGACGACTTCAACCAGGGCCAAATATCCGGGCGGATGCCCGGCTCCACCACCTTCCTCATCAAGAACGCCCAGTGTGGCTTCGACGAGGCGACCCCGGACCAGGTGGTGGCCGCCTCGACTGACCCGCTCGCGCCGCCCGACCCGCTCGCGCCGCCCGAACTGCCACTGCACCAGGCGATCTACCGGGCCCGGCCCGACGTGAACGGCATCGTGCACAGCCACGCGCCGCACACGCTGGTCTTCGGCGCCACCGACCTGGCCATCCGACCGGTCTCGCACGACGGTGCGCACTTCGCCGGACGGCTCCAGCTGTTCACCGCGACCAGCAACACCGTCCTGGACCAGGAGACCGGCGATGCCATCGCCGAGTCGCTGGGCACGGGCGAAGGCGTGCTGCTGCGCAACCACGGCGGCGTGGTCGTCGGCAAGAGCGCCCGCCACGCGGCCGTCTTCGCGCAGGTCCTGGAACGGGCCTGCCGACTGCAACTCCTGGCCGAGCAGAGCGGCGTCCCCTACAACTGGGCCGACCTGCAAGACGTCGAGCGCAAGCGGGACTTCATCTACGCCGACCTGTCGGTGCGCTCCTACTGGGACTACGCGGTACGCCGCGTATGCCGAACCTGGCCACAGGCCCAGGCCTGGCGATGACACCCCAGGACCACCACCCCGGCCACGACGACGTCCTGGTGGCGTACGCACCGCTGGCCACCGCAGCGCGAGCGCACCTGCTCAGCGCGACCGAGGCGGACCGGGCTGTCGGTATGCCGCCCGCGCGGGCACGGGAGTTCACCGCCGGTCGAGCCCTGCTGCGATGGACACTCGGCCACCGCTTCGGAAGCAGCGCCCGCACCTGCCCCATCGAGGTGACCGGCAACGGCAAACCGGTGGTGCGGGACCTGCCGCCCACCGGCGTGAGCATCTCCCACAGCGGCGGCACCGTCGCCGTCGCCGTGAGCGCGGGTCGAGCCGTCGGAGTCGACGTTCAGGCACCCGTGCCGCCGACCCCGGGACTGCTACGCCGCTGCTGCTCGCCTGAGCAACAGCGAGAGCTGTCCGCACTGCCGACCGAGCAGCAGGTACGGGCGCTGGCCCGGCGGTGGACAATCCACGAAGCCTGCCTCAAGGCCACCGGCGAGGGGCTGTCCAGGCGCGGGGGGACCTGCACCGGAGCGCTATTCGCGACGACGGGTCGATGGCGAACCCTCCACTGGCGAGTCCTGCCGTCCCACGGCGCTTGCGCGCTCGCTGTCGCCTTCGAGGCACCCACCGCCGCCACCGTGGTGCGCCGCCTGCTCGTGGACCACCTGGACGACGAACCGTAAAGCCCCACGGTGAACAGCCCCCATGACCGTCCAGCCGATACCCGAAGGCAGAACCAGATGAACGATGAGGACCCCCAGTTGCTCGGTCGCACGGCAACCCGCCGGCCCGACGAGGTCCGCGACCTGCTGACGCTGACCCAGGAACTGGCGGACAAGGAACTCTCGCCCCACACCGACGACTTCGAGGAGCGCGGCGAATTCCCCAGGGAGATCCTGCGGACCCTGGGACGGGCCGGCCTGCTCGCCCTGCCCTACCCCGCCCGCCATGGCGGGGGCGGACTGAGCTACGAGGCCTACCTGACCGTACTGGAAATCCTGGCCAAGAGGTGGCTGGCGGTCGCCCAGTCAGTCAACATCCATGTGCTGTCGTGCTACCCGCTGGCTGCCCACGGCACCGACGAGCAACGAGAGCGCTGGCTGCACGGTATGCTGGGCGGCGAGCAAATCGGCGCCAACTGCATCTCCGAGCCGGACGCGGGGTCGGACATCTCGGCCTTGAGCTGCGCGGCACACCTGGACTCTGACGGCCGGTCCTACACGGTCAACGGCACCAAGGCGTGGACCAGCCACGCCGGACACGCCGACTACTACAACCTGTTCTGCAGGACTGCGAGCAGCGGTGTGCGCGGAATCTCGGTCCTGCTCACTCCCGATCGCACTCTCGGACTCCAGGTACAGCGCCCGGAGAACAAGATGGGCGCGCGGTCCTCACCCACCGCTGCGGTCGTCCTGGACCAGGCCCGCGTCCCGGCCGACCGTCTGATCGGCCGGGACGGCAAGGGCTTCCTGATCGCAACCGGCCTGTTCGACCGGGGCCGGCTGGGCATAGCCGCCTGCGCGGTGGGGCTGGCCTCGGCCGCCGTCGACTATGCGGTCGCCTACACCAAGACCAGGCGTCAGTTCGGCCGCCCGGTCATCGACTTCCAGGGTGTGGGCTTCATGCTTGCAGACATGTCCACCCAGGTGGCCGCCGCCCGGGCACTGGTCCGCGACGCCGCTCAGGCATTGGACGGCCACGCCCGCGACGCCGTCGTCACCGCCGCAGCGGCTCGCGCCAAACTCTTCGCCACCGACACCGCCATGCGCGTGACCACCGACGCGGTACAGGCCCTGGGCGCCTACGGAGTGGTCCGGGACCACCCGGTCGAGCGCTGGATGCGCGAGGCGAAGCTCCTGCAGATCATCGAGGGCACCAACCAGATCCAGCGCCTCGTCATCGCCCGGTCCCTGTGACCGGGCGACCGCAGGGAACACCAGCGGCCGCGAACACCGCCGCGGCCCCGCGCGAGCGCGCCGACGCGCCCGCGCCCGGCCGCTGCGGACTCCTCTTCGTGGCCGTCCGCCGCTTCGCGCCCTACGGATACGGCGTCCGACTGTTCCAGGCCCCCGGCGGAGCACGAACTGCCGTGGCCTTCACCACCCCCTTGGCCCCCAGCCGAACCCGGACCACACCGCAGTTGGCATCGCGGTGCCCGCGCTGCGCGCTCTTCTGGAACCACTGGGCATCGACTCCCTGGCCATCGACCCGGTACTGCACCCGACGCGCCCCCTCACCGCGCCTGGCCCCGGCCCCCGCACGCAACCGACCCCGCGTCCACCGCACCCAGGAGAAGCTCTTGACCGCCCGGCAGCCCACCGAGGAATTCACCGAGGAATTCGACGTCGTCATCGTCGGCAGCGGCGCGACCGGCGCCACCTACGCCCGCCTGATCACTGAGGCACGACCGTCGGCCACAGTACTGATCGTTGAGGCAGGACCGGTCCTGGCCGGCCGGCCCGGTGTGCACACGACCTGCATCAGTGACCCCCAAGAACGACGGCGCGCCCAAATCGCCTCGCAGGGTCCGAACCAGTTCCCCTACGAGCTCTCGGCGATCTCCGGCACGGCCCACAACGCCACCAAGGAAGACCGGCACCGAGCGCTGAGCACCCGGGCCGGCCTGTACCGCGTGGGTCGTCCGGGCGGCGGCCTGCCCACTGCCCAGGCATCCTGCAACGCGGGCGGCATGACCGCGCACTGGTTCGGAGCCTGTCCACGTCCCGGCGGGCCCGAACGCATCGACGCCATAGCCTCGGACACCCTGGACGAGGCCCTCGGCGTGGCCGAGCGCCTCCTTCAGGTCTCCCACACCCAGTTCACCGGTTCCACCTTCGCTGCACACGTCCAGCGGGTCCTAGGGGAGGCGCTGGACCAGGGCCGCCCCCCGAACCGCCGGGTCCAACCCATGCCCATGGCCCTCACCAGAACCCCCGGCGCGATACGGCGCCACGGCTCGGACATTGTTCTCGCGGAACTGCTGACCGGCCCCAACGACCACTTCGAACTTCGGACGCAAACCCTCTGTGAGCGGATCCTCGTCACCGACGGCCACGCGGTCGGCGTAAGCCTGCACAACCGCGCCACCGGTGCCGTGACCACCGTGGGGGCCGGTCACGTCGTGGTCGCCGGTGATCCGCTACGCACCCCGCAGCTCCTGTTCGCGTCGGGTGTGCGCCCGGCCGCACTGGGCCGCTACCTCAACGAGCACTCGCAGGTCTCGCTCCTGGCCGAGGTCGATGGACTCCCCGACCCGTACGGCCCCGGCGGCCACGAAGAACAGCGGGCCACGACCGAGCCGCCGCACGTGACCGCCAATGGTGTCACCTGGCTTCCCTACCAGCCGGAGGAGTTCCCCTTCCACGGGATGCTGGTCCAGATCGACCCGGCCACCCTCCCACCGGCCGCCTCGGACCGGCCCCGCAGCAAACCCCTGATCTGCGTCCACCTGTTCACCGCGCAGGACACCCGGCCCGACAACCGCCTGGAGTTCAGCGACACCGAGCAGGACTGGACCGGGATGCCAGCGATGACGATCCATCACACACTCAGCGAGCGGGATCACACCATCCTCGCCTTTGCCGAGGCCGAAGCCCTGCGCCTGGGCAAGATCCTCGGCGGCCCTGCCTACGGCGAGACCCCTTGGACACTGCCCTCAGGCAGTTCCCTGCACTATCAGGGCACCGTTCGGATGGGAGCCGTCGACGACGGTACCAGCGTCTGCGATCCGACGAGCCGAGTGTGGGGCCTGGACAACCTCTACGTGGCCGGCAACGGTGTCATCCCCACCAGGACGGCCTGCAATCCCACCTTGACCAGTGTCGCGCTGGCCGTCATCGGCGCGCGGGAGATCACACGGCACCTCGCCCCAGACCCCCCGGCCGACCACCGACCTGATCCGCCGTCCGCCCCCGGCCGGGACCGGCTCCATTTGGACCCCATCTCCGCTCCATCGTCCCTCCCCACACTGGAGCCAGACGCAAGGCGCGGACAGCCAGGAGAGAGGAGGGCCGCCTTGATGCAGCCACCCGCCGCAGAGACCGCGTCGTCGTCGGACACGGGCGCCGCGGCGTTGCACACCCGGCTGGGCCGCACCGCGCTGCGCGTCAGCAGGCTCGCCCTGGGCACCGTGAACTTCGGCGGCCGCATCGAGGAGGACCAGGCCCACCGGCTGATGAGCCATGCCCTGGCCCAGGGCGTCAACCTGCTCGACACCGCCAACATCTACGGTTGGCGGGTCCACAAGGGACATACCGAGGAAACCATCGGCCGCTGGCTGGCGGGCAGCGCCGAACGGCGCGAGCGGGTGGTCCTGGCGACCAAGGTTGGCGACGCGATGGGCGAGGACCCCAACGCCGAGGGTCTGTCCGCCCGTAACATCATCGCTGCGTGCGAGGCGTCCCTACGCAGGCTGCGCACCGACTGGATCGACCTGTACCAGTTCCACCATCTCGACCCCTGGGTCTGCTGGGACGAGGTCTGGCAGGCCATGGACCTCCTGGTCACCCAGGGCAAGGTCCGATACGTCGGCTCCTCCAATTTCTCCGGCTGGGGCATTGCCCGCGCCCAGGAGGCCGCCGCGCGGCGCAACCTGCTGGGTCTCGTCTCCGAGCAGTGTCTCTACAACCTCGTGACCAGGCACGCGGAACTTGAGGTGATACCCGCCGCCCGCGCCTACGGCCTGGCGGTGTTCGTGTGGTCCCCGCTGCACGGCGGCCTGCTCGGCGGCGTTCTGCGCAAAACCCGGGAGAACCGCGCCGTGAAGTCCGCGCAGGGCCGAGCCGCCGAAGGCATCAAGGACCACCACCACACCATCGCAGCCTATGAGAAGCTTTGCGCCGACTACGCACTGGACCCCGCACAGGCAGGCATGGCCTGGACGCTGTCACGGCCCGGCGTGACCGGCGTGGTGATCGGCCCGCGCACCGAGGCGCACATCGACGGCGCACTCGAGGCCCTGCGCTCGCCGCTGCCCACACCACTGCTGACCAGTCTTGACGAACTATTCCCGCAGATCGGACGCGGAGGCCCCGCCCCCGACGCCTGGCTGTCCTGAACCGCCCCCGCACGGCTACCGATTGGAGCCGACCCATGGCCAAAGACGGATTCACTGACCCGCTCGTCGTTCCACACGAGTCAGCCCAGGAACGCGACGCGCGCGAGCGGCTGACCAAGCTCCTGGCCAACACACCCATACCCCCCGAGTACCTGATCGACAACCTGCCCGTCTACCTGCGCCGGTTCCAACTCGCGGACCTGCTCTCGATGGACGCGCTGTACCGCATGCTGCCTGAAGTACCAGGCGTCATAATGGAGTTCGGAGTCCTGCACGGACGGCATCTGGCGACGCTGACAGCACTGCGCAGTATCTACGAGCCGTACAACTCACTGCGGCGCATCATCGGCTTCGACACCTTCAGCGGCTTCCCCGACATCGCGGCGGTGGACCAGGTCAGCACCAGCGCCGTCCCCGGCCGCTTCGCGGTACCCGAGGGCGAGGTGGCCCACCTGCGTGAGGTGCTGGCCGCCCACGAGGTGAGCGAGCCCTTCGGGCACACTCAGCGTTCGTTCGTGATTGAAGGTGACGTCCGTGAGACGGTGCCCCAGTACCTGGAGGAGAACCCGGAGACGATCATCGCTCTCGCGTACTTCGACCTGGATCTCTACCAGCCCACCAAGGAGATGCTGGAAGCGATCCGGCCGCACCTGACCAAGGGCAGCATCCTGGCCTTCGATGAACTGGCACACCCGAAGTGGCCGGGGGAGACCACGGCTCTGCGCGAGGTTCTCGGTCTCGACCACGCCACCTTGCGCCAGATCCCCGGCCGTGAGCCGCCGGTGATCTACATGCGGTGGGGGCTGTGAGCGACCAGATCAGACACGGACTCCGGTATGCGGGACGTCCCGCCGGGGGAGCGCGGGCAGGACACTCTCACTCGGAGGCGTACAGTATGACAGGACCACAGGCACAGCGGATCCAGGGCATCGCGGAACCCGCGACGGCGTCCCGCGACGCTGTGGTTGTGGCTGTGCGCGAGCTGAAGGTCAAGGGTGCCTTCGAGGTGACACCCACCGTGTTCCCCGACAGCCGGGGAGCCTTCGCTGACTTCTTCCAACTGCCGGCGTTCTGCCGGGCGACCGGCCACCCGTTTCCCCTGGCTCAGGCGAGCCACAGCGTCTCGCGCCGCGGCACAGTGCGCGGCGTACACGTCACCGCCGCGCCCCCGGGCCTGGCCAAGTATGTGCACTGCACCGGTGGACGAGCGCTGGACTTCGCCGTGGACCTGCGGGTGGGCTCACCGACATTCGGCCAATGGGACTGCGTGACCCTGGACCAGGAACACCTGCGTTCGACCTACCTGCCCGTTGGGGTTGGACACGCGTTCATCGCGCTGGAGGACGACACCTCGATGGTGTACCTGATGTCCGGCGGCTACGTCCCTGACAACGAGCACGCCGTGTCCGCACTGGACCCGCGGGTCGGGCTGCCCCTCGACCTGGCGGACGAGCCGGTGATGTCCCAACGCGACCGCGACGCACCGACCCTGGAGCATGCCCTCCGTCTGGGGATCCTGCCCCGCTACGAGACCAGCCTGGCGCTTGACCGGGCTCTGTGACCACTACGGCCCGGCACCGCCGACCCTGCGGCAACGCAGTGCCGGGCCGCCGCAACGAGGAGGGAATGTGAAGCGGTTCGCCGTCGGCGAGACAGTGATACGAAGGGACGTCTACCAGGGTCGCGTGTGGAGCGAGCAGGCGCTGCGCGTCATCGCCGACACCGAGAAGGCCTTGGTGACCGCCTGCTGCCCGGGGTCCGGCCGGCGCTGGCCCTCGCTCTATGCCAGAGCCAGCGCCGCCGGCGACCGCTCACTACGCAACGAGGCATTTCAGGCGATGGCCGCCGGTGCCTGGGACCTCACCCCGGGGGCATGGCAGGAGACCGTGATGCTGATCTGGAAGCCGCCCACGCAATGGTTCAGTGTCAACGCCTTCTACGACGTCGCGGACCACCGCCTGCGGAACTGGTACATCAACTTCGAGCATCCCATCCGCCGCAGCCAGAACGGGTTCGACAGCTTGGACCTCGTCCTCGACCTTGTCATCGCCCCCAACCTGACCGACCTGGTCTGGAAAGACGAGGACGAGTACGCCCTCGTGCGCGACCTGGGCATCGTCACCGATACCGAGCACCAAGCCTTGGAGGACGCCCGCGGCCAGGTCCTGACCATGCTCGACCACCGCACCGGACCGTTCGCCGAGACCGAACCCTGGACCGCCTGGTACTGGAACGAAACCTGGCAGGCACCCGCACTGCCGACCACTCCGAGTCTGTACTTCCCGTCGGGGCCATCCCCGCGTGCACGGGGAGCAGGCTCCGCGACCTGAGATTTCATCCCTGGAGCACGGAAAGGCAGGCGAACTGCATGGATTCCGATATTCGTGCTCGCTCCTCCCACCTGATCCGGTCCGACGGGCACGGTTGGCCGAGGGCCTGTCCAGTCAACGGCTCTGTCCCGTAATCGGGACGTTGTTGGTGATCTTCGCTCGGTGGGGTGAATTCCGTCCTGCGCGCGTGCGTGTCGCTGCCGAGAGGTGCTGCTCTTGGGTTGGTAGGGGCGGCATGGCGTGGGCGGGGGCTGCGGATGAGCATGGGGTCGGGTTCGGGGTTGGTTGTTCCGGCGTTGACGGTTCGGATGGCTCGGGCGAGCAGTCCACGCGGCACGGCGGCGATGTGGGTGCGTGACCTGTTGGACGGGTTGTTCGCTGATGAGGATTTCACCGACTGGTACTCCACGGATGGACGCAGGGGGCTGTCGCCGGCGCGTCTGGCCTTGGTGTCGGTGTTGCAGTACGCGGAAAACCTGACGGACCGCCAGGCGGCGGACGCGGTGCGCTGTCGGATCGACTGGAAGTACTGCCTAGGAATGGAGTTGGACGATCCCGGGTTCGACTTCTCGGTGCTCAGCGAGTTCCGGGACCGGATGGCCGAGGGTGACCGGGCCGATCGTCTGCTGGCGGTGATGGTCGCACGTCTGGTGGACGAGGGACTGGTCCGCCGGGGCGGATCGATTCGTACCGACTCCACGCACGTGCTCGCCGCGGTGCGCAGGCTGAACCGGGTCGAGCTCGTCGGGGAGACGCTGCGGGTGGCGTTGGACGTGCTTGCGCTGCGGGCGGAGGAATGGCTGTAGGCGCTGGCCGGTCCGGACTGGGTCCAGCGGTATGGGCGCCCGGTGCGCTACGAGCGCCTGCCACGCGGCATCGAGGCAGTCACGGCCCATGTGCTGCAAGTGGGCCAGGACGGCATCCTCCTGCTGGAGGCGCTCTACGACCCGCAGTCCCCGCCCGGCTTGCGGGACCTGCCCGCGGTCCAGGTGCTGCGGCAGGTATGGATCCAGCAGTACTGGTTCGACGAAGGCGGTCAACTGGGTTGGCGCGGGCCCAAGTCCACGCGCGACCGGGCCAGCAGGCGCGGGACACGGCGACGCGACACCGGCAGCCCCGAGGCCGTAGGCCGCCCCGACCCGGCAACGGCACGGGTGCCGTGGGCCAGCGTGGAGATCGTCACCCCGCACGACTCCCAGGCCCGCTACAGCCAGAAAGTCACCCCTTCCGGCCAGCGCGAATGGATCGGCTACTGCGACCACCAGACAGAGGCCTGCAGCAGAACTGGTGCGAACGTCATCGTCCAGGTCGTGACCCGGCCCGCGACCGAGCAGGACATCGACGCCCTGGACCGCATCCACCACGGCATCACCGCCCAGGACCTGCAACCGAGCGAGCACCTGGTCGACGGCGGCTACACCAGCCCCGACAGCATCCACCACGCCGCACAGCAGTGGAACATCAACCTGGTCGGCCCGGTCCGAGTGGACCGCCGCGCCGCAGAGCGGCCCGGCTTCGCAAAAGAGGACTTCCACATCGACTGGCAGGCCAGGACCGTCACCTGCCCGAACGGCACCACCAGCCCGCCGTGGAAGCCCACTCTGGGCGACGGCCACCCACGCCTGTCCGTCCTGTTCCCCCGCAAAGCCTGCAGGGAATGCCCGGACCGGACCTGCTGCACCGGCAACACTGAAGACCGCGGACGCCACATCTTCCTGCTGCCCCAAGCCCAGCAGGAGATCCAGAACCACGTCCGGCAACAGCAGAACACAGAAGACTGGAAACGCACCTACGCACTGCGGGCCGGTTGCGAGGCCACCGTCTCCGAGACCGTCCACGCCCACGGCCTACGAAACTGCCGCTACCGAGGCCTGGCCAAGACGCACGTCCAACACGTACTCACCGCAGCCGGCGCCAACATCATCCGCCTCAGCTCATGGAACGGCTCCGACGGACCCCACTCCCACACACGGCGAAACCGAACCCCGTTCTCCAACGTCTGCCAACGACCAAAACTCTGAAGATCACCAACAACATCTAATCGGTGGTGACGGGGTGTGACTCGGATCATGATGGGCTGTGCTTGAGGTCAACACCCTTGTGGGTACGGTGTTTTCGGGGTTGTCGGCGCTGGTCGTTGAGGATGTGGTGGACGAGGGCCAGGTCATTCGGGTGATGGCCCGCACGCCCGACGGACCGGTGCCATGTCCTGTGTGCGGCAGTCCCACGGGGCGGGTGCACGCCTTCCATCGACGCACAGTGGCGGACGTGGCGGTGGACGGCCGCCGGGTGGAGGTCGTGGTCAGGATGCGACGCCTCCTCTGCCCGGTTCTGGGGTGCCCGCGGCAGGACTTTCCGCGAGCAGGTACCCGGCCTGCTCCAGCGCTACCAGCGTCGCACGAACCGGCTGACCGCCCAGCTCGGAGCCGTCGTCCAAGAACTGGCGGGCCGTGCCGGCTCCCGGTTGCTGCTTATCCTTGCGTCCCCGACCTCCCGGTCCACCGCCCTGCGCCTGCTGCTGCGTCTGCCGCTGCCCGCCCCGCGGACACCGCGGGTGCTGGGCATTGACGACTTCGCACTACGGCGACGCCACCGCTATGCCACGGTCATCATCGACGCCGAGACGCAAGGTCCACAACCTTCTGAATCAAGGCGTCGGCCTGCTGGAATGCTCCCGCCACCTCGACCTCGCACTGAACACCGTCAAACGCTACGCCCGCAGGCCTCAGCCACCGGCCGAGCGCATCGTCCCGCGCTACCGCCCCACCCTGGTCGACCCCTACCGCGACCACTTACGCACCCGCCGCGAACAGGACCCGGCCGTGCCCGCCACGCGACTATTCCGTGAGATCAAAGAACACGGCTACACCGGCGGCCTCAACCTTCTCTACCGCTACCTGAACCAGGGCCGCGCCGAAGGACCCCGACCTGTGACCACCCCGCAGCACGCCACCCGGCTCCTGCTCACCAGACCCGAGAACCTGCGGAGCAAGGACACGGAACTACGGGACCAGATCACCGCTTCCTGCCCGCAGATGAATGCCCTCGCCCACCTCGTTTCCACCTTCGCGGGCCTGCTCACCCCGGCCGCGGGGAACGACACCAAACTCACCACCTGGATCAGCGACGTCCGCGCGGCCGACCTTCCCCACCTGCACTCCTTCTGCAACGGCCTGGAGATCGACCGCGCCGCCATAAACGCCGCCCTCACCCTGCCCTGGCACAACGGCCGCACCGAAGGCGTGAACACCCGCACCAAAAGGATCATGCGCCAGATGCACGGCCGCGCCAGCTTCGACCTCCTCCGCCACCGCATTTTGCTCCAGTGACACCCCGTCACCACCGATTACGGGACAGAGCCCAGTCAACGGTGTAACTCGTTGGTGTGAGTTAGCGGCGGCCGATGGAGAGTCGGCCGTCGAAGGCGATGTCGAAGGCCTGCAGTGCGGGCTTCCATCGCATGG
>Ga0302314_10001300_pt1 | contig 46764 bp, 37 predicted proteins | sample III_Palsa_N2_3_FD_200533 | JGI IMG/M metagenome (GOLD analysis project Ga0302314, IMG submission 200533) | Peat permafrost microbial communities from Stordalen Mire near Abisko, Sweden - III_Palsa_N2_3 | ecosystem: Environmental > Terrestrial > Soil > Palsa > Peat permafrost | place: Sweden...
TGGACCCTGTTCCACATTTTGATCATCACGCTGCAAGCCTTCATTTTCGGCATGTTGACCATTGTTTATCTGAGCATCGCGGCCGAAAAACACGGCTCACACTAGTTTATCGATAACCCGACCATTAAGACCCTTGGAGAAATGTAGATGGGAAACGCACCTCAAATCGCTCAAGTAATGAGCTTCACCTTGATCGCTGTCGGCCTGCTGATCGGCCTCGGCGCGCTCGGCACGGCCATCGGCTTCGCGCTGCTCGGCGGTAAGTTCCTGGAAGGCTCGGCTCGTCAGCCCGAACTGACTCCGATGCTGCAGACGAAGATGTTCATCGTCGCCGGCTTGCTGGACGCGGTGCCCATGATCGGCGTTGCCATCGCCCTGCTGCTCATTTTCTCCAATCCGTTCACGAAGGCGATCGGCGGCTAATTGTCCGTTTTTTGGGTCCATTTTTTGGGTCCGTGACTTGGGTCGCGGGCCTTGGGCAGCGGCGCAGCTCTCGCGCGGTTTACGACATGGTTAGGAGCTTTGACGAATGGACATAGCAGTTACGCTAATCATTCAGGGCCTCGCGTTCTTCGTGGTGGTCTTGGTGGTCATGCGCTTCATGTGGCCGCCGCTGATGGCGGCGATCGAGGAACGGCGCAAGAAAATCGCCGAGGGTCTGGCGGCGGGAAGCCGTGCGCAAAAGGACCTCGACGAAGCCAAGGTGAAGGCACAGGAGATCATTCGCGAAGCGCGTGACAAGGCGGTGCAAATCGTTGACCAGGCGAGCAAGCGCTCCGCCGAAATCATCGAGGAAGCCAAGACCACGGCAACCGCCGAAGGTCAGCGCATCGTGACTCAGGCTCGCGAAGAGATTGCGCTCGACACCACGAAGGCCCGCACCGCTCTTTCCAAACAAGTGGCAAGCCTCGCGGTTCAAGGTGCCTCGCACCTGTTGCAGCGTGAGATCAACCCGCAGACCCATGCGGATCTCTTGAGCAAATTGGAGCTGGAGGTCGCGAATGGCTGAGGCGGCAACCATTGCCCGTCCGTATGCCAAAGCGGCCTTCATGTCGGCACGCGACGCGAAGTCGTTGCCCGCTTGGTCTGACGCGCTGCGCGCGGCATCCGGGCTGGTGGCCGACTCGCGTGTAACGGATCTGGTGACCAGTCCGAAGATGTCCACCGATCAACTGGTATCGCTGTTCGCGGGACTGGGCGGCACCGGCATCGACGGGCATTGGCAGAACTTCGTGCGTCTGCTGGCCACCAACAAGCGGCTCGAAGTGTTGCCGCAGATCGCCGAGCAATATGAGCTGCTCCGTGCGCAGTACGAGAATGAGCTCGACGTGCAGGTGACGTCGGCGGTGGCGATGAGCTCGGACCAACAGGCCCAACTCTCAGCCGCTCTCAAGAAACGTTTCAAGCGCGACGTGCGCATGATCACGGCGGTCGATCCGAGCTTGCTCGGCGGCGCCGTCATTCATGCCGGCGATTTGGTGATCGACGGCTCGATCAATGGCCGTCTACAGAGACTGGCGTCCGAATTAGGCAATTGAGTTTAAAGAAGGCGAATCATGTCCATCAAGGCATCTGAAATCAGCGACCTCATCAAGGCGCGAATCGACAATTTTCAGTCAGAAACCGAGGACCGCAATGTCGGTACCGTGGTCAGCGTCACCGACGGCATCGTGCGCATTCACGGGCTGGGCGATGCCCGCTACGGCGAAATGCTGCAATTCTCGCCGGACCTCTTCGGCCTGGCGCTGAACCTGGAACAGGATTCCGTCGGCGCCGTCGTGCTGGGCGACTACAAGAGCATCGTCGAAGGCGACACCGTGAAGACCACGGGCCGCATTCTCGAAGTGCCGGTGGGCCCCGAAATGCTGGGCCGCGTCGTCGACGCGCTGGGCAATCCCATTGACGGCAAGGGCGCCATCACCGCTACCGCGAAGGCGCCGTTGGAGCGCGTCGCCCCGGGCGTGATTTTCCGCAAGAGCGTATCGCAGCCCGTGCAGACCGGCCTCAAGGCCATCGACTCCATGGTGCCCGTCGGCCGAGGCCAGCGCGAACTCATCATTGGCGACCGCCAGACCGGCAAGTCGGCCGTTGCCATCGATACCATCATCAATCAGAAGACCACCGGCGTTAAGTGCATTTACGTCGCCATCGGCCAGAAGCAGAGCACCATCGCGAACGTCGTGCGCAAGCTCGAAGAGCACGGCGCCCTGGCCCATACCATCATCGTGGCCGCCTCCGCATCCACCCCGGCCGCCATGCAGTACCTGGCACCCTATGCCGGTTGCGCCATGGGCGAGTACTTCATGGACAACGGCGAAGACGCCTTGATCGTCTATGACGACTTGTCCAAGCAGGCCGTCGCTTACCGCCAGATTTCCCTATTGCTGCGCCGTCCCCCGGGCCGCGAAGCCTATCCTGGCGACGTGTTCTACCTGCACTCGCGACTGCTCGAGCGTTCCGCTCGCGTGAACGAAGAGTACGTGGAGAAGGCCACCAATGGCCGCGTGAAGGGCAAGACGGGTTCGCTGACGGGATTGCCCATCATCGAAACCCAAGCCGGCGACGTGACGGCCTTCGTTCCCACGAATGTGATTTCCATCACCGACGGTCAGATCTTCCTGGAATCGGACTTGTTCAACGCAGGCATTCGGCCCGCCATCAACGCCGGTATTTCCGTATCGCGCGTCGGCGGCGCCGCGCAGACCGACATCATCAAGCGTTTGGGCGGCGGTATTCGCCTGGCCCTCGCGCAGTATCGCGAACTCGCGGCATTCTCTCAGTTCGCCTCGGACCTCGACGAAGCGACCCGCAGGCAGCTCGAGCGCGGCCAGCGCGTGACCGAGCTCATGAAACAGAAACAGTACGCGCCCATGTCGGTGGCCGAGATGGCGCTGTCCTTGTATGCCGCCAACAACGGCTTCTTCGACAAGGTGGCCCGCACCAAGGTGGTCGAGACCGAGGCTGCGCTGCAATCCTTCGCGCGCACGAACTTTGGCGACCTGCTGAAGGGCATCGTCGACAAGCCGGAACTCAAGGCGTTCGACGCACAGCTCAAGAAGTGCTGCGAAGAATTCTTCGCGACGATCTGATCCATGGCAGGCGCTAAGGAAATCCGCACGAAGATCGCGAGTATCAAAAATACTCAGAAGATCACCAAGGCCATGCAAATGGTGGCCGCCAGCAAAATGCGCAAAGCGCAGGACCGTATGCGCGCGGCGCGCCCGTATGCCGAAAAGCTGCGCAGCGTGATCGGGCATTTACGTCTCGCAAATCCCGACTACAAGCATCCCTTCCTGATAGACCGACCCATCAAGGCCACCGGCATCATCGTCATTGCCACCGACCGCGGCTTGGCGGGCGGCTTGAACATCAACTTGTTCAAAGCAGCCCTGACCACCATCAAGGCGGCGCAGGCGAAGGGAGAGAAAATCCAGGTCTGCTTGATCGGTACCAAAGCGGTGCAGTTCTTCCGCCGATTGAATGTGACCGTAGCCGCATCGGCCACGCACTTGGGCGATCGCCCGGAGATCGCGCAACTCATCGGCAGCGTCAAGGTCATGCTCGACCTTTACCGCCACGGCGAGATCGACCGCCTGCTGCTGGTGCACAACGTGTTCGTGAATACCATGAGCCAGAAGGGCACGGTATCGCAATTGCTGCCGGTCCAGGCGACCGATGCCGGCGAGTTGCAGGAACGTTGGGACTACATCTACGAGCCCAGCGCCGCGGAATTGCTCGACGGCATTCTGATGCGCTACGTCGAGTCCCAGGTGTATCAAGGTGCGGTAGAGAACGTCGCGAGCGAGATGGCCGCCCGTATGGTCGCCATGAAGAGCGCCACGGATAACGCCGGCAACCTCATCGCCGAACTTCAATTGATTTACAACAAGGCCCGCCAGGCCGCGATCACCACCGAGTTGTCGGAGATTGTCGGCGGGGCTGCAGCGGTCTAGTGCAGGGGTTCAGTCTTAACGGCGCGCAGCGCCGCTAGTTTTCGGGGTTGCAGCAACCCCGTTGAGAGGAAATCAAAATGTCCAGCGGAAAAATCGTGCAAATCATCGGAGCGGTCGTCGACGTGGAGTTTCCGCGTGACCAGATCCCCAAGATCTATGACGCACTCAAACTCGACGACGTTAAGCTGACGCTCGAAGTGCAGCAGCAGCTCGGCGACGGTGTGGTGCGCACGATCGCCATGGGCCCGTCGGAGGGTCTGCGCCGCGGCCTCACCGTGTCGAACACGGGCAAGCCGATTTCGGTGCCGGTCGGCACGGGCGTGCTCGGCCGCATCATGGACGTGCTCGGCGATCCTCAGGACGAAGCAGGCCCGGTGCAGGCTACGACTTATTGGCCCATCCACCGGCCAGCGCCCGCCTACGACGAACAGACCGGCGGTCAGGAATTGCTGGTCACCGGCATCAAGGTCATCGATCTGTTGATCCCGTTCGCCAAGGGCGGCAAGGTCGGCCTGTTCGGCGGCGCCGGCGTCGGCAAGACGGTGAACATGCTCGAGCTCATTAACAACATCGCGAAGCAGCACTCCGGTCTGTCGGTGTTCGCCGGCGTCGGCGAGCGTACCCGCGAAGGCAACGACTTCTACCACGAGATGAAAGAATCGGGCGTGCTCGACAAGGTGGCCATGGTGTACGGCCAGATGAACGAGCCCCCTGGCAACCGTCTGCGCGTGGCGCTCACCGGCCTCACCATGGCCGAGTATTTCCGCGACGAGAAGCAGGCCAACGGCAAGGGCCGCGACGTGCTGATGTTCATTGACAACATTTACCGCTACACCCTGGCCGGCACCGAAGTGTCGGCACTGCTCGGCCGTATGCCGTCGGCGGTGGGTTACCAGCCGACCCTGGCCGAGGAAATGGGCGTGCTTCAGGAACGCATCACCTCCACCAAGACCGGCTCGATCACCTCCGTGCAGGCCGTGTACGTGCCCGCCGACGACTTGACCGATCCGTCGCCCGCCACCACCTTCGCGCACTTGGACGCCACCGTCGTGTTGTCGCGTCAAATCGCCTCGCTGGGTCTGTATCCGGCCGTGGATCCTCTGGACTCCACCAGCCGCCAGCTCGATCCTCTGATCGTCGGCGAAGAGCACTACAACACCGCGCGCGGCGTGCAGTCCATTCTGCAGCGCTACAAGGAACTACAGGACATCATCGCGATTCTGGGCATGGACGAATTGTCCGAAGAGGACAAGCTGTCGGTGTACCGAGCGCGTAAGATTCAACGCTTCCTGACGCAGCCCTTCAACGTCGCCAAGGTGTTCACCGGCGCCGACGGTAAGATCGTCCCGCTGGCCGACACCATCCGCGGCTTCAAGGCCATCATCGCCGGCGAATACGATCACTTGCCGGAACAGGCGTTCTACATGGTCGGCGGCATCGAAGAAGCCGTCGAAAAAGCCAAGACGCTGCAATAGCTTTTCATGCGCGCCCGGCGCGCAGTTAGAGGACGGGGCGGCTTCGCCCCGTTAGAGTTGCGCGAAGCGCATTGAAGGAGAACGCCATGGCCGGAACCATTCACGTCGACATAGTCAGTCCCGAAGGCCAGCTGTACGCCGGTGAGGCCAACATGGTGTTCGCGCCGGCCATGGAGGGAGAGATCGGCATCGCTCCCCGCCATGCGCCGTTGCTGACGACTTTGCACGCGGGCGTCGTGCGCGTGCAGATCCAGGGCGAGGAAGAGCACACGTTCTACGTCGGCGGCGGCGCCCTCGAAATCCAGCCGCACAAGGTCTCCGTACTGGCGGATACGGCCGCCAGGGCCGGGGATTTGGACGAGGCGGAGGCCCAGGCGGCCAAGCAGCGGGCGGAAGAGGCCATGCGCGGCCATGCCGACAAAATGGACATAACCCAGGCGACTGCCGAATTGGCCCGCGCCATGGCACAATTGAAGGCGATCGCGCTGCTGCGCAAGAAACGCTGATTCTCTTCGCGATCGGGAGCTGTCATGCCGCTTTCCGTCGTCATACTCGCTGCGGGCCAGGGCAAACGGATGAAATCCGACCTGCCCAAGGTATTACAACCCTTGGCGGGTCGGCCCCTCCTGCAGCATGTCATCAACACCGCGCGCGAGCTCAACCCGGCGCATATCTATGTGGTCTACGGTCACGGCGGCGTTCAGGTGCAGCAGGCCTTCGCGCACGAGGACGTGGAGTGGGTGCTGCAGGCAGAACAACTGGGCACCGGGCACGCCACCATGCAGGCCATGTGCGTCATTCCCGACGATCACACGGTACTGGTCCTATTCGGTGATGTTCCCCTGATTCGTTCCGGTTGCCTCGCCAAGCTGGTAGCCGCTGCCAATGAGGGCGCCCTGGCATTGATTACCGTCAATCTCGACGAGGCGGCGGGCTACGGCCGCATCGTGCGCGATTCCAATGGCCGTGTGACCAGCATCGTCGAACATAAGGACGCGAGCCCGGAACAGCTCACCATTCGTGAGGCGAACTCCGGACTCATGGCCGCACCTGCAGGCCGCCTGCGCGAATGGCTGCTGGGCCTGGGATCGCATAACGCGCAGCGTGAGTACTACCTCACCGACGTCGTAGCCGGCGCCGTGACGTCCGGCGACACCGTCACTCCCGTACCGGTGCCCACCGCACTCGAAGTACTGGGGGTCAACGACAAGATTCAACTCGCACAGGTGGAATCCGGGCATCGAAGACTGCGCACCGAAGAGTTGATGTTGGCGGGAGCCACGCTGATAGATCCAGCGCGCGTGGACATTCGCGGCAAGGTGACCGTCGACAGTGACGTGACCATCGACATCAATGCCGTGCTGATCGGCAAAGTGCACTTGGGCTCACGCGTGCACATTGGGCCCAACTGCGTGATTCGCGATTCGAATATCGCGGCTGACACCGAAGTCTTTGCCAATTGCGTCATCGAAGACGCGGAAGTGGCCGCGCATTGTCGAGTAGGGCCCTTCGCGCGGCTACGACCCGGTGCCGTGTTGGACGAGGGTGTACACATCGGCAACTACGTCGAGGTCAAGAATTCCAGATTGGGCCCGGGCAGCAAGGCGAACCACTTGACCTACCTCGGCGATGCGCGGGTCGGTAGCGGCGTGAACGTCGGCGCCGGCACCATCACCTGCAACTACGACGGCGCGAACAAGTGGCCCACGGTCATCGAGGACGGCGCGTTCATCGGCAGCGGCAGCATGCTGGTGGCGCCGGTGCGCATTGGCGCGGGAGCAACCATCGGTGCCGGTTCTACCATCACTCAGAGCACGGCTGACGAGAAGCTTACGTTGACGCGTGCGCGCCAGACCACCGTGGACAACTGGCAACGACCCGAAAAGCTTTCCGCGGAAGACAGGACAGCGGCAATCGACGAGGCATTGGGGCCGCGGAACCGCTGAAGCAAGTTGTTTAAAGAAGCGGGTGAAATGACGAATTCAACTGTATTAATTACCACAGCCATCGCGCCGCCCGCGGGCATGCCTTACTTGAAAATCACGAATGTCGCCACGAGGCACCTGACAACCAAAGCCGCGATATTCTTTTGGGCAGCCCAGGGAGTTGGACGAATTGTCGTGGCCGACGCAACGGGCAGAGCTCCTCTCAATGAGGAAGAGATGGAAATGTTGAAGGCAATGGACGTTGAAATCGAACAAATCACGTACTTGCAAAATGAAGCGCTGATCAAGAGTAAGGGAAAGGGGTTTGGTGAAGGAGAACTCATAAAATTTGCTTTGGCAAACTCTGTCTTTTTAAAGAGTGCGGAAGCCTTTTTCAAATGTACGGGCAAAGTCTATTGCCGAAATTTCAAGGCAATCTCTCAGTTGATCAACAGCAATAATATTCAAAATATGTTCTGGAGATGGCTCGAGCCCGGAGATTTCTTGAGGACCTGGGCGGACGTAAGATTTTTTTATTCTACAAAGGAGTTCTGCGAAACGCATTTGATCCCGGCCTATCTCAGGTCAGACGACAATAAAGAGGCCACGGAGCTTGGTATCTTCAGCATGCTCCAACAGACGCTGCCCGCCGCGACGGCATTGAGACCCCTGCTCTCCGGATTTTGCGGCGGTTCAGGGGAACAGTATTTTGATGCGAGTTTGGGCATCCTGGATACCAATCACCCTTGCTGGGGGAGTGTGAAGCAGCCTCGGTGAAAGGGTTGCTTTCGGCGGGAACCTTGGAGGTAACCGCGGGTCAATGAGTAGGCGACTGCGCAATACGGGTAACTTACCAACATGGACCAGCAAAAAGCCTGGGGATCGCGATCTTTGATCCTGGCGGGGCTTTTGGCGGTGCACCTGGGATTGCTCGCCTGGGCGCTACTGGCCACACGGACGTCCAGCGTGGTGGCGTTGCCGGAAATTCCCATCAATATTGTGTACCTGCCTCCCATCCAATTTCCGAGGGTGCACGCGGAACACACGCGCCTGGAGCCGATGCGGACCAACGTCGCCGAGGGCGCCGCGCCGCCGCTCTTCGCGTCATCGACTCAGTCGGGGTCGGAGGCGGCCGCCGACGGCCGAGGGTCAGTGGTGAACTGGGCCGCGGAAGCGCATCGCGCGGTACGGGCCTTCGAGATCCGCAGAGATCATCCTCGAACCAGCGCCATCTCGGTGTCCATGTCGTGGGAGGATTGGGTGCTGCGCGAACACCACCCGGGTGAACGCTTCAAGACAGAGGGAGGCGATTGGATCGTGTGGATCAACGCCAATTGCTTTCAGGTGGCGAGTTGGGATCCGAACGCGCAGCCGTTGAGTCCGGATCCGCCGCCAACCGTATGCCGGGAACCCGAGGCGGCCGCGCACGGCAAGTGAATCGCCGCGGCGACGGCACAGCCCAAGAGCGGAATAGCTCACGAGGCGGGATTATTCGAATCGCAGGGTTTGACCCACTCCCAAGGCGCCGGCCTTGTCGAGAATGGCGCTACCCAAGGCGATGTCACTCAAGCTCAAGCCCCGATGCCAGAAAAGAATCGTCTCCGAGTCGCGTTCGCGACCAGGCCTCAGGCCCGCAACGATCTGCCCCAACTCGGCGTGCAAATTTTGCTCAGTGATCTTGTCGGCATCGACGTGTTGGCGCAGCGCGCCGAACGGCAGACCCTTGCGGCATTGTCCCCAGTCGTCCACCACCACTTTGTCCATGATGTCCGTGAGGGAGAGTTCCACGGCACTCATGGTCCCGTAAGGAATGACGAGCGCGCCCTTTTTGATCCACTCGGTTTTGAGCAGGGGTTCCGGCTTGGCCAACCGAGTGGCCTCGACCACGATGTCGGCGCCGCGCACGCAGCTCCCCCAATCCGCCACGGCCGTGACGGGCTTTTCCAAATCCGCGGTCAGCCGTGCGGCCAATGCCCGGCAGCTCTCCGGCCGCTTGGAGTGCACGCGAATTTCCTCGAAGTCGAAGAAATGATTCAGCAGTCGGATGTTCCAGTACGAGGTCCCGCGTGCTCCGACATGGCCGAGAATCTTGCTGTCCTTGCGGGCGAGAAATTTCGCGCCGAGCGCGGTCATGGCGCCGGTTCTCATGTCGGTGATCGCCGTGGCGTTGAGAATCGCCACGGGCACGCCGGTGACGGGATCGAATAGGGTGAGCATGCCGAGTTCGGACGGCAGTCCGAGTTCGTGGTTATGCACGAAGTCGCCCACCACTTTTACGCCGGCCAATCCCAACGGATGAACCACGCCGCGCAGCACGTTGAAATGACCCAAGGTGGAACTCTCAGGGATGAGGTGCACGCGCGGCTCAATGACGACTTTCTTGCGGCCTTGAGCATCGAGACCCGATTCAACCGCGTCGAGGATTTCTTGATCGGTGAGCGCCAGACGTTCGATATCCGGCCCGTTGATGTACACAAGATGTATGGGATGCATGATCACTCTGCGCTTCGAAAGCGCCGCAAGTCAGCCTGAGGATGAATGAGTAGCGCGGCGGTGAGCCCGGCCGCGGCCACCCATAATCCGGCGGCGGTAAAACCTGCGCGAAATCCCGCTTCGGGATTCGCGCCCACATCAACAATGAGACCCATGATATACGGCGCGCACAAGCCGGCGAGGGTATGAACGGAGTTCGTGATGCCGAGCATGGCGCCGCGTTGGGAAGGTGGGGATATTTCCCCGATCAACGTCGAGCCCAACGTAAAAATGACGCTGCCGACGGAAAAGCCCAGCCCGATCAGAAACACTTTGAACGCGCTCATCTCCAGGTGGGACATGCAAACCAGGGTGACGCCACCCGTGACGACGCACAGCGATCCCAACACGCCGCGCGACACCCTGGTGGTCAAACCCTGGCGCGTCAAGGCCTGCGACAACCAGGCGAGAGCCGGCGCGAGCAGGATTTGCATCAAGGACGGCAGGGCGATGATCCATGCGGCTTCGGCGGCGACGATGTGCAGCGCTTTCACCAAATAGTTGGCCAGCCACACAAGATTCAACGCGATCACCCAGTAGGCGCCGAAGCCGGCGATGAAGACTCCAAGGGCGGTTCGACTCAGCAGAAGCTTACGATAAGGGACACGATGCCCGGAATTGCTCGGGGACGCTGGTTCATCTACCGGGCCGTCCTCCGCACCGATGGACCAAATTGCCGCCCACGCCAGGCCCAGCAGTCCTAAAGTGCCGAAAGCCGCGTGCCAGCCGTGATACACGATGATCCAGGTGATGACGGGGGCGACGAGGCCGGTGCCCACGGCCGCGCCGCAGGCGACGATGCTGGTGGGCAGCGCTCGTTGGGAATCCGGAAACCATTTGTACACGGCGTGCAGCGCGACCGGAAAGGAGGGACCCTCGGCGGTTCCCAAGATCACACGACTGGCGAGCAGCAGCGCGAAACTCGACACCCAGATCATGGGCAACAGAGCCAATGCCCATACCAGCGCCATGCCCAGCATCAGAACCTTGGTGCGCACACGATTGGCCGCGAATCCCACCAGGACGCCGGAAATGGAGAACAACAGGAAGAAGGCGCTACCGAGGGTGCCGAACTGGGTGTTAGTCAAACCGAGCTCTCGCATGATGGGCACGCTCGACAGGCCAACCACGGCCTTGTCCGCGTAATTCACCAGCATGAACAGGAACACGAGCCCGACATGCATCCACGCCTTGGCGGACTGCCGGCGGGGCGCCGGACTGCCGGACACGGATTTTAACAAGATTTTTCCAAGGTGGGCATCAAGGACCCCGTCTTTTTAACATGTCCCTGACTATGCTGGGGGATGAAGGGCCGACAAGCGCCCGTCGCAGGATAGAACATGTCGACACGATTCGCGCTCCGGCTGCCACGCCTGCTCGGGTTGGCCCTATTGGCCACCTGTGCACCGGCTTTTGCCGATGACCCCACTACTCCCGCCACCGCGCGGGCTGCGACGTCGATCGATCCCAATGGACCGGTGCAGGGCTGTGCGAAGGGGTCGGAAGACGAGGGCTTTTTTCAACGCCTGAAGGAGAGTTACGTCTCCCACTTGGAATGGAACGGTCCTGACCCGGCCGCGGCTCCCGCGACCGTCGTGGACGGTACGCCGGTGCCGGAATCCAATCCACCGTGGCCCTATTCCACCTGGAATGTCGGCGGGTCCGAGGCCATCGGCGTCGACAATATGTACTACAACGCGCTCATGGACGCACTGTATTGCGGCAGTGGCGGCCAGAAGCTGAAGGACAGCCGCTTCACCGTGTACGGATGGATAGAGCCGGGCGGCAACCTCAGCACCTCTCACTCGCGCTACAACTATGCCACCGGCACGGGCGGCAACTATCCGGCGGCCTACTCCTATGAGCCCAACACCGTTCAATTGGACCAGGCCGCTCTGTATCTCGAGCGCACCCCGGACGAGGTTCAACGCGATCACTTCGACTGGGGCTTCCGCTTCACCGGGCTATACGGCACCGACTACAAGTACACCTTTGCCAACGGCATTTTGAGCAACCAGTACCTTAACAATTCTCGACAATACGGATTCGATCCCGTGATGTACTACGTCGACCTATGGTTTCCGCAAATCGCCGAGGGCGAGAACGTGCGCATCGGCCGCTACATTTCCATTCCCGACATCGAGGCGCAGCTGGCGCCGAACAACATGACTTACAGCCACTCCCTGCTGTACACCTACGATCCGTATACGCAAACCGGCATCGTCAGTACCACCAAGCTCAGCAAGAACTGGCAGATTCAAACCGAACTCTCGGCCGGCAACGATGTGGCGCCGTGGGTAAAGAGCGAACGCCATTTGACGCCGGCCGCTTGCGTGATCTGGACCTCGGACTCCGGCAAGGACAACATTTATCCCTGCATGAATGGACTCAACGACTCCAATTGGCGCTGGAACAATGTGCAGCACGCCGTGGTGACCTGGTACCACAAGTTCAACTCGCAATGGCACATGGACACCGAGTTCTGGTACATGTGGGAAGCTCACACGCCGAACGTCAACAATCCCGCGGGCGAGGCCTACATTGCCCAGGCCTATTCCTATGTCAGTGTCGGGGCGCCAAGCGGGGCCCAGTGCAACCCCGCCTTGGCCTTTTGCTATTCCTACGAGTGGGCGGCCGTGAATTACCTCAATTACCAGATAGGGCCGCGGGACATTCTGGTCTGGCGCACCGACTACATGAATGATGCCCGCGGCCAGCGCACGGGCTTCAAGACACGGTACATGGAATACGACCTGAGCTATACGCACTGGGTGGGAGACACCATCGAGTTGCGGCCCGAACTGCGCTTCGAACACGCACTGGATGTGGACGCCTATGACAATCCCACGGCAACTCCGGGCGCGGGTCGCAATTCCCAGGCCATGATTGCCGCGGATGCGATTTTCCACTTCTGAACGAACTATTGGCAGCGGCGGAAGTCGTTTTGGCGTGGTCGGCATCTGTGGCAAACTGCGACCCCGAACGAAGGCGACCCGCCTGCCCACCTGGTATTAATACATGAGCGAAGGGCCCCACGAATCCGCATCCTCCCCCAAAGGCCAGGAGGCGATTGATCAACGGGCGTGGTCGCGCAGCCGCCAAATCCGGATAGCCACGCTCCTCGCGGTGATCGTGGCGGCGGTCATTTTGGTGCTGTGGTTGGGCGGCCGCTTGTTCGGAACTCACGAGGAAGCCGCGCCGGCCGCGTCCTCGCCGCCCGGGACGTTTCGTCCGACAGCACAACAGTTGAAGTCCCTGACGGTGGAACCCGTGGCTCTGCATGGCTTCGTGAGCGAGGAGCAGACGGAGGGCAAGATCGCCGTCAATGGAGACCGGGCGACCCCCGTCTATTCCCCGTATTCAGGCCGGGTGACGCGGGTCATCGCGGGCCTGGGAGACGCAGTCAAGTCGGGTGCTCCGCTGGCCACTGTCGAGGCATCGGAGTTCGTTCAGGCGCAGAACGATTTGAGCACGGCGGCGGCCCAGGTGAAGCTCGCCCGCATCAGCGAGACGCGCAAGCATGCGTTGTACGATGCCAAGGGCGGCAGCCTGCAGGACTGGCAGTCCGCCCAGGCAGATCTGACGTCGGCCGAGACGGCGCTGAACTCGGTACGCAACCGGCTGAAAATTCTCGGGGTGCCTGGGGCCCAGATCGACGCGCTCGAAGCTTCGCACTCCATGAGTTCGGCGGCGACCATCGGCGCGCCCATCGCCGGTGTCGTGGTCGATCGGCAAGTGGGCCCGGGCCAGTTTCTCCAGGCCGGCGGCGGCACGCCGGTGTTCACCATCGCGGATCCCTCCAGCGTATGGCTGCTCGCGAATGTCCGTGAGGCCGACGCGGCCCAGGTACATCTCGGGCAAACCGTGGAGGTCCGGGTTCTGGCGTATCCGAAGCGCATCTTCAAAGCGCGCATCACCTATGTGGCCGCCCTGGTCGATCCCAATACGCATCGCATTCCCGTGCGCGCCGAATTGCCGAATCCCGACGCTGCGTTGAAGCCGGAAATGTTCGCCAATTTCCGGATTCTCACCAGCGATTCCTCCGACGCGCCGGGTGTTCCCGAGGCCGCGGTGGTGTACGAAGGCGAAGCTGCCCACGTTTGGGTGTTGTCCGGCGACGGGTTGCTGGCGTATCGGGCCATTCACACCGGCCGCAGCAATGATGGAATAGTGGAAGTGCTCGACGGCTTGAAGCCGGGCGAGAAAATCGTCACGAAGGGCGGGTTGTTCATCGACCAAGTGGCAGTACCCGCCTCCTCATGAATGCCATCGTTACCTTCGCGCTCCGTCAGCGGGTGCTGATTGTCGTGATGCTGGTCATGATGCTGGCGGCCGGCGTGGCCAGCTTTTTGTCTCTGAACATCGAAGCGTATCCCGACCCCGTGCCGCCGCTGGTCGATGTGGTGACGCAAAGCACCGGGCAGTCGGCCGAGGAGATCGAGCGCTACATCACCATACCGCTCGAAATTCAAATGGCCGGCATTCCCAATGTGCAGGCCATACGCACCATTTCCTTGTTCGGGCTATCCGACGTGAAGGTGCAGTTCACCTACGACTTCACCTATCAGCAAGCGGAACAGTGGGTGATCAATCGCCTGTCGCAACTCAGCGCACTGCCGAATGGCGCGCAGCCGCAGGTATCGCCCACGAGCCCCATCGGCGAAATTTACCGCTATCGCGTGGTCGGGCCCCCCAACTATTCCGTGACGGATTTGAAGACTCTCGAGGACTGGGTGCTGGAACGGCGCTTCAAAGCCGTGCCGGGCGTCATCGACGTCACCGGCTGGGGCGGCAAGACCAAGACGTATGACATTGCCATCGATCAGGGCAAGCTCATGGGCTATGGGCTGTCTCTGCCGCAGGTGCTGACGGCGCTCGGCAATGCCAACATCAATGTCGGCGGCCAGACGGTCAACTTCGGCGAGCAATCCGCCGTGGTGCGCGGCGTGGGATTGATTCACTCGGCGGAAGATATTCGCCGCACGCTCATTACCAACAATCAGGGCGCGCCGGTGGTCATCGGCGACGTGGCCAAGGTCACGATCGGCAACCTGCCGCGCTTGGGGATAGCCGGCTACAACGATGCCGACGACATCGTCCAGGGCATCGTCTTGATGAGGCGCGGCGCGGAAAGCGTGCCCACCATCAAACGCGTCGAAGCCGAAGTGGACAAGGTCAACAGCAGCGGCATCCTGCCGCCGGGCGTAAGCATTCAACGCATTTACGACCGCAGCGATTTGATTCGCATCACCACGCACACCGTGCTGCACAACATGCTGGCGGGCATTGCGCTCATTTTCATTCTGCAGTGGGCCTTTCTCGGCAACATCCGCAGCGCCGTGATCGTTGCCATGACCATACCCTTCGCCCTGTCTTTCGCCATCGGCCTCATGGTGATTCGCGGCGAGTCGGCCAACCTGCTCTCGGTCGGTGCCATTGATTTCGGCTTGGTGGTCGATGCCACCGTCATCATGGTGGAAAATATCTTCAGACATCTTGCCGAGACCTCGGCACGCCGTCGCGCGGGCCATGGGGGCGCGGCCGGTTTCCACGGCAAGCTGCACACGGTGTCGATGGCGGCCGCGGAAGTCAGCCAATCCATATTTTTTGCCGCAGCCATTATCATCGCGGGCTTCGTTCCGCTGTTCACGCTGTCCGGCATCGAAGGCCATATTTTCGGGCCCATGGCCAAGACCTACGCCTACGCCATCGCCGGCGGATTGATCGCGACGTTCACCATCGCGCCGGCCTTGAGCTTGTTGATGTTTCCGCAGGATCTCGAGGAGCGCGAAACCGCGGTGGTGCGCGGCCTGCGGCGAATTTACCAGCCGGCGCTGGAATTCGTGCTCGCGAATCGCATCATCACCTTTACCGGCGTGGCGCTGTTGGCGTTGATGGCGGCGTTCGCCGTGCGTTCCCTGGGCCTGGAATTTCTGCCCAAGCTGGAGGAAGGGAATCTGTGGATACGCGCGACGTTTCCGCAATCGGTGTCGTTGGAGGACAGCGATACCTATGTGAATCGCATGCGCGTGCTGATGAGCAAGTACCCCGAAGTGCAAACCGTGGTGTCGCAGCATGGCCGCCCGGATGACGGAACCGACGCCACCGGTTTCTTCAACGCCGAATTCTTCGTGCCGCTCAAGCCCTTCGATACCTGGCCACATGGCGTGGACAAGGAAAAGCTCACGCAGGACATGACGAATGCGCTGGAGCAGCAGTTTCCGGGCGTGGATTTCAACTTCTCGCAGTACATTCAGGACAACGTCGAAGAAGCAGCTTCCGGGGTCAAGGGCGAGAACTCCGTCAAAATCTACGGCAACGATCTCGAGACCTTGGAAAAAAAGGCGGATGAAATCGCCGCGGTCCTGGCCAAGGTACCCGGCATCACGGACCTTGCGGTGTTGCGCTCCCTCGGCCAACCCACCATACGCATCGATGTGGACCGTACTCGTGCTGCGCGCTATGGCCTCGCGACCGGCGATGTCAACGCAGTGGTTCAAGCGGCCATCGGCGGCCAGAGCGCCGGCGATTTGTACGAAGGCACCAGCGACCGGCATTTCCCGATGATGGTTCGCTTGAGCCTGCCGTATCGACAGAATCTGGAGGCCATTCGGCGCATTCCCATCGCCGCGGCATCGCCTACCGGAACCGGGGTCATCCAAGTGCCGTTGGAAGATGTCGCCGACGTGCGTCTGGTCTCGGGGGCCGCCTTTATATACCGCGAGCAGCAACAGCGTTACGTGCCTATCAAGTTCAGTGTGCGCGGCCGCGATCTTGGCAGTGCGGTGCTCGAGGCACAGCATGCGGTGGACTCGCAGGTGATACTGCCGGGTGGGTATCGCCTGGAATGGGTGGGTGAATTCGGCAACCTGCAGGACGCTATTGCACGCTTAAGTTTGGTGGTGCCGTTGTCCATCGCCCTGATCGTCCTACTGCTGTACCTGAAATTCGGCACCTTACGCGACGCTCTTTTGGCGGCGAGCGTCATCCCCATGGCCATCGTGGGCGGCATCTTTGCGCTGTGGGTGACGGGCACCGCTTTCAGCGTGTCCTCGGCCATCGGCTTCGTGGCACTGTTCGGCATTGCCGCCATGGACGGTATTCTAGTGCTGTCGTACTTTCATCTTTGCCTGGATATGGGTCACGACCCGGCCACCGCCATGCTGGAGACCTGCCGCACGCAGCTGCGGCCGGTGATCATGACGTGCATCGTGGCCTGTGTCGGCTTGATACCGGCGGCTTTCTCCACGGGCATTGGCTCACAGGTGCAGCGGCCGCTGGCCTTGGTGGTGGTCGGCGGCATGCTGTTGGCGCCGGTGCTGATTCTTCTCGTATTGCCGGTGCTCATCCTGCGCTTCTCCAAGTCGCGGGATTTGCCGGGCGAGCTCGATCGCTATCCGCCCGGCGACGCCGATGAGGGGCCCGCCCCGGAGACGGCGGAGTGAAGGCCCTCGGTCGCTCTCGCGTTAGCGCGAAGGTAATCTGCGCTGCCCTGGGTGCAACGCTCGGCGCAGCGCTTTGCGCGTGCGTGGGCCCGAACTTTCATCGTCCGCCGGCGCCTGCGGTGGACCGGTACACCGTGGATCCGTTAGCCGCCGCGACGACATCGGCGCCCGGGACCGGGGGTGCCGCGCAGAACTTTCTCGCCGACCAGGATGTGCCCAAGAACTGGTGGACCTTGTTCGGTTCCGAGGAGCTCGATGCCCTCGTCAACGAAGCCCTGCGCTCCAACCCGGACGTGGCATCCGCACAGGCGGCATTGCGGCAGGCGTTGGAGAACACCGCCGCGCAGCGCGGTTCTTACTTTCCCACCGTGCAGGGCGAGTTCGACGCCAGCCGCAATCGCGACGCGACCGGCGTACTGCAACCCACGTTAAATTCCGGCAGCCCGTTGTACAGCCTGTATACGCCGCAGGTCACGGTTTCCTATGTGCCCGATGTGTTCGGAGCGAATCGACGCGCGGTGGAGTCGCTGGCGGCCCAGGCCGAGGCGAGCCGCGATCAACTCGATGCCACCTACCTGACCTTGACCGCGAATGTCGTCACCGCGGCCATCCAAGAAGCCGGTCTGCGGGCGCAAATCGCGGCCACGGAGCATGTGATTTCGCTGGAGCGCGAATCCTTGGATGTCATGCGCCGCCAGCTCGATCTGGGCGCCATCGCGGAGGCCGATGTGTATGCCCAGGATGCCGCGCTCGCGGCGCTCGAAGGCACGTTGCCGCCCTTGAACAAGCAACTGCATCAGACCCGCGACCAATTGGCGGCGTTGACCGGGCATCTGCCGGCGGACTTCAAGGGGGTGCATTTCGAGTTGGACCAGTTGGTGCTGCCCACAGACCTGCCGCTTGGTGTCCCCTCGCAGCTGGTGCAGCGGCGTCCCGATGTGCGCGCGGCCGAGGCGCAGCTCCATTCCGCGACGGCCCAGGTGGGTGTGGCCATTGCCAACATGCTGCCGCAGTTCACCATCACCGGTGACATTGGCAGCACGGCGACTTTTCTACACGACCTGTTTCAGCCCGGCACGGGGTTCTGGAGCTTGGGCGTGACCGGCGCGCAGACCATTTTCGAAGGTGGAACACTTATACATCGCAAGCGCGCTGCCGATGCTGGCATGGAGCAGGCCGCGGCTCAGTATCGGTCGGCCGTCCTCATGGCGTTTCAGAACGTGGCGGATGCCTTGCACGCGTTGGACACCGATGCCGATGCCCTCAAGGCCGCGAGCCGCGCCGAGGATGCCGCGCAGAAAAGCTTGGGAGTGGCGCATCACCAGCTCGAGCTCGGATCGGTGAGCTATCTGGCCCTGGTCACCTCCGAACAAACCTATCAGCAGGCGGTGGTATCGCTGGCGCAGGCCCGGGCCAATCGCTACTCGGATACCGCGGCGCTGTTCCAGGCGCTCGGGGGCGCCATCACGGCCCCGGCACCGGCTGCTCGTTAACGCATGGCGCGGCTCGAGGCCGAGCCGGCGCTCAAGCCGGCGCCACCAAGAGCGTCTTGGCGAACAGAGCGTGGAACCGAACGACCCCGCGCGACATATGCATTAGCAGCGTGAGGAGCACCACTCCGGTGACCACCATGAACGGCATGGCCCATAGAGAACCTAGCCAGTGGGGTTGGTAACCGAGACTCAAAGGGATCCATCCGAATGCGTGGCCCAGCCAAAAAACGGGCGAGGACAGGAAGGCCAGCGAGAGCGTTAGACCGACGACGGTCATCGTGAAATAGGCGATGCCCAACGGCAGCATCAACACCAAGTAAGCCAGGGTCGACCAGGTGCGCCTATCCTTGACCATGTCCAGAACCCCTGCCCAGAAGCCCGCGCTGGGTTCCGAACGCAGGGGTCGTCGCGGCATGCGCTCGCCGGTAGTGGCCTCGAGCAGGCGTCCTTCGCCCAAGGAGATCACCCGGGCCATGGCCATGAACAACAGGAAAATCGGAACTCCGATGATGAGTACGGATAATCCCAGTGAGAGCGCCGCCCCAACGACCGCGAACACGAAGTACAGAGTGCCTCTGATCAGCGAGAGCAACATAAATAGCAAAGACGTATAAGCGCGATAGTCAAGAAATACGCCGAAAAATTCGCCGCTCGCCGAGCGGGCCGGCGCGCGCACCGGCGCCGCCATGGCGGCCTTGACCGTGGCTTCGGAGCTGCGGTAGGCCGCGGCGACCTCGTCCGGTGCTCCGTAGGTCGAGGCAATGAGCTCCAGCACATCCGCTTCCGACTTGTCTGGGTGAGCGGCGATTTCCGCGCGCAGATATTCCTCCGCGTCGTACACGGAGTCCTGGATCAGAGCGGCGTCCTCGCCCGCAAGTTGCCGGCGAAGCTGTTGGAGGTATTGCGCCACGGAGCGAGGCGCGGAGGCGTCGGATGCGCTGCGGTTCATGATTCTGATCCTGTCTCGGTAAAGCGGTCGACGAAATCGCGGGTGCCCTGCCAAATGGTTTTCCATTCAGCGAGCACGACGCGCCCTTGATCGGTGATGCGGTAATAGCGGCGGGGCGGCCCGGAGTACGACGGCACGACGCGGCTGGTCAGAAGCTCGGCTGCCGACATGGCCCGCAGGACGGGGTAAATCGTCCCCTCCTTGAAAATCGCCTTGCCGTCGTTGGCACTGGTCAGGCGTTTGGCGATGTCGTACCCATACAGGTCATCCTCGGCCTTATCCAAGATGGCCAGGAGCACTAACCCCACCAGGCCCCCATTGAGGTCCTTTTGAAACTTCTTATCGCCGGTGTCATCCATGTGCCTCTACTATATAGTTACCAGTACTGTATATCAACCAGTATAGATACCCGGCGAATAGTGCGGTCGCGGCGGGTAGTGGATGCCACAAACCTGGGGCACACTAGGCACCCTTTTTGCCTCTCAGGCTCGTTGGAGCAGCTCATGTGCGGAATTGTCGGTGTGGTCGCTGAGCGAAATGCCGTCCCCATTCTCATGGAGGGACTGCGTCGCCTCGAGTACCGCGGCTACGACTCAGCCGGCCTCGCGGTTTTGACCGCCACGGGCAAGCTGGCGCGGGTACGCACCGTCGGCAAGGTCCAGGCGCTGCAGGACGCACTCGAGGCCACGCCCACCGAAGGCCACGTGGGCATAGCCCATACGCGCTGGGCCACGCATGGTGTACCCACCACACGAAACGCGCACCCGCATGTCTCGCGCGACGGTATTGCCATCGTTCACAACGGCATCATCGAGAACCACGAGGCGCTGCGTGCCGGCCTCATTGAGCTCGGCTACACCTTCGACTCGGAGACCGACACCGAGGTCATCGCGCATCGCATCCATCATCACCTGGGTCGCTCCATCGGCTTGTTCGAAGCCGTGCGTAAAACCGTCGCCGAATTGCACGGCGCCTACGCCTTGGCGGTGGTTTCGCAAAGCGACCCGAATTGCGTCATCGCGGCTCGCGAGGGATGCCCGGTGGTTATCGGTTTGGGAATCGACGAGAACTTCGTGGGTTCGGATGTGGCAGCGCTGCTGCCGGTCACCCGGCGCTTCATGTTCCTGGAAGAAGGCGATGTGGCCGAAGTTCGCCGCAAATCCATCAAGATCGTCGACGCCGCCGGCGCCGCGGTGACGCGTCCCGCGCGCGAAACCGATTTACCGGCCGATGCCGTGGAGCGCGGCCAATACCGGCACTTCATGCTGAAGGAAATTCACGAGCAGCCCCGCGCCGTCGCGCAGACCCTCGAAGAGCGCATGGCCGGCGCCAAGCTGCTCGACGCCGCCTTCGGGCCCACTGCCTCCCAGGTATTCCGCCAAGCCAAGGCCGTGCACATCGTGGCCTGCGGCACCAGCTATCACGCCGGCCTGGTGGCCAGTTACTTCATCGAGCAAATCTGCCGGCTGCCGGCACGCGTCGAGATTGCCAGCGAATTCCGTTACCGCGACCCCGTGGTCACGCCGGACACCTTGTTCGTCACCATTTCCCAATCCGGCGAAACCGCGGATACCTTGGCGGCGCTGCGTAATGCGCGGCGCGCGGGGTATCTCGCAACCCTGACGATTTGCAATGTGGCCGAAAGCTCCATGGTGCGCGAATCCGAACTGGTACTGCTGACCCGCGCGGGTCCGGAAATCGGCGTGGCATCCACCAAGGCCTTCACCACACAGCTCACTGCGCTCGCCATGCTGGTGGTGGCGTTAGCGAAGCATGGAGCGGTGGACGCGGCACAGGAGCGCGAACTCGTGGTGCAGCTACTACAACTGCCGGGCTTGATCGAAAAGACACTGAAGCTCGATGATGCCATTCGGGAACTCGCGGAGAAGTTCGCCGATAAACATCACGCCCTGTTCCTCGGCCGAGGGCCGTTGCATGCCATCGCCATGGAAGGTGCGCTGAAGCTCAAAGAGATTTCTTATATCCACGCCGAGGCTTACGCAGCCGCCGAACTCAAGCACGGCCCCTTGGCACTCGTGGACGAGGACATGCCGGTGGTGGCAGTGGCCCCCAACAATGAACTGTTGGAGAAACTGAAGTCCAATTTGCAGGAGGTGCGCGCGCGTGGCGGCAAGCTCTTCGTCTTCGCAGATCCTGAGACGGGCATGTCGAGCAGCGAAGGCGTTACCGTCATTCACATGCCGGTCAAAGTGACCGAACTCCAGGCGCCGATTCTGTTCGCCATACCCATGCAGTTGCTGGCCTATCACGTGGCGGTGCTCAAGGGGACGGATGTGGACCAGCCGCGAAACCTCGCAAAAAGTTTGACGGTGGAATAGCCGCATCGCAGGAACGCGTCCGACGCGCGCGGGCGCGCCCGGCTCAACGGGAGACTGCCTCGGCGGGGCGGTCTTACGATTGTTCGCTATACTGCCGCGATGGCATGGAGCCACAAAATATGGGAATAAATTAATTGGTCACTTTCACGTCTCATAACATCAGGCTGGACGATGGTTCGTATACAAAACCGGATGTCGGATTCACCATGGATGTTCATCCTTGGTTTTTAGCCGCCAAACGACTTTTGGACGCAACATTTCCGGGCAGCAAGGACCACCTGCGCATCGCGGATCTCGGCTGTTTGGAGGGAGGCTACACGGTTGAATTTGCCAGGCTGGGCTTCAAGTCATTCGGCATCGATGTGCGTGAATCAAACATCGAGGCTTGCCGGTATGCCCAGTCGAGAGTCGCGCTGCCGAACCTTGAATTTGCGCAAGACGACGTTTGGAATATAGGCAAATACGGGACCTTCGATGCCGTGTTTTGCTGCGGACTGTTTTATCACTTGGACAAGCCGCGCGAATTCTTGAAAGTCTTATCCGGCGTCACCAAACGCGTGCTCATTTTGCAGACGCATTTTTCTCAAGCGGGGGATTCGCCCGCTTGGATTCACCCGAGGCGTCTGCGCCGTAAGCTGGGCCAACTGTTCCCATTAAAGAATACGGCTACGACGACGCATAAACTATCGTCCCTCAGTGAAAATGAAGGGATCCCGGGACGATGGTTTTCGGAGTTTCGAAACGAGCGCGCATTTCGCGATCGGATCAACCGGCGCTGGGCTGCGTGGAATAATCGCAAATCTTTTTGGATGCAGCGCGAATACATTCTGCAGTCGCTGAGGGAGTCCGGCTTCGATGTGGTGCTCGAGCAATTCGATGGATTGGGATCCAATCTCGCGACCGAAATGACGACAGGAAGTTATAGAACGTCGGGGCGCGGTACCTTTGTCGGCATTAAAACTGCGTATGTGTCGGAGCTTAGCGAGACTCGTGGGCCGGAGATCGATAACAGATTGCGGCAAGCCTGAGCGAGATGAACTCCATCGGCCGATGGATCTCGCTTGTTGGCCGTCGGCGGGATGCGGAGAAAGATCGCCGGCGTGTGCTCGAGCGCTTCGCGCTGTGGAAGGCGGATTTGACGTCGCTCGCTCCCGCGACGCCGATAGGCAACAATCTTTTGCTGATCCGGCTGGACGACATCGGCGACTATCTTCTTTTTCGCAATCAATTAGCGATGTATAAAAAATCCGCCCGTTGGGGTGGGTACCGGATCACGTTATTGGGGAACGCTTCGTGGCGCGAACTGTTCCAATTATTAGATGCCGATAGCGTCGACGAGGTGATCTGGACCGAGAAAAACCGCTATTTGGAAGACTCGTCATATCGAGAATCAATTTGGAGGCAGTTAAGAAAACGCGGTTTCGATAGTGCGGTCGCGGTGTCGTGCACACGTCCGCTGTTGTTGGATGACCTCTGCGTCCTCGCCGCCGCTCCGGTCCAGCGTATCGGAAACACCAATACCAATGTACACCAAGACTGGAATCGGCTTTCGGATGGCTTGTACACGGAGCTATTCCTGCCCCCCAGTCCACTCATGCATGAATTCCACTTCAACGCTGCGTTTGCTGAATGGGCCTGTGGTCTTCACTACGAGGGCACGCGCCCTAAGATCGATTTCGCCCCTCCTCAGGTGTATCGCACCAAATACATTCTCTGTTTTGTGGGGGCCAGCATTCGAAGCAAGCGCTGGCCGGCGAATCGCTGGGTTGAACTCATTCGTAAATATCGCGAAATTGGTGAGTACGACGTCGTTATCGCCGGCAACGGCCCTGCGGAGATCGAGATCGCACGGATCATCGAGCAGGCCGTGTCGGTGGAGAGCCTTGTAGGCAAGGTGACGTTGACACAGCTACTGTCCTGGGTGGCGCATGCCGCGGCGGTGATTTCCAACGACACCATGGCGACTCATATGGGCGCTAGTTTTGACGTGCCCACCGTTATTATTGCCAATGGGGTCAATTACGTGAGATTTGCCGACTACAGCGGCGCCGGCATCACGAACGTCCGCACTCTCTATCCCAAGGCGGTCATCGAGAAGCGCAAGCGTTACGGTAATACGTCGTACGCGTACAGCGAAACGGTGACCGCCGACATTGTTTCAATAGCGGCGTCCCAGGTGCTTGCCGAGTTGCGCTCAGTGTTGGACCATCCCCAACAATAACTCGTCTCGCAATAACGGTTCCGGTTCCGCGCGCTGAAACGTAGTTACGGCAGAGCATTCATCTTCTTCGGAGGTCAGGGCCGAATGGCGGACGCGGAGCAGCAGCAAGCTTTGGTGCACGAAGGGAGCGCGGCGACCATGGAATCCTGCGCCGAAGCCATATCGCGGCTGTTCCGTGAGAATAATCGCGTATTGGTACGCTACCTGACGGCGCGATTGCAGTCTGAACAGGAGGCGAAGGAAGTGGCCCAGGAAGCCTATGTGCGGTTGTTGCAAATGGCGACGCCCGGCTCCCCCGAGTTCTTTCGCGCGTACCTATTCAAAACAGCCACCAACCTGGCCATCGACCGGTTGCGCCATCGGCGGGTTCGCTACCGGGTCGAGCAAGCCGAGACGCCGGAGGCGTGGACTTCGGCCCGCTGCGATGAAGGGGATCCGGCCAAACTCCTCGTGGCGCGCGAGCTCACCGAACAGCTGGTGAGCTTTTTGCAGGAACTGCCGCCGAAGTGTCGCGCCGTGTTCAGATTGCACCGGCTGGAAGGCCTCTCTCAGAAGGAGGTCGCGGCACGCTTGGGCTTTTCCGAGCGCATGGTCCGGCGCTACGTCACGTACGCCATGGTCTATTGTCGTCTGCGCTTGGATGGCGTGCCGATCGAGAACGCGCAAGAGAAGGTGGTTCTATGAATACCGCAAAGCCTATTTCAGCCGATTACGCGCGGCTTCGGGAAGCCAGCGGCTGGGTTCAACAGCTGAGCGAGCCCCACGACCAGCACCTCGTCAATCGATGGATGACCTGGTGCGCGGCGGATCCTCGGAACATTCACGCTTTCGAGAGCATGCAGGACGTGTGGGATGGTTTCGCGGGCGTCGACCCGGGGGCCCTGGCGACGACACGCGCTGCCACCCGCGTCTGGCGGCCCGCGACATGGATGCGCGTGGCCGCCGGCGTGCTGCTCCTTGTGGGAGCGGGAGGGTGGTTGGCGCAGCGCTATCCTCAGGGTCAAGAGTTCCACACATCCCCCGGCGAGCGACTCAGCGAAACGCTGGCCGATGGCTCGCGCCTGGACTTGGCGCCCGATTCTATGGTTCGCATTCGCTTCGTGCTGTTCCGGCGCGAGGTGCAGCTGGAGCACGGGCAGGCCTTTTTCGCCGTCTCGCACAGCTCGCTGCGCCCGTTCGTCGTTCATGCCGAGGATCTGACGGTGACGGCCGTGGGCACCGCCTTCGATGTACGCATCAGTGCCAGCGGCAGCGTCGTGACGGTTATCGAGGGTAGTGTCAACGTAACGCCCAGGAGAGGCGATGGCGGCCGCCCCGCCGACGCTGCGCAGGACGTCCGCGCCGGTGTCGGTCAACGAGTGAGGTATTCAATGGCAGCGCGCGGGCTCAGTACGGCAGCCGTGGACCCCGTGGCCGCCGAGTCATGGCGCGGCGGTGTGCTGCCCTTCGTGGGCGAATCGTTGGAGAATGTGGTCGGCGAAATCAATCGATACAGCGCGCGAAAAATCGATATCGCGCCAGGATTTGGTCAGACTCGCTTCACCGGCACCGTGTCTCTGGGCCACGTCGAAGACTGGCTCAATGCGTTGCCGCAAATATTTTCGGTCGAAGTCATCGATAGAGGTAGCAATGATATCCATATCCGATCGCGCACCACGAACGACGTCAGCTAAGCGCATTTGGGCGCGGCTGACAGCCGTCGCCGCACTGCTGACATTCGTCGCGGGGGGCATGGCCGCCTACGCCGCCGATACGCTCGACCGGGAGGTCAGCTTCACGATAACGCCGGCATCGTTGGCGAACGCGCTGGTGCAATTCTCCTTGCAGAGCGGCGTGCAGGTAGCCATCGCCGACACCGATGTCGCAAATCTCCAGTCCGGCGGACTGACCGGCACGTATCCGGCTCACGATGCCCTGGCGCAATTGCTCCACGGCACTGGCCTGGAATTCTCACGCGTGGGCGCGAGTACGGTGGCCATTCGCAGTGCCTCCACCGAGCCGGTCGTCGCCAAAATGGATTCAGCCGCGTCGCCCAAGGCGTCGCCGGCATTTCCCGATGTGGGCGTGATTTCCCCGCGCTCACCCACGCCTCAGGAGCTGGCCGGGGACAGCGTGTACGAGTTCATCACGCATCACGCCACCACGCATTATCCGAAAAGCGAGGCCATTGTCGGTGGCCTGGCGCGCTGGCGCGGCGGCCGGCCGGAAACCCTATGCCCCATCACCATTGGACTCGATCCCGCCTATAACGCCTTCGTGACTGCGCGCCTGCGCGCGGTGGCCGAAGCGGTGGGCGCGCCGGTGGATTCGGATCCGCACTGTCAGGACAATGTGAGAATCCTGTTCACCACGACGCCCGATAAAGTCATGGGCGCGGTGTTGAAGTGGGCCGGCAAATCGCTGGGGGTAGGCTATCCTCATCAGACGGAGCGGCAGTTGGAAGTCAGCGCCGGCCATCCCGTTCAGGGCTGGTACATCACCTCGAGCGGCGGACAGAGCATCTTGAACGCCGACGCCAAGATGATGGGTCCGGTCAGTTTGTTGGCGCTGTGGCCCTATGCCATTGCCACCAGCCTTCATGGAACCGGCAGTCTCGGAGGCATCGCCAGCGTCATTTTGGTCGTCGATACCAGCAAGGTAGCCGGTTACACCATTGGAGCGGTCGCCGACTACGCCGCCATGGCAACTCTGTCGGTGGTCCAGTCACCCGACCACTGCGATGCGCTACCCAGCATTCTCGACATGATGGCGCCCAGCTGTAGTGGCAGAGAAAAGCCCGCGGGCATCACCGCCGGGGACTTGGCCTTTCTGCGGGCGCTGTACTTCCACAACACCGGCGTCGGCCCTTCGTTGTCGAGGGATGACATCCAAGCCAACATGATGCGGCAATTCAAAGGGCAGTAAGCCGCGGTACCGGTTTGGACTACTGTCCCGTCTTGAATTTTTGCCATAGCCGCGTGATGGCGCGAGCCCGATCGGGCGGATCCTCGGTTTGCACGAACAGCCGTCGCCGCTGGTCCTCCGGTGGGTAGACGATGGGATCGGCGGCGATGGACGGATTCAGCAAGGCGTTCGCCGCCGAATTCGCATTGGCGAATCCCGTGGAATTGGAAACATCCGCAATGGCGCGTGGGCTCATGAGGTAATTCACCAGCGTCAGCGCGTTGGCCGCGTGCGGCGCATCGCGCGGAATGGCCAACATGTCGAACCAGAGGAGGGAGCCCTCATCGGGGATGGCGTAGCCGATTTGGATGCCGTTCTTGGCTTCCTTGGCGCGGTTGCGTGCCTGGACGAAGTCTCCGTTGTAGCCCAAGGCCACGCAAATGTCGCCGTTGGCTATCGCTTCGATACCCAACTCCGAATCGATGGTGCGGACATAGGGACGAATTTTCAGCAGCACCGCCTCGGCGGCCGCGAGATCCTCGGTGCTGGGCGCGTTGGGGTCTTTGCCCAGGTACTTGAGCACCAGGCGCACGACGCCCGCGGGCGCGTCGAGAAAATTGATGCCGCAGGCGGCCAGTTTCGCCGCATAGGCAGGATCGAACAGCAGACGCCAACTATTCACGGGTTGATTGGGCAGCACCGACGCCAGCTTCTGAGTGTTGTAGCCGATGCCGTAAGTGCCCCAGGCATAAATCACCCCATGCTCATTCCCGGGATCATTGATAGCGACCTTGGCCATGGACGCGGCATCCATATTGACCAAGTTGGGCAGAGCCTTTTTGTCGAGGGGAAGATAGGCGCCGCTGCGGATTTGACGTTGCATGAACGGAGCGGTGGGAACCACCACATCAAAACCGCTGTTCCCCGTGAGTACTCGAGCCTCGAGCGTCTCGTTGGTGTCGAAGTACGACACGTTGACCTTGATGCCCGACTGCTTCTCAAAGGATGAAAGGGTGTCGGGCGCCAAGTAATCGGACCAAATGTAGAGATTCACCACTTTCGCATCGCCGGTACCTGCCGCTCCGGGGTGCTGCGCGGTCCCGCTGCCTTGGCCGCATCCGACCAACGACAACCCAGAGGCGCCGACCATGGCCGCTGCCGCGGCGGTGATGAAGAACTTGACTCGCTGCATGCTTAGCCTAGGGGTAGGGCCGGCGGCTGGGCCACCGGTATTTGCCAGTGATCAGTGAGACTGGTACCATGGTACCAAGAGCCGTCGTGATCATCGTTTCCGAGGGACGCGCGCAGGCGTGCCGGTTTCCATGAGCTGATGGCTGTCCGCCGCGGTGAGAGTGAGCCCATAGATCTGCTTGAGGCGTCCGATCTGCTCCAGGGTTTCTCGGGAGAAGGGTTGTTTTCCCTCTAGGGCATGCAAGCAAATACCTTCGAGCAGATCGCCCAGCCCAAGGTTGGTGTATTCGGCGAGACCTTTCAGCACCTTGAGCAGGGCCGCCTCCATGCGGACTCCGGTTTGAACGCGGTTGACCTCAATCATGCGAGGATCCTATGTGACCTGACCAATCAGTGCCGGGCATCGCGCCCGCGCGAGGCATGGAAAGTGCGAGATTCGGCGGCGGCATGAGCACCGGCAAGGTACCTGGGTTGTAAGCGCCGGCGCAAGCCAGTCCTTGCGCCGGAGATATCCATGACTGACGAGCAATTCCTGGCGGACCTCGACGCCTGCCGTTTGCCGGCAACCGAGTTCAATCATTCGGCCCATGTGCGCCTGGGATATCTTTGTTTGAGACAGCACGGATACCCCGAGGCGCTTTGCAGAGTCAGGTCATTCATCCGGAATTACGCCAACTCGATCGGCAAGGGCTCGCTCTACGATGAAACCATTACCGTCGCGTTTCTGACGCTGATTCACGAGCATTTGGGCAGCCGCGGCGACGCCGGCGGCTGGGACGCCTTCAAGGAACAGAATCCGGAATTGCTGAATAAGGGTACGCCGCAGCGGCCATCCCGAGACATCTTCATCCCGTCCTGACGTTTCTTGTAGAAGCCGATAATTCTTTGCACGCCGGCGGCGAAAAGTTCGGGCCGCAGCGGTGGTCGTGCGGCTGGCGCGCGTGAAATCATGCGCGCATGGAATCAGAAGCCAATCACGACCTCGAAATCAATTCTCCGCCCCGACGCCGTGGGTTGCGCTGGGCCATTGTCGGCGCATTGGTGGTGCTCATCGCCCTCATCGTCTATCGGACCATCACCTTCATGTCGCAAGCCCCCGCGCCCAGGGGCCGCTTCATGAACAGCGATTTGCAGCCCGTGGGCGTCGCGCGCATCAAGCGCGGCGACATTCACCTGTCGCTACGGGCTCTGGGTGCGGTGACCCCGCTGGCCACCGTGACCGTGACCACCGAAATCAACGGGCTGCTCATGAACGTGGGCTTCAAAGAGGGCCAGCGGGTTCATAAAGGACAGTTCCTCGCACAAATCGACCCTCGTCCCTACCAGGCCCTACTCGAGCAGTATCAGGCACAGTGGGCGCACGACAATGCGGCGCTGGAACAGGCGCGCATGGACCTCACGCGTTACCAGACGTTGGCGCAGCAAACCTCCATCGCGCGCCAGACCTACGAGGATCAGGTCTGGTTGGTCAAGCAGGACGAGGGTACGGTCGCCTCGGACCAAGCCCAGATCAAGCAGCAGCAACTCAATCTAACCTACTGCCACATCGTCGCGCCGGTGGGCGGCCGCGTCGGCCTGCGTCTCGTCGATCCTGGCAACTACGTGCAGACAGGCTCGGCCACGGGCATTGTGGTCATCACTCAATTGCAGCCCATCTCGGTGATATTCGCCGTCCCGGAGGACAGTCTGCCGCAAATCATGGCGCGCGTGCAGGCCGGCGCCACGCTGCCGGTAACGGCTTTCGACCGCGAAAACGTAGCGCAGTTGGCGACCGGCCAGTTCGCCTCCATTGACAACGAGGTCGATACCACCACCGGCACGGTGAAGCTACGTGCCGCCTTCGACAATGATGATCAGCGCCTGTTCGCGAACCAGTTCGTCAACGTTGTCCTGAATCTCGACACCCAAAAAGACGTCGTCACCGTGCCTATTGCGGCCGTGCAGCGCGGCGCGCCAGGTACCTATGTGTACCTCCTCGGTGAGGGCAATGTGGTGTCGGTGCACCCTATTAAACTCGGGGCCCAGGACGGCGGTTTCTTCGCCGTCGACTCGGGCCTCAATCCCGGTGATCGTGTGGTGACCGATGGGGCCGATCGACTCCGCGATGGCGCCCACGTCAGCGTTCCGGATCAGTCCCAGACCGGCGCGCCGGCCGGTGAAAGGAGGCCGCACAATGGAGACGATGGCCAGAATCACGGGAACCGCCAGCATCTCCGACGGCAGCAGCAATCTCCCGCGGCCTCCGCTGCCGGCTCGCCCGCAGCCTCGGCCGCAGAATGAATCCGTCTCGGCTGTTCATCAATCTGCCGGTGGCGACCTCCTTGTTGATGGTCGCCATTCTCTTGAGCGGTTTGGTGGCTTTCAAACTACTGCCTCTGTCGTCCCTACCCGAAGTGGCCTATCCCACCATCCAGGTGCAGACCTTCTATCCCGGCGCCAGCCCCGAAGTCATGACCTCCTCGGTCACGGCGCCGTTGGAACGGCAGTTCGGTCAAATGCCGGGCCTCAATCAGATGACCTCGGCGAGTTCCGCCGGCGCCTCGGTGGTGACGCTGCAATTCAGCCTCGATCTCGGCCTCGACGTCGCGGAACAGGAGGTGCAGGCCGCGATCAACGCGGCGAACAACCTATTGCCGAACGACCTGCCCACACCGCCAACCTACGCAAAATTCAATCCGGCCGATGCGCCCATCATGACGTTGGCCGTCACATCGAAAACGCTAAAGCTCACCGAAGTGGAGGATATGAGCTTTACGCGTCTCGCACAGAAGGTGTCGCAGCTGCCCGGTGTGGGCGCGGTGAGCATCTCCGGCGGTCAAAGACCGGCCGTGCGCATTCAATTCAATCCCCGAGCTCTGGCCAAGTACGGCCTCAACATCGACGACCTGCGCACCGATATCAGCAACGCCAATAGCAATTCGCCCAAGGGCAGTTTCGACGGCGCCACTCAGTCCTCGTCCATCAATGCCAACGACCAGATCGCCGATATCGACGGCTACCGCGACATCGTCGTGACCTATGTCGGCGGCGCGCCGGTACACCTCTCGGATGTCGCCAACATCGTCATGGCGCCGGAGAACACGAAGCTCGGTGCCTGGGCGAATGGCACGCCTTCGCTGCTGCTCAACATCCAGCGTCAGCCCGGCGCCAACGTCATTCAGGTGGCCGACGCGGTCAAGCGGCTTTTGCCGAAGGTCATTGCGGATATGCCACCGGCGTTGGAGATCAGCATTCTCTCGGACCGAACGCAGACCATTAGAGCATCGGTGTCGGATGTGGAGTTCGAGTTGATCTTGGCGGTGGCGCTGGTGGTGCTGGTGATTTTCCTTTTTTTGCGCAACCTGCCTGCCACCATCATTCCCAGCCTGTCGGTGCCTTTGTCCCTGATCGGCACCTTCGGCGTGATGTACTTGCTCAATTACAGCCTGGACAATCTCTCGCTGATGGCGCTGACCATTTCCACGGGCTTCGTGGTCGACGATGCCATCGTAATGATCGAGAATATCGCCCGTTATATCGAGCAAGGAGAGCGGCCCATGGCCGCCGCGCTCAAGGGCTCGCAGCAGATCGGCTTCACCATCATTTCCCTCACGGTCTCGCTGATCGCCGCGCTCATCCCACTGCTGTTCATGGGTGAGATAGTGGGGCGGCTGTTCCATGAGTTCGCCATTACTCTGGCCGTTACCATCGTGATCTCTGCAGCCGTGTCGCTGACCCTGGTACCGATGCTGTGCGCACGGCTCCTGCGGCATCGACCCGATGCCAGCCGCGGACGCTGGGATATGCGCGCGGAGCACGGCTTCACCTGGATCATCGATCGCTACGCCGCATCCTTGAACTGGGTGCTGGACCGACAGGGACTCACCTTGATCGTGGCAACCGCCACGCTAGTGGTGACCTTGTTGCTGTACATCTTCATCCCGAAAGGGTTTTTTCCAGTGCAAGACACCGGCATGATCCAGGGCATCTCCGAGGCGGCGCAGAACATTTCCTACAACGCCATGGCGCAGCGCCAACAAGCACTGGCGGCAGCCGTTCTCAAAGACCCTGACGTCGCCTCGTTGAGTTCGTTCATCGGCGTCGACGGCACCAATTCAACGTTGAACAGCGGGCGGCTGCTGATTAATCTCAAGCCGCATGCCGACCGCAGTGTCACGGCGAGCCAAATCATCCGTCGGCTGGAATCCGAGACCGCCGACGTGGTCGGCATCAAGCTTTACATGCAGCCCTTGCAGGACATCACCATCGACTCCGCCGTGAGCCGCACGCAATACCAATTCGTGGTCGAGAGCACGGACAACAACGACTTTGCCCTCTGGATCCCGCGGCTCATGGAAAAGCTTAGGCTGTTGCCGCAGTTGGCCGATGTCGCCAGCGATCTACAGCAGCAGGGAACGGCCACGGATATCACCATTGATCGCTCCACGGCCGCGCGCTTCGGCATTACTCCCGCCACCGTGGACAACGTGCTGTACGACTCTTTCGGGCAGCGCATCGTGTCGACCATTTACACCCAGTCGAATCAGTATCGTGTCATCCTCGAGGCGGATCCCTCGATTCAGCGCTCCATGACGGGGCTATCCGAACTGTACTTGCCCTCATCGACTTCCACCACCAACGGCCAAGTCCCGCTGTCCGCCATCGTGCACGTGAATCAGCGGGTGGGACCTCTACAAATCACCCACCTGAGTCAATTTCCCGCCACCACTATTTCGTTCAATTTGGCGCCGAGTGCATCTTTGGGTGCGGCCGTGGCAGCCATCAATCAAGCCGAGCGAGACATTAAAATGCCGGCGAAATTCGTCACCGCGTTCCAAGGAACCGCGGCGGCGTTTCAGCATGTGCTCACGAATCAGGCGATGCTCCTGCTGGCTTCCGTGGTCACCATGTACATCGTGCTAGGCGTGCTGTACGAGAGCTTCATTCATCCCATTACCATTCTCTCCACCCTACCGTCGGCCGGTATCGGCGCCATGCTGGCGCTCATCATCGCGCGTGACGATTTGGATGTGCTGGGCATCATAGGCATTATTCTGCTCATCGGCATCGTGAAGAAGAACGCGATCATGATGATCGACTTTGCGTTGGACGCGGAGAGGAACGGCGGCCTCCAGCCGCGCGAGGCCATTTACCAGGCCAGCCTGCTACGCTTCAGGCCCATTCTCATGACCACCATGGCGGCGTTGCTGGGGGCTTTACCGCTCAGCTTAAGCAGCGGCGCGGGCTCGGAATTGCGCCGGCCGCTGGGCGTGGCCATTGTCGGCGGTCTGGTGGTGAGTCAATTGCTCACCTTGTTCACCACGCCCGTCATTTACCTCGCCTTCGATCGCGTCGCGCTGCGCCTCCGCAAGCGCGGCGCCGGCGGGAATGCGGTTACGGTATGAACCTGTCCCGCCCCTTCATCGAACGGCCGGTGGCCAGCACACTCCTCACCTTGGGCGTGGTGCTGAGCGGCGCCCTCGCCTTCGTGTACCTGCCCGTATCGCCGCTGCCGCAGGTGGACTATCCCACCATTTCGGTATCGGCCTCGCTTCCCGGTGCCGACCCCGAGACGGTCTCCACCAGTGTGGCCGAGCCGTTGGAGCGGTATCTCGGCCAAATTGCCGACGTCAGCGAAATCACCTCCAGCAGCACCAGCGGCCAGACCCGTATTACTTTGCAATTCGACCTCGATCGCGACATCAACGGGGCGGCGCGCGATGTGCAGGCCGCCATCAATGCCGCCGCCGCGGATGTGTCCACGAGTCTCTCCAGCAATCCCTCGTATCGAAAAGTGAATCCCGCGGATGCACCCCTGATGATTCTGGCCCTCACGTCGACGACGTTGACGCGCGGCCAGCTCTACGACGCGGCCAGCAACGTGCTGCAGCAGCGTCTGTCGCAACTCGATGGCATAGGCCAGGTATCCATTGGAGGCGCCACGCTGCCGGCGGTACGCGTGGAACTGAATCCCAACGCCATGTTCAAGTACGGCATCGGCCTCGACGACGTGCGGGCCGCTCTGGCCTCCGCCAACGCAAACAGCCCTAAGGGTGCCATCGAGGAAGACGACCACCGCTTCCAGTTGTATACCAACGATCAGGCGCGGCAGGCCAGCGACTATCGGCCGCTGGTCGTTGCCTACCGCAACCATGCGGCGGTATTGCTCTCGGACGTGGCCGACGTTCAGGATTCGGTGCAGGACCTGCGCAACGAAGGCCAGGCCAACGGCCAGCCTTCCGTGCTGGTCATTCTGTCGAGACAGCCGGGCGCGAACATCATCGACACGGTGGATCAGGTCAAGGCCGAGCTGCCGCAGCTGCGGGCGTCCTTGCCCAGCGACGTCAATCTCAGCATTGTCTCCGACCGCAGCGCCACCATTCGGGCGTCCCTCAAGGATACGAAGTGGACCTTGATTCTCGCGGTGGTGTTGGTGACCTTCGTGGTGTTCGTGACGCTGGGCGACTTGCGGGCCGCGCTGGTGCCGACGGTGGTGGTGCCGGTATCCATTATCGGCACGTTCAGCGGCATGTACCTGTTGGGGTTCAGCCTGGACAATTTGTCGCTCATGGCGCTCACCATTGCCACGGGCTTCGTCGTTGACGATGCGATTGTCGTTCTCGAAAACATATCGCGGCACATGGAGGGCGGCATGTCGCGCCGCGATGCCTCGCTCATCGGCGCCAAGGAGGTCGGCTTCACCGTGGTGTCCATCAGCATTTCCCTGATCGCGGTATTCATTCCCATACTGCTCATGGGCGGCATCGTCGGCCGGCTGTTCCGCGAGTTCACGGCCACCTTGTCGCTGGCGATCATTATTTCCATGGTGATTTCGTTGACCACGACGCCCATGATGTGCGCGTTGGTGCTGCGCCCGCGCCAGCAGGCGCCACGCGCCTCGAACCGGCGCACCTTCATGCGGCGCACGCTCGACGCCTACGAGCACACCCTCGATTGGTCCCTACGCCATGGTCGTCTGGTGATGCTGGCCCTCGGCGTGACCGTGCTGCTCAACGTCTGGCTGTTCACCATCATTCCCAAGGGTTTCTTCCCCCAGGAAGATACCGGCTTGATCACGGGGGGCATCGTCGCCGACCAAAGTATTTCCTTCCAATTGATGCGTACCAAGCTCATTCAGCTAATGGATATCGTGCGCGCGGATCCGGCCGTGGAGAGCGTCGCGGGCTATACCGGCGCCGGTAGTGGCGGCGGCAACTCCCAAACCAACACGGGGTCGGTGTATGTGCTGCTCAAGCCTCTCTCGGAGCGCGGTCTTTCCGCCGACGAGGTGATCGCCCGGCTGCGCGGCAAGCTGGCACAGGTGCCCGGCGGGCGACTGTTCCTGCAAACGGTGCAGGACATTCGGGTGGGCGCGCGCCAATCGAATGCGCAGTATCAATTCACCTTGCAGGCCGACAAGATCTCCGACCTGGCCGAGTGGGGACCCAAACTGCTGAGCGCCTTGCAGCGCAGCCCCGTGATCGCCGACGTCAATTCGGATCAGCAGCAGAAGGGCCTGGAGACCGAGGTGGTCTATGACAGAACCACGGCCGCGCGCCTCGGCCTCACAATCGGGCAGTTGGATAGCACTCTATACGACGCCTTCGGCCAGCGTCAGGTATCCACCATCTATAACGCGTTGAACCAATACCACGTCATCATGGAGGTCGCGCCGCGTTACTGGCAAAGTCCGGAGACGCTTCAGGACATTTACATCAGCACCGCGGGCGGCGCTGCCAGCGGTAGCCAAACCACGAACTTGACCCAGGTGACGACGGCGCCGACGGCCACCGTCGCGACCGCCGGCGTCAGTAATTCGGTGCAAAATGCGCTGACCAACGCCATTGCCAACACCGGCCGTGGAGCGGCCTCCAGTGCCGCGGCCGTCAGCGCTTCCGTCGAAACCATGGTGCCGTTGGCCGCGGTCAGCCGGCACTCGTACGGCACCACGCGTCTCGCCGTAAACCATCACGGACTGTTCGCCTCCAGCACGATTTCCTTCAACTTGGTGCCGGGTATGTCTCTGAGTGATGCCACCCTCGCGGTGACCCAGGCGATGGAGGCCATCCATATGCCGACTGCCATCCACGGCGTCTTCGCGGGCACCGCGGCCACGTTCCAGCAGTCCCTATCCGGCGAGCCGGTGCTCATCGCCGCGGCACTCCTGGCGGTGTACATCGTGCTTGGCGTCCTCTACGAAAGCTATATTCATCCCATCACCATTATTTCCACGCTGCCGTCGGCCGGAGTCGGGGCGGTGCTCGCTCTCATGGTGTGGCACACAGAATTCAGCATCATTGCGCTGATCGGCGTGATCCTGCTCATCGGCATCGTCAAGAAAAACGCGATCATGATGATCGATTTCGCGATTCACCTGGAGCGTTCGCAGCACATAGCGCCGCGCGAGGCCATTCGTCAGGCCTGTCTACTGCGCTTTCGGCCCATCATGATGACCACCCTCGCGGCGCTCCTGGGCGCGTTGCCTTTGGCCTTCAGTTTCGGCAGCGGCGGCGAACTGCGCCGGCCGCTGGGCATTTCCATCGTGGGCGGCTTGATCGTGAGTCAAGTCCTTACGCTGTACACCACGCCGGTGCTGTATGTGTATCTCGATAGCTTTCAGAATTGGGTCACGCAGCGCTGGCCGCGACGCTGGTCGGATGCCGGATCGGTGGGGGCGATGCCATGAGTGTCGCGGGCGCACGCCTTTTCTTTCGCGGCATGACCGCGAGCCTGACTCTGTTGCTGCCGGCCTGTGCCGTAGGCCCCAACTATCATCGCCCGGACGCGCCGGCGCCGACCGCGTACAAGGAGATGCCCCCCGAGGTGTCCCAGTGGACGCCCGGTGCGCCGCGGGACAGCGCCGATCGTGGCGCATGGTGGTCCATTTTCAATGACCCGGTGCTCGACGGCCTCGAGCGACAAGTCGACATCTCCAATCAGACCATCAAGGAGTACGAGGCCGAATACCGTCAAGCGGTGGGACTGCTCAAAGAGGCTAGGTCGCAATACTTCCCAACCCTCGGGATTACCGGCGGCGTGACTCGCGGCGGCGGAGGCGGCGGGACCACCAGTACTTCCAGTACGGTTGGCAGCGGCCCCGGCGGTAGAGCGACCACGGAATTCAGGTTGGAGTCCAACGTCTCCTGGACTCCCGACATATGGGGAACCATTCGACGCCAGGTGGAGAGCCGCAAAGCCAATGTGCAAGTGAATCAGGCCGACCTTGCGAACGCCCGGCTGTCGGCGCAAGCCACTCTGGCGGTGGACTACTTCGATCTGCGTGCCGCGGATTCGCTGCGCACTCTGCTTGCCCAATCGGTGGAGGCCTACCGGAGAAGTCTCCAGATTACCGAAAATCAGCTCAAGGGGGGGGTCGCCAGCAATGGCGACCTAGCCTTGGCGCAGGCGCAATTGCAGGCAACCCAGGCGCAACTCATTGCCGTCGATCAGCAGCGAGGGACGTATGAGCACGCCATCGCAGTGCTGACGGGGCACCTCCCGTCGGAGCTGGCTATTGCATCGGCACCGCTGACCACGACCCTTCCGGCCGTTCCCGTGATGGTTCCCTCGGCATTGCTGGAGCGCAATCCGGCCATTGCCGCCGCGGAGCGGCAGATGCAGGTGGAGAGCGCTTTGATCGGTGTGGCCATTGGTGCCTACTTCCCTCAGATCACTCTGAGCGGCATCGGCGGCTTTGCCGGCAACCCGCTATCGAAGCTCTTCAATATCGGAAACCGCATTTGGTCCATTGGGGCGTCCGCCACGGATACCTTGTACGATTTCGGCGATCGCGCCGGCGCGGTGTATACGGCTCGCGCGAACTACGACCAGTACGTCGCGACCTATCGGCAGACGGTGCTCACCAGCTTCCAATCCGTCGAGGACCAATTGCTGGCTCTGCGGGTGCTCGAGCAGGAGGACCAGTTCCAAGCCCAGGCGGTGGCATCAGCCAAGTTGGCCGTGGACGTGTCCTTGAACGAATTCAATGCCGGTACCGTGGCCTATACCACGGTGGTGACGGCGCAGCAGACTCTGCTCGGCGATCAGCAATCGGAACTCACCATTGAACAGAACCGCTTGGTCGCTGCTGTCACGCTTATCGAGGCGCTGGGCGGCGGCTGGGACACCTCCGAACTGCATTAGCCGGTGCGGAATGGCGGGGTCAGTACCCCTTGTGTAATATGTTGGGTACCCCCCTCGCACTCTTGAGCGTCCTGTGCCGGCTACCGTCTTCGGCTCCGCCTATTTTCGGAAATTCTATTTGAACCCGGCCACGCGCGTCATATCGTCCGCGGAAATGCGCGCGCGCGGACGCTTGATTGCCTCCATTCTTGGGCAGGCGGCCATCCCGGTCCGGCGCATCATCGATGCAGGCTGCGGCATCGGGTTATTGCGCAAGGCCTTCGCCGAGGAGTTGCCGCGAGCCCGCTATCAGGGCCTGGAAGCCAGCGAATACCTCTGTAAGCGCTACGGCTGGACTAAGGGCTCAGTGATCGACTATGTGCCGCGCGAACCCGCCGACCTCGTGGTGTGCTACGACGTGCTGCAATATCTCGATGAGCGCGACGCTGCGCGTGCCGTCGCCAATCTTGCGCGCATGACGCGCGCCGCCTTGTATGTTTCAGCGTTGACCCGCGAAGACTGGCGCGACAACTGCGACCGTACCCGCACCGATCGAGCGGTGCATCTACGCTCCGGCGACTGGTATCGCCGCCGCTTGAAAAGAAATTTCCGCTACTTAGGATTCGGCGTCTGGCTGCGCAAGGATGTCACGGCCCTGCTCTGGGATATGGAGCGCACACAGGGATAATTACAGGTTGCCCTGTATCCAGGTCACCAGTGCGCCGTGAATCGGCTCGCCGGCGCCGTAATCGGCACGTGGATCGTTCACCAATGACACCAGCACGTAGGTCTTGCCGCTGGCGGTGGTCACATAGCCCGCCACGCCGGTCACGCCGTCGAGATGCCCCGTCTTCAGGCGTACCGAGCCCGCGGGCGAGCCTTTCATTCTGGAGCGCAGCGTGCCGTCCATGCCGCCCAAGGGTAGCGACGCCATGAACTCCGGCGCATAGCTGCTGCGATAGGCCAGGCTCAACACCTTGGCCATTTGCAGCACGGAAATATGCGTCGCACGCGACAGTCCCGAACCGTTGTCGATGTTCATATCCTGCAGTGACAGTCCGTGCTGCAGCCCCCACTCGGCAATGGCGGCCGCTCCTTTGTCCAGGGTCGCGGGCCAGCCGAGGCGCTCGGCGCCCAGCGTCAGCAACAAGTGGCGCGCCATCAAATTGCTGCTGAATTTATTGGTCAAGCGCACGATTTCGCCCAATGTCAGCGAGTCGAAGCTGACGAAAGGCTGCGCGTCGCCGGGGGTGGCTTCCACGCGCAGCTTGCCGTTGAACTCGCCGCCGAGTTCCCGCCACAAACCCACGAAGGTGCCGAAGGCGTAGTCCGCCGGCCGCAGCAGCACGCGAGCAATGCTGCGCTCGGTGCAGCTGGGGCTCAAGGCTCCCGAGAAGACCACCCGGTCCCATTGCTCGGAAGCCACTTGGAAATCCACCGAGGCAGCCGCGCCGCTGCAGCGGCCGGTGGCCAGACGAATTTGATTGTCGATGATCAGATTGACGGGCGCCGGCGTGGCGACGATGTCGACACGATGCATGCTTTCGTTTGGCGCCAGGCGGAAGTCCACGGATTGGAAGTTGACCATGAGTGCGTTGGGCAGGACGTTGTACGAACGGTTCGGCCGCCCGTCGAAGGCTGCCGGGTCTTCTGCGGGCAGCGAGAAGGCGGTGTCGTCGATGATGATGTCGCCGCGGATGGTGCGCAGTCCCCTGTCGCGCAGCGTGCGGGCAAAGCTCCACCAGCGCTCCAGAGTCATATAGGGGTCGCCGCCGCCCCGCAGAATCAAATCGCCATCGAGCACGCCATTCTTGAGCGAGCCACGAAGGGCCGCGCGGGTGTGCCAGATGTAAGTGGGACCCAACAAGTCCAAACTCGCGAACGTGGTCACCACCTTGACGGTGGAGGCGGGGCTGCGCGGAGTGTCGATGTTTTGCCCGGCGATTAATTTACCGGTATCCGGGTCCACGATGACGAAACTCACCGAACCCGTGGGCAGATGTTGTGCCGCAATGGTCTGCGCCACGGGAGGCGGGGGGCCGTTCAGGGCGAGAGCGGAAGACGCGCCAATGGCAAACAACAAAGCAGAACGCGCCAACCACTTCAACATCGAACTAAGGTAGCACACGCTCAAGGCGGCGGCAGCACCGCGCGTCGCCACGCACCGGACTGCCAACGCCAGAACAGCATTAGCCCTAAGCAACAAATGTAGGCCAGCGCCGCGAACCAACCGCCTGCCGCTCCATAGCCGAACTGCGGCAGCCAGCTTACCCAACCCGCACCGGGAGCGAACGACAGCATATGCGCCAAGGGTACGAAAAATCCCCACGACAACGCCAGCACCATCAACGAGGGCAGGCGCACATCACCGGCGCCGCGCAGGCATGCGCCCGCGCTCAGGTTCAGTCCGTCGAACAGTTGGTAGCCGGCGGCTATCCAAACCAATTGAGTGCCGCGCAAGGCAACCGCGGCGGCTCGGTCGTCGGTGCCATTGGTGAACAGAGGCATGAGCCAGGGTCCGGCGGCTGCGAGCAAAATGCCGCCCAGCCCCATGAACACCACCGCAATGAGCACAATTCCATTGCCCACCTTGGCCGCCCAATCCAGATTCTTGGCGCCCACCGCTTGGCCGACGAGCGTGGTGCCGGCCATGGCGATGCCCACGCCCGGCATGTAACAGAAAGAGGTCAGCATCATGACGATTTGCGTGGCGGCGCCATCAACCACGCCCAGGTGCACTTGCATCAACTGAAACAGCGCGAAACCCATGATGTCCGCTGCATACAGCACGCCCATGGGAAGGCCCATTTTGAGTTGTCCCGACAGTAGCCGCCAGCGCGGACGAAAGGCCAGGTGCGAGCGAAAGCGCAGCCGATTCTGGCTGTCCAAGAAACTCACCATCGCCAGCGTGACGCCCAGCAGTTGAGCGGCGCCGGTAGCCCACGATGAGCCGGCAATGCCCAATCCCAGGTTGAACACGAAGAGCTGGTTGAGTATCACGTTCGCCACCGCGACGACGACGGTGATGCGCAGCGTTACCAAAGGCCTGCCGACACCATTGAAAAATCCCAGCACCGACCACAGCGCAATCCCTGCGGGCGCACACAACATACGCGGCGTCCAGTACTGCACGGCCAAGTGCAGCGTCTCCTCGGGAATACCAAAGGGCGAGAACAGCCGATTGCCGGCAACCGCGAGGATCATAAATAGGGGCAGCGTCAGTAACGATGCCCACAACGCAGTCCAGGTGGCCTGCGCCGCCCTGACGTAGCGGCGGGCGCCGTAGGCTTGAGCGACCAAGGTTTGGACCGACAGTCCCACACCGCCCAAGAACAACAGGAACATGAGCACCGGCCAGAACACGGCGCCGATGGCGGCGGTCGCCGCCGCCGACAGGCGCCCCATGAACCATGTGTCGGTACCGTTGAGCACCGCCTGGACGGCGCTGTTCAGCATGAAAGGAAACGCCAGTGAGGCGACCGCGGCATAATCCAGGCGCGGCTTACCGCTCGAGTTCAGCGTCTGGCCGGGTAAAAGTGGCACGGGTTTATCCATGGGCGGTTCCAATCGAGCCGGCGAGGGTAACTTACTCGGACGAAGGAAGGTAATTTCATGCACAAGACGATTTCGGGTCCCTTCACGGTTCGAAACCTGGGCGCAGGCGGTTGGCAGCTGACCACCCAAGCAGGGGTCGAGATCTTGCTGCGCGGCGTGGGTGCCGCGGCACCAGAAATACTGCAGGAGGCGGGTCTTGCCTCCTTGAGGTTGGAGTGGAGCACCGATGCAGTCCGGGTGACGACGCGCGACGCGCAGGGGGTTCGCAGCCTCCTGTCGCGCAGCGCCCTGGTCCACGAGCCGTGTCCGCGCCTGTATGAGAAGCTGCCTCTGGCAAGTTTCGATGCCGACGCGCAGCGGTTTTGGCGGCGGGTATTCGGGCTGATTCGTATCCCCGGCGGCCGATATCTCCTCAGGTTTATTGCGCGGCGCGGGCGCAGCAAACCCCGTGCCGCGAAAGCCTGAACCGGGAGGTGCATCACACTACCTGGCTCTTATTGTAAACCTGTCCAATAACGGACTTCCATTACCTGGAATGGAGCAGATTTCCTCACGGCGAATTTGCGACGTTCATCAAGGATGGCAGGCGGCAATGCGCGCACATTGAGCCGTCTTAAAAAATCCAGAAGGCCAAAAGATTTAGGATGGCTGCTGCGCTAGAAAACAAGGCTGTTGCGCCCGAGACTTCCTCGCCGGACGCTTCCTTCGAACCGTACGGTAGATTGCTGCGAATGCTCGTGCCCACGCTGCGTGGTGTGGTCGTGCACGACGGCTTCGCGAATCCCATTTGGTCATCGGACGAATGGGATCTTTCCGACGATCTGCAAATCGTCAAAGACACCATCGCGAATGCATTGAGCGACGGCGGCGAATTCGCCGCCATTCACCGCACCATCGATGCCGATCGCGCGGTGTATTCCTTCGCCGTGCGCGAAACCCACAGCACCGAGCTGCTCGGAGTCGTGAGCTTGATGTCGCGGCTTGCAGGTTCGCAGACCGAGGCGCGACCGCTGAAATACATTCAGCAATTGGTACAGCCGGCGCTGGAATGCCTGCGTCGCGAGCTGTCGCTGCGCGTTCAGCTGGGCTCGCGGGAACAGGACCTCGGCGGCCGCGAGCGCGATCTGTCCTTGATGCTGCAAATGTCCTCGCAGAAGCCGGCTTCCGCCAGTGATGCGGACGAATTCGATCTCATCCTCAAAACCGGTCTCGAGCACATGCACTGCGCGCTGGCCGCGCTCTGGGTTCCGGACAAGGATATCGAGCTATCCATGACGCAAAGCGGACAGCCCATGTCCGCGGAATTGTTGAAGCGCGCGCAGGTGCATCTCATGGCCTGGATGCAGTTGCAGCAGCGGACGATTCTCGTCAACAGAATTTCGAAGGTGGCAAGCGAAGCTGCCGCTCCCTACAAGATATTGGCCTGTCCCGTGCGCCACCCTTCGGGCCGCGTCATGGGCGTGCTGGCCCTGTTCAATCCGCCCAGCGCCCCGGATTTCGACGGGCACCAGCAGCGCATTGCGGAGCTGTTGGCCAAGAAAGCCACCATCATCATTCAGGCGCAGTACGATCAGAGTACGGGCCTGATGACGCGGCAGGCCTTCGAAAGACAGGCCACGGCACTGCTGGCCGCACCTTCTCCGGGGCAAGCACATTGCATCCTGTATCTCGATATCGACCGTCTCCACGTCATCAACGAGACCTTCGGCATGCATGTAGGCGATGATGTCATCGTCACGGTCGCCGAAGCGCTGGCCAAAACATTGCCGCGCGGAGCCCTCTCGGCGCGTATCTCCGGCGATCGTTTGGCGGCGCTCGTGCCCAACGTGGGCATGGAGGCGGCTTCAGGCGTGGCTGAGTCCATACGGTCTGCCGTGGACGCCATCGTGCCGCGCGCCGGCCAAGGTTCATTCGAAGTATCCGCGTCCCTGGGAGTCGCGCCCGTCGGTAAATCGGAGAATGCCCTCGCGCATGCTCTGGCCACAGCGGAAATTGCCTGTAAAGCGGCGAAGGATCGCGGCCGAAACCGGGTCGAAATCTTTCAGGATTCGGATCACAGCATCATCCGCCGTCACACCGATATTTTGGTCGTGGGAAAGCTGCGCGATGCCTTGGAGAACGACAGCTTCAGGTTGGACGCGCAGCCTATTTTGCCGCTCCGAGGTAATTACGGACGCCCGCGTTTCGAGTTGTTGATTCGCATGCTGGGCGACCGCGGCGAAATCATTCCGCCGGGAAAGTTTTTATCCGCGGCGGAGCGATATCAACTGATGCCGGCAGTCGACCGGTGGGTGGTACGCCACGCCTGCGATGTGCTTGGACGGCACAGTGAGGCTCTCGGCGATCACGTCGAATCAGGCGGCGAAGAATTCGCGCGCTTTGCCATTAATCTATCCGGGCAGTCTCTGCAGGACGATTCCTTCCTCGAGTTCGTCACCGAACAGATTCGCAGCAGCAAATTGCCCGCCAATGTGCTGTGCTTCGAACTCACCGAAACCGCGACCATCGGGAATCTCGCCAAGGCACAGCACTTCATTCGCAGCCTGCAGGACCTGGGGTGCCAGTTCGCCCTGGACGACTTCGGCACGGGAGTGAGTTCGCTGGCGTACTTGAAGGATCTGTCGGTCAATTACCTGAAGATCGACGGCAGCTTCGTGCGCGATGCACTGACCAATTCGCGCTCGGACTCGATGATTAAGGCCATCGCACAACTTGCCAAAGTCATGTGCATGGAGACCATCGCCGAGTATGTGGAAACCGACAACTTGCGGGTGCGCATGGCTGACCTCGGGGTGGACTACGGCCAGGGCTTTGCCATGGGCAAGTCCCAGCCCTTGCTGGGGTTATTGGAGGAGTTGGCGATTTACGAGGCCACCGTGAGCACCTGGGAAATTCCCGAGGCTCACGTTCCCGAGGCAGTGCTGCTCAACTCCCACGGCGACATCTAGAACACTGCATCCGGGCTGGTAACGGCCGGCAGGGCGTCTCGCCGCGAATTGTCCTCCGCAGTCCTACAGCCAAAGGAAGCAAACGCTCACATCGCTCACGTCTCGGCGACGCTACAGTCCAACGACCCTTCATCGCGAACCGAAACCTATGCTGATACTCACCAGACGAGCCGGCGAAGCCCTGCGAATCGGCGACGACATTGAAGTCACGGTCATGGCGGTGAATGGCACTCAGGTCCGCATCGGCATCAAGGCGCCTCGCGATGTGGCTGTCGACCGAGAGGAAATTGCGGAACGCAAGCGACGAGACCGTGAAGCGTCGGAGGCGTTCAAGTAATTCCCGCGGAAGTGAACAATCCCCTGACGCCCAGCTTTCGTTAGGGGCATCGCCTCGAACGACGAAGTGGGCTAGCCGTAATCGGCCGCAAATTGCAATTCTTCGCAAACCCCTTGATATTCGGGTGCGTTTTAGGCACACAATAGGGGATTCCCCGGCCTGCGGCTTAAGCAACGAAGGAACGTTAGTGCTCTGAAACATGGGTTTCGGCGCTGCATAATGCATGACAAAGTCAATTTCTTTGGCACCTGAATTGCAGGTGCAGACCTGGTTCAACACGGATTCCCCCCTGCTATTGTCCGGGCTGCGCAACCGAGTTGTGGTTCTCGTGGCGTTCCAGGTGCTGTGTCCCCACTCCGTGTCCGTGGGCGTCCCGCAGGCCCAGCGCATTTTCGAAACGTTCGAACCCAACGATGTGGCGGTCATCGGCCTGCATGCCACATTCGAGCATCACGATGCCTTCAATCCCGCGGTGCTCAAGGCATTCATGCACGAATATCGGCTGAAGTTTCCCATCGCCTTGGATCAGCCCAGCACGTCGAGCCCCATTCCGCACACCATGGATCGGTACAAGATGCGCGGCACGCCCAGCCTGGTGCTGATCGACAAGCAGGGGCTGGTGCGTAAACACACCTTCGGGCCGGTGGATGACCTGCGAATTGGCGCGGAAATTGGCGCCCTGACCCAGGAGTCGACCAAGGCCTCGTCGCTGTCGCGCAGCTCCGCGGCCTAGCCGATCCCTCGGCGGGCACCCCTTGCCGGGCACCCCTCGCCGGGCACCCTTACCCCGAGAGCGCGAAACGAATGCGAATGCGGGCGCGCTGCGGTGTAGGCTTGCCATCTCGCAATACCGGCTGGTATCGCCACTGCGCCAGCGCCGCCAATGCGGCCTGATCGAATATGCCCGGCGGAGCGGCCGCATGCACGACCACATCACTGACAGCGCCGTTCACTCCGACGGTGTAATCCAATTCCACCCACCCCTGAGTGGCGGCGTCCGTGGCCTTCTGCGGGTAAATGGGATTCACCGATTTCACCAGCGTGAGCTGCTTGGCGTCGACGATGTTGGCTTGCAATTGTTGTTGACTCTGTGCGGCGTCGATTTGGCCGCGAGTCGTGTTCAGTTCGGCAGACGAGTATCCCAGCGCGGCGGCATCCTCGAGCGCGCTGCGGGCGGCGTCGAACTGACCGAGATCCAGAGCGTGGCGGGCCCGATTCACCAGACGTAGGCCGAGTTCTTGGGTAACGGTGGCCAGTCCCGCATTGTTCGGATCCACGTCGCGCAGGGTCATCAAGTAATACTTGGCGCTGTCGTTCGCGGGCTCCACGAGCCGATCCTGCCGCAGGCGTTCCAGCGCTGACTTCAGCAGCTGATCCCGCGCCGCGGCGTCGGCTTGCTGGTGGGCGGCGGCCAGCA
>Ga0302314_10001302_pt1 | contig 46721 bp, 43 predicted proteins | sample III_Palsa_N2_3_FD_200533 | JGI IMG/M metagenome (GOLD analysis project Ga0302314, IMG submission 200533) | Peat permafrost microbial communities from Stordalen Mire near Abisko, Sweden - III_Palsa_N2_3 | ecosystem: Environmental > Terrestrial > Soil > Palsa > Peat permafrost | place: Sweden...
TGATGGCGCTCTGCTGCGCGTGCTCGTAGGAGAAATAGGCGTTGCCCTTCTCGCTGTTGAAGCCGGCCATCAGCGAGGCGCTGGCGCCCTTGCCGCCCTTCTGCGTGGGGTTGTCGTACTGCCCGGACAGCTGCACGCCGTCGAACTTCTTCTTGGTGATGATGTTGACCACGCCGCCGATGGCATCCGAGCCGTAGATGGCGGAGGCGCCGTCGCGCAGCACTTCGATGCGGTCGATGGCGGCCAGGGGAATGACGTTGACGTTGACCGCCGGAGGCGTGAACGACGGGTCCAGCGGCAGGCGCTGGCCGTCGAGCAGGATCAGGGTGCGCTCGGAGCCCAGGCCGCGCAGGCTGACGGTGGTGCCGCCGGCCGCGCCGCCCGAGGACAGCGAGGTCGGCACCACGTCGGAGCCGAAGGTGTTTTCGTTGAGGTTCACCAGGAACTGGGCAACGGTGAGGTCGCCGGTTTCCTGGATGTCCTTGGCGGTGAACACGGTGACGGGCAGCGAGGTCTCCTTGTCGATCTGGCGGATGCGCGAGCCGGTCACCTCGACGCCCGTCAGCGCCTTCACGTCCTGCTGGCTCTGCTGCGCCAGCACGGCGCCGGAGAGCAGGCTCGTCGCCAGTGTCAGGCTGGCGGCGAGGTGCGCAGCTTTCAACTTTGCGCGGGCGGAGCTGCTGGCTGGCAGTTCCGGGTTAACGGCAAGCCGCGCTCCTCGCGCGTGCACGATGGTCATGTCTGGTGTTCCCTATTTGATTTGGTTACAGGCGGTGTGGCTGTGCCGCCGGGTGTTGCCGCTGCGCCTCCGCAGCGGGTTGCTTCCGATTAACAGTCCTTCAAGATTCGCTGGCTCTCCTGGTATTGCCGCGTCCGACTGGCAATGAATATGGGCAAAGCCCCCCGCGCCGGGAAACCGGTGTGCGTGGCTTCTCTAAGAGGTATGCCAATCAAAAATGAAAAACCTGCCCGTCCGGCGAAAATATTTTTTCGGGAGGTGAGGCGGCGCCGGTGCCTGGATCGGAACGCGGCGTCCCGCTGCCGGGTGCGGCACCAGAGTTCATCCCATAAATCCCCTCTCCCCCACGAATGTGGGGGAGAGGGGGGTCCGAATGTGCCGAAGCCTGATTTCTGCGACAAGCCGGCTTCGCCGGCGCCCCTCACCCTAACCCTCTCACCGCTTCGCAGGGAGAAGGGATATTTTTGAGAGGGCTTCGAATGTCATTGAAGGTGGCCGCCGGCTATTCATCCGGCAGATAGCCGAACAGCTGCTTGCGCTGCTCCGGGGTGAGCGACTGCATCTTGCGGATGTTGTCCTCGGGAATGCGGCCCGGATCGGGGTGGCTGTCCAGCGCCGCTTCCACGCTGTCCTCGCGCAGCAGGTGCAGCAGCGGATAGGGCGCGCGGTTGGTCAGGTTCCCGGCGTCGCCGGGCATGGTGCCGGCGAACTGGTACTGCGGGTGGAAGCTCGCCACCTGGTAGTCGCCGGACCACTCGAACTGTTCCAGCAGCGCGTCCACCTGGTCGAGGAAATCGTTGTAGTCGGCGAAGTCAGCGAAGAGCTGCGGGATGGCGATGATGGTGGTTTCCAGCTGCGCCGGCGGCGTTTCATCGAGCTTCTGCAATTCGAACTGCAGCTCGGTCAGCAGCGCCAGATCGTCGGCGGCCTCGCTGACGCAGACGCGCACCCGCCCCTCGCGCGCCGGCCGGCCCGCGAACGGGCACAGGTTGAGCCCGATCACCACGCTGTCCAGCCACTGGCGTACCGCGCTTTCGATGGGATTCATGGGTGGGGCTTCGGTCAGGTGCGTTGGGGCGGCAAAGCGTAGCGCATTTCGCCGCCGCGGCCGCTGCGGCCGGCAGTTGGCGCCTCAGTCCGCTCCGCCCCATTCAGGCCGGCGGCACCTCCGCCTTGGCGCCGCGCGGCGCCAGTGTTTGCGGAAATTTTTCCTCGATGACGGCAGGTTTTTCATTTTCGAGTGGCAATCAAGCATGGGGCTGGGGGAGTTTCCCGATACAGCGCCCCTTCATTTCATTTCCATTCCATTTCGAAAAACAAGGGAGATACACCGATGCAAGGATGGCAGATGCAAGGATGGCTGAAGGCCTTTCCGGCCGGTATTTGCGTTGCGGCGTTTGCCGCGTTGACCTCGCCGGGAGCGGCGGCATCGCTGCCGGCGGCGGCGACGGCTTCCGCCGCCGCCGCACCCCTGAGCCAGCTGCGGGTGTTCGGAGCGCCGGCATCGATGGCCGGCAGCAGTTCCGCCGCGCCCGAGCTGCGCAAGCTGGACAACAGCCTGTTGCGCTTCAAGCAGGCTTACGACACGGCGCAGGCGGCGGGCGCTCAGGCCACGGTGGACTTGAGCGTCGAGAACCCGCGGGCGCGTTTGCAATACGACTCGCCGCTGGCCGCGCCCGCCGTGCTGGTGGATGCGATCGTCAGCGGCGATCCGCGGGTGGTGAGGGCCCAGCTGGAACAGCTTGGCTTCAGGACCTCGGCGGTGTTCGGCAACGACATCGGCGGCTGGCTGCCGCTGGATCAGGCCGCGGCGGCGGCGGCGCTGGGCAAGCTGCGCTTCGTCCGCACGGCGATGATGCGTACCCGCGCGGCGGCGCTGCCGGATCCGGTGGCCTACCAGGGCGACTTCGTGCAGCGCAGCTACGCCTTGAAGCAGTCCAATCCCAGCCTGAGCGGCAGCGGCATCACGGTTGGCATCATCTCGGACAGCTTCAATTGCAACGGGGTGTACGACCAGGCCAATCCGACCGCTCCGCACAAGGGCGACTATGCCGATGACGTGAGCCTGGGCGCGCTGCCGGCCGGCGTCAACGTGATCAAGGAAGACCCCGCCGCCAACGGCAATGCCTGCCCAGGCACCGACGAAGGGCGCGCGCTGGCGCAGATCGTCTACGCCGTGGCGCCGGGAGTGAAGCTGGCGTTCTACACCGCCGACGGCAGCGAGGCGGATTTCGCCCAGGGCATCCAGACCCTGGCACTGCCGACCACCCAGAAGGATCCCAACGGCCTGTCCGGCGGCGGCGCGCAGATCATCGACGACGACGTCGGCTACTTCGATGAGCCGGTGTACCAGGAAGGCGAGATCGGCCAGGCCATCGACAAGGTGGCGCAGCAGGGCGTGCTGTACTTCTCCTCGGCCGGCAACGAAGGCCGCGATTCCTACGAGAACACCGCGCCCAACTTCAGCGGCACGCCCAAGGCCGGCGCCGCCAACGCCGGCGAGCAGCTGCTCAACATCGACACCAGCGGCGCCACGCAGAGCTACACCCTGCCGATCACCATCCCGGCGCTGGCCAACAACGACGGCTACAACATCTCGGTGTTCTGGGATCAGCCGTACCAGACCTCCAGCGGCGCCAGCGATCCGGGCGACGTCACGGGCGTTCCGGGCGTGGCCAACGGCAAGGGCGCGGCCAGCGTGCTGGACATCTGTCTGGCCGATGCCGGCGGCAACATTCCCGCCAACGGCATGATCGGCGGCGACGGCATCTACAACGGCCCCCTCGGAAGCACCACGGCTTGCGCCGGCGCCAGCGATCTCGCTCCCAAGCCGGGCTCCAACGGCGCCGCCAGCGAGCCGGGCGACAAGGACCCGTACAACCTGATCCAGGTGTACAACACCTCCGGCGCCACCACCCCGGAAGTGCAGGCCAGCCTGGTGATCGGCCTGATCTCGGGCCCGGCGCCCGGCCGCGTCAAGATCATCATCCAGGACGATGGCCGCGGCACGCAGATCACCCAGTTCGCCACCGCCAGCTCGACCATCCAGGGCCACCCGCTGTCGCCGAACGCGATGGCGGTGGGCGCGGCGTTCTATTTCAGGACGCCGCTGTGCGACAACCTGTCGACGGCCGTGGCGGAGATCTTCAGCTCCGCCGGCGGCGACCCGTTCCTGTTCGACGTCAACGGTAACGCGCTGCCCTCGCCGCAGGCCAATCTGCACAAGCCGGACATCGTCGCGCCGGACGGCGTCACCACCTCGTTCTTCGGCGGCCCCGATCTGGATACGCTGTCTTCGGCCACGCCGCAGTGCCAGCTCAGCGTGCAGTATCCGCACAACTTCTCCGGCACTTCGGCCGCGGCGCCGCATGCGGCGGGGGTGGCGGCGCTGATGCTGCAGGCGCATCCCAAGGCCACGGCCAATCAGGTCTATGCCGCGATGCGCAGCTCGGCGCTGGACATGAACACGCCGGGTTTCGACTTCGACACCGGCTACGGCTTCCTGCAGGCCGATGCGGCGATGACTGCTCTCGGCAATCAGCTCAACCCGCCGGCCAGCGGCGGAGGCGGCGCATTCGCGCCGGTGCTGTTGTTGCCGGGCCTGCTGCTGGTGGGTCTGCGCCGGCGAAAGCGCGGCTAGACGGTTATTTACAATTCCATTTCAAAACTAACCAACAGCGTCATACCGGCGAAAGCCGGTATCCAGGGATTCGGAGTGCGTACTATCGTCGCTCTGGATTCCGGCTTGCGCCGGAATGACGTAGTTGTTGTGTTACTTCTGAAGTAGACATGGAATAAAGCGGTTTCGATCCCCGGGGAGCTTGCGTCTCTCCGGGGATTTTTTTCAAAGGCCCTGCCCCGCGCCGGCGCGTGCATTTCCGCTTTGGCGCTCCCGCCCGTTCTTGAGTAGATACCTGTTGGTGAACCACTGATGAGCGGCCCCGGCGCGATGCGATGCGCCGCGGCGCTTGCATCGCAGCCCCGGGGAGAAACGATGAGCGGCGCAGGATACGGTTTGGGATTCGGTTTGATGAGCCGGCGCGAGCTGTTCCGCATGATCGGCGTCACCGCCGGCGCCGCCGCCATGTTCCAGGCCATGGACAGCCTTGGCTTCGCCGGGGATTCGCCCTACCAGGGGCCGATCGATCTGCAGGGCGCGCCCAAGGGCGCCTCGGTGCTGATCCTCGGCGCGGGCATGGCCGGCATGACGGCGGCCTATGAGCTGCGCAACGCCGGTTACAAGGTGCAGGTGCTGGAGTACAACAGCCGCGCCGGCGGCCGCAACTGGAGCCTGCGCGGCGGCGACAGTTACACCGAATTGGGCGGCCTGACCCAGCGCTGCGAGTTCGACAAGGACCTGTACATCAACCCCGGTCCCTGGCGCATCCCCTATCACCACCGCGGCATGCTCCACTATTGCAAGCAGCTTGGCGTGCCGCTGGAAGCCTTCGTCCAGGTCAATTACAACGCCTACCTGCACAGCAGCCGCGCCTTCGGCGGCAAGCCGCAGCGCTACCGCGAGGTCAAGGCCGACTACCAGGGGCACGTGGCTGAATTGCTGGCCAAGGCCACGCAGCAGAACGCGCTGGATGCCACCGTCAGCAAGGAAGATCGCGAGAAGCTGCTGGAGTCGCTGCGCGCCTGGGGCGCGTTGGACAAGGATTTCACCTACGGCCCCAGCGAAGCCAGCAGCGACCGGCGCGGCTATGAGAAAGAGCCCGGCGGCGGCCTCACGGCGCGGCCGATTCCGTCCAAGCCGGTGGGCCTGAGCGAGGTGCTGGACTCCGGGCTGTGGGAAGGCATTCCCAGCGGCGACAGCTTCGACATGCAGACCGCCCTGTTCCAGCCGGTCGGCGGCATGGGCCGCGTCGGCGAGGCCTTCGGCCGCGAGCTGGGCACGCTGATCCGCTACAACGCCAAGGTGACGGACATCCGCCAGGACGAGCACGGCGTCACCGCGACCTACGAAGACCGCAACGCACCCGGCACCACGCTCACGGCCAGCGCCGACTGGTGCCTGTGCACCATCCCGCTGCCGGTGCTGTCGGAGATTCCGATGAATGTCGGCCCGGAGCTGAGCGCCGCGATCAGGGCGGTGCCCTATGCCTCGGCCATCAAGGTGGGCCTGCAATTTAAGCGCCGCTTCTGGGAAGAGGACGAGCACATCTACGGCGGCATCAGCTACACCGATCTGCCGATCACCAATATCGGCTATCCCAATACCGGCTATCACAGCGGCGGCAAGGGCGTGCTGCTGGGCGCCTACATCTGGGGCCTCAACGCCATGGAATTCACTTCGATGACGCCGCAGCAGCGGGTGCAGAAGGCGCTGGAATACGGCAGCCAGATTCATCCGCAATATCTCAAGGAGTTCGACAACGGCGTCGCCGTGGCCTGGCACCGCTCGCCGTTCACCATGGGCTGCTACGGCATGTGGAGCGCCGACGCCCGCGCCAAGCACTACGACAACCTGTGCCAGATCGACGGGCGCATCGCCCTGGCCGGCGAGCACGTCTCTTTCCTCGGCGGCTGGCAGGAAGGCGCGGTGACCTCCTCGCTCGATGCCATCGGCCGCCTGCATCAGCGCGCGGTGGCACAGGGGGTGAAGGCATGAAATCCCCATTCAATGACTTTCGCTTCAAGCGCCTTCGCGTCGGGCATCTCGCGGCGTTGTTGCTGATCGGCGCCGCCGCGGCTCATGCGGACGATTCCTCCTTCACCTCTAGCGCCGGACTGACCAGTACCGGCGGCGAGGAGATCTACAGCCAGATCTGCCAGGGCTGCCACATGCCGCAGGGACAGGGCGCCATCGGCGCCGGCCACTACCCCAAGCTGGCCGGCAACGAGCGGCTGGCTTCCTGGCAGTACGTAGCGCTGACCGTGCTCGGCGGCCGCGACGGCATGCCGCCGTTCGGCCTGCCCGCCGACCAGGTGCGGGAAATCCGTACGGTACACCTGAGCGACGAGCAGATCGCCGACGTGGTGAACTATGTCCGCAGCCATTTCGGCAATGCCTACAAGGACAAGGTCACCGCCGGCCAGGTGGCGCAGTTGCCGCATCCGGATCATCCGCAGGCTGAGCCTTGAAGTGAGGATCGGCGCTTGAGCGGCGCCGTGTGCGCCATGGGCCTGTCAGGAAAACGCTGAACAATTCGAGAATCGTCGTCCCCGCGCAGGCGGGGACCCAGTTCGCTTTGCGGCCCTGCAAAAGCGAGAACTGGATTCCCGCCTGCGCGGGAATGACGATGCTGAGTTTGTCAGCGAACTTCCAACTCAGGCATCAGTGCACGCGGCCGTAAGGCGGACTCGATTGCAGTTGATCCAGACGCGATTGCAGGAAGCGTCTCTCCGCCGGCTGCCGCGTCAGCTCCAGCGCGCGCAGGTAGGAAGCGCGCGCCGCATCGCTGAGCCCGAGCCGGCGCTGCATGTCCGCACGCGCGGCGTGGGCCAGGTGATAAGTGTCGAGGCCACCCTGTTCCAGTACCGCTTCGATGGCGTCCAGTCCGGCCCGCGGTCCGTCGCGCATGCTCAAGGCGGCGGCGCGGTTGAGGGACACCACCGGCGAAGGCGCGGCGCGGCACAGCAGGTCATAGAGCGCGACGATTTCAGCCCAATCGGTGGCGGCGGCGCTCGGCGCCACTGCGTGCAGCGCGGCGATGGCGGCCTGCAACACATAAGGCCCGACGCGCCGCGTGGCCATTGCCCGGTCGATCAGGCCCTGCGCCTCGCCGATGCGCACGCGATCCCAGCGCGAGCGGTCCTGATCCTCCAGCAGCACCAGGTCGCCCGCCGCATCGACGCGCGTGGCGCGTCTGGCTTCGTGCAGCAGCATCAGGGCGAGCAGCCCCTGCGCTTCCGGCTCATCCAGCAACCCGGTCAGCAGGCGGCCGAGCCGGATCGCCTCGGCGCAGAGGTCGGCCCGTGTCAGTGACGGGCCTTCGGTCGCCACATAGCCTTCGTTGAACACCAGGTAGATCACCTGCAAGGCGCTTTCCAGCCGCGCTGGCAGCTCGGCGCGGTCCGGCACTTCGTAGGGGATGGCCTCGTCGCGGATCTTCGCCTTGGCGCGGACGATGCGCTGGGCGATGGTCGGTGCGGGCGCGAGGTAGGCGCGCGCGATCTCCTCGGTGCTCAGCCCGCCCACTTCGCGCAGGGTCAGGGCGATGCGCGCGTCCGGCGCCAGGGCCGGGTGGCAGCAGGTGAAGATCAGCCGCAACTCGTCGTCCGCAATCTGCTCGGGCATCGCCGGCTCCTGTGCCTGCTGCGCTTCTTCCGCCAGCATCACCAGCTCGGGCAGGGCCTCCGCCAGCCGCGCCTCGCGGCGCCAGCGGTCGATGGTCCTGAAGCGGCCGGTGGAGACCAGCCAGGAATAGGGATTGGCCGGCACGCCCTCACGCGGCCATTGCTCGGCGGCGACCGCGAAAGCCTCATGCAGCGCTTCCTCCGCCGCCTCGAAGCCGCCGAGCAGGCGGATCAGCGTGGCCAGCACGTGCCGCGCCTCGTTGCGGTAGGCCGTCTCCAGCGCGTCGCGCGCGCCGAGCGTGCTCACAGCGTCGGGCGCGGCCTGCTGTAGTCCACCACCGGCCGCACCTCGATGTAGCCCAGCTTGGCGAAGGGCATGCTGCCGGCGAGCTGCACCGCCTCGTTGAGATCGCGCGCCTCGAGCATGACGAAGCCGCCGAGCATCTCCTTGGTCTCCATGAAGGGGCCGTCGGTGGTGGACATGCGGCCGTCGCGCACGTGCACGGTCATTGCTTCATTGGGCAGCGTCAGCGGCTGCGCCATCACCAGGTGGCCGCTGGCCTTGAGCTTGCCGTCATGCGGGCCGACCTCGGCCAGCACCGCATTGCTCTCGGCGCTCTGGTTGAAGACCTTCTTCGGGTCGAAATAAATCAGGCAGACGTAACGCATGGGAATCTCCTCGAATCGCTTGGGGCTCGCCACTTGTCGTCCGGCGGCGCCCGGATTCGACAAGGCTACAAAATAAATATCCCGCGGATATTTTTTCGCGGCTGTCGAAATGAAGCCGCGCCCGGCGACCAGGGTAGTCGATCCCGACATCCCCATACATCCCGGAGCCTGCAGCATGACATCCGATACCTCCTTCGTCCCCCTCCTCGGCGGCTGCCGCTGTGGCCAGGCGCGATTCCGCATGGAAATCGCCCCGATCATTACGCATAGCTGCCATTGCCACTTGTGCCAGCGCAGCAGCGGCAGCCCGTTCCGCACCGTCGCCATGATCGAGACGAGCCGCCTGACGCTGTTCTCCGGCCAGACCCGGACTTACCAGGGCCTGCGGCATCATCAGCAGATCCAGTGCGCGGACTGCGGCTGCACCCTGTGGAGCCATCGCCCGGACCTGGGCGAGGCCATCGCCTTCGTCGGCGTGGGCATGCTGGACGAGGGCGAGCGCCTGCAGCCGGAGGCGCACTTCTTCATCGTCTCCAGGCATCCCTGGATCACCCTGCCGCCCGGCATCCCTGCCTTCGAAGAGATCGGCGATCCGGGCAAGGCCGGCGCCAGGGAGCGCATCATGGCCGCGCTGGCGGCGAGTGGACGCGGGCAGGCGGAGCAGGACCGGAGCAGGGCGGTCGTGGCGGACTGAGCGGCTGCGCTGCGCGGTCCGCGGCGCATTCCGTACGACGCTTCAAGCCCAAAAAAAGCCCCGGAGCACACCATGGTGCTCCGGGGCGTTCCGCATCGTGCAATGCGGGGAGTGTTGCCCGGGCTTCAGACGATGGTCAGGCGCACCGGCACGTTGTTGCGGGTGGCGTTGGAGTACGGGCAGACCTGGTGGGCCTTCTCCACCAGCGCCTCGGCTTCGGCGCGGGCCAGGCCGGGCAGGGAAATCTTCAGCTCGATATCCAGGCCGAAGCCGCCCTCGGAGCGCGGGCCGATGCCCACTTCCGCGGTGACCTGCGTGTCGGCCGGCACCTTGGGGCCACCCTGCGAGGCGACGAACTTCATGGCGCCGATGAAGCAGGCGGAATATCCGGCGGCGAAGAGCTGCTCCGGGTTGTTGCCGGCGCCGCCGGCGCCGCCGAGTTCCTTCGGCGTGGTCAGCTTCACATCGAGAGAGCCGTCGGCAGTGGCGGCGTGGCCATCGCGGCCTCCGGTGGCGGTGGCGGCGGTGCGGTAAAGGACGTTGACGGACATGGTGGACTCCTTGGTTGATTCGGGTTGTTGCGAAACCCGGTCGGTGGCTTGGTAAAACTGCCTGCCGGCCCCGGGACTGAAGGTAATGTACGCGCAATTAGATTGCGTACAAAGGAATTATTGGTTATGAAACCCGGCGTCGTTATGCTATTTACTTTTATACAATATAATTGCGTGCAATCTATTTAGCGGTGGCCGTGGCACCGGCCAGTGGAGGTAACAGGATGAACAAGAAACAGGAAGACATGGCCCTGCTGCTGGGCAACCAGATCTGCTTCGCCGCCTACTCCACCGCGCACGCCTTCAACCGCGTCTACAAGCCGCTGCTCGATACGCTGGGCCTGACCTATCCGCAATACCTGGCGATGCTGGTGCTGTGGGAGCGCGACGACCTGGCGGTGAAGGAAATCGGCGAGCTGCTGCATCTGGATTCCGGCACCCTCACGCCCCTGCTCAAGCGCCTGGAAGCCGCGCGCCTGGTGACGCGCACGCGCAGCCCCGAGGACGAGCGCCAGGTGCGCATCAAGCTCACCGCTGCCGGCCGCGCCCTGCGCGAGAAGGCCAGGAACGTGCCGCCCGGCATCCTGCGCGCCTGCGACCGCTCGGTGGACGACCTGATGAAACTCAAGGACCAGTTCCTGGCCCTGCGCGACCAGCTCAACGCCGCGCTGGGCTGAGGCGCGGGGGCTGCCGCATCTAAGGAAGCACCAAAATCAAGAATCGTCATTCCGGCGAAAGCCGGAATCCAGGGCGCGTAGGGCGGGTCGTGGACCCGCCCTGCGAGATCTGAATCAGCAATGCCGCGCGAAGCTTAGTGCCCCGGTACCACTACGACCGTGCTGCCGCCGCTGCCAGTGCTGCCCTTGGTGCCTCGGTTGCCCTGGGCGCCAGTCGCGCCAGTGTCACCCGTGTTGCCGGTATTACCCTGGCTGCCGGTGGCGCCAGTGTCACCTGTGTTGCCGGTATTGCCCTGGTTGCCGGTTGCACCGGTATCGCCGGTGGCTCCGACGTTGCCGGTGTTGCCCTGATTGCCGGTATTGCCCTTGGCACCCGTGTAGCCGGTGTTGCCGGTATTGCCCTGGTTGCCCTGATCGCCCTGCGGTCCCATCGGGCCGGTGCAGGCGCCCAGGCCGAGCGCGGCGAGCAGCAGTAGCGACGGTATTGAATATTTCATGTGAGATGCCTTTAGGTTAAGACGGCTGAGAACGCCGCTTTCCCGACCTTGAGCGGATTCGGGCGCCCGGTCTGTGCTGTGCAGCGCTTATGGCGAAAGGGGATGGTGCCTGCGCCTCGCCGGTACGGAGGGCGGATCGGCGGACCGCTGACAACGGCCGCAAGGTGGCGCAATCCAGGTCGCGCGGCTGCATCGGCCTTGCATACAATGCCGATGAAGCCGCCCCCGGATTGAAAAAGGAGATTCAGGATGAAACTCTGGCCTGGCCTGCTGCTGGCACTGCTGCTCCTGCTCGGCCTGGTTGACCCCGCCGCGCAGGCGGCCGAGGGTCCCGACCTGGTGCTCAGTGGCGGGAAGGTCTATCCCTCGCCGACCGACAGCCCGATCGAAAACGCCGTGGTGCTGATCCGACATGGGCGCATTGCCGCGGTGGGCCGGCGCGGCGAGCTGAAAGTCCCAGGCTCGGCGCGGGTGATCGACTGCACCGGCAAGGTCATCGTCGCGGGATTCTGGAACAGTCACGTGCACTTCGAGACCGGTTGGCAGGATGCTCTCCACGCCCCTGTGGGCGGCGTCGAGGCGCATCTGCAGGAGATGCTGACCCGCTGGGGCTTCACCACGGTCTGGGATCTCGGCTCCGATCCGTACAACACGCTGGCGCTGCGGCGGCGCATCGAATCCGGGGAAATTCCCGGGCCGCAGATCCTGATGGCCGGAGACATCTTTCCCAAGAACGGCCACCCGGTCTATCTTCCGGCCGAAATGCAGCTGCCTGAAGCCGCCAGCCCTGAGGAGGCCACGCAGATGGCGCAGCAGTACATGAAGCTGGGCCTGGACGGCATCAAGCTGTTTACCGGCGCATTCATGGGCGACAAGCCGGTGGTGAACATGGATACCGCCATCGTCAGCGCCGCCGCCGGGGTGGGGCACGCCGAGGGCAAGCCGGTTTTTGCCCATCCCCAAAACTACGCGGGCGTGGACAATGCCCTGGCCGGCGGCGTCGACATTCTGGCCCACACCATTCCGAATGAGGGTCATTTCACCGCGGCAGAATTGTCGCGGATGAAGCAGCAACATACCGCCCTGATTCCGACGCTAACCTTGTGGACCACGGTGGTTTCCGATCCGGTCATCGCCGACAAGTTGGTGGACGCCGGCGTCGACGAGCTGAAGGCATATTTTTCCGAAGGCGGAACGATCCTGTTTGGCACGGACGTCGGGTTCCAGGCCAAGTACGATACCAGCCAGGAATACGAATTCATGGGACGGGCGATGCCGTGGAACGATGTTCTCGCCTCGCTCACCACCAATCCCAGCGCGTACTTCAAGCAGACCGCCAAAGGGCAAGTGGCGAAGGGCATGAACGCGGACCTGGTCGTGCTCGATGCCGACCCGGCGGCCGATGTGCGGAATCTGGCCAGGGTGGCCTACACCATCAGGAGCGGAAAAATCATTTACTCCGGCCAGCCCAGGCCGCAATAACATCGCCATGTCTTAGCCCGCACCCGGCGGCCCGGATACGATGATCCGCGCCAGACTGGAGCTCGCCATCGCCCTGCACCGGCAGGGCAAGCTGGCGCAGGCCAAGGCGATTTACCAGGACATACTCCGGATAGACCCGCGGAAGGTCGACGCCTTGCATCTGCTCGGCGTCATCGCCGGTCAGAGCGGAAACTTTCCGTTTGCCGCCGAGCTACGAAGCCGTTCATTGCGGCAACCCTGGAGGCGTGCGTACGCCGCTGCGCCCGTCACCTCCGGGCAATCCTGTTGCCATTGGCACTTCACAGAAGCGCCTTAACGTGCGCATACCAAAGACACTGAACTTAGGGAAGAGCTCCAGTGATCACACGCCGCAGGTTTCTCACCCTGTCCAGCAAGGCCATGGCACTCGGGGCGAGCGGGTATGTGCTCGAAGGAACCTTGAGGCCGGCCAGCGCGGCCTCGACCACCGGCACCGGCACCATCACCGACGTGCGGCATGTGGTGATCCTGATGCAGGAAAACCGCAGCTTCGATCACTACTTCGGCACGCTGCAGGGCGTGCGCGGCTTTGCCGACAAGGCGGGCATCACGCTCTCCGGCGGCTACCCGGTGTTCAACCAGCCCAACGGTTCGGCGCGACAGTACCCCTGGGCCTTCAACACCACTTCGCCCGCCTCCGGCCAGACCAGCGAGGTCATCACCCAGTGTGATGGCAGCCTCGATCACTCCTGGTCGACGCAGCACGCGGCCTGGAACAACGGCAAGATGGACTCCTGGGTCTCGGCCAAGGGCGATGTGCGCACGCTCGGCTATCTCACCCGGCAGGACCTGCCGTTTCACTACGCCCTCGCCGACGCCTACACCGTCTGCGATCACTACTTCTGCTCGATCCTCAGCGCCACCGGCCCCAATCGCACCTATCTGTGGAGCGGCATGATCGACCCCTCCGGGGCGAACGGCGGACCAGCCTATGACGGCGGCTCCGAATCCGATCTCACCTGGGAAACCTACGCCGAGGAGCTGCAGGCGGCGGGCGTGAGCTGGAAGGTCTACCAGAATGCTTCCGACAATTTCGGCGACAACGGCCTGGCCTACTTCAGCAAGTTCGACGATGCCTCCACTTCGAGCCCCTTGTACAAGTACGGCATGGCTTCGGTGCCGAGCGTTACCGGCTCCACGCCCAGCGACATTGCCACGGCGATCAAAAATGACGTGCTGGCCGGCACCCTGCCGCAAGTCAGCTGGGTCGTCGCCAGCGAGGATTATTCCGAGCATCCCGACGCCCCGCCGGACAACGGCGCCTACTTCATCAACCTGGTGCTGCAAGCGCTGGCCGCCAACGCGGCGACCCTGAACTCCACCGTCCTGATTCTCAACTACGACGAGAACGACGGCTTCTTCGACCACGTGCCGCCGCCGGTTCCGCCTAGCGGCACCGCCGCAGAGTTCATCAGCGTCGATAGTGAAACCGTGCCGATCGGCATGGGCTTCCGCGTGCCCATGGTCATCTGCTCGCCGTGGACCCGCGGCGGCATCGTCGATTCGCAGATCTACGATCACACCTCGGTGATCCAGTTCCTGGAAACCTGGACCGCGGCGCTGGGCACGCCGGCCAAGTGCTCCGCCATCAGCGCCTGGCGCCGCCAGGTCAGCGGCGATCTCACCGGCGCCTTCAACTTCGCCGCGCCGGTGATGGGCCTGCCGACCAGCCTGCCGGCCGCCACCACGGTGATCAGCCGCAGCGGCACCTGCGACCCGCTGCCAAACCCGGGCGACGGCAACGCCTCCAATAGCCTGCCGCAGCAGGAGGCCGGCACCCGTACCGCCCGCGCCTTGCCCTATCAGCCGGACGCCAACATCGCCTCCTTCCAGCACGGCTCCAACGGCCAGATCCTGCTGTGGATCCAGATGCTCAATGTCGGCGCCGTGGCCACGCGCGCGGTGCCCCTGGCGATCTATGCCAATGCCTACCGCAGCGGCGGCCCCTGGCAGTACACCGTGCCCGCCTACAGCGGCAGCAACGGCGCGGTGGAGGACTACTTCAACATCGGCTCCGGATACGGCAGCGGCAGCTACGACCTGACGGTGGTCGGCCCCAACCGCTTCCTGCGCCGCTTCGCCGGCAATCTCAACAATTCCGGCAGCGCCTGCGGCGTCACCTCCTCGTATGCCGTGGACGCCGCCTCCGGCCAGCCGGCGCTGTACTTCGCCATGGCCAACACGGGAACCGCCGCGGTGACCTTCACCATCACCTCCGGCAACTACACCAGCGGCGGGCCCTGGACCTTCAGCGTCGGCGCGGGCGATACCGTCAATACGCACTTCGACGTGCTGGCGAACAGCCATGGCTGGTACGACTTCACCATCACCATCAGCGGCGACAGCAGCTGGATCCGCCGCTACACCGGCCACCTCGAAAGCGGCAGCGCCTCCATCACCGGCTGAACCGACGCCGGCCGATCGCTTGCGTGCTGGCCTTGCGCCCGGCATTGCTGTCGTCCGCTTGCTAGAGTGAGTCTCCGTGCCGCTGCGGCCGGCGGCGACTCTATCGGGGGGGGCTCGGCTCACATGAAGGGATTTCTTCTGCAGGGCGTATTGCCGGTTCAGCGCGCCGGCCTGGTGCGCGACATCCTGGCGGGCATCACCCTGGCGGCACTGAGCATCCCGGAAGTGATGGGCTACACCAAGATCATCGGCACGCCGCTGATCACCGGGCTGTATACGCTGGCCTTTCCGGCCCTGGCCTTTTCCATTCTGGGATCGTCGCGCCATCTGGTGGTGGGCGCGGATTCGGCGACGGCGGCGATCGTCGCCTCAGGCCTGGCCGGCATGGCGGCGCTCGGCAGCCCGGAGTACGTGGGGCTGACCTCGATGGTGGCGCTGCTCGCCGGCGGGCTGATCCTGCTGGCGCGGGTCTTCCAGCTCGGCTTCCTGGCCAACTTCCTGTCCCGCACGGTGCTGATCGGCTTCCTCTCGGGTGTCGGCGTGCAGGTCGCCCTCGGCGAGATCGACGGCATGCTGGGCATGGAAAAGCCCACCGGCGCTCCGCTGCTGCGGATAGCACATACGCTGGGCCATCTGGGCGACGCCAATCACGCTTGCCTGCTCATCAGCCTGGTGGTGCTGGCGGTGATCGTGGCGTTTGAATTCATCGCGCCGCGCTGGCCGGGCGCCCTGATCACGGTGATCGGCATGATCGTCGCCAGCCGCGTGCTCAACCTTGGGCAATACGGCGTGCAGATGGTCGGAGCGGTGCCCGGCGGCCTGCCGCATCCGGCCTGGCCGGCGGTTCCCCTGCACAGCATTCCCGCCCTGTTCTCGATGTCTTTTTCCTGCGCCGTCATCATCCTGGCGCAGAGCGCGGCCACCGCCCGGGCTTATGCCCTGCGCGGCAACGATGTGTTCGACGAGAACAGCGACCTGATCGGCTTGGGCGCCGCCAATCTGGCGTCGGCGCTATCCGGAAGTTTCGTGGTCAACGGCAGCCCGACCAAGACGGCGATCGTCGACAGCGCCGGCGGCCGCAGCCAGATCTCCCACATCACCATGGTGGTATTGGTGATCCTGGTGCTGCTGTTCCTCACCGGGCCGCTGGCGGCGCTGCCCGACTCGGTGCTGGCGGCGGTGGTCTTCATCATCGGCATCCGGCTGGTCGATCGCCGCGGCATGGCGGACCTGTTCCGCCGCAACCGCATGGAGTTCTGGCTGGCACTGCTCACCGCCGTCACGGTGGTGGCGGCCGGGGTCATGCCGGGCATCGTGCTGGCCCTGGTGATGTCACTGCTCTATCACCTGCGCATCAGCTACAAGCCGCAAACCGCCCTGCTCTCGCCGGGCGAGGACGGCCACTGGCTGCCCCACGCCGTGAGCCAGGCGCCGCTGCCGCAGCCGGCGGCGGGGATGGCGGTGTACTGGTTCGGCGCGGACCTGTTTTACGCCAACGCCAGCCACTTCGTGGAAGAAGCCTGCGGCATCGCCAAGTCCGCTCCCTTGCGCTGGCTGGTGATCGACGCGGGCTCCATCACCGCTATCGACTACTCGGCCGCTCAGGATATCGCCAGGATGAGCCAGGAAATCTCCGCCGGCGGCACCCAACTGGTGTGGGTCCACGTTCGGGGCGAGCTGGCGGCCCAGCTGGGAACCTTCAAGACCTTTGAATCTCTGCGCGATTGCCTGGCTGAGTATCGAAGGACGTTGCCCGGGTGAAGGGAGCGGCTTTTCGCTAGAAGCTTTTGATGCAGCGGGACGCTTCGTCGGCGCGGTACAAAACTCAAAAGCTCGGTAGCCCCCGTTCACTGCGCCCCCGAAGCAGGCACCCCGTTCTTTTTGTGGTGAACAAGGGGATGATTGTGAAAATGATGGCGGTTACCCTCGTCAATCCTTGCTAATGCAGACCAAATAACAAGATAAAGTCCCATCCCAAGAGACCAAAGCAGGGTGAAACCAAGCGAGGGGATCAGTTTTTTTCTGCTCTGAGCCTCAAATGCGATGGCTGAAATCGCCGTCAATAGCCATACAACAATTAATACAATGGACAAGGCTGGCGCGGCGATTAACATGAATTCGCCTAAGCGGGTGTAGAAGCCACTCAAAGCAGAAAATGCGGCCAATCCGACCACCATGAACCCCAAAGCCCCTGCTGATGTACAGAGGGCGATGCTCGACCACGGCAGGTTGCGCAGCTTAAAGGCGTTTTCCTGACTGACTACTACATAACCCTTTCTGGCCGCGTACACACCGCCACCGATACCAGCCAAGACCGACAAAATCACTATCGCGCCCAATTGCAGCATCCATTGAATGCCAGGGGGATTCAGTGAGGCTACGGAACTTGAGTTGGGAAGATATGTGATTGGAACTGTCTGGCCAATTTTGTCGACGCAATCCTCGTCCGAGGCATAGCCGATGATGTTGCTCTCGTCCCTATAGGTGAATGAGCAACCTCGACGAAGTTCAGAATGGGCAAGAACGACTGTCCCCTGCGTGGCTTGCCCAAACTGTGCAAGTCGGTACCAGGTAATCCAGCTTCGCGACTGCCAAGTAAAAACAATCGTTAGGGTGACCTCGATGCCCGCGAAGTGTCTCCCGCGCTCTGAAAATACGACATCCACTTCGCACGAACCTTCGATAGCAGCCAACTCGCCAGCGCCACAGCACAAAGCGGAACCGAATCGCTGCTTTATGATTTTCAGCGAGCTTCCAACTTCGTCGCGATGGCTCAGATACTGATACTTGATGCCCCCGAGATCAGCCATATGCTGGATTTCGGCGTCATGGCCCGTGTTATAGAAAAGGACGTTGCCCCCGGCACAGCGCAGAAAGTACGCGTGGGTATTCAATCCGGGAAATGGCTGCGACACATCCGTCTGCCACAGGTCATCGTAGAGTTGTTTCATCCGGATACACCGTCACCGGTTGGTCTTTCGAGATAACGCTGAGCTACGTGGCGGACGCTGCTTTTTGCGGCCGTCTACTTGAGCGCCATGTTATGCACCTACTCGCATTTTTATGATGCCAAGTAATGCGGTCAAACCAGCAGCATCGAGCACTCGCTTCGGCAATATCAACAAGCCAGACCCTCCAGAGCGTTTCGAGATAAGCACTATCAGGTGTTCGGTTTCATGATACTTGGTGAATTCGGTCCAAGGACCAAAGTGCTCCTTGCCTTCCCGTTTTACGGTAATGCCGGCATCGTTCCATGAGAAGCCCGCGATCAGACGATTCTGAATCTCTTTGTATCGCCCAACAAACTTGCGACGAAATGCCAGGGGGCGGAGAAAGGCAGTGAGCGCGCCGCTAATAGGAACTAAACAGATAAGCATCCATCCGGCGGGACGGAGAGCCCTAGATACATCTGTCGAAAATGCCAGACCTAAACCTATGCCCAGGACGACCAATCCCTGAACAGCCATTGCGACGAATCGCGACCTTGGCCAGAGCGCGATGGGAGTCATTGCCTCCAGGAATTCATCTTCTTGTAGCTGGAAGGTGATCATGCACTATGCCTTTGATGCATAACGCCAGTCAGACGGATCAATAGCGGTAAATAATTACTGCATTTCGGCACTTTTCCCCGGCCGAGTACTCCGTAAGGCATTGTTTCCACGGGACACAGCCAGAACTGTCGCCGAATTGGGTCGGCAAATCAACGCCCGCTGATGACTCCACTCTACCGCCTCTCAACCTGTCCCAGGCGCAGTCCAAAGCAATCAAAGCACTGGACCCCGGCTTGCGCCGGGGTGACGATCTGATTTGAGATTTCTCAGAGCTTCACGATGGCCGCGCCGAGATAGTCCCCCCGCATCACCTGCTCCAGCGCCTCGGGCGCGCGGTCCAGGCCGGCGATGATGGCATGCGGAAAGCGGATGGCGCCGGAGCGCAGCCAGTCGCTGAAGCGCCGGGTCCATTCCGCCTGCACGTCCGCATCGTCATCCGCGCTGTAGCCGCGGATGGTGATGCGCTTGAGCAGCAGCTGGATCGAGTCCAGCTCCACCGGCGAGGTACGGCCGGCGCCGTGGCTCGCCAGCTGGCCCGAGAGGCTGCCCACGATCAGCACCCGTGCGCCTTCGCGCGCGTTGGCGATGCCGGCTTGTAACTGCTCGCCGCCGACATTATCGAGAAACACATCCAGCCCCTCCGGCGCGGCCTCGGCCAGTTGTTCGGCGATGGATCGGGCGCCGCGGTATACGGCCGCGTCATAGCCAAGTTCGGATACCAGCCGCGCCGCTTTTTCCCGCGAGCTGGTGCTGCCGATGACGCGGCCGGCGCCCAGCAGGCGGGCGATCTGTCCCGCCATCGAGCCGATGGCGCTGGCCCCGCTGGAAACAAACACCGTGTCGCCGGGCCGGATCTGCACGCCGCGCGTCAGCGCGGCGTAGGCGGTCCAGCCATGCCCCAGGTGCGCCACCGGGTCGGGTAGTCCCTCGTGGATCTTGCGGCATTGCGCCGCCGGCACCGCGGCGTATTCGCGCCAGCCCTGGAAGTGCAGCACCAAGTCGCCGGGCGCGAGGCCGCTGCCGGCGGGCGCCGAGACCACCTCGCCCAGCGCCTCGCCGCCCAGCGTGTCGCCTTCGCGCAAGGCCGGGAAGGGCACGCCTTTCACGTCCTCGGCGCCCTGCGCGATCATCATGCGCAGCGAAGCGGAGAGCAGGAACCAGCGGTTGCGGATCAGCGCCTCGCCGTCCTTGGTAACGGGCAGAGGCGTGGTCACCAATTCGAAATTCTCGCGCGTGGGCAGGCCTGCGGGTCTGCGCAACAGGCGGATTTCACGGTTGCTGCCGGGCAATACGGGCATGGTCGTCCTCGCGTGTGCGCTTGCTTGAGCCGCGCCGCTTGCCAGGCGCGGCGCGTAATGTGAGCATATTGCTCGCATATCGATCATGTTCCGCCGGAGCCGGACCTTTGGCTACTCGCATTCCCGCGCCACCCTCCACCATGCGCAAAGCCCCGCGGCAGGCGCGTTCCCGCGTCACCGTTGAAGCGATTCTCGATGCCGGGGCTCAGGTTTTGGGCCGCAAGGGCTGGGCCGGCTTCACCACCAATGCGGTCGCCGAGGCCGCCGGCGTCAGCATCGGCTCGCTCTACCAGTATTTTCCGAACAAGCTCGTGCTGGTCGGAGCGATCACGCGCCGCCACCATGACGAGGTGCTGGCCGTGTTGCGGTCCGTGGATGACGCGACGCTATCTCCCGCCCGGCGTGCCGAGCGGCTGGTGCGGGGCATGATCGCCATCCACAGCGTCAATCCCGCCCTGCACCGCGTGCTGCTGGAGGGCGCGCCCGGCAGCAAGGATCTGCAATCCGCGCACGATGCCTTCGAGGTGGAATACCTGCGCCGCTACGAGGCCCTGCTCGCATCGGCGGCCGGGCGGCGCAAGCGCCTCTCCGACCAGATCGCGGCCCAGGTTCTCTCGTCAGCCGTCGCCGGCGCCATCCACGACGCCGCGCAAAGAGGCACGCTGGCCTCGCCGGCCATGCAGCAGGCGCTGCTGGAACTGGTCTGTGCTTATCTGCTTGGCGGAAAGCGGGCTCAGCGCTCCGCCAGCCCTTCCGCGCCCTCGTGATACTTCCGCTCCCCCACCGGCAGCTCCACCTTGAGCCAGTTCTGCCGCGGCGGCAGCGGGCAGGTGGCGTAGGGGGTGTAGGCGCAGGGCGGATTTTGCAGGCGGTTGAAGTCCAGCCACACTTCGCCCGGCTGGTCGAGGCCGTGGTCGGGGAATTCGGCGTAGAGGAAGCGGCCGGCGCCGTAGCTGGTCTTGGGGCTGGTGCTATCGCGCAGGATGAAGAACAGCTTCGTGTCGCCCGGCTCCTCGATGATCGGCTCCAGCGTGTAGCTCTTGCCGCCGATGCTGAATTCCGCCACGCCCGGAACCGGCGACTTGTCCTCGGTGCCGATGATGCTGGCGATGGAGATGGTCTTCTGCGGCACGTACGGTGTCCACTTGGCTTTGACGCGGTAGGCCGGGTCCGGCGTGTACCAGTTGAGGTGCTGGAACTCCGTGCGGGTCGGCGCCTGCGAATCCTTCACCCGCAGGATGGTGCGGTCGCCGCGATGGATGATGAAGAACACCAGCGTGCCGGCGGTGAGCCGGCTCGGCTGCGGCTCGTCGTCGGCGTGCAGCACCTGCGCCTGCGCCGGCTTGCCGTCCACCTGCAGCTCGGCGGGAAAGCCGCCTGGCGGCGGCAGCAGCTTGACGGTTTTGCCGTCGAGTTCGAGCACGCCGAGGTGGGCCGGCACCTGGCCCTTGAGGTGCACCGGATTGTCGTCGGCGCCGCCGAAGGGGTTGGCGCCCGGGCCGATCGGCTCCAGGCCGGTGAGCGACATCCACCCTTCCGGCGCGGACAGCTTCTGCGCCCGCTCCGCGCGCCAGGCCAGCAGGTCCTTGTTCCAGTCGCCGGAAGCGCCGCTCGCGGGCGCGGGCGCCGCCGGTACAGCGGAGTACGCACAGGCCAGCGCCAGCATGGCGGCGCGCAGCATGGTCTTGGTATTCATCGGATGTGATAATCCCAGTTTCGTCGATGCGCCGATTCTGCGCCCGGGGCCGATGGAACGAAACGAATTTGTGACGATGAGCTAATGTCGCTTTGTTCAGGTGCCGTCCGGTCCATGCCGCCGCGCCGCATACTAGTTAACACTACAGAGGAAACCCCCATGCGTCCGAGCGTCCCCAAACTGCTGCTGGCCGGCCTGCTGAGCCTGGGCTTTGCCGCCGCCGCCGACGAGGCGACCCAGCCGGTGGAGGCGGGCAGCGGCCCGCATCCGGTGCTGCCGCCGCCCAAGCACAGCCTGCTGCCCACCGTGAACATCGCCACCGCCATCGGCTGGCCGGCCGGCAACCGCCCGGTGCCGGCGCCCGGGCTGGCGGTGGACGCATTTGCCGGCGGGCTGGACCATCCGCGCTGGCTCTACGTGCTGCCCAACGGCGACGTGCTGGTGGCCGAGTCCAACTCCCCGGCCCAGCCCGACGACGCCACCGGCATCAAGGGCTGGATCAGCAAGCTGGTGATGCGCCGCGCCGGTGCAGGCGTGCCCAGCGCCAACCGCATCACCCTGCTGCGCGATGCCAATGGCGACGGCTTCGCCGAAGTCCGCACCGTGTTCCTGCAAGGGCTCAACTCGCCCTTTGGCATGGCCCTGGTCGGTGATTCGCTCTATGTGGCCGACACCGACGCCGTGCTGCGCTTCCCGTATCACAGCGGCGACACCCAGATCACCGCCCCCGGGGTCAAGGTGGTCGACCTGCCGGCTGGCCCGATCAACCACCATTGGACCAAGAACGTCCTCGCCAGCCCTGACGGCAGCAAGCTCTATGTCACCGTCGGCTCCAACAGCAATGTCGGCGAGAACGGCCTGGACCAGGAGCAGAACCGCGCCGCCATCCTCGAAGTCGATCCGGCCAGCGGCCACTTCCGCGTGTTCGCCTCCGGCCTGCGCAATCCCAACGGCCTGGCCTGGCAACCGCAGAGCGGCGCGCTGTGGACGGCGGTGAACGAGCGCGACGAGATCGGCAGCGACCTGGTGCCGGATTACATGACCTCGGTGCAGGACGGCGGCTTCTACGGCTGGCCCTACAGCTACTACGGCCAGCATGTCGACGAGCGGGTCAAGCCGCAGGATCCCGCCCTGGTTGCCAAGGCCATCGTGCCGGACTATGCGTTGGGTCCGCATACCGCCTCGCTCGGCCTGTGTTTCTACCAGGGCGCGCTGCTGCCGGCGCACTACGCCGGCGGCGCCTTCGTCGGCCAGCACGGCTCCTGGAACCGCAAGCCGCGCAGCGGCTACAAGGTGGTGTTCGTGCCCTTCGCCGACGGCAAGCCCGCCGGCCTGCCGGAGGACGTGCTGACCGGGTTTCTCAATGCGGAAGGCGACGCCCAGGGGCGTCCGGTGGGCGTGGCGGTGGATCGTGCCGGCGCGCTGCTGGTGGCGGATGATGTGGGGAATGTGGTGTGGCGTGTTACGCCAGCGGCGGCGCGCTAATCGCGGCACACGAATCCCGGTAGGACATCTCCAGGTGCGTTCCCCTCTCCCACTTGTGGGAGAGGGGCCAGGGGAGAGGGGCTGTTGCACTGGCGGCACGGCCCTCTCCCGGCCCTGCGGGCCACCCTCTCCCGCAGGCGGAGAGGGGACTGATTGCGTTTGCCTATTCCGCAATCAATGTAGCGCAATGCCAGAATCTTTGAGTCGCCCCAGCCTCACAACAACACATAATCCTTCGGCGCCGGTGGTTCCGGCGGCAGCGGATCGCCCAGCATTTCCAGCAGGCTGGACTTGATGCCCAGCGTCAGCATGTTCAGCGGCAGGTCGTTGGGATCGGAGCCGAACGGCTCCTCGATTTCCTCGGCGATGGCGTCGAGGGCGATGAAGGTATAGGAGATGAACACCGCGAACAGCGGCGTCAGCCAGCCGATGGTCGAGGCCAGGCCGAACGGCAGCACCATGCAGAAGCCGTACACCGTGCGGTGCAGCAGCACCGCGTAGGGCAGCGGGATCGGCGTGTTGGCGATGCGCTCGCAGCCGCCGACGACCTCGGAGAGCTGGTTCAGATTGCCTTCCATGGCCAGCGCCATGGTCTCGCTGATGCGGCCCTCGCGCCGCGCCTCGCCGATCTGGCGGCCGAGCAGCAGCAGGATCGCCACCGGGCGGTAGCGCGCCGCCAGCACCCGCGCCTGCCACGGCGCCGGCAGCAGCTCGCGCAGCTCGGCGGCGGGATTGCTGCCGCGCAGCTGGTGTTTCAGCGCATGGGCGAATGCCGCCAGCGCCAGCACGAAGCCGCGCGCCTCCGGCCCTTCAGGCGGCCATTGCGTCGCGCTCAGCGCCTGCCGCCCCAGCGAGCGCGACACATTGAGCAGCTGGCCCCACAGCTTGCGCGCCTCCCAGTAACGCTCGTAGCTGACGGTATTGCGGAAGCCCAGGAAAATCGCCAGCGACACGCCGACCAGGGTGAAGGGCTGGATGTTCAGGTCGAGGTCCAGCCGCGACAGCAGCAGCTGATGGCTCAGCACCGCCACCACGCCCAGCGCCAGGATCAGGCCCAGGCGCGGCAGCATCTTCGGCAGCACCGAGCCGTGCCAGACGAAGATCATGCGGAACCAGTTCAGCTTGGGGCGGACGATCATCGCGGGGCGGTCTTCATGTTGCGGCGGCGGTTTGCCGCGCAGAGGTTAGCGCATTCAGGCGCAGGCGGGCGCGGCAATGCTGGTACCGCTATCCGGCGCTTCAGCCCGGCGGCGTATCGTGAATCAGCCGCTTGCCCATGCTCACCACCTCGTCGGTGCCGTAGCCGATGCGCCGGTAGAACTCCAGCACCGCCTGGTTGCCGGCGCGCACCTGGAGATTGATCTTGGGGCAGCCGCGTGCTTCGAGGCAGGTTTCGACGTGTCGCATCAGCAGGCGCCCGTAGCCCGACTTTCGATGACCGGGATCAACCGCCAGATAGTTGACCCAGCCGCGGTGGCCGTCGAACCCCGCCATGATGCTGGCGATCAGTTTGCCCTCGGCCTCCCCGACGAAAAACAGTTCCGGCTGGGTGGTGAGCTTGCGCTGGATGTCCCGCTGCGGATCGTTCCAGGGCCGCAACAGGTCGCAGCGCCGCCACAGCTCGATGACGGCGGCTTCATCCGCGATGGCGAAAGAGCGGATCTGCATGGGTTCAGCGCCGCGCTTTGCGCCGCGCCCGGTCTTCCGTGAAGAACCGGTCCAGCGTCGCTCCGGAGGCCGCCTCGGCCAGCGCCGTGAAGCTGCCCTGCTGCGCGATCTCCTGCGCCGCGCGCATGAAGCCGCCCCAGGCCGCCCGCGCCAGCGCGCCGCCGACGCTGATGCGGCGCACGCCCAGATCGGCCAGCTCGGCCACGCTGAGCTGCATCGCCGGCATCGACAGCACGTTGAGCGGCTTGGGCGCCACCGTCCGCACCAGCAGCGCGATGTCCTCGCGCGTTTTCACCCCGGGTGCGTAAAGCACATCGGCGCCGGCCTCCGCATAAGCTTCCAGCCGGCGCGCTGCTTCCTTCAGCGGCTCGGCGTGCCCGGTAAGGAAGCACTCGGCGCGCCCCACCAGTAGGGCGCCGCCGCCACGCTCGTCGATCGCCGCGCGCGCCGCGCGCAGGCGTTCCACCGCCTCGGCCAGCTCGTACAGCGGCCGCTGCGGATCGCGGCGCGAGTCCTCGATCGACAGCGCCGCCACGCCGGTTTCCAGACACAGCGCCACATTGCCCGCCACGCCGGCCGGATCGCGAGCGAAGCCGCTTTCGAAATCGGCGTTGACCGGCACCTCGCTGGCCTCGACCATGCCCTGGATGTGCGCCAGCGCCATGCCCAGGGTGATTTTGTTGTCCGGCATGCCCATGCTCCAGGCCGCGCCGGAGCTGGTGGTGGCCAGGGCCTTGAAGCCCAGGCTTTGCAGGTAGCGCGCGCTGCCCACATCCCAGGGATTGGGAATGACGAAGCAGCCGCCCTGGTGCAGCTGGCGCATGGCGGCGCGGTGTTGCTGGATGGTCGGCATGGCGGACTCCACGGTGAATGCGGCAACTATGCGTGCGGCAGCGGCGGCGATGCTTCGCTGCCGGACGAAGTGATTTTCCTCCCTTCTTAGGTGCTTGTCTTGCCGGCGGCTGGTGTCCTGAGTCAGAAGTCGGCCGACAAAATCAGCATCGTCGTCCCCGCGTAGGCGGGGACCCAGTTTGCTTTGCGAACCTGCAAAAGCGAGAACTGGATTCCCGCCTACGCGGGAATGACGAAAGAAATTGTGGAATGCATTTCTAACTTGTGACACTAGCGCTCGCTCTGCCCAATCAACTGTTGCAAAGCCGCTTCATCGCAAATCATCACCTTGCCGTACTCCACCCCGATCCAGCCCAGCGCCTCCCAGCGCTTCAGTTCCTTGCTTACGCTCTGCCGCGAGGCGCCGAGCATGCGGCCGAGGTCTTCCTGCGGCAGGTGCAGTTCGATGCGCCGGCCCTGCGGCGTCTCCTCGCCGTAGACGCGAGACAGATCGAGCAGGCGCTTGGCCAGCCGCACCGGCAGCGGCAGCAGGGCCGCATCGTCGATATAGGACAGGGCCACGCGCAGCGACCGCGCCAGCCGCATGGCGAAGTGGCGGTAGAGCAGGGGCTGCGCGTCGAGCAGCGCCAGCAGCTGCGCCTTGGGCAGCACGAACACCTCGGTGTGGCCCACGGCGTGGGCGTCGTGGGTGCGCGGCAGGCCGTCGAACAGGGACACCTCGCCGACCCAGTCGCCGGGCTCGAACAGCATCACCAGCACTTCGCGCCCGTCCGGCGCCACATTGCTGAGGCGCACGCGGCCGCGGATCAGGCCATACAGGGCTTCGGCCTCGTCGCCGCGGGCGTAGAGCAGCTCGCCGTCGCCGTAGTGCCGTCGGCTGGCCAGGCCGGCGCATTGCGCAGCCGCTTCCGCCGGCAGGTCGAAGAACGGACCGCCGTCGTCGTTCGCCTCGCCGTGCCCCTCGTTGCGCATCGCTCCTCCCGCCTTCCGGCCTGTTTTCCGGATTGCCCGATTGTCACGCAGGCGACAGTGTTTTGTCCGCAGCCGCCGCATCATGCCGCTGCGGTCGGGTGACCGCCTTGTTACCGCCGGACCCACGCCATGAATGCCGATACCCCGCTTGCCACTCCCGCCGCCTTGCAGCGCGACGGCTTTGCCTCGTTCGCCGAGTTCTATCCGTTCTACCTCGGCGAGCATTCCAACCGCACCTGCCGGCGGCTGCACGTGGTCGGCACGCTGTGCCTGATTGCCCTGCCGCTGTATGTTTTGCTGACGCAGCACTGGGCCGTCCTGCTGCTGGAGCCGGTCGCCGCTTACGGCTTCGCCTGGACCGGGCATTTCGTATTCGAGCGCAACCGCCCGGCCACCTTCAAGCACCCGCTGTGGAGTGCCCGCGGCGACTTCCACATGACCTGGGACATTTTCAGCGGGCGCATCGCCTGGTAAGGCGCCGTGCGGGCCGGGTGCTGCGTTCGCCGGCCGGCCCGCTTCAGGAACGGCTCAAGGCCGCCTCGCTTCCAGGGCACGCCGCGCGGCAAGATTCTTCCGGCCATGCTTCTCCAGGTCCGCCAGCACGATGCGCATGATCCAGACGAAGGCGCCGAAGGCGCGCAGCAACCAGCCCTGAAACGCCGGCACGGTGACCTCGCGCGGCTTTTTCACCAGCGCGTCGACGATGGCCCGCGCCATCACCTCGGCGGCGATCGGCGGTTCGCCGAAAGCGGCGGCGGCGCTGTCGTCCTGCGCCTCCTGTTGCAGCATCGGCGTTTCCACCGCGGGCGGGTAGACGATGGTGAAGTGCAGCGGCTGCTTGCGGTATTCCCAGGCCAGCGTGTGGTGGAAGCCGCGCAGCGCATGCTTGGTGCCGGCGTAGCTGGCCAGGCTGGGGAAGGGCATGTAGGTGGTGAGACTACAGATGGTGACCAGATGGCCGCTGCCCTGCGCGATGAAGCGTGGCAGCGCCGCCAGCACCCCGGCGATGTTGCCGAGGTAGTTCACTTCCACGGTATGACGGTGCTGCTCGAACGGCACATCCAGCACATAGCCGGTGTGCACCACCCCGGCGTTGTTGATCAGCACGTCGACCCGGCCGCAGCGCTGCCAGGCCAGGTCCAGCGCCGCCTGCCATTGCGCCGGATCGCGCACATCCAGGGTCAGGCTGAAGGCCGCATCGCCGAGGCTGCGCGCCAGTTCCAGCGCGGCGCCGCCGTCGATATCGGCCAGTACCACCCGGTGACCCCGGGCGACGGCTTCCTTCGCCGTGGCCGCGCCAATGCCGCGCGCGGCGCCGGTGATGAACACCACCTTGCTCTCAGTTCCGGTCATATGCCCTATCCTTTCGCCGCGGATTGAGTCATTTTTACCCGGCCGACTGTCGCGCGCTTGACACTCCACGACAAGGCCAGCGCTTAACATGGGCGCAAGGACAAACCAACGAGGAGCAGGGCGCCATGAGCGTACAAGCCATCAAGACCCCTTCGGATGTGAAGCAGCAGGTCAGCAAGGAAGAGTGGCAGACCCGCGTCGATCTGGCCGCCGCCTACCGCCTGGTGGCGCTGTATGGCTGGGACGATCTGGTCTTCACCCACATCACCGCCAAGGTACCCAGTTCAGCGGCGGGGCCGGAGCATCACTTCCTGATCAACCCCTACGGCATGATGTTCGAGGAGATCACCGCTTCCTCGCTGGTGAAGATTGACGCCAATGGCAAGAAGGTGATGGACTCGCCCTATCCGGTCAATCCCGCCGGCTTCACCATCCACAGCTGCGTCCACGGCGCGCGCAAGGACGCCCACTGCGTGATGCACACCCACTCGGTCAACGGCGTGGCGGTGTCGGCGCAGAAGGGCGGCGTGCTGCCGATCTCGCAACAGGCCTTCTTCGTGCTGTCCTCGCTGGCCTATCACGACTACGAGGGCGTGGCCCTGCTCGAGGACGAGAAGCCGCGCCTGGTGCGCGATCTCGGCGAGAAAGTGTTCTTCATGCTGCGCAACCACGGCCTGCTCACCGTCGGCCAGACCGTGGCCGAAGCCTTCGTCGCCATGTACATCTTCGAGGCCGCCTGCATGGTCCAGGTGCGTGCGCAGTCCGGCGGCGGCGAACTGGTCCCCATCGGCCAGAAGATCCTCGACATGGCCCAGGCCCAGGTGGCCAAGGTCACCCTCGGCGGTGGCGGCGCGCTGGCCTGGCCGGCCCTGCTGCGCAAGCTGGAGCGCACCAATCCGGGCTACGACAGCTGAGCGCCGACGCGCCAGAAATCTGCATCTTCGGCGCCGGCAGCATCGGCTGCTACGTCGGCGGCCGTCTGCAGGTCGCCGGCGCTTCAGTGCAATTCGTCGGCCGGCCGCGCCTCGCGGCTGAACTCGACAAGCACGGACTGCACCTCACCGACTTCCACGGCGCCGATCAGCGCGTGGACCGCGGCCGGCTGCGCTTTGCCACCACACCGTCGGCGGCGGGCAATGCTGATCTGGTGCTGGTCACGGTGAAATCCGCCGGCACCGCTGAAGCCGGGCGCGAACTCGCCGCGGTACTCAAGCCGGCTGCGGTAGTGGTGAGCCTGCAAAACGGCATCGGCAACGCCGAAGTGTTGCGCCAGGTACTGCCGCACCATGCCGTGCTCGACGGCATGGTGCCGTTCAACGTGCTCAACCGCGGCTGCGGCGCGTTCCACCAGGGTTCCGAAGGACTGCTCGCGGCCGCGGACCACCCGGCGCTGCGCGCCGCACAGCCGCTGTTCGACCTGGCCGGCCTGCCGCTGGAGTTGCATTCCGAGATGCTGCCGGTGCAGTGGGCCAAGCTGCTGCTCAACCTCAACAACCCGGTCAATGCTCTCTCCAATCGCCCCTTGAAGGAGCAGCTGGCGCAGCGCGCCTACCGCCGCTGCGTGGCGCTGGCGCAGCGCGAGGCCTTGGCCCTGCTCGATGTCGCGGGAATCAAGCCGGCCAAGCTGACGCCCTTGCCGCCGCATTGGATTCCTCTCATGTTGAGCCTGCCCGATGCGGTGTTCCGCCGCGCCGCCAACAAGATGCTGGAGATCGATCCGCTGGCGCGCTCCTCCATGTGGGAGGATCTGCAGGCCGGGCGCACCACCGAGGTGGACTGGCTCAACGGCGAAGTCATGCGTCTGGCCGAACGCCTCGGCCGCCGTGCGGCGGTCAATGCCAAGCTGCTGGCCCTGATCCGGCGGGCGGAGCAGGGCGGACAGCGCGAGTGGAGCGGTGAGGCGCTGCTGGCCGAATTGCGCGCGGCAACGTAGCCGATAACATTCAAAACAGGGAGCTTGTCTGGTGCGCCTCAAACACATCGTCTTGCTGTTGTTGCTGGTTCTGTTCGGATACCTGCTGTTCTGGCCGGTGCCGATCCAGCCCGTCGCCTGGACGCCACCGCCCGCCCCAGCCTATGCCGGCCCTTATGCGCCGAATGATGCGCTGGCCAAGGTCGAGCTGCTCGGCGTTGGTATCGGCGAAGGACCGGAGACGGTGACGCCGGACGCGCAGGGCCGCATGGTGATGGGCTACAAGGACGGCCGCATCGTGCGCTATGCCGCCGACGGGAAAAGCCATGAAACGCTGGGCAATACCGGCGGCCGCCCCGAGGGTCACAGCTACGATGCGAAAGGCAACCTGATCATCGCCGACGCCATCAAGGGCCTGCTGCGCCTCAACACCGACGGCACCATTCAGACCCTCACCGACAGTGCCGACGGTGTCCCCTTCGGCTTCACCGACGATATCGCCGTGGCGCAGGACGGCGCGATCTACTTCTCCGATGCCTCGAGCAAGTTCGGCACTGCCATGCTCGGCGTGGACGACGTGCTCGAACACGGCGGCCACGGCCGCCTGCTCAAATACGATCCCGCCAGCGGCAAGACCACGGTGCTGTTGAGCGGCCTGCAGTTTGCCAACGGTGTCACCGTCGGCCCGGACGATGCCTACGTGCTGGTCAACGAAACCGGCAACTACGACGTGGTGCGCTACTGGCTCAAGGGCGACAAGGCCGGCAGCAGCGAAGTGTTCATCGCCAATCTGCCCGGCCTGCCCGACGGCATCTGCTTCAACGGCCGCGATACCTTCTGGCTGGCCATCTATGCCCCGCGCGACAAGCTGCTCGACGCCGTCGCCGGCCTGCCGTTCCTGCGCAAGATCACCATGCGCCTGCCGCAGGCGCTGATGCCCAAGCCGGAGCGGCGCGGCTTCGTGCTCGGGCTGGACCTGAACGGCAAGGTCATCCACAACCTGCAGGATCCGCGCGGCGACAGCTTCGCCCCGATCACGGCGGCGAAGGAAGCCAACGGCATGCTGTATTTCGGCAGCGTGATCCGGTCGGAGTTCGCGCGGATGCCGGCTCCGAAGGCGCAGTAGATGCTCCGCACGAACGACACCTCACTCCGTTCGCCCCGAGTGCCCGCGCAGCGGGAGTGCTGTTCCGACCGTCCCGAGTAGCGTCGCGGAGCGACGCGTATCGAGGGAGGGGCCAGCGCGATTGTTCACGCCGCAGGCGCGTGTGCATACAGCTTGCGATAACTCGCCGGCGTAATGCTCAAGCGGCGCAGGAACGCCCGGCGCAGGCCGTTGACGTTGGCATAGCCGCAGTCCGCGGCGATGCGCTTGGGAGAATCATGGCCGCCTTCCAGCAGGCGCCGCGCCGCCTCGACCCGGCTGATCTCCACATAGTCTCCCGGCGTCATGCCCATCTCCTGATGGAACACGCGGGCGAAATGGCGCGGGCTGAGGCCGGCGCGCGTGGCCAGTGCGCCGATCGAGTGATCCTCCGCCGGATGCGCGTTGATCCAGCGCTGCAGCTCCTGCAGTGTCGAGCGCCCCGCCACTTCCGCCACGCCGTGGCGGCTGAACTGCATCTGGCCGCCCGGCCGCTTGAAGAACATCACCAGCTGGCTCGCCACCTGCATTGCCAGCTCGCGGCCCAGGTCTTCCTCGACCAGCGCCAGCGCCAGGTCCATGCCCGCCGTCACGCCGGCGGCGGTGCACACCGGCCCGTCGCGCAGGTACAGGGCGTCGGGCTCCACCGTCAGGCCCGGATAGCGCTGCTGCAACTCCTCGGCCACGTTCCAGTGGGTGGTGATGCGGCGGCCTTCGAGCAGGCCGGTGGCCGCCAGGGTGAAGGCGCCGCTGCAGACCGAGCCATAGCGCCGCGCCTTGCGCGCGTGGTGCCGCACCCACTCGATGGCGCTGCGATTGACCGGCGCCGTGGCGATGCCCGGCGCGCCCGCGACGAGCAGGGTATGCGGCGTCTTGATCTCGTCGAAAATGCTCAGGTTGGGCAGCAGGCGCATGCCGGAGGAGCTCTCGATCGCCCGCGTCGAAGTGCCGACCACCTGCAACAGATAGTGCGGCCTGCGGCTCTGCCGGTTGGCCTCGGCAAACACATCGAGCGGCCCCGAGACGTCCAGCATCTGGACTCCCGGGCAGGCAAAGATGGCGATGGTCTTGCTCATGGCGCGGCGAACTCGGCGGCCGGTGTCCGGAACGGGCACACAATGGCCGTAAATGATATATCAAATCAAATAAGGCCACAGGCGTGCGGGAGTGTAATGGTCGCGAGCCCGGCCGCACCGACCGGCGCCGACCCAAGCCAGAGGACCCAGTCCATGAGCACCACCATTGCAGGCATCAAAATCCCGGACAGCCGGCTCGCTCGCGAAGCAACCGACCTGGTGCGGGATACCGAAACCGATCTGCTGTTCCACCATTCCCGCCGTGTCTTCCTGTTCGGCGCCCTGACCGGCGAGAGGAAAGGACTGATTTACGATCCCGAGCTGCTCTACATCGGAGCCATGTTCCACGACATGGGGCTGGTGAAGCCGTACAGCAGCGACAGCGAGCGCTTCGAGGTCGACGGCGCCAACGCTGCCCGGGATTTCCTGCGCCGCCACGGCATCGCCGAGGCCTCGATCGAGCTGGTGTGGGATGCGATCGCCCTGCACACCACGCCCGGCATTCCGCAGCACAAGAAAGCGGAGGTGGCGCTGGTCACGGCCGGTGTGGAGATGGATGTTCTCGGGCTGGGCTTTCCCAACGTGTCGGATGCGCACCGCGCCGACGTGGTTGCCGCGCATCCGCGCGGCGGGCAGTTCAAGCAGGACATCGTCGAAGCCTTCTACCAGGGCATCAAGCACAAGCCGCATACGACCTTCGGCAACGTCAAGGCCGACGTGCTCGAACTGAAGGGTCCGCATTTCCATCGCGGCAATTTCTGCCACGTCATCCGGGACTCGGGTTGGCCGAGTTGATGGAGTTTGCTGGCTACAGGCGCAAAGCTGTTCCCCCTCCCCTTGCGGGAGGGGGTCAGGGGGAGGGGTGCTTTTGATGTTGCTGTGAGCAACTCCGATGGCCGCGCGTGAGCGCGTACGCCAAAGCTTCGGAGCGAAGAGAAGAACCGAGGTGCGAGCGCATCTTGAAGCCCGCCCCTCCCCCTGGCCCCCTCCCGTCCCACGGGGACTCCCTACGGTCGCAGGGGAGGGGGAACGTCGCGGCTACTTCACATCTTCCAGCCGCAACTTCCCGCATGCCGCCAGCAGCTGAAATGCCGAAACCGCCCGGTCATGCTGGCTGGAGGCCAGGTTGACCTGCGCCGATACCTTGTCGCGCTCGGCGTCGAGCACATCCTTGGTGGTGCGGGTGCCGGCCTGCAGTTCCTTGCGCGCATCGTCCAGCGCCAGGGTCGAGGCATCGACATCGGCCTGGTAGGCGCGGATCAGTTCGTCGGAGGCTTGCAGCAGATCCCAGTTCTGGGTGATGGACTCGATGGCGGCATGCCGCGTGTCGTCGAGGTTGGCGGCGGCCTGCGAAGCCTGGGCCTGCGCGGCGGAGACGCGGGCGCGGGTGGCGCCGCCGGTGTAGAGCGGCAGCGTCGCCTTGAGCTGCACCGTCCAGTCGCGGTAGCGGTCGGCGGAGACATTGCTGTCGCCCTGGGCGGTGGCCGAGCCGTTGAGCGCCAGCTTGGGCCAGTAGTCGGAGCGCGCTACGTCGATCTGCGCCTCGGCGCTGCGCCGCTGCGCGTCGGCGGCGAGCACCGCCGGGGTCATGCCGGCGCTGGCCAGCGCGGCATCCAGCGTGGAGGGAACTTGCGGCGCCGGCCAGCCGCTGTCGATACCGTCGGGGATGATGCCGACCACGCGCAGGAAGGCGGCCTCGCTGATCTTCTCCTGGGTGGTGGAGCGCTTCAGGTTGGCCTGCGCCTCGGCCAGGCGCGCTTCGGCCTGCGAGGTGTCGGTGCGGGTGGCTTCGCCGGCGGTGTAGCGCTTCTGCGTGTCGGACAGTTCCTGCTGCAGCGCCGCCACGTTGGCGCTGGCGAAGTCGATCACGGCGCGGTCACGCTCCACGTCGAGGTAGGCGCTGGCCGCGGCCAGCAGCAGCTGCTGGCGCGTATTGGCCTCGCTCTGCTGCGAGCCTTCGAGCTGGCTTTTCGAGGCGGCCAGCTGCGCGCTGTTGAGGCCGCCGGTGTAGAGCGGCTGCGAGGCCTGGAAGCCGACCGCGTTGGGATTGAGCGGGCCGTTGATGGGAATGGAGCTGGCCAGGGCCGGCGACAGGTAATAGCGCGACAGGCCGGTGTTGGCGGTCAGCGTGGCGCTGGGCAGGTAGCCGGCGCGGGCCACGTCGACCTGCGCGGTGGAGGCCTGCACCGCATCGCCGGCGGCGCGCATGCGCGGATCGTTCTGCAGCGCCAGGCCGGCGGCGTCGCCGAGGCTGATGGCGTGGGCCGAACCGCTACCGACGGCGAGCAGGGCGGCGATGGCGGTCAAGGAGGATTTTTTCATGCGGCGTCTTCTTGGGAGTTCAGGAGTGCAACTCTAATTTTGAAAGATGATGAGCCCTTCTCCCTTCGGGAGAGGGGTTGGGGTGAGGGATGCGTTATCGACAGAGTGCAGACACCGTTGATATCGCGCCCCTCACCCGCGCCTTGCGGCGCGGCCTCTCCTAAAGGGAGAGGCAAACTTCCTATCTCGTTTATTCACGGTTATTGCCCTAAGGACGGCGCGCGCAGCCGTACAGGAACAGCCGCACCGCGCCGGCGACATGCTGCGCCGGATCGAAGTTGGGCAGGAACGGCTCCATCGAGAGCATCACGCGCGCATGCGGCGGGCCTTTCACCAGCTCGAGGAACTGCGAGGCGGCCATTTCCGGATCGGCGCAGTCGAGGCGCCCGGCGTCCTGCTGCAGCCGCAGGTAGTTGCCCAGGGCCTGACGCACGCGCTGCGGGCCGCGCTCGAAAAACCGCTGCGCCAGCTCGGGGAAGCGCTGCGATTCGGCGATAAGGGTGCGGAACATGCGGCAGCCGGCCGGATCGAGGAAGCCGCGCAGGAAGCGCAGGCCGATGGTGTTGAGGGTTTTCTCCAGCTCGGCGTCGGCCTGTGTCGGCAGCGCCAGCTCGGTCAGGAACTGCTCGGTGGCATCGCCCACCACTTCCCAGAACAGGCCCTGCTTGCTGCCGAAATAGGCGTAAAGGCTGGCCTTGGAGCCGCCGACGCGGCGCACGATCTCCTCGATGCTGGCGCCTTCGTAGCCCTGTTCCAGGAATACGTCGTGCGCCGCTTCCAGCAGGGCGCTGCGGCGCGCCTCGCCGCGCGGTGTGCGGGGCGCGTCGGGCTCGCGGGCATCGGCGGTTTGCTGGTTGACTTTCAAGCGGGCGGCGTCGCAAAATGAACTGTAACGTTCATTACATTATCAGTCCGTTTCCCGCCGCGCAACCCACTCAAGCCGCACGCCCCAAGCCGCAAGTCATGGCCAACCCCAAAGCCTTTTTCCGCATCGCCGTCCCTGTCGTCGCCGCTGTCGCCGTAGTGGCTTTCGGCGTCTATTGGTACAACACCGGCCGCTTCCTGCAGAGCACCGATGATGCCTATGTGCGCGCCGACATGAGCGCCATCACGCCGCGCGTCGGCGGCGAGATCCTGGCGGTGCACGTGGTCGACAACCAGCTGGTGCGCAAGGGTGATGTGCTGGTCGAGATCGATACGCGCGACTATGCCGCGCGCGTGGCCAATGCCCAGGCCGCGGTGGCCTCGGCCCAGGCCTCGATCCTGAACAACCAGGAGCAGCTCAAGCTGCAGCAGGCCAATATCGCCGAAGCGCGCGCCAACCTGGCTTCGAGCCAGGCCGACCAGGTGCGCCTGCAGAAGGATTGGGCCCGCGCGCAGCAGCTGGTGAGCGACGGCGTCGCCACCTCGCAGCGGCTGGACAGCGCGCAAGCCGATTTCAAGTCGGGCCAGGCCAATGTGTCGCGTTACGAAGCGGCGCTGCAGGCGGCCAATCAGCAGGTCGGCGCGCTGCAGGCGCAGGGCGAGGGGCTCAAGGCACAGTTGCAGGCGCAGAGCGCGATGCTGCAACTGGCGCAGATCGATCTGGACACCACCACCCTGCACGCGCCGATCGACGGCAGCGTCGGCGACCTTGCCGCCCGCGTCGGCGAGCGCGTAGCCTCCGGCCAGCGGCTGCTGTCGCTGGTGCCGCTGCAGGCGGTGTACGTCGAGGCCAACTACAAGGAAACGCAGCTCACCCACATGAGCATCGGCCAGCCGGTGACGATCAAGGTGGATGCCTTCCCGGGCGCGCGCCTGCGCGGCCATGTCGACAGCCTGGCGCCGGCGTCCGGTGCCGAGTTCTCCCTGCTGCCAGCGCAGAACGCCACCGGCAACTTCACCAAGATCGTGCAGCGCGTGCCGGTGAAGATCGCGCTGGAAGCGGACGAGCCACTGCGCGGCCGCCTGCGCCCCGGCATGTCGGTGGTGGCGACGGTCGATACGCAGCAACAGCAGCCGGCGGCGCCGGTGCTGAGCCAGCGCTGAGTCCGCGCTGAGCCGGGACGGGTATTACCCATGTACGAAGGCGTGTTGCCCGGCGATAGCGCTCTCGGCGACGACGCGCTGCGCCGCGCGCAGCGGCGCCGCATGTGGGGCTTCTGGGCCATGGCCCTGGGCAGCTTCATGGCCATCCTCGACATCCAGATCGTGGCCAGCTCGATCAACGAGATCCGCGCCGGCCTGTCCGCCTCGATCGACGAGATCCAGTGGGTGCAGACCTCGTACCTGGTCGCCGAGGTCATCGCCATTCCGCTGTCCGGCTACCTCTCGCGCATGCTGTCCACGCGCATCTACTTCGTCATCTCGGCGGTGGGCTTCACCCTGGCCAGCATCGCCTGCGCCAGCTCCTGGAGCCTGGGCTCGATGGTGGTGTTCCGCGTGCTGCAGGGCCTGCTCGGCGGCGGCATGATCCCCACCGCCTTCGCCACCATGTTCATCATGTTTCCCGATCAGAAGACCCGCGCGATGCCGCAGGTGCTGACCGGCATGCTGACCATGACTGCCTCCTCGCTCGGCCCCAGCATCGGCGGCTATGTCACCGACGCCCTGTCCTGGCACTGGCTGTTCCTGCTCAACCTCGGCCCCGGCATCGTCTGCGCCTGGGCGGTGTGGAGCCTGGTGGACATCGACAAGCCGCAGCCGCAGATGTTCAGGCGCTTCGATCTGTGGGGCCTGCTGTTCATGTCCATGTTCCTCGGCGGCCTGGAATACACGCTCGATGACGGCCCGCGCAACGACTGGTTCAGCGACGACAGCGTCGCCATCTGCGCGGTGATGGCCAGCATCGGCGGCGCGCTGTTCTTCTGGCGCGCCTTCAGCGCCGCCCATCCGATCGTCGACCTGCGCTCGTTCCGCGACCGCAACTTCGCCGTGACCTCGCTGGTCTCCACCATGCTCGGCATGAGCATGTTCACCCTGCTCTACCTGACGCCGGTGTTCCTCGGCCAGGTCAGCGGCTACAACCCGCTGCAGATCGGCGAGGTGATGATGGTGCAGGGCGGCACCATGTTTCTGAGCGCGCCGCTGGTCGGGCGCCTGCAGATGAAGCTCGATCCGCGCCTGGTCATCACCATCGGCCTGATGCTGATCGCCGCCGGCACCTTCCTCAATACCGGCCTCACCGCGGACTGGGGCTATGCCCAGTTCGTGCTGCCGCAGATGCTGCGCGGCGCCGGTTTCGTCTGCAGCTTCATCCCGCTGACCGGCCTGGCTCTTGGCACCCTGCCCGCGTCCGAGGTGCACAACGCCAGCGGCCTGTTCAACGTCACCCGCAACCTCGGCGGCGCCCTTGGCCTCGCGGTGATCAATACCCTGATCAACCACCGTACCTGGCTGCACTGGCAGCAGCTGGCCGAATCCACCCGCCTCAGCCGCGCCCCGGTGCGCGAGGCCCTGGGCAATATGCGCGAGCTGCTGCAGCCGTCGCTGGGCGATGCCAGCCAGGCCGGCAGCATCGGCATGCTGGCGCAGCAGATGCAGCAGCAGGCGGCGACCATGACCTACGCCGACATGTACCGGCTGCTGGCCTGGAGCGTGATGGCGTCGCTGCTGCTGGTGCCGCTGCTGCACAAGCCGCGGGCCAGTGCTGCTCCTGCCGGAGGGCACTGAGGGTTCCGCGAACGGCCTGTCGCCGTCACCCGGAACCGCGGCGGCCACAGGTCGCCCTACCGGGTTTCGGCTAACATTCCGCTCATGGAAAATCCGCCGCTGCTGCCCGCCAAGACCGTCGCCTCGTCCATCGTGCGCGAGCAGGTCTACATGGTGTTTCCCAACGACCTCAATTCCAACGACACTGTTTTCGGCGGCCTGATCATGGCGCACATGGACCGGCTCGCCGCGGTGGTGGCGGACCGGCATGCCGGCGGCGTCACCGTCACGGTCAGCGTCGACGCCGTGCATTTCATGGCCCCGGCCCAGCGCGGCGACGTGCTGGTGATGCACGCGGCTGTCAACCGGGCTTGGCGCAGCTCGATGGAAGTCGGCGTGCGCATCGAGGCCGAGGCCATCGGCGGCGGTCCGCGCCGCCACATCCTCTCCGCCTACCTCAGCTTCGTCGCGGTCGATCCGAATGGCCGGCCGCGTCCGGTGCCGCCGCTGCTGACCGAGACGCCGGACGAGAAGCGCCGCTACGCCGAGGCCGATCTGCGCCGCGCCAACCGCCTGCAGAATGCGGAGTCGCTGAAAGCGCTGCGCGCCTCATCGCCGAAGCAGGACTGAGCCGCTCGCTCCAGGGCGCGACCGGGAAGGGCAAGGGTGGCTCCCCTGTCCGGATGGCGCCTAGCCCCCCACCACCTGGTCGATGGCGCCGAAGATCGATAGCCCGTCCGCGCCGAACATCTCGATGCGCACGCGGTCGCCCTGCTTGAGGAACGGCGTCTGCGCCTGGCCCAGCTGGATGGTCTCGATGGTGCGCACCTCGGCCAGGCAGGAATAACCGACGCCGCCCTGGTCCACCGGCTTGCCCGGCCCGCCGTCCGGCCCGCGGTTGGAGACGGTGCCGCTGCCGACGATGGCGCCGGCGCCGAGCGCGCGCGTCTTCGCCGCATGGGCGACGAGCGTCGGGAAATCGAAAGTCATGTCGACGCCGGCATCGGGCTGGCCCAGCTTGCGGCCGTTGATCTGCGACAGCAGTGGCCGGTGCACGCGCGCGCCATCCCAGGCCGCGCCGAGCTCGTCCGGCGTCACCGCGCAGGGCGAGAAGGCGCTGCTCGGCTTGGACTGGAAGAAGCCGAAGCCCTTGGCCAGCTCGTTGGGAATCAGGCCGCGCAGCGACACGTCGTTGACCAGCAGCAACAGCCGGATCGCCTGCCCGGCCTGCGCCGGCGAGCTGCCCAGGGCCACGTCGCCGGTGATCACGGCGATCTCGGCTTCCAGGTCGCAGCCCCAGGCGGCGTCGGCCAGCGGGATCGGCTGCGTCGGCGCCAGGAACGTATCGCTGCCGCCCTGGTACATCAGCGGATCGGTCCAGAAGCTCGGCGGCATGTCGGCGCCGCGCGCCTTGCGCACCAGCTCGACGTGGTTGACGTAGGCGCTGCCGTCGGCCCACTGGTAGGCGCGCGGCAGCGGCGACAGGCAGTCCCCGGCGTTGAAGGCCATGGTGCCGGCGATCATGCCCTGGTTGAGGCGCGCGGACAGCGCTTCCAGCTCCGGCGCGATGGTGTCCCAGTCGTCCAGCGCCGCCTGCAGGGTTTTCACGTGCGGCGCGGGCGCGGCGTGTGAGAGGTTGCGGCTGACCACGACGAGTCGGCCGTCACGCGTGCCGTCTTTCAGCGTTGCGAGTTTCATGCGGCTCCGGAATCGGTTGGCGGAACGATTGGCTCCGCGATTCCCCGCATTTTACGCCTAGGCGGCGTTCCCGCCGGAGGGTGCAGCGATCAGTGGCAGCGACAGCGTGACGCACAACCCGCCGCCGGGTGCATTGACGGCCGTAGCCTGCCCGCCGTGGGCGCGGGCGATGCGCTCGACGATGGCCAGACCCAGGCCGTGGCCTTCGGCGCGCACCGCGTTGGCGCCGCGGAAGAACGGCCGGAACAGTTTTGGCAGATCGGCCTCGGGCACGCCGGGACCGTGATCGCGCACGCTCAGTTCGGCGCGGTCGCCGTTGCGCGCCAGCCGCAGCAGCACTTCGCCGCCGGCGGCGTACTTGATGGCGTTGGAGAGCAGGTTGTCCAGCGCCCGTGCCAGCAGCTGCGCGTTGCCGGAGGTTTCCAGCAGCCCGGCGACGTCGAGCCGCAGCTGGATGCCGTGGGCGGCCGCATCCAGCTCCGCTTCGGCCAGGCAATCGCCGGCCAGCGCGGCCAGGTCCACCGGGTCGCGGGTCATGCCCGGCAGATCCCCTTCCATGCGCGACAGGGCCAGCAGCTCGCCGATCAGCAGGTCGAGCCGCGCGATCTCGTGCTCGGCCCGCTCGAAATGTGCCACGGCGCCGCTGCCGGATTCCTGCCGCGCCAGCTCCAGGATCAGCTGCAGCCGCGCCAGCGGCGAGCGCAGCTCATGCGATACGTCCTGCAGCACGCCGCGCTCATGCGCCACCAGCGCCTCGATACGGCCCGCCATGTGATCGAACTCGCGCGCCAGCAGGCCCAGCTCGTCGCGCGCCTGCGGAAAACGTCCGCCGACGCGGGAGGACAGGTCGCCGGCGGCCATGCGCTGCGCCGCCTGCTGCAAGGCCGCCACCGGCCGCGCGATGCTGCGCGCCACCCACCAGCCGACGCCGCCGATGACCAGCATCGACAGCAGGATCTGCACCAGCAGCAGCAGCTCGATCCTGGCGTGCTGCGGTTTCGGCCCGCGCAGCACCACCAGCTGGCGCGGCACACCGTCGCTGCCCACGATCTTCTGCCCTACCAGCAACATTTCCGGCGCCGGCCGCAGCACGATGCTGTCGCTGGCCAGTAGCTGCGGCAGGTGATGCATCAGCGGCGGAATCGGCGGCCAGTCCAGCAGGTTGACGCCGTTTTCGAACAGCGTCACCTGGACGTGTTCCTCGCGCCGCATCATCGCCGCCCAGTCCTGCAGCGCCGCGCGGCCGCCCTTGATGTACGTGGCATCGGCGGTTTGCGCCAGTGCCGGCCAGTCCAGCTCGACGCCGTAGGCGCGGCGGGCGATGCGCTCGGTGACCAGCACGCTGACCAGCAGCGTGGCCATGTTGGCCACGAAGAACCACAGCAGCAGGCGGCGGTAGAGTGGGCTCAAATGGGTCTTTGACGCAGCGGCTAGGGCCGCTGCGTCACCAGCAGATAGCCGGCGCCGCGTACCGCCTCGATCGCCGGCGCGCTGGACGAGGCATCCGACAGCTTGCGCCGCAGGCGGCTGACGTGAACGTCGACGCTGCGGTCGAAGCGCTCGATCTCGCGGCCCAGCGCCAGGCGCGTCAGCGTGGCTTTGCCCACCACTTCGCCGGCGTGCTGGGCCAGCGTCAGCAGCAGGGCGAACTCGGCGCCGGTCAGGCGCAGCTCCTGGCCTTCCACCGAGGCGCGCCGCTCCGCCGGATGCAGGTGCAGCGGGCCCAGGTTCAATTCATCCGCCGCCGGCAGGGTTTGACGGCGCAGCTGCGCGCGCACCCGCGCCAGCAGCTCGCGCGGCAGGCAGGGCTTGGACAGGTAGTCGTCGGCGCCCAGTTCCAGGCCCACCACGCGATCCACCGGCTCGCCGCGCGCCGACAGCATGATCACCGGCAGGCGATGCTGCTGGCGCAGCTCGCGCAGCGTCTCCAGCCCGTCGCTGCCGGGCATCATCACGTCGAGGATCAGCAATTCGGGGCGCAGGCTGGCGTCGCGCAGGCGCACCAGCACCGCTTCGCCATCGTGTACGGTATCGACTTCAAAGCCCTCGCGGCGCAGGTAATCGGCCAGCAGGGCGCACAGCTCGCGGTCGTCGTCGGCTATCAGGATGCGTGACATCCCCCTACTGTCGGGCCGCGAGCCCTTCTCCGCAACTTCGGACGACTTGGTTTTACCCATCTTTACGTACGCGGGGCGCCTCCGGCTTGCAGCGGATCCGCGCGGCCGCGTCCGTCTGCAACCACACAAGACCAGCTTTCGGCGCCGCAGTTCCCTGAAAGCTCATCGAGGAGAGATCGGCGGGGTAGGTTTTTCCGTAGGGTGGGTTACGCGCCTGAAGGCGCTCCACCCGCCCTACGGGTGCTGCCGGCTGCGGTGATGGCCGTGGAATGCCATCGCAGCGTACTCATCGGTCCCGGGCTTGGTCGGCTGCGCCCTTGCGTGATTGATGCGCTTCCCCACGTTTATCCCGGGCGCCGCCGCGGGATTCGGCACATCCTGCGATTACTGCTGCAATGGCAAAGCGATCAGCTTGCCGGGCACTCATCCTGAAACGGTGCCGGCTTTGGCGAGGCTGCCTGATCGGGCTGCGGATACGCTTCGCGAAAAGTGAAGGCGAAACGTGTCGGGCCATGCTCGCGCAGATGTGCCAGCTTCGACAGCGCCTCCTCGACCGAAGGGCGGTGTCCGCGCGGCACCCACCACAACACCATGAAGGCTTCCGCCATGCGGCCGAACCATTCGCGCCGCCGCCGCATGATCTCGACGTGGCCGGATTTGTAGACGAAGGCGTTCAGCGCCGCCACGCTGTCCCAAACCGAAATATTGATCAGCGCGTCCTCGCCCAGCGGGCGGAACGCCGTGGCGTCGCCTGCATCGTCCTTCAGGCGCCAGACGAAGCCGGGCGAAGCCTCGGCCAGCGCGTTGATGCGGTCCAGGTTGGCGACGAAATCGGCCATCACCGGCGACTCCAGCGGTGCCTTCATTTCGGCGATATTCAGTTGGGCCAGCTCGTACGCGGACATCGTCATCTCCCGTCAAAACCCCGGCTGCCGATCTGCGATCGGCTGATTCACGCCAGCTCTTTGCTCAATACGCCGCGCCGGATCTGGTCTTCCTCGATACTCTCGAACAGCGCCTTGAAGTTGCCTTCGCCGAAGCCCTCGTTGCCCTTGCGCTGGATGATCTCGAAGAAGATCGGGCCGATCACGGTGGAGGTGAAGATCTGCAGCAGGATGCCGTCCTGCACGCTGCCGTCGATCAGCAGGCGCAGCTCGCGCAGCCGCGCCACGCTTTCCTGATGGCCCGGCACGCGGCCTTCGATTTTCTCGTAGTAGGTTTCCGGCGTATCCATGAATACCACGCCGCGCTGGCGCAGGGCCTGCACCGTGGCGTAGATGTCATCGGTGCCCAGCGCCAGGTGCTGGATGCCCTCGCCGCGATAGTCGCGGATGAATTCGGCGATCTGGCTCTTGTCGTCCGCGCTCTCGTTGATCGGGATGCGCAGCTTGCCGCAGGGGCTGGTCAGCGCGCGCGACACCAGGCCGGTTTGCTTGCCCTCGATGTCGAAATAGCGGATCTCGCGGAAGTTGGCGATGCGCTCGTAGAAGCCGGACCACACGTCCATGTTGCCCTTCTCGACGTTGTGGGTCAGATGGTCGAGCAGCTTCAGGCCGACGCCCTGCGGATTCTGGTCAGCGCCCTCGATGGGAATGAAGTCCACATCGTAGATGGTCTTGTCGCCGTAGCGGTCGATGAAGTACAGCACGCTATTGCCGATGCCGTACACCGCCGGCAGGTTCAGCTCCATGAAGCCGGGCTTGGTGTCGAACGGCACGGCGCCCTGCGCCACGGCATGGGCATAGGCCTTGGCCGCGTCCTTGACGCGCCAGCCCATGGCGCAGGCGGAGGGCCCATGCGCCTGGGCGAACTGGGCGAAGTGGGTATAGGGCGTGCCGTTGACCAGGAAGTTGATGTCGCCCTGGCGGAACAGCGTCACGTCCTTGCTGCGGTGGCGCGCCACGGCGGTGAAGCCGAGCAGCCCGAACAGCGTATGCAGCTGCTCGATGCCGGCGCGATTCGGCGCGGTGTATTCGACGAACTCGAAGCCGTCGGTCTGCAGCGGATTGGTGGTGTTCTTGTCCATCGTGAATCTCCAGGGGCGCGGCTGTGTCCGCGTAAGGAAGCTAATGAATCCGTGATACGCCTAAATGACAGACCTCTCAAGTAGGCGGTTGTTGCAGCTATGCGGCGGCGGCGTCCGCCTTCGGCGGGGACACAGGCTCGATCATTTCCGCCTTCGGCGGAAATAGCGGCGCATGCAGGCCCATGTGCTTGGCCTGCTGCACCAGGCCCATGATGTCGCGCTGCGTCATCTCGAACAGCTGGCGCAGGTCCTCGATGACGTAGTACAGCGGCTGCATGATGTCGATGCGATAGGGCGTGCGCAGTGCGTCGACGATGTCGAACGGCCGGCGCAGCGCCTTGCCGCTGTTGTAGGCGTACTCGGTCTCGCCGATGGAGGAGAGGATGCCGCCGCCGTAGATGCGCAGCGCTTCGCCGGGTTTCTGCATCAGGCCGAACTCCACCGTGAACCAGTACATGCGCGCCAGGTAGACGCGATCCTCGCGGCTGGCGGCCAGGCCCAGCTTGCCGTAGGTGTGGGTGAAGTCGGCGAAGTATTGATTGGTCAGCAGCGGCGTATGGCCGAAGATCTCGTGGAAGATGTCCGGTTCCTGCAGATAGTCCAGTTCCTCGCGGGTGCGCACGAAGGTGGCGGCGGGAAACTTGCGGTCGGCGAGCAGGGCGAAGAATTCGGAGAACGGAATCAGCGCCGGCACCAGGGCCACTTCCCAGCCGGTTTCGCGCTTGAGCCGGCGCGACACCTCGCCCAGCTGCGGCACGCGATCCTCCGGCAACCCCAGCAGATCCAGGCCCTGCATGAACTCGTCGCAGGCCTTGCCGCGGATCGCCTGCTTCTGCCGCGCGAACAGCTCCGCCCAGATGGCGTTTTCCTCGTCGGAATAACGGATCTGGCCGGATGCGTCGGGCAGGGGCGAAACGTACTTGGTTTGCTTGGGGGTCTGCTTGGCCACGGGCTCCTCCAGCGGCATGCCGCTAAAGACTCACTCTAGCGTGAACCCGCCGCGCTTTCCTTGCCAATTCACACCATAAGGGTACTATCCGTGCAGCTTTTCACTATGAAAGCACAGAATTGTAGGTAAAACATGCAAACCGACCTGGATCGTACCGATTTGCGCATGCTGCGCGAGCTGCAAAGGAACGGCCGCATGCCGGTGGTGGAGCTGGCGGACAAGGTCTCGCTGTCGGCCACCGCCTGCCAGCGGCGCCTGCGCCGGCTGGAGGACGACGGCGTGATCGAGCGCTACGCCGCCGTGCTCAGCCCGGCCGCGCTGGGCCAGCGCATCCAGGCCTTCGTCCGCGTCAGCATCGAGCGCCAGTCCAAGGACGTCACCGAGGCTTTCGAGCACGCCATCAAGCGCCAGCCCGAGGTGCGCGCCTGCTACGTCATGACCGGCGACCTCGATTTCCTGCTGCACGTGATGGTGCCCGACTTGCAGGCCTTCGCCGAATTCTCGATGAAGGTGCTGATCGGCTTGCCCGGCGTGAAGGACGTACGCTCCAGCCTGGTGCTGGACGCGGTGAAGCAGGATGAGGGGATTCCGCTGAAGTGAAGAATCCACATAAAAGTGCCGGCGATGGTGTCCATGCTGATTTGCGTGGACTACAGGGTCGGCATGAGGAAGACGCATTGAAGCCGTCCAGCTTGCGCGCTGCGATCCAGGCAGGTTTCGATAGCGGGCCCGGCGGAGCGGCGCAAGAGGTTTTTGATCGCCTTGAATTGAAATACCGCGATATGGCTCGTAATCGGTACGCCTGATGCGCGAATCGTAGGGCGGCCTGTGGCCGCCGTCTTTGCCGGACCGAGAAAAAGCGGCGGCCACAGGCCGCCCTACAAAATGCTGGCGCTGGACGTGGGGATTCCGCTGAAGTGAGTGCCGCTTTTTTAGTTATCATCCTTCGCTGCGCTCAGGATGATAAGGGGCGGGAGCCGGGATTTATCCGGCGTCCAGCTCGTAAGCCCGCTTCAGCCAGTCCCGCGTCTGTGCATCGATATCCGCCGCAGATCCGATCGCGATGCGGTGCGTGATGCGATCCTTCTTGGCAAAGCCGCCGGTGTCGATCAGCCGGCCGCTGGCTTTAAGCCCGCCCAGTGCCAGGCCCAGATCGAGGCGCGTGCGGGTGCTCGGCTTGAGCTGGGCGAAGACGTGCTTGCGGTATAGCGGCACCATGGTCTTGGTCGGGCTGATTTTCACGTCCCGCCCCAGCCGCAGGGCCAGGTTCGTCAGATCTTCGTAGAGCGGGCGCAGCGCCGCCTTCGGCCCGGCAAACAGCGCTTCGACGTAGCCGGGCGCGGCGCGTAGATAGCCCCCGGCGCCGAGCGCCTCCGCGCCCCCGGTCGCCGCCTCGGCGATCAGCATGGCGGAGGACATGCCCAGCCCGTGCGCCTGCTTCAGCCAGGCCATGATTGCCCGGCGCTCCTCCAGCTTTTGCGCCGCCACCAGCTTCAGCCACTGCGGCAGGGAGCGGCCGGTGCTGTCGGCCAGCCCGGCGATGATCGCCTGGCCATGGGCCACCGCCGGGTGGACGGTGTACTGGACTGGGCTGCGGGCCATGCCGGTCCTCCTGGCGGAGTTCAGAGCCGGGCGAAATGATCCGCCGCTTCGATCAGCCGGTTGAGGATGCCGTGTTCCGAGGCGGCGTGGCCGGCGTCCGGCACCACGGCGAAGCTGGCTTCCGGCCAGGCCCGGTGCAGGTCCCAGGCCGATTTCATCGGGCACACCACGTCGTAGCGGCCCTGCACGATGACGGCGGGAATGTGGCGGATGCGGTCGATGTCTTCCAGCAACTGGTTGGGCGAGCGGAAGAAGCCGCCGTTGACGAAATAGTGGCACTCGATGCGGGCGAAGGCCTCGGAGAAATGGTCGCCGCTGTAGCGCGCGATCATGTCCTCGCTCTGCAGCAGCTTGCTGGTAGCGCCTTCCCAGGT
>Ga0302314_10001305_pt1 | contig 46621 bp, 38 predicted proteins | sample III_Palsa_N2_3_FD_200533 | JGI IMG/M metagenome (GOLD analysis project Ga0302314, IMG submission 200533) | Peat permafrost microbial communities from Stordalen Mire near Abisko, Sweden - III_Palsa_N2_3 | ecosystem: Environmental > Terrestrial > Soil > Palsa > Peat permafrost | place: Sweden...
CCGGTTCCGTCGTCTGGACGGGCCAGGGTGATCACATACCAGACGCCGTCCGGCAGGCCCTGGAAGGAGAATCGGTTCGACATGTCGCAGGTGGTCTTGCGCGCATAGCTGGCGTAGTCGCCGCTGGAGGCTGCGGGCGTGCGGGCGCGGACGATATCCACTGGCACGGCGGCGGCGTCGAGCGATCCGTAGAGGATGTACATGCGCCGACGGACCCATGGCGTTTCCGGCGTCAGGATCACATCGCGTCCGCGGCAGGAATAGCGCGTCCCCCCATCGTGAAACGTGAGCAGGCCCGTAATGCCGCCCGCGCCCGTCCCGCGCGACCAAGCGAAGTCGGCCTCCCTGAAGTCCTCTCCCGACCCCGGCTGATACAGCGGCGCGGTCCTGGCCGCCGGGGCGGGCGAATTGGTCGGGCCGAGCGTCTCTGTCTGGCAGGCGCCGAGCGCCAGCAGCGGGACGAGAACGGCGAGGCGAAATCGAGTGAACATGGCGCCGAACCTAGAACCCCGACGCGATCTCGGCAACGGCGCGGTCCGCTCTTGGCGGCCGCTCGCTTAACGGCGATAACCCTGGTCAGGAGCCGCTGGAGCGGCCGTCGCGTCCATGCCGGGAGAGGAAACCAGATGAAGGCCGCTGTACTCAGGGAAGTCAGAACGCCGCTCCAGATCGAGGACGTGAAGATCAGCAAGCCCGGTCCGCACGAGGTGCTGATCCGCACCGCCGCCGCCGGCGTCTGCCACTCCGACCTCCACTTCATCGAGGGCTCGTATCCTCATCCTCTGCCCGCTGTCCTCGGCCACGAAAGCGCCGGCGTGGTCGAACAGGTGGGCTCGGAAGTGAGGACCGTGAAGCCGGGCGACCATGTGATCACCTGCCTGTCGGCCTATTGCGGCCACTGCGAATTCTGCCTCACCGGCCACATGAGCCTGTGCGTCAGCCCCGACACCAAGCGCGAGGCCGCCGATGCGCCGCGCCTGGCCCAGGAATCGGGGCCGATGATGCAATACCTCAATCTTTCCAGCTTCGCCGAGCAGATGCTGATCCACGAACACGCCTGCGTGGCCATCCGCCCCGACATGCCGCTCGACCGGGCGGCGCTGATCGGCTGCGGCGTGCTCACCGGCGTCTGTTCGGTCTTCCACACCGCCAAGGTGAGGCCGGGTGAGACGGTGGCCGTCATCGGCTGCGGCGGAGTGGGGCTCGCGGCCATCAACGGCGCCGCGATCGCCGGCGCCAGTCGGATCATCGCCATCGACATGTCGAAGTCCAAGGACAACCTGGCCCGCAACTTCGGGGCCACCGATTTTATCTGCGCTTCCGAAACCGACGCGGTGAAGGAGGTGCTGGAGATGACCAAGGGCGGCGTCGATCACAGCTTCGAGGCCGTGGGCCTCTCCAAGACCGCCGAGCAGGCCTTCGGCATGATCAAGCGCGGCGGCGACGCCAACATCATCGGCATGATCCCCATCGGCCAGAGCGTCACCGTGCCCGGCTGGGCCTTCCTGGGCGAAAAGAAGCTGCAGGGCTCGCTGATGGGGTCGAACCACTATCCCGTGGACATGCCGCGCCTCGTCGACATGTACCTCGCCGGCAAACTCAAGCTCGACGACATGATCTCGCGGCGCATCAAGCTTGAGGAGGTCAACGAGGCCTTCGAGGAGATGAAGAGCGGCCAGATCGCCCGTTCGGTGATCGTCTTCGACGCCTGATCAGGCCCCCTGGTTCGGGAGCGAGGCGCGGCCGTAGATCGAGTTTTTGGGCCGGGCGATCACCCGGCGCAGCATCGGCTCGAACACCTCCAGCGGGGCGGTGTCGTAGTCGGGATCGAAGCTCGACTGATCGTACAGGTGGCAGAACTGCGCGCAGTATTCGAAGTGCGGGTGGCCGCGGAACTCATCGCGCATATCGCGGTCGAGGCCGATCAGGTGGAAGAAGTAATAACCCTGGAAGATGCCGTGCTTGTCCATCATCCAGTGGTTGGCTTCGGAGATATAGGGCTTCATGATCACCGCGCCGATCTCGGCGTGGTTGGCAGGCCCCATCAGGTCGCCGACATCGTGCGTCAAGGCGCAGACCACATATTCTTCGTCGCGCCCGTCGCGCATCGCCCGAGTGGCCGTCTGCAATGAATGGGTGAGCCGGTCGACGGCGAAGCCGCCGGCGTCGTCGCCCAGCTCGCGAAGAGCCGCGAGCAGGCGATCGCCATAGGCCTCACGGAACGGCCGGCCGGCCGCGCCAATGGCCTGCCAATCCTGCGCCGTTCCCTCCGTCATGGAGCGGAATTGCGCCTTCATCATCGCTTCGCCATCGGCCATGAGGTTCCTCCAAAGCTTGCGGCATGGTGAAACCGAAGCCGGCGCCGGTCAATGCGACGCGCGGTCCTAGTCCGGATTCCTAGTGCGGCAGCCAGGCGTTGGGTTCGACGAAGGTGAACCCGGGCGCCTCCGTGATGCATTGGCGCAGCAGGAAGGCGTGGCCGGAGCCGTAGAACACCACGATGCGGTCGCCAGGCTTGGCGAGTTGCAGGAGGTTGGCGCAGATCAGGAAATTGCGCCGGTACCAGGCGGTCATCAGATCGACTCCCGGCTGGTCCTTGCCGCCGCCGATCAGCAGCGTGGCGCGGTAGAAGGCGTTGTTCGACCTGATCCGGTCCGGGTCGTTGATCCAGCGCAGGGTCGCCGGGACGCCTTTGTCGGCCAGGACGCGCGCCTGCTCGGCGAGGGACCGTTCGACGGCCGCGCCCTGCGTGTCGAGGACGCCGCTGAGGCCATGGGCGTCGGCGTAGTCCTTCACCGGCGGGTAGGGAAAGTCGCCGTCGACATCGATGCCGAAGACGGCCGCGTGCGTCGTCTTCGCCAACCGGAAACCCAGCTGCACAACTTCATTGCGGGAGGGCGGCAGCGTTCCGTCGATATACTTCGGCCAGCGCTCGGCCACGGTGTCTGCGTCCCATTCGGCGGCGACCTTGGTCGGCCTGAACCGGGCCAGGGCGTCGGTCACGGCGGCGATCTCGGATTGTCGCCGGGGCGAGAGCACGTCATCGACCTTGAGATTGTGGAGATCATGGCCGGGGTTGGCCATGTGGAAGACGCCGACAACCATCACTTCGATCGGCGCCGGCGCGCGCGGCGCGGCCATGGCGGCGGCTGGCGCAAGGCCGAGGGCAAGCACGGCGATGAGCCCGAACGCGCGCATGGCGATCACTCCATTTCCGGCGAAGGTAGGCCCCGCGGCACAGCGCCTCCAGTGAACACGCGGTAAGGATCGCCGCCGCCGGCCGCGCCGGATCACGTCTTTATAAGTCCCTTATGTCGCCGGCGGCCTTCGGTATGGCCGCCTTACGCGGTTCAGGCCTAATTCCCCGTCTTTGCGCGGTCCTCCGTCCTCCGCGCCAAAGGGTTTTCCATGGCCGACCTGATCTATCTCGTCGCCGGCGCCGCCATCCTCGGCGCCTTTATCCTCTACACCCTGGCGCTGAAGAGGATCTGAGCGATGGTCGTTGAGCTGATCTACGGCGTCGCGGCGCTGTTCATCGCCGTCTACATGGTCGCCGCCCTGCTGCGCCCGGACAAATTCTAGCCCCAGGAGCGATACCGATGAACGCGAGCGGCTGGGGCGAGATCCTCGTCACCATAGCCATCACCGTGGCGCTCGGCGCGCCGCTGGGCTTCTACTTGGCGCGCGTCTGGCAGGGCGGGAAGACCTGGCTCGATCCGGTCCTGAAGCCGGTGGAAGGCCTGCTCTACCGGGCTTTCGGCGTCGACCCCGGCAAGAGCCAGACCTGGTACGCCTATGCGATCTCCATGCTTGTCTTCAGCGTGGCGAGCTTCTTCGTGCTTTATCTGATCCTGCGCTTTCAGGACTTGCTGCCGCTCGACCCGCAAGGGTTCAAGGGCATGAGCCCCGACCTGGCGTTCGACACTTCGATCAGCTTCATCACCAACACCAACTGGCAGTCCTATACGCCCGAGCAGAGCATCTCGGCCTTCTCGCAGATGGCCGGATTGACCAGCCACAACTTCCTGTCGGCGGCGGCGGGGATCGCCATGGCCGCGGCGGTGACACGCGCCTTCGTGGCCAATCGTGGCGAGGGACTCGGCAACTTCTGGGTCGATCTGACCCGGATCAGCCTTTACGTGCTCCTGCCGATCTCGCTGGTCGTGGCCCTGGCCTTCGTGGCCCTCGGCGAGCCCCAGACCCTGTCGGCGGGCGTCCACGCCGTCGGCGTCGAGGGCGGCCGCCAGACGATCGCGCTTTATCCGACCGCCAGCCAGGAGGCGATCAAGCAGCTCGGCACCAACGGCGGCGGCATCTTCAACGCCAACTCAGCCCACCCGTTCGAAAATCCCAACGCCATCACCAATCTTCTCGAAGAGATCGAGATGAACGTGCTGGCCTACGCCTGCGTGTTCGCCTTCGGTGTGGTCGCCCTGGCGCGCAAGGACGCGCGCGCCCTGGTGGCGGTGATGGCGCTGTTCATCCTGGCCGCGTCGGCCGCGGTCTATTGGGCGGAAACCCAACCCGCCCCGGCCCTGCACGCCGCCCACGCCAACGCCCTGGTGAACATGGAGGGCAAGGAGGTGCGCTTCGGGGCGCCCTCGTCAGCGGTGTGGACCGCCTTCACCACCGGCGCCTCCGATGGCGGCGTCAACGCCATGCACGACAGCTACATGCCGCTGGCCGGCGGGGCGGCGATGTTCATGATCCAGTTGGGTGAGATGCTGCCCGGCGGCGTCGGCTCCGGTCTCTACGGCATGCTGGTCATGGCCATCATCGCCGTCTTCGTCGCCGGCCTGATGGTCGGACGCACGCCGGAATACCTCGGCAAGAAGATCGAGGCCCGCGAGGTGACCTTCGCCATGCTGTCGCTGCTGGTCATGCCCGCCTGCATCCTGGGCTTCACCGCCGTCGCGGCCGTGACCCCCGTGGCCTTCAAAGCGATCGCCAATACCGGTCCCCATGGCTTGTCCGAGATGCTCTACGCCTACACCTCGGCCAGCGGGAACAACGGCTCGTGCTTCTGTGGCTTGTCGGCCAACAACCCCTACTGGAACACGACCTTGGGCGTGGCCATGCTGCTCGGCCGGTTCGCCACGGTGCTGCCGGTGCTGGCGGTCGCAGGCGCGCTAGCGGCCAAGCCCAAGCTGGCCCCCAGCGGCGGCACCTTCCCGACCGACGGGCCATTGTTCGTCGGCCTGCTGGCGGGCGTGATCCTGATCGTGGGCGGCCTGCTCTACTTCCCCGCCCTGTCCCTCGGCCCGCTCGTCGAACATTTCCAAGCGCTCAAGGCCGTCGCCGGCGCCTGAGTCCATCGGAGTCGTTAGAAAAATGACCGACGCAGCCGTGCATTTGGGTGAGAAACGCCGCTCCGCGGTGTCGTCCACCGCCCTCAGCTCCGGCGTGGTGACGCGGGCGATCGTCGATTCGTTCGCCAAACTCGATCCGCGCCGCCTGTCGCGCAACCCGGTGATCCTGGCCACCGAGATCGTCGCCATTCTGGCCACCATCTCGACCATCGACGCCTTTCACACCGGCGCCACGCCCTGGTGGGCGCTGCAGATCGCCATCTGGCTGTGGTTCACCGTGGTGTTCGCCAACTTCGCCGAGAGCATCGCCGAGGACCGCGGCAAGGCGGCGGCGGACGCCCTACGCGCCCAACGCGTGGAGGTGAAGGCCAAGCTGATCGTCGACGACAAGCTGGGCACGATCGTCCCGACCGCGGCCTATAAGCTCGGGGTGGGCCAGGTCGTCCTGGTCGAGACCGGCGACGTCATTCCCTCCGATGGCGAGATCATCGAGGGCGTCGCCTCGGTCAATGAGGCGGCGATCACCGGCGAGTCCGCGCCCGTCATCCGCGAGGCGGGCGGCGATCGCTCGGCGGTCACGGGCGGCACCACGGTCGTCTCCGACTGGGTCAAGGTGCGCATAACCGTCGAGGCGGGCGACACCTTCCTCGACCGCATGATCGCCATGGTCGAGGGGGCCGAGCGGCGCAAGACGCCCAATGAGATGGCCCTGACCGTGCTCCTGGCCGGTCTCACCATCATCTTCCTGATCGTCACCGCCAGCCTGCTGGGTCTCGGCCAGTATTCCGGCGTCAAGCTCGATCCACTGATCCTGGGCGCCCTCTTCATCTGTCTGATCCCGACCACCATCGGCGCCCTGCTGTCGGCCATCGGCATCGCCGGCATGGACCGGCTCCTGAAGTTCAACGTCCTGGCCACCTCCGGCCGCGCCGTGGAAGCCGCGGGCGACGTCGACACCCTGCTGCTCGACAAGACCGGAACCATCACCCACGGCAACCGCATGGCGACCGAGGTCGTCCCCGCGCCGGGCGTGCGCGCCGACGCGGCTCTTCAAGCCGCGATGATGGCCTCTCTGGCCGACGAGACGCCCGAGGGCCGCTCGATCGTCGACCTGGCGCTGGGCCAGGGCCTGACCGGCGTCCCGCCGAAGGACGCCACACCGGTGCCGTTCAGCGCCACCACCCGCCTGTCCGGCCTCGACGCTGGTGGCCGCGTCTGGCGCAAGGGCGCCGTGGACGCCATCCTGCGCCTGCTTGACCTCAGTCCCGCCCAGGTTCCCGCCGAGCTCACCTCCGCCATCGACCGCATCGCCCGGGCCGGTGGCACGCCCCTAGCCGTGGCCGAGGACGGCGTCCTGGTCGGCGTCATCCACCTGAAGGACGTGGTCAAGGCTGGGGTGAAGGAGCGCTTCGCCGATCTGCGCCGCATGGGCCTGCGCACGGTGATGATCACCGGCGACAATCCGGTCACCGCCGCGGCCATCGCCTCGGAGGCCGGCGTCGACGACTTCCTGGCCGAGGCGACCCCGGAGGACAAGCTGCGCCTGATCCGCGACGAGCAGGCGCGCGGCCGTCTGGTGGCCATGTGCGGCGACGGCTCCAACGACGCCCCGGCGCTTGCCCAGGCCGACGTCGGCGTGGCCATGCAGACGGGCACGCAGGCCGCCCGCGAGGCGGGCAACATGGTCGATCTCGACAGCGACCCGACCAAGGTCATCGAGATCGTCGAGGTGGGCAAGCAGATGCTGATCACCCGCGGCGCGCTCACCACCTTCTCCATCGCCAACGACGTGGCCAAGTATTTCGCCATCATCCCGGCGATCTTCTGGGTCTCCCTGCCGGCGCTGGGCGCGCTCAACATCATGCGGCTCCACAGCCCGCACAGCGCGATTCTCTCGGCGGTGATCTTCAATGCCTTGATCATCATCGCCCTGATCCCGCTCGCCCTGCGCGGCGTGCGCTACCGTCCCATCGGCGCGGCCAAGCTGCTGCAGCGCAATCTGCTGATCTATGGCCTGGGCGGCATTGTCGCGCCCTTCATCGGCATCAAGGCGGTGGATCTGCTCATCACCACCCTTGGCCTGGCCTGAGAGGCTCGATCGACATGCTCTCCGACATTCGCCCCGCTATTGTCTCGACCGTGATCCTCACCTTGGCCCTCGGCCTCGGCTATCCGCTGGCGGTGACCGCCGTCTCCGAGCTGGCCTTTCCCGTTCAGGCCAATGGCAGCCTGGTGCGCGACGCCTCCGGCCATGTGATCGGCTCGGCGCTGATCGCCCAGCCCTTCGCCCGCGACGAATACTTGCATCCGCGTCCCTCAGCGGCCGGAAACGGCTACGACCCGACCAACTCCGGCGGCTCGAACCTCGGGCCGCTCAATCCGGATCTCGCCAAGCGGATCGCCCACGACGCGGCGGCCCTGCGCATCTCCACCGGCCACGCCGAGGTGCCAGACGATGCCGTGACCACGTCCGGCTCGGGCCTCGATCCCGACATCTCGCCCGACTACGCCTTCCTGCAGACCGACCGGATCGCCCGCGCCCGCGGCGTTGCGCCGGAGGCGGTGCGTGCGATAGTCGCCGCGCATGTCGAGGGCCCGTTCCTGGGCTTCATCGGCCAGCCTCGGGTCAACGTGCTATTGTGCAATCGCGCCCTCGACGAGCGCTATCCGATTCACCGCTGAGGCGCGCCATTTTCGCCTGCGCATTTCCCTTTGCCGCCGTCCCCGTCGCCGCCTGGGCGGACGACTCGACCTCGACGACCGGCGACGAACTCTCGCCGATCTGCACGGATCGACCGACCAAGTCGAACGTGGCCTGTTCGGTGGACCAGGGCCAATGGCAGATCGAAAGCGACCTGTTCAACGGTTCATTTCAGAGCACGGGTGGCGTGACGACCGACACCTATTACGCCACCAACCCGACTCTGAAGTATGGCCTGACCAAGACGGTCGATCTCGAGGTCAATGTCGCGCCGTATGAGGCGGTTCGCACGCGTGACGCGACCGGCGCGGTCAGCACGCTCGGCGGCGTGGGCGACCTCTTTCTGCGGGTGAAAGACAACTTCTACAATAGCGTCGACGGCAGCCTGTCGATGGCGGTTATCCCCTACGTGAAGGCGCCGACCGCCAGGCTTGGGGTCGGTGACGGCGCCTGGGAGGGCGGCGTGATCGCGCCGGTGGACTACAAGCTGACCAGCAAGCTCACCCTTGCGCTGGCTCCGGAACTGGACCTCCTCAAGGACGCCGACGACGAGGGTCGCCACGTCAACACCGCCCAGCTCATCAATCTGAGCTACAGTTTGCCGGCCAATCTCACCGTCTACGGCGAGCTCTGGGGCGACTGGAACTTCGACCCGGCCGGCACGATCCGGCAATATTCGGCCGACGTCGCCGCCGCCTGGGGCGCCAGCAGGTATCTTCAACTGGATGCCGGTTTGAACTTCGGCCTGAGCCGTTCCACGCCCGGGGTTCAGGTCTATTTCGGTGTTTCGCAGAAATTCTGACCGGAGGCTGACGCGAAAACTTGGCGACCCAATCCGTCCCCCGCCGCCCCGATCCAGACGCGCTCCTCGCCGAAGCGGTCAAGGCGGGGCGCGGCCGGCTCAAGGTCTTCCTCGGCATGGCGCCGGGGGTGGGCAAGACCTATGAAATGCTCTCCCAGGGCGCCCGACGTAAAGACGAGGGTGTCGATGTCGTCGTCGGCGTGGTCGAGACCCACGGCCGGCGCGAAACCGAGCTGCTGACGCGGAATCAGGAGGTCCTGGCCCGCAAGCCGGTCGAGTACAAGGATCGCACTCTCCTGGAGTTCGATCTCGACGCGGCCCTGGCCCGCCGGCCAGGCCTGCTGCTGGTCGACGAATACGCCCATTCCAACGCCCCGGGCTCGCGTCACACCAAGCGCTGGCAGGACGTGGAGGAGTTGCTCGCAGCGGGCGTCAACGTGTGGACCACGCTCAACATCCAGCACGTGGAGAGCCTGGTCGACGTAGTCTGGAAGATCACCGGCGCGCGCCAGCGCGAGACGGTGCCTGACCGGGCCCTAGCGCGCGCCGACGACATCGAGCTGGTCGACATCACCCCCGACGAGCTGCGTCAGCGCCTGGCCGACGGCAAGGTCTATCTGCCCGACACCGCGCGGCTGGCGGCGGCCAACTTCTTCAAGCCGGAAAACCTGACCGCTCTGCGCGAATTGGCCCTGCGGCGCATGGCGCTCACCGTCGACGACCAGCTGGTCGCCGCCATGCGCCAAAAGGGCGTCGAGGGACCGTGGGCGGCGGGCGAACGGATCGTGGTGCTGATCAGTCCCGGGCCGGTGACCAACGCCCTGGTCAGGGCCGGCAAGCGTCTGTCGGACATGATGATGGACGCGCCGTGGACGGTCGCCTACGTCGAGCGGCCAAACAAACCGTCGCCCGACGCGGCCGGCGCGGCGGGGATCAGCGCGGCGTTCAAGCTGGCCGAGCAACTCGGCGGAACGTCGGTGGTGCTCACCGGCGACGACATCGTCCGCACCCTGCTGGAATACGTCAAACGCAACAATGTCACCCAGGTGGTGGTCGGCAAGTCGCGGCCTTCGCGCTGGCGCACCCTGTTTGGCCGCTCGCTGGTGCCGGCGCTCGCCGAAGGCGCCGCGGGCGCGGCCCTGCACATCATCACCGAGCAGGGGCAGTCCGACGAACCACCCCCGCCCCGGCCCAAGCCATCGCCGCTGGTTCAATGGCGCGGGCATCTGGCGTCGGTGGGGCTGGTGGCCGTCGCCGGCTTGGTCGCCGCGGCCGTGGACCAGCTTCATCAGGACGCCAACCTGGCCATGATCTTCCTGGTCAGCGTGCTGATCAGCGGCCTCGCCTATGGGCTCGGACCGGCGCTCACCGCCGCGACACTGTCGGCGCTTGCCTATAACTTCTTCTTTCTCGAGCCCAGGCTATCGTTCGTCATCGGCCACGCCACCGACGTTTTGACCTTTGTGGTGTTCTTCATCGTCGCGCTGGCCACCGGCTGGCTGACCGGGCGCGTGCGCGACCAGGCCCTGGCGACCTCGCGCCGCGCCACCGCCATCACCGCCCTGCTGGCGGCCAGCCGCCGGCTGTCGGCCTCGACCGATCGCGGCGATACGGCGCACGCCCTGGCCGAGCAGCTGGGCGCGGCCACCGGCGGACGGTCGGTGGTGCTGTTGCCACAGGGCGAGGATATCGCCCCTGTCGCCGGCTCGCCCAGCCTGCCGCCGCTGGGCCCGGCCGATCTCGCCGCCGCGCGCTGGAGCTGGACCCACGGCGAGGCGGCCGGCGCCGGCACCGGCACCCTGCCCAACGCCGCCTGGACGTTCCGGCCGCTGCAGGGCGTCAGGACTCGCTCGGGCGTGGCCGGCGTGGAGGCGGCGACCCTGCGTGACGAGGAGGGCGAGCGCTTCGTCATGGCCCTGCTGGAGCAGGGGGCCGTGGCCCTGGAGCGGGCCGAGTTCGCCGCCGACGCCGCCGACGCCGAGGCCCTGCGCCGGTCGGATAAGCTGCGCTCGGCGCTGCTGAACTCGGTGAGCCACGACCTGCGTACGCCGCTCTCCACCGTGCTTGGCTCGGCGACCACCCTGCTCGAATATCCCAATTCCCTCGACGAGGCGGTGAAGGCCGATCTCCTGGCTTCCATCCGCGAGGAGGCCGAGCGCCTGAACCGCTATGTCGGCAACCTGCTCGACATGACGCGGCTGGAGGGCGACGGCCTCGATATCCGCGCCGACTGGGTCGACGTGCGCGACGTCCTGGGCGCGGCGGCGGAGCGCGTCTCCCGGCGCCTGGGCGGGCGCAAGGTGACCCGCGATTTCCATGCTGGCCTGCCGCTGGTGAGGGCCGACCCGGCCCTGCTCGAGCAGGCGCTGGTCAATATTCTCGAGAACGCCATCGCCTATAGTCCCGACAACTCGACCATCGAACTGGCCGCCTATGACGACCGCAACAATGTGGTGCTGAGCATCGAGGACGACGGGCGGGGCATTCCCACCCAGGAGCTGGTGCGCGTGTTCGACCGCTTTCGCCGGATGGAGGAGTCCAGCGACCGCGGCAAGGGCGCGGGTCTGGGCCTGGCCATATCCAAGGGGTTCATCGAGGCCATGGGCGGACGCATCGCGGCCGCCAGCCCCATTCACGGCGGGCATGGCACCCGCATCCTGATCAGCCTGCGCAAGGAACTGGAGATGTCCGCCCCGGTCGACGAGCATGTCTAAGCCGCGCATCCTCGTCGTCGACGACGAGCCGCAGATCCATCGCTTCCTCGAACCGGCGCTCATCGCCGCGGGTTACGATCCGGCCCGCGCCGAGACCGGCCGCGAGGCCATGGCCGAGATCGCCCGCAAGCCGCCCGACGCGGTGGTGCTGGACCTGGGCCTGCCCGACATGGACGGGCAGGAGGTGCTGAAGAAGGCCCGGGCTTTCTACGACGGCCCGATCCTGGTGCTCTCGGCGCGCGACCGCGAACTGGAGAAGATCGAGGCCCTCGACGCGGGCGCCGACGACTATGTGGAAAAGCCCTTCCGCGTCGGCGAGCTGCTGGCGCGCCTGCGCGTGGCCATGCGGCGCCAAACCCGCCCCGGCGAGGCGCCGCCGCCGATCGTGCGGGCCGGCGAGGTCACCATCGACCTGCGCCGCGACCTGGTCACCCGGGGCGCGGAGACCATCCGGCTGTCGCCCAAGGAATATGAGCTGTTGGCCCGCCTAGCCCGCGCCGACGGCAAGGTGCTGACGCACAAGGATCTGCTGATCTCGATCTGGGGCCCGGCCCATGCCGAGGACACCCAGTATCTGCGCGTCTTCATCGGCCAGCTGCGCGCCAAGATCGAGGCCGACCCGGCCACGCCACGGCACATCCTCACCCAGCCGGGTATCGGCTATCGCTTCATGGCCGACGAGGTCGAACGCGCCTGACGGCCGTTTGCGGCACCCGCCAATTCCGCTAAGACCGCCGTCGGCTCGGACAGAGGGCCGCGCGGGCGTAGTTCAGAGGTAGAACGTCAGCTTCCCAAGCTGAATGTCGCGAGTTCGATTCTCGCCGCCCGCTCCAAAATCAGGCCGGGAAAGGGGGGCAATGCAAACGATATCCCACCCCTGGCGGCGGTGTGCGCCGCGGCTGGCCTTGGCGACCGTCCTGCTCTTGGCCGGCTGCGATCCGATGAAGCGGCATGTCACCTACACCGTCACCAGCAAGGCCAACGCGGTCGACATCACCTCGGTCAACGACTACGGCGAGAGCGAGCAGAGGCTGGTCAAGCCGCCGTGGATACACCCCTTCCTCGCCGATCCCCACTCACCCCTGTCGGTGTCGGCCCAGGCCATGGGGCCGGGCGGGGGCGTCACCTGCGAGATCGTGGTCGATGGCGTAAAGCTGCAGGCCGCCACGGCCACCGGCGTCGGCTCGGTCGCGGCCTGCAACGCCGAGGCGCCGTAACGATCGGCGCGAAGGTTTAACGCCAGGAGAGTGGTCGAGGTCAGCCGCGATGACGTTCACCAAGCGACTGCATGCGGCGATCATCGCCGGAGAGATCACCTGCAGCGTGCGCATCTGGCAGCGTCCGCGCGTTAAGGTCGGTGGGCTCTATCAATTGGGGTCGGGCGCCATCGAGGTGACCAGGCTTCGTCAGATCGAGTTCGCGGACATCACCCCCGCACTCGCGCGGCGTTCGGGTTTCGCCGGCGTGGTCGATCTGCTGAAGGTGGCCAAACACGGGTCGGGCGAGAACGTCTATCTCGTCGACTTTGAATATCGAGCCCAGCCGCACCAGGCTACGGAGTGAACCGCACCCCTCGGCCGCGGACGGAAAGCGCCCGATTGCGTAACCGCCATGGGCGGTCGGCTAAAGGCGGTAGCGATCCCGCGCGTCCCCCAAGGCAAGCTCAAGTTCGCCAAGCCAGGGCTCGTACTTCTTCCATTGATCGAGGCTGTCGCGGAAAATGGGGCGCCGCACCTGCTCGGCGCTGGGCGTCCGCACGCTGCGCCTGGTCTTGTGGAATTCGACGCAGGCCGGCTCGAACTCCAGGCCGCAGTAATCGAGGATCCGTCGCACGCTGCCTTCCAGGTCATCGACCACATCTTCGTGGTTCACGCGCATGACGCGCCCGGGCAGCGCCTCGTCCCAATGCCGCATCAGGTCCAAATAGGTCCGGTAGTAGCGAGCGATGTCCTGGGCGCTGTAGGTGAACTCTTGGCCGTGAGCGAAGAGCTGCTTCAGATTGCTGAAGCAGCAAGACATCGGCTCGCGCCGCGCGTCGATAATCCGGGCGCCCGGCAGCATCAGGTGAATGAGGCCGAGGTGCCGGAAATTGTTCGGCATCTTGTCGATAAAGAATGGGCGGTCGCCGCGGTAGACGCGCGTGTCGGCCAGGTAGGTTTCGCCCAGTCGCAGGAAATCCTCCTCCGTCATGTCCGCCAGAGCGGCGGGATAGCGGGGGTTGTCCAGATCGGGATCGCGGCCCTGCAGGTCGAGCACGATCCGCGGGATGTCGGCGAGCTCCTGCGTGCCTTCCACCTGTGAGTGAGACGCAAGGATCTGCTCGATCAGGGTGGATCCGGACCTCGGCAGGCCGACGATGAAGATGGGGTCGGGCGCCTTCGCGCCCCAGCCGGCGCGAGCCTCGAAGAAGGCGCGCGTGCAGACCTCGATCTGCTTGCGCGTATTGGTTTCGAAGATCTCGGGGCGATAGCGGCTCTCGGCCCGTTTCAGGGCGTTGCCGCGCTCGTAGTAGAACCAGGAGTCGGCAATCTTATCCCGATCCTCCAGGGCCTTGCCCAAGGCGAAACACAGGTGATGGCGATCCACCTCGGCGGTGGCCGGCGACGCCTCCGCGGTGCGCATGCGGTCGATCTCTTCATCGGCGAAACGATAGGTCTTGAGGTTGGCCAGGCTCCAATAAGCGTCGCCGAAATCGGGCCGCGCCCGCGCCGCCGCGCCGTAGGCGTCGATCGCCTCCGGAACCTGGCCGACGGTCTTGAGCGCGTGGCCGAGCCAGAGGTGGATATCCGGGGACCCCGGAGCGTCGGCGAGCATCCCGCGGTAGAGGGCTATCGCCTTGTCGTTCTCGCCGAGACCGACCGCCGCGGTGGCGGCGAGCGCGCGCCAGTCCGGATTGGCCGGATCGATGGCCAGCAGGCGCTCGATCTCCACGCGGGCTTCGGCATACTTATGTCGGTTGACGAGGCACTGGGCGTGGTCGGCGCGCGCCGCGCGGTGGTCAGGCTCGAGAGCCAGCACCGCCTCCAGCAGGACTTCCGCGTCGTCGAGAACATCGCGGGCCATGGCTATCTTGGCCAGCAGGCGCATGGCCTCCGGGTGGTCGCCGTGACTCAAGAGGAAGGCGCGGATGCGCTGTTCAGCCGGCGCGAGATCCCCGTCTGCGAACAGCGACGTCGCGGTCACGACGTCTGGCGGCAGCGCCGTCAGCGTGGCGACGTGGGCGGCGGCGGTCTCGGCGCTCTTGGCGTCGCCGGCGATTCGATAGACGCCCTCCAGCATTCGCCAGCTCATCGGCAGGGCCGGGTTCAGGTTCACCGCCCGCAGCAACGCCTCGATCGCCCGCGGCGCGTCCTTGCGCGTGACGAAGCAGAGGCCGCGCTCCTCGTACAGGCGGCTGAACCTCGGCTGCGCGGCCTCCAGCAGGTCGAGCGTCGTCATGGCCTCGGGAATGCGACGCAAATGCCGAAGGCCGATCGCGGCGATCAGCAGCAGGTCGCGGTTCCGCGGCAGCTCGGCGAGCCGCGTCTCGGCGCGCGCGACCGCCTCCGCGTGGCGGCCCTCCTGCAGCAGCTTTCTGAGCCCTCCGACCTCAAGCTCGACAGCGGAGAGCGGCGCGGGGGCGGTGGTCGTGTCCATGGACTCAAAGCGGCTGGGCGGGCGACGCCGCCCGCCCGCCAGCCTTACCTCAGCCTGCCAGCCGCTAGAAGCTGGCGCCGACCTTGAGCATGACCACCCGCGGCCGCAGCGGCACCTCCGACTTGATGAACTGGGCCGAGGAGGTGAACGTGCTGGCGTTCGAGTTGTTGAGGTTGGTGCCGTAGATCTCGGCGAACCACTTGTCCTTGGCGATGCCGATCGAGGCGTCGATCGTGCCGTAGGCCGGCTGCAGGTAGCGCAGCAGGGTGGTGGTCGGGATCAGCACGCCTTCGCCTGAGGCGTAGGTCGCCGGCTGGTTCCACATGCTGCCCACATAGTTGCCGCCGACCGAGACGTGCGCCTTGTAGTCGCCGACGTTCCATTCGTATCGGGCGCGGATGTTGCCTTGGAAGTTGGGTGAGAAGGCCGGAACGGTGCCTGGGGCTCCGAACGGGTTCTGGAACGGCTGCAGGCCCTCGCCCTTCACCACGGCCTCAGTGATGCACTGGTTGTAGGTCGCGCTCGCCGGGTTGTTGCTTATCAGGCACGGGGAGTTGCTCTGGGTGGAGTGGTTGTAGGAGGCCGAACCGGTCAGGGTCAGGCCCTCGGTGACGCGCCCTGTGAACTGGGCCTCCAGGCCCTTGATGTTATAGTCCGGGCCGTTGACCCCGAAGGTCACGTTGCCCAGCACCGTCGGGTTGAAAAGCAACAGCTGAACGTTGTCCCAGTCCATGTAGTAGGCGGACAGGTTCAGCAGCAACCGGTGATCGAAGAGCTGGGTCTTCAGACCGATCTCGTAGTTGGTGAGGGTGTCGGGCGCATAGGCGTTGGGCGTGAGGAACTGCGGGTTGCCGTCGGCGCCGGTGGCGACGCCCTTGTCGTCCTTTCGGTTGAACCCGCCAGGACGGTAGCCCTGCGAAAAGGTGAAATAGGACAAGATGTCGGGCGTGATGCGCCAGGTGATGTTCGCCCGGCTCTTGAAGCCCGAATAGGTGACGTGGTCGTTGTGGCTGTCGATATTGACGTTGTCGGCGAAGCAGCCGTTGGGGACGTTCATGCAGCCCGTTCCGGTCTGGTAGACCGAACCGACCTCGAATTCGTTGTACTGATAGTAGCGGGTGCCGCCGCTGATCGTCAGCTTGTCGGGGATGATGTCGAAGTCGAACGACACGAAGGCCGCCGTCTGCTGGTAGCCGCGGGTGGCGTCCTCGCCGAAGGCCGTGGCGTCCCCCCGGATGCTAGGATCGATGGTGGTCGCGCCCGGCGACGGCACGACGTTGGCGACACATATCGGTCCGCCGGCCTGGGCGATGGCGAGGTTCTGCGGGTCGCAGGCCGGGATCGTCTTGTAGTCGAAGTTCATCACGTCATAGACGCGGAACTGCTCCCAGAAGCCGCCGGCGATGAACCGCAGCCGCCAGGTGTCCGGCGAACTCACCCGGAATTCCTGGGTGATGTGGGTGCTGTGGACCTTGTCGTTCCAATAGGCGACCGGCGAATAGCACTGCGGGGCGGCGTTGCTGGCGTTCGTCGACCAGCCCGTCGAACCGCCTACGCACTCGTAGTACATGCCGCCGCCGGAGCGTGAATAGCCGGTGTAGTCCTGCTGCTGCGAGATGTGACGGTCGAGATAACCCCCGGTGTAGATGAGCTTGAGGGGACCTGCCTTGCCATTCACGGTCCAGGCGGTGTTCGACCAATTGTCTTTGTCATAGGCCGGCGCGAACGACGTCTCCTGCAGCGGCCCCAGGGGCTGGAAATTGAGGCCCACCGGCTCCTGCGCCCACATGCCTTCGGCGTCGAGGTGCTGCAGGGTTTCGGTGATCAGCACGTCCCAGTCCGGATTGATCTGCCAGAGCACCGAGACGCGTCCGCCGGTGTAGGTGGCCGGGTTCTGGGCCTTGGCGGCGACAGACTGATTGTTGGCCGAGGGCGCCGCCGAGGACGGCAGCGCGCAGAGCCCGGCCGCACCTGCGGCCTGGCCGTTGGGGCAGAGGCCGTTCGCGCCCGGCTTGATGTTGAAATAATAGTTGCCGAGGTCGTTGTTCGAGCGGTCGAACTGGCTGGGCACGTTGTCGATGTAGCCGCCCTGGCGCTCGTCATAGACCACCGCCCGCACGGCCAGCTTGTCTTCGATGATCGGAATGTTGATGACCGCCTGAAGCTCGGTGTTGTCGTCGCCGTGCGCCGTCCAGCCATAGCCGGCTTCGACGTTCCCCTCGAAGTGGTCGAGATTGGGCTTGTTGGTGATGTAGCGCACCGCGCCCGCCTCGGCTCCGCCGCCGAACAGGGTGCCCTGCGGACCTTCGAGGACTTCCACCCGGCTCATGTCGGCCATGTAGATGTCGACGTTGCGCGACGGGAACGACATCGATTCTTCGTCGAGATAGATCGCCACGTTGGGGAAGGGATCCTTGGTGGCGCTGGATTGGTTGCCGGCGAAGCCGGCGGAGAGGCCGCGCATGAAGATGCTGCCGGTGCCGGGACCGTTGCTGGCGAAGGTGACGTTGGGCGTGTACTTCAGCAGGTCGTCCAGCGTGGTGATGTTCTGCTTCTGCAGCGTGTCGCCGCTGAGAGCTTGAACCGTCAGCGGGACCTTCTGGATGGACTCATCCCGGTGCTGAGCCGTCACGATGACTTCTTCGACGGCGGTGGTCGAGGCGTTCGCTCCGGTGGCCGTCGCCACGGCATCCGCGGCGACGGCGGAGCCGGCGAATCCGCTCAGGATGGCGGCGACAGCGCAGGAAACGGTATATTTGGTTTTCATGATTTTATCCCCCGGACACCGCCCACACGACGGCACACGCGCGCACTGAGAGAATGTTCGCTCTCCCGCGCGCACGCTGAATACAGTTCACGTCGAATAGAGGTTCGCGACCCATCCCCAGACGCAGTTCCACCATAGGGCCGCTGCGTGATGTTTCGGTGACGAGATTATTTCACGCCGATGAAATAAATGGCGTGCGGCCTGGAGGCCGGCGGCGAACCGGTGCGCGGTCCCTCTGCAGGCGCTAGGATGGCGGACCGGATGTTGGAGAGCGCGCCGTGACCGCCATCATAGGCGAGATATTCGACCTGTTTTCGCGCTTCGGATCGGAGTCCTATGGTGAGGATCTCTCGCTCGAGCGGCACATGATTCAATCGGCCGTTCTGGCGGAGGCGTCGGGCGCGCCGAACAGCCTCATCGCCGCCGCGCTCCTGCACGACATCGGCTATTTCCTGCATGCCGACGATGCGGCGCGGACTGGAACCGACAGCTCCGGCGATTTCGAGCACCCGTCGCTCGGCGCGGCGTGGCTGTCGCAGGCATTTGGCGAGGACGTGACCGTTCCCATCGCCCTGCATGCGCGCGCCAAGCGGTACCTGTGCGCGGTTGAGCCCGGCTATTTCGATCAACTCAGCGATGCTTCGCGCCTGAGCCTCGCAGTCCAGGGCGGCGTCATGAGTGAGGGCGAAGTCGCGGCTTTCGCAAAAGAGCCAGCTTTCGAGGCGGCGCTGCTCCTCCGTCGCTGCGACGACCTCGGCAAGGACCCGGCGATGCTGACACCCGGCCTCGAGCGTTTCCGCGGACTCCTGATCGCGTCTCTGCGCCCGGCGGTTTGAGCGGGCGCCGGCTCGCGTTAGGCGGCGGGGGGGCGTTCGCCAGCGGCGATGCGCGCCGCGATCTCCTCCAGCACCGGCCTGATGTCGGCGACGGTGTCGACTACATAGTCCGCCCCGGCCGCCGTCAGCTGCCCGGCGGCTGCCGCGACCCGAGCGCTCCGATCCGCGTCGACCAGAGCTTGATAGTCACGCAAGCTCAGCCCCACGCCATTGCCGGACGCCGCCAATCCGACGGTCCAGCACCCGGCGAGGCGGCCTTCCTCGATACCGACGGTGGCGTCATCGACCTTGACGCAGGCCTGCGCCGGCCAGGCGTCCAATTCGACCAGCGCCTTCCAGGCCATCAGCGGCGCCGGGCGTCCCGAGGCGGTTTCGCCGGCGCAGACCACGACCTGCGGCGCGTAGCCCTGGGCGGCGGCGCGCGGCAGTATTCCGGACATCATCTGACGCGTATAGCCGGTGCCGGACCCGATCTTGACCCCAAGGCTCCCAAGCTCCGCGGCGATCGCCGCCGCCCCGGGAATGAGATCGGCGCAGCGCGTGGCCGCCGCTTCGATGAGCGGTTCGAGCGCCCGATAGATCGCATCGCGATCGTCTGTCGTCGGCCGCGCGCCCTTGGCCGCGGCCCAGGCGGAGGCGACGGAGGGGTCGCCGAGGATCGCCCACACGTGGTCGAGCTTGGCGCGGCCCATGTCGCGCCGCGCATCCGCCGCGGTGATAGTCACGCCGTGGGCCGCGAAAGCGTCGATCAGGGCGTCCACCGGCGCCATGCAGCCGAAGTCGACCATGGTTCCGGCCCAGTCAAAAATCACCGCCTTGATCGGATAGCTCATTGGGAGACTCCGGGTTTGTCGCCGAAGAGATCGGCGATGGTCTGTTCGGCGATGCCGAAACCGGTGGAAGCCCCCGTGCCGCTGGTGACCATCACCAGCCGGACATCCCGCGACGGCGCGTCCACAAGGTAGCTGCGCCCATCGGAGACCGCATAGGTTCCCACCCAGCGCTCCAGGACGGGGGGCGGCGCGACGCCTGTCGCGCGTTGGAATTCATCCAGAATGCAGGCCTCCGCCTCCGCCGGCGCGAACGGCGCCGGCAGATCGTCATAGTGGTGGCTGTCGCCGACCACCAAAGACCCGTCCGCGCTTTGCACGACGATCAGATGGACCCCGTTGGCGAGGTGCGTCGCCTGGTCGGAGGCGAGCCGCGTGCGCAGCGCCTCGGCCTCGGGCAGGGCCGCATAGCCGGCGTAGCGGACCAGGCTCAGATCGGACATCACCGGCGCCGGGAGACGGAATCCCGGCGAGGCCAGCCGCATCATGGAGAGTCGGCATCTGCGCGGCCGATAGGCGGCGATGCGATCGGGAAACAGAGTGGCGAAATCGTCGCCTGGGCAGACGATGGCTGTCTCCGCGTGAACTGGCCCGCGCGAGGTCTCGATGCGCGGCGGGGCGACCGAGTGCACCGCGGTGTCGGTGAGCAGGGTCACGCCGTGGGCGGCTTGGAGCCAGGCCGCCAGCTTCGGCAGAGCCGTGCGCGACTCCACCCGCAGCTCGTGCGGGCTGACGAGGGCGCCGAGCGCGTCGTGGGCGGCGATTTCGCCATGGCGGCTCTGAAGTTCCTTGGCGTCGAACCACTCGCAGCCTTCGCCCATTTCGGTGTTCAGAAACGCCTCGGCCACGGCGACCGCCTCGGCATGGCGCAGGGTGACGATCAGACCCTGTTGCTCCACCGCGATCCCGGCCTCGGGCGCGACGGCCGTCCAGACGTCCCGCGTTCGGCGGGCCAGGGCCCAGCTCTCGCCGCGCTCCTGGCCAGTGACGGTGATAAAGCCGAAATTACGGATCGATGCGCCGTTGGAGCGCGGGTCGCGATCGATAACCGCCACGCGTTTGCCGGCCTTGGCCGCGGCGAGGGCGTGGGCGAGGCCGACTATTCCGGCGCCGACCACCGCCACGTCGAAGCTTGAATGCCGGCTGTCTCGCAACGGTGTTTCACTCCAGACAGACGGAACTGAGCTCCGGCGTCGCCGGCCACTGGGGCCTTGTGGCGCGACCCGCGGCGACCGCGCCAATAGCTATGATCTATGTCCGCCATAGGCCTATGCGACCGATCGGGCCGTCATCATAGTGTAGCCATTCGATCCTAGGGCTGATCGGTCGCGCCACTGGGGGGCCGTCTTCGACGGGGTCGGCGTTGGCCGTCAATCATCAGCATCTGCGCGCATTCCACGCCATCGCCAGCGAGGGCGGAGTGAGCCGCGCCGCGCGCCGCATGAACGTCGCCCAGCCGACATTGTCGCAACAACTCAAGGCTCTGGAAGAGCGCTATCAGGCGGCGCTGTTCGATGGCCGCAAGCCGCCCCTGAGGCTGACGGTGCTCGGGCGAGAACTTTTCGCCCTGACGGAGAGAATGTTCACCGCCTCCCGCCAGATCGAGGAATTGCTCGGCGATGGCCCCGGCGAGAGCTCGGCCGCGGTGCGGCTGGGATCCGACTCCCCGATCTACGGCGCCCGAATGGCGGCGCGGTTGCGCACGCGGCACCCCGAGCTGGCCATACAGGTGCGCATTGGCAACGCCCGGGAGACGTTGAAGGGACTGCACGACGCCAATGTCGATGTGGCGATCGTCTCCGATCCGCCGGGCGACGATCAATATGCCTACATGCCGTTGTTCGCGGACTGGTTCATGGTGGCCATGCCGGCTGGCCATCCGCGGGCCAAGGACCGCCCTTTCCCGCTCGCCGCGCTGGCGCAGGCCAGGCTTCTGGTGCGCGAGCCCACATCCCGGACCCGCGCCGTGACGGAGCGGCTGCTGGCCGCGGCCGATGTCGTTCCCGCCGACGTCATTGAACTGCATACACGGGAAACGATACGCGAGGGCGTGGCCCTGGGGCTGGGCGTCAGCCTTCTCGCCTCGTCCGAATGCCCGCCCGATTCACGAATCTGCTACGCGCCTCTAGAGCGGCGAGCAGACTTGAGTGGCGTCGGGCTGGCTGGATTCGTCGTTTGTCTGGCGGCGCGCAAGCGAACCCGGCTGATGCGCTCGGTCTGGGCCATCGCCGAGGAACTGGGGCCGCTGAGCCCGTTGGATCTGGACCCGGCGCCTGTCTCCGCTTCGGCCGCCCGGACGCACTAGATGGCGTTCGCCCTGATGCAAGGCGCGAATTTTCGGCGCATCCGTCCGACTCCAGCCGAACCGAGAGGGAATTCCCTGTGAACGGCAGTCTCCGGCGATATCTCGCGCGCGTCAACCCGGTGGTGTTCACCGCGGTCGCCGGCCTCGCCGGGTTCTGCGCCTATTTTTCGATGTACGCCTTTCGCAAGCCGTTCTCGGCGGCGACCTTCGACGCCGTGCCGGGCTGGCATTTCGCTCTCGACTACAAGATTGCCCTCGTCCTCGCCCAGGTGGCCGGCTACGCCTTCTCCAAAATGATCGGGGTCAAGGTGATCTCCGAGATGGATCCGGCCCGCCGCGGCGCGGCGATATTGGGTTTGATCGGCGTATCGTGGTTGGCCTTGGTGGCCTTCGCCCTGATCCCGGCGCCGTGGAATATCGCCTGCCTGTTCGTCAACGGACTGCCCTTGGGCATGATCTGGGGCCTGGTGTTCGGCTATATGGAGGGCCGCCGGGTGACCGAAGTGCTCGGCGCCATGCTGTGCGCCAGCTTCATTCTTTCCTCCGGCGTGGTGAAATCGGTCGGCGCCTGGCTCATGCTTGCGGTCCACGTCGACCGGTTCTGGATGCCGGCCGCCGCCGGGGCCCTGTTCATGCCGCTGCTCCTCATCTCGACCTGGGTGCTCGGCCAGCTGCCGCCACCCAGCGCCGAGGACGAGGCCGAACGCGTGCGGCGCGCGCCCATGACCCGGGACGAGCGGTCGGCGTTCCTGAAAGCCTATGCCCCCGGGCTCGCGCTCCTGGTGCTGTCCTATGTCCTGCTCACCGCCCTGCGTGATTTTCGCGACAATTTCGCCGCCGAGATCTGGGCGGGTCTCGGCTATGGCGGCGAGGCGGCCGTGTTCAGCGCCAGCGAACTGCCGGTCGCCGTCATCGCCCTCGGGGCCATGGCCGCGGTGATGGTCGTGCGCGACAATCTGCGCGCCCTGATGGTGGTGCACGGTCTCGTGGCGGCCGGCTTCCTGCTCCTGGGCGTCTCGACCCTGGCTTTCCAGGCCCACCTCCTCGCGCCCCTGCCGTGGATGATCCTGGCCGGCGCCGGTCTCTACATGGCCTATACGCCGTTCAACGCCGTGCTGTTCGACCGTCTGGTCGCCTTCAGCGGCCGCGTGGCGACCGCGGGGTTCCTGATCTATGTCGCCGACGCCTCCGGTTATCTTGGCAGCGCGGCGTTGCTGCTTTGGCGCAACTTCGGCGGCGTGAGGTTAGACTGGCTGAGCTTCTTCATCCTCAGCGCCTACGCCACCAGCCTGATCGGCTTGGCCCTGACGGCGATGGCCGCCCTCTATTTCTTTCGCAGCGGCAGGGTGAGCCAGCTGAGTGTCGCGGGAGCGCCGTCATGAGACTCCGCCACTTCCGCATGGCGCTCCTGGCGCTTGCTCTCCAGGTTCCCGCTTTCGCCCGAGCGGCCGAGCCCGCGACGAAGCTACGTCACTGGCCGCCGGCCAAGGCCCGGGCTCTGGAGCAGGCCATCGCCAAGGCCCCACCGGGCGCCTATGCCGTGTTCGACGCCGACAACACACTGTGGCGCAACGATCTCGAGGAAAGCCTGCTCGCCTATATGGAGATGCGCGGACTGCTGTCGCCCCGGACGCTGCCCGCCGCCTTACGCCCGCTGCCCCTGGTCCCCGGGGAAAGCCTCTACGGCTACTATCAGCGCCTCTGCGAGGTCGACGACGAGCTCTGTTATCCCTGGATCGCCCAGGTCTTCGCCAGCTTCAGCCTGGATCGCCTCAAGGGTCTGGTCGACGAACTGCTGGCCTATGACAAACTTATTCCGGTGCGCTATCGCGCGGGCGGCAAGACCATCTCCGATGTCGTCCGCTCGCCCAGACCCTATCCGGGCCAGACAGAACTGGTGCGTCGACTGACCGAGGCCGGGATCAAGGTCTATGTGGTGACCGCCGCGTCCGAGGATCTCTCGCGCATGGTGGCCAGCGATCCGAGATACGGCCTCAACGTGAAGCCGGAGAACGTGGTCGGCGTCATCCTGTGGCTGCGCGATCCCAAGACCGGCCAACTCACCACCACCCGGAGGGACATCCGCCGGACCGGCGGCTTCCCGGTCACGCCCCAGGATCTGGCGCATAGAGGCTCGCTGGTGACCACGTCCTACCTGGCCGAGCCGGCGTCCTGGTATGTCGGCAAGGTGGCCGCGATCCAGTCCACGATCGATCCGGTGCGGCGGCCGTTTCTTGTCGCCGGCGACTCGCCGTCCGACTGGTGGATGCTGTTTTATGCCGACGGTGGGCGCGGCGGAGTGCGCGTGTGGATCGACCGCAAGATCGGCTACACGGAGAGGCTGGAGAAGGCCCGTCGCGCGCTTGCGGCCGCGGAAACCGAGGCCGGCCTGCCGGCTCAAGCCGATTCCAACTGGGTGATCGTCACCCAGGCCGATATCGGCGGTTAGACCGAGACTTGCGTCAGGCGCGACCGATGGCGGGGTCGCTGAAGCTCGGCGCGCCGGTTTCGATGTGGCCGGCCATCCGGCGGAGGAAGTCCGGGTGGTCCGGGCTGGTTACGATAAGATCGTACCAATGGGCGCTGGCGTGGATCGGCCAGCCTTCGGTGAGCGCGGCGCCGGCCGCCAAGGTGCGGCGACGCGGCCCCTCTCGGGCGTAGTCGCGTGGCGCCAGGACCACGTCGCACGCCTTGGCGCCCTGGTTGCGCACGATCACCACGATCCGTTCGGCCGCCGGGTCGTACACGGTCTCGGTTTGCAGGGCGGCCTGATCATAGCGGCCACGGAAGGCGCGCAGGAAGCCGTTCGGGCCATGCGCGACGAGGTCGTAGCGCGGGGCGTCTTCCGCGGCCCGCCATACGCCGTCCAACGTCTTGCCCGCCTCGACCGTGTAGTACCAGGGACCGGCCTGACCGCCAGCCTGGTAGACGTTGAAACAGGCGCCGGCCCCGCCGGAGTTGGCGAAGCTCAGGGACAAGGTCCCTTCATCCCCGCGCGCGATGACCTCGAGGGCGTAGGGTAGAGCGCGGGCCGGGCGCAGACCCCGCTCCTGCCGCGCCGGGCCCGGCGTGTCTGGAACCGACGGCCTCGCCAACTTGCACGCCGCCGCCACGCGCGCCGCGTTCTCGGCCGTGCTGGGCAGCCGTGGCGCGGCGGCGTCGGGCCGCGAGAAATCGAGCGTTGAGGTCAGGTCCCCGGTCACGGCGCGCCGCCAGGGGCCGATGTTCGGCTCGCGCACGCCGAAACGCGCTTCCAGGAAGCGCAAAACCGAGGTGTGGTCGAACACCTGGGAGTTCACCCAGCCCCCCTTGCTGAACGGTGAGACCACAAGCATCGGGACACGAGGCCCAAGGCCCACCGGCTCAAACTCGAACACCTCCCCGGCCACTGAGACGGTGCTCTTGCCGAGCGAAACGCCCGTGGCGGGCAAGGGCGGCGGGACGTGATCGAAGAAACCGTCGTTCTCGTCGTAGTTCACGAACAATACGGTCTTGGACCAGACGTCGGGGTTGGCGGTCAGAGCCGCGACGACGCCGGCGGTGAAGGCCTCTCCACGGCCGGGCGAGGCGTTGGGATGCTCGCAGACTGGGTACGGGGCCACGATCCACGACACCGCCGGTAGGGTTCCGGCCCGCACGTCCGCAGCCAGGGCCTCGACCAGGAATTCCCCCGCGGCGCTGGTCGCATTCTGCGCGGTCGATCCGGCACAGATCGTCCTCGCCCTTTGATGAAGCGGCGACTCGGCGGGAAGGCCCCGGAACCCCTTGAAGAAGGCCAGGGTGTTGTCGCCGAAGTTGTCGTATTCCTGATAGAGCTTCCAGCTTACGCCCGCCGTCTCGAGGCGCTCGGCGTAGGTCGTCCAGGCGAAGCCCGGGAAGTCCGGGCGATCCTTGGCCGAATCCCCGGTCCAGTTGCCGTCGTCGTCGTTGGTGACGTTGTAGAGCCCCCTGTGACCCGCGCTCAGGCCGCTGGTTCCCGTGAACAGAAACATGCGATTGGGGCTCGTCGGCCCGAATATCGATGCGTGGTAGCCGTCGCAGATCGTGAAGGCGTCGGCCAGGGCGTAGTAGAAGGGAAGGTCTTCGCGCGTGAAATAGCCCATGGTCAGGGGGCCCTTCACCGGGATCCAGGCGTCGTGGTTCTTCCACAGGCTGTGCTGGCCCTTCCAGCTATGGTCGAGGCTCGACATGCACTCGGCGTTGGTGGTCGCCGAGTTCAGGCGGAAGGGCGGGATCGCGTCCGGCATGCCCAGTTCGCGCGGCTGCCGCCAGACCGGCTCGCCGGACGGAAGCATCAGCGGGCGCGGGTCGTCGAAACCGCGCACGCCGCGCAGCGCGCCGAAGTAGTGATCGAAGGCGCGGTTTTCCTGCATCAGGATCACCACATGCTCGACGTCGCGGATCGTTCCCGTGCGCCGATCCGCGGGCGTAGCGAGGGCCTGGGCGATCACGGGCGGTGCGGCCGCGCCACTGGCCAGGCCCGCGGCGGCGGCGTTGCGGATGAATCCGCGGCGGCTGGTGTCTGTCATCTGATCGTTCCCCCGGGGACCTTTGCTGACGCTGACGCATTAACTCTAATGTCTGGCTTTCGCGGCCGATAGCGACGCCTCGCTTGCCCGGATGAATCTCGGCTATGAATACCATCCCCAATCGGAGAGCACAGATGAAGAAACTCGCGCTGGCGATCGCCGCCGCGGCCTTGTTGGCCGGATCGGCCGGGGCGAACCCGACCGTCAATGGCGCGGCGGCGGGGGCGGTGGCCGGCGCCGTGGTCGCCGGCCCCGTGGGCTTGGTGGTCGGCGGCGTGGGCGGAGCGGTCGTCGGCAGTCACGCCCGCGGTCACGGACACGCGGCTCACCATACGCGCCGACACCGGCACAGATAGCGACCGCTAGTCCTTGGGCATGGCGGCCGTCGTCCAGCCGCCTCCGAGGGCCTCGATCAGAGAGACCGCGGTGGCCAGTCGGCTCGACTGAATCTGCACCAGCGCGTTGTGCTCTTGCAGCGCTGTCGCCTGGGCTGTCGCCACGCTGGTGAAGTCCACCGTGCCCGCCTTGTATTCATTGACCGTGATGGCGACGTTGGCGTTGGCGTCGTCAGAGGCCTGCTTGAGCTGACCTTCCTCGATCCCATAGATGCGCTGGGCGGCGAGGTTGTCCTCCACCTGGCCGAAGGCGGTGAGCACGGTCTGGCGATAGTTGGCCACGGCCTCGTCGAAAGCGGCGCGCGCGCCTTGGACCTTGGCGTGGCGCGCGCCAGCGTCAAAAATGGTCTCCGCGGCGCTGGCCCCCAGGGACCAGAAGCTGTTCGAGGCGCTGAACAGATTGCTGAGGGTGTTTGAGGAAAAGCCACCCTCCGCCGAGAGGCTGAGCGTCGGGTAGTAGGCGGCGACCGCGACGCCGATCAGGGCGTTGGCGGCGTCGGCGCTGCGCTCGGCGTTGGCGATGTCGGGTCGGCGCTGCAGGAGCGTCGAGGGCACGACGGTGGGGATCTGCGGCAGGTTGAGGGTCCACGGCGCGGGCGCCAAGGTCAGCGAAGCCGGCGGCTGGCCGATCAGTATGGCGATGGCGTGCTCCATGAGCGCGCGCTGGCGGGCGAGATCGGTGTCCTGGGCCTGAGCGCTGACCAATTGGGTCTGGGCGGTGAGCACATCGCTGCGCGCTGCATTGCCCACGGCATATTTGTTCTGGGTGATGGTCAGCGTGCGCTGATAGTCGGCGATGGTGGTGTCGAAGACGCGCTTCTCCTCGTCCAGCGCGCGCAGGGAGATGTAGTCGCTGGCCAGCTCCGTCTGGGCCGAGAGGCGGGCGTTGGCGACCAGGGCGGCGCTGGCCTGGGCGGAGGCCTTGGCGTTCTGGATCTGGCGGCGGACCGCGCCCCAGATATCGGGCGCCCAGCTGGCCCCCAAGGTCGGTTGATAGACCGTGCGGGTCTTGCCGCCGCCGGTGGACTGCTGCGAGCTCGACCCTCCGCCGCTGCCTGACTGGGTGACGCTGGCTCCCAGACTGACCGTCGGGAACAGGGCGGCGCGGTCCTGCGCCACCAGGGCGTGAGCTTCGCGATAGGCGGCCTCGGCGGCGGCCAGGGTCTGGTTGGACACTTCGACCTTAGCCTCAAGGTCGTTCAGCGTCGGATCGCCGAATACGGTCCACCAGTCCTTGCGGTCGGCCGCGTCGGAGGGCTGTGACGGGGTCCAGCCCTCGGCTTCCTTGAAGGCCGGCGGCGTCGGCATCGCGGGACGATGGTAGTTGGGTCCGACCATGCAGCCGCCGGCTCCAGCGAGGAGCAGCGCGGGCAGGGCGAGACGGCGAACCTTGGTCATGGCTTCAACTCTTCTTCAGTATGCGGGGACCGGCCCTGCATCGGGGTGCGCGAGGCGTCGCCGGGGTCGCCGGCGGAGGGACAGCCGGTCGAGGTAGAGATAGACCACCGGGGTGGTCAGCAGGGTGATCACCTGGCTGACCAGCAGACCGCCGATGATGGTCACCCCCAGCGGGCGGCGCAACTCCGATCCCTCGCCCCAACCGAAGGCCAGGGGCGCGGCGCCCAGGATGGCGGCGAAGGTGGTCATCATGATCGGCCGGAACCTGGTGAGCGCGGCCTGCCGGATGGCGTCGTGCGAGCTCATGCCGCCCTCGCGCTCGGCGGCGATGGCGAAGTCGATCATCATGATGGCGTTCTTCTTGACGATGCCGATCAAGAGGATGATGCCGATCAGCGAGATGATCGTCAGTTCCTGGCGGAACAGGATCGCGGCGACCAGGGCGCCGACGCCCGCCGAAGGCAGGGTCGAGAGCACCGTCACGGGGTGGATGTAGCTCTCATAGAGGATGCCGAGGACGATGTAGATCGCCACTATGGCGGCCAGAATGAGCAGGGGCTCGCTGGCGGTGGACTGCTGGAACACCTTGGCCGTGCCCTGGTAGCTGCCGTGCACGGTGGCCGGCATGTGGATCTGGGCCTCGGCCTGGGCGATCGCCTTGGTGGCGTCGCTGAGCGACTTTCCCGGCGCCAGGTTGAACGAGACCGTCGTGGCCGGCGAGGTATCCTGGTGGTTCACCGAATTGGGCGTCGCCCCATCCGCCCAGGTCGCGAAGGCCGACAGCGGGACGATGGTTTCCGGCGTGGCGCTGACCGCGACGCCTTGCGAGGCCGCCCGCCCGGACGGGGCCGTCGGTCCTACGACCGCGGATTTGCCGACCGCCAGCGCCGCGCCGGCCCCGCCGCCGGCGGCGACCGCGCCCGGCTGCCCGGCGGTGTTGGCCGAGCCCGGGGCGTTGGTGTTGGTGGTCGGGGCGATCACGGCCGAGGTCGTCGTCGTGGAGGCGCTCGACGCGGCGCGGTTGGCCTGCAGCAGCGAGGCGGCGGTCGAGAATGACGACGGCGCCACGTTCTCGGCCCAGGTCGGTTTGGTCGCCGCCGCGGCCAGGGTGGAGATGGTCTGGCGCGCGGGCGTGGCGTTGATCGGGGCGTAGGCGTTGGCGGCCGTCGTCGACGGGGTCGTCAGGGCCATCGGCGCCAGGGCCACGGCGCTGGTCGGCGCGGGCGCCGTCGAGACGCCGCTGGCCGCTGTGCCGGTGCTGACATAGACGTCGTTCAGCATGGTGGGATCCTGAGTGAACCTCGGATCGGCTTCCATGACGATGCGGTACTGGTTGGTGTCCTTGTAGATCACAGACACCTGACGCTCGCCGAAGGCGTCGTACAGGGTGTTGTCGATCTGGGTGTCGGTGAGGCCCAGGCGCGCGGCCTTGTCGTGGTCGATGGTGACATAGCTGTCGAGAGCGTGATCCTCCTGGTCGGTGTTGACGTCCTGCAGGACTGGCTGAAGCTTCAGCGCTTCGGCCAGTTTCGAGGCCCACTGACGCAGCTGGGTGAGGTCGTCGGCCTGCAGCGTGTACTGGTAGGTGGCGTTGCTCTGCCGTCCGCCGACGCGCACGTCCTGAACCGGATTGAGGAACAGGGCCGCGCCCACGACGCGCGCGAGTTTCGGCCGCAGGCGCGCCACCACCGCCGCTGAGCCGCCCTTCTCCTGGTTCCGCGGCTTGAGGGTGGTGAACAGGAAGCCGCCGGCGGCGTTGTTGCCCGCGAAGGCGACGACGTTCTCGATCGACGGATCGTGGCGGACGATGCTGACCAGCTGGCGCAGGCGCTTGCTGGTGATAGCGAAGGAGCTCGATTGGTCGGTCTGAAGGCCGCCGGCGATCGACCCGGTGTCTTGTTGCGGGAAGAAGCCCTTGGGCGCGACGTTGTAGAGATAGACGCTGAGCGCGATGGTCGCGACCAGCACCACCAGCATCACCGGTCCTGAATCGAGGGCCCAGTCGAGCGCCTTCTCATAGACCCGTTGCATCCAGGCGAACGACCCTTCGGCCAGGCGAGTCACACGACCCGGACCGGCGGCCGTCGTCCTGGGTCGGTCGATGAGGAAGGCGCACATCATTGGCGTCGTGGTGAGCGAGATCACCAGCGACACCAGCACGGCCGTGGCCAGGGTGACGGCGAACTCGCGGAACAGGCGGCCGACGATCCCGCCCATCAGCAGGATGGGGATGAACACCGCGACCAGGGAAATGCTGATCGAGAAGACGGTGAATCCCACCTCCTTGGCCCCGAGCAGGGCCGCCTCGACGCGGTTCATACCGGCTTCGACGTGGCGGGTGATGTTCTCCATCACCACGATGGCGTCGTCGACCACGAAACCGGTGGAGACGGTGAGCGCCATGAGCGAAAGGTTGTCGAGCGAAAATCCCAGTAGATACATCACCCCCAGCGCGCCCAGCAGGGAGGTGGTCACCGCGACGCTTGGGATGAGTACGCCGCGGCCGTTGTGGAGGAAGAAGGCGGTCACCGCCACCACAAGGATGATGGCAATGATGACGGTGCGCTCGACGTCGGCCAGCGACGCGCGGATGGTAATCGTGCGGTCGGAGGCCACTTGCATGTTGATGTCGGGCGGCAGCTGCCGGCGTAGGACGGGCAGCAGGCCCTTCACCCGGTCGACGGTGTTGATGATGTTGGCCCCGGGGGTGCCGCTGATCACGGCGACGACGGCCGGCTTACCGTTGAACAGGCCGAAATTGTGCAAGCTCGTCACGCTGTCGACGACGCTGGCGATATCCGAGAGATGAACCGCCGCGCCGTTACGGTAGGCGATGACGATCGGCGCATAGGCTGCGGCTGAAAGGCCGCTGTCGTTGGTGTAGATTTGCAGCTTGGTGTTGGAGTCCTGGACAATACCCTTGGGCTGGTTTGAGTTGGACGAGGAGATGGCCGCCCGCACGTCCTCCAGGCCGATGCCGTACCTGGCCAACGCCAGGGGATTGAGTTCCACGCGGACCGCCGGCAGCGACGAGCCGCCGATGGTCACGTCGCCGACGCCTTTCACCTGGCTGATCTGCTGCTCGAGGATGTTGGAGGCCGCATCGTAGATCTGCCCCGGCGTGCGCGTCTGCGACGTGAGCGCGATGATCATGATCGGCGCGGCCGCCGGGTTCTGTTTGCGGTAGGTCGGATTGCTGTGCAGCGTCGCCGGCAGGTCGACCCGGGCGGCGTTGATCGCCGCCTCTACATCGCGCGCCGCCCCGTCGATGTTGCGGTTCAGATCGAATTGCATGGTGATGCTGGTCGAACCGGTCCGGCTCGAGGAGGTCATCTCGCTGACGTTGGAAATGACGCCCAGGTGCTTTTCCAGCGGCGCGGCGACGCTGGTGGCCATGGTCTCGGGACTGGCGCCCGGCAGGCTGGCGCTCACCGAGATGGTGGGAAAGTCCACCTGCGGCATGGGCGAGATCGGCAGGAGGAAAAACGCCGCCGCGCCGGACAACGCCAGGCCACAGGTCAGGAGGACCGTGGCGATGGGGCGCCGGATGAAGACGGCGGAGAAGTTCATGTCACGATCGACCCGGGCTCGGGCGGCGGATCGGCCTCACCCCGGCGCTGCCCCGATCCGCGGTCGAAGCGCCGCGCCAGACGGTCGAACTGTAGATAGATCACCGGGGTGGTGAACAGGGTCAGGGCCTGGCTCACGATCAGGCCCCCGACGATGCTGATCCCCAGCGGATGGCGAAGCTCCGAGCCTACGCCCCAGCCGAGCATCAGCGGCAGGGCGGCGAACAGCGCCGCCAGCGTGGTCATGATGATCGGCCGGAAGCGAAGGAGCGCCGCCTGGTGAATGGCTTCGCGCGGCGGCTTGCCTTCGTTGCGTTCCGCATCCAGCGCGAAGTCGATCATCATGATGGCGTTCTTCTTCACGATGCCGATCAGAAGGATGATGCCGATGATGCCGATGACGCCGAGATCTTGGCCGGCGATCATCAGGGCCACGAGGGCGCCAACGCCGGCCGAGGGCAAGGTCGAGAGAATGGTGATTGGGTGGATGTAACTCTCATAGAGCACGCCCAGCACGATGTAGACCGTGACGATCGCCGCCAGAATCAGCCACAGCTCGTTGGAGAGCGAGGCCTTGTAGGCGTCAGCGGCGCCAAGGAAGGCGGTGGTGATGCTGGCCGGCACGCCGACCGCCTTCTCGTCCTTCTGAATGGCCGAAACCGCATCGCCGAGCGCCACATTGGGCGCCGTGTCGAAGGAGATGTTCGCGGCCGGGAACTGGGCCACGTGGTTGACCTGAAGGGGTGACAATTGCTCGGTCACCGTGGCGATCGCCGAAAGCGGCGTCGGCGCGCCGCTGCTGGAGGTGAGGTAGAGGTTCTTGAGATCGGTCGGCGAAGACACAGTGTTGGGGTCCGCCTGCAGGATCACCCGCTCCTGGCTCGACTGGCTGAAAATGGTCGAGATGATCGCCTGGCCGAACGCGTAGTAGAGGGTGTTGTCGACCGTCGAGGGCGTGATGCCCAGGCGCGCGGCCGTGTCGCGGTCGATGTTGATGTAAGCCGAAAGCCCCTCGTTCTGCAGATCGGACGAGACGTTGCGGAGCTTGGGTTCCTTGGCGAGGCGCTGCACCACTTGGTTGGACCAGTCGCCGACGGTCTTGGTGTCGGCCCCTTGCAGGGCGAACCGGTACTGGGTCTTGCCCGACGAGGAGTCGATGGTGAGGTCCTGGACGGGCTGCACAAAGATCGCCGCGCCGGGCACCTCGGCCGCCTCCTTGCGCATGCGGTCGAGGATCGCCGTCGGGGACGCGGTGCGGTGGCCGAACGGCGCCAGATTGATCAGCATCCGCCCGTCGTTGAGCGTGGTGTTGGTCCCGTCGACGCCGATGAAGCTGGTCAGGCTGGCGACGTCGGGGTCTTCAAGCAGCCGGGCGCCGATCTTCTGCTGAAGGGTCGCCATGCCCTGATAGGAGATCGACTGGCTGCCCTCGGTCACCGCCTGGACGATGCCGGTGTCCTGGGTGGGGAACAGGCCCTTGGGAATGATCAGGAAGAGGACGACCGTGAGAACGAGGGTTCCCGCGGCCACGATCAGCGTCAGCCCCTGGCGGTCGAGGACCCAGGTGAGCGACCGATCATAGCCGTGGATGACATCGTCGACGACCTTCTTGGAGCGACGGCCGAAGGCGCTGTTCTCCAGCTTGTCGTCCTTGCGCAGCCACCTCGCCGACAAGGTCGGCGTGAGGGTGAGCGAGACCACGGCCGAAATGACGATGGTCACCGCCAGGGTGATGGCGAATTCGCGGAACAGGCGGCCGACGACATCGCCCATGAACAGCAGTGGGATCAGGACCGCGATCAGGGAAACGGTCAGCGAAATGATCGTGAAGCCGATCTGTTCGGCGCCCTTGAGGGCGGCCTCCATCGCGGTGTCGCCGGCCTCGATATAGCGGGCGATGTTTTCGATCATCACGATGGCGTCGTCGACCACGAAGCCGGTGGCGATGGTCAGCGCCATCAGGGTCAAGTTATTGAGCGAGAAGCCCAGGGCGTACATCACCGCGAAGGTGCCCACGAGCGAGAGCGGCACGGCGACGCCGGCGATGAAGGTGGCCGGGAGGCTGCGCAGGAACAGGAAGATCACCGCCACCACGAGGAGGATCGAGAGCATCAGCTCGAACTCCACGTCGGTGACCGAGGCGCGGATGCCGACGGTGCGGTCGGTGACCACCTTGACGTTCACCCCGGGCGGCAGGGCCGTCATCAGGCTGGGCAGGGATTTCTTGATCTGGTCGACCGTGCTGATGACGTTGGCGCCCGGCTGGCGCTGCACGTTCAGGAGCACGGCGGGGGTCTTGTCGTACCAAGCGCCTAGCTCGGTGTTCTCCGAGCCGGCGATCACGGTCGCCACGTCCGACAGGCGAACCGGCGCCGCGCCCTGGAACGCGATGATCTGGTTGGCGTAGTCGCTGGCCGTCAGCAGCTGGTCGTTGCCGTCGATGGTGTAGGACCGGGTCGGCCCGTCGAAGCTGCCCTTGGCGCTGTTGGAATTGGCCGAGGAGATGGCGCTGGAGAGCTGCTGCATCGACAGCCCGTAGGCGGCCAGCTGGGTGTTGTTGGCCTGGATGCGCACCGCCGGCTTCTGTCCGCCGCTGACCGACACAAGGCCGACGCCGGCCAGCTGGGAGATCTTCTGGCCCAGCTGCTGCTCGCCATAGGCCTCAACCTGCGTCAGGGGCACGGTGTCGGAGGTCAGCGCCAAAGTGAGCACCGGCGCGTCAGCCGGATTGACCTTGGCGTAGAGAGGTGGGGCCGGCAGGGTCGTCGGCAGCAGACTGGTGGCCGCGTTGATCGCCGCCTGCACTTCCTGTTCGGCCACATCGAGGCTGAGGCTAAGGTCGAACTGCAGGGTGATGACTGACGAACCGCTCGAACTTATCGAGGACATCCGGTCGAGCTGCGACATCTCGCCGAATTGCACCTCCAGCGGCGCGGTCACGGTGGTCGCCATGACTTCCGGGCTGGCGCCGGGATAGGAGGTCGTCACCTGGATGGTCGGATAGTCCACCTCCGGCAGCGCCGAGAGCGGCAGGAGGCGGAAGGCGACGATGCCGGCGAGCAGGATCGCCAGCATCAGCAGCGATGTCGCTACCGGCCTTTCGATGAACGGGCGGGAAGGATTCACGGCTGAGCCTTGCCGAGAGTCCGCGCCATGGAAGGCGAGCTCATCCGGGCCCTAGCCTCCGCCGCCCTGACCACCGCCTTGGCCGCCGCCCTGACCACCGCCCTGGCCGCCCCCCTGACCACCCTGGCCGCCGCCCCAGTTGCCGTGATGGTGATGGCCGCCCTTGCCCTTCCGACCACCCGGACCCCCGGCGCCGTCATTTGGATGTTGTCCCGGCAGGACGACGGTCGCGCCCTCCTTGAGGCGGTCGCCGCCATCGGTGATCACGGTTTCGCCGAGGTTGAGGCCCGTGGCGATCGATACGGTCTCCGGCGTGCCAGGCCCGACCTTTACTGTGCGCGCGGTGACAGTCTGATCCGCCTGCAGGACCCAGACGTAGCTCCCGTTGGGGCCGGTCCGGACAGCGGTGGTCGGCACCGTCACCTGGTTCTTCAGCGTATCGACCAGTAGCGTGACGTTGACGAACTGGTTGGGGAACAGTTTGCCGGTGCCGTTGGGGAACGAGGACCTGGCCTTCACCGTGCCGGTGGTGGTGTCGATGAGATTGTCGAGCGTCGATAGAGTCCCGACCGCTAGGACGGCGCCGCCCGCCCGATCGTAGGCCGTGGTCGGCAGGCCCTTGCCGCCGTGCTGTTCGATGGGGCCGATCTCGTTCTCGGGAACCGAGAAGATCACCGTGATCGGGTCCATCTGCGTCACCACCGCGAACGGGGTCGTCTCATTGGCGGTGATCTGATTGCCCGGGTCGATCTGGCGCAAGCCGATACGACCCGAAACGGGCGCCTCGACGCGGGTGAAGGACAGGTTGAGGCGGTCTGCTTCGACCGCCGCCTTGTCGGTTGCGACGGTACCCTTGTCCTGCTTCACCGTAGCGACCTGGTCCTCATAGGTCTGACGCGCGATCGAATCCTGGGCATTCAGTTTGGCGTAGCGGTCGAGATCCTTCTGCGCCCCGGCCAGGGTGGCTTCGTCACGGGCGAGTGTGCCCACGGCCTGGTCGAGCGCGGCCTGGAAGGGACGGGGATCGACCTGGACCAGAAGCTGGCCTTTCTTGACCAGCTGCCCCTCGCGGAAGCCCAGGCGCTGGAGTTCGCCCGAGACGCGGGCGTTGACGCTCACCGTAGCGAGCGGGGTTACGGTGCCGAGCGCCTGGACCGTGATCGGGATGTCGCCGGCTGTCGCCTTGGCGATGCCGACCGTGATCGCCGGGCGTCCACCTGCGCCACCTGCGCCGCCGCCCCGTCCGTGGCGACCCGCTCCGCCCCCTTGCTGGGCGCTCTGGGACGAGCAGAAGGTCAGGATCGCGGCGATCAGGATCGCGACGATGATGACCACCGCGATGGCGATAGGTGTGTTCCAGGCTGATCGCCGCGTCGGGCGGGCCGCGGGGGGCCGGGGCGAATAGGGGCTGGTCTCGCTCATTCACCTTCCACTTGCATGGGTCCCGGCGGGCGGGCCGGGCCAGATGTCATATGCCTAGGGCATTTGAATTGCGGCCCCGACATTTTTCCACATATTTCCGCCTCGCCCGGCGCCTCGCTGAAATTCCACGCCAATATCTGCTAGGTCACCCGCCATGATACGACGAGGCATTATTCTGGCCGGCGGCGCGGGCACGCGTCTCTATCCTCTAACCGTCGCCGTGAGCAAACAGCTCATGCCGGTGTTCGATAAGCCGATGATCTTCTATCCGCTGTCAGTGCTGATGCTGGCGGGGATCCGCGAGATTCTGGTGATCACCACTCCGCACGAACAGGAGGCTTTCCGCCGACTGCTCGGCGACGGCGCGCGCTGGGGATTGTCGATCGACTATGCGGTCCAGCCGCGCCCCGAGGGCCTGGCCCAGGCCTTCCGAATCGGCGCGGATTTCGTGGGAGGCCGCCCTTCGGCGCTCATTCTGGGCGATAACCTCTTCTACGGCGCGACCCTGCAGGAGATCCTCAAGCGGGCGAGCGAGCGTGACCAGGGCGCCACGGTGTTCGCCTACCGGGTCAAGGATCCCTCGCAGTACGGAGTCGTTTCCTTCGGCGCGGACGGCCGGGCCGAGGCGATTGAGGAGAAGCCGGCGGCGCCGAAATCCAACCATGCGGTGACGGGACTCTATTTCTATGACGCCCGCGTGACCGGATTCGCCGCCGACCTCGCACCCTCCGCGCGGGGCGAACTGGAGATCACCGACCTCAATCGCCGCTATCTCGAAGCCGGCGACCTCGCCGTGGAGGTTCTGGGGCGCGGCCACGCCTGGCTCGACACCGGCACGCACGCGGCCCTGCTGGACGCAGCGCAGTTCGTACGCATCGTCGAAGAGCGAGAGGGCCTTAAGATCTGCTGCCCCGAGGAGATCGCCTGGCGGCAGGGATGGGTTTCCGACGCTGAGCTGGAGGCGTTGGCCAGTCCGCTCCGGTCCAGCGGCTATGGCGAGTACCTGCTCTCCCTGTTGGCCGAGGCTGCGGCCCGGTGAAGTTCCTGCCCACGCCCATTCCCGGCGCCGTGGTGATCGAGCCGCGGGTGTTCGGCGACGAGCGAGGCTTCTTCATGGAGACCTGGCATAGGGAGAAACTCGCCGCGGCGGGGATCGTCGTCGACTTCGATCAGGACAATCACAGCCGCTCGGCCCAGGGCGTGCTGCGCGGTCTGCACTATCAGTTGCCCAACCCCCAGGGAAAACTCGCCCGCGTGGTCGCCGGCGCTGTGTTCGATGTGGTCGCCGACCTGCGCCGGGGCTCGCCGACCTTCGGCCGTTGGTTCGGGTTGGAGCTGTCGGCGGAGAACAAGCGCATGCTGTGGGCGCCGGCGGGCCTCGCCCACGGCTTCCTGGTGCTCTCGCCGAGCGCGGACTTCCTCTACAAATGCTCTGGCCTCTACTCGCCGGCCGACGAGCGGGCCGTACGCTGGGACGATCCGACACTCGCTATAAACTGGCCGCTGCCGGCCGGGGCGCCGCCGACTCTATCGCCCAAGGACGCGGCGGCGCCGCTCCTGGCGGAGGCTTTGCTGTTTCCATGAAGGCGTTGGTGACGGGTGCGGGCGGGCAGCTCGGCCGGGCTCTACTGGCCGCCGCGCCGACCGGATGGGAGACGATCGGCCTCGCCCGGGCCGAGCTCGACGTCGGTGACCGGGGCGCCGTCGCCGACGCCATGCGCCGGTACGGGCCGGATCTGATTATCAATTCGGCGGCCTATACGGCCGTCGACCGGGCCGAGAGCGAGCCGGATTCGGCCTTTCGGATAAACCGGGACGGCGCCGGCCACCTGGCCGCCGCCGCCCGCGATGTCGGCGCCCGTCTTGTCCATGTCTCCACCGACTTTGTCTTCGACGGTCGGGCCAGCCATCCGTATCGTCCCGAGGATCCCACCGGGCCGCTGAACGTTTACGGCGCCTCCAAACTCGCCGGCGAGTTGACCGTGGCTGAGGCGGCGCCGGACGCGCTGATCGTGCGCACGGCCTGGGTCTATGGTCCGTCGGGTGCGAACTTCCTGGCCACCATGCTGCGCCTGATGGCGTCCCGACCCGAAATCGGCGTCGTCGCCGACCAGGTTGGAACGCCGACCTCGACGCACACGCTCGCCTCGGCGCTGTGGACCCTGGCCGCCGGTGATGCGCGCGGAACGCTTCACTTCACCGACGCCGGCGTCGCTTCCTGGTACGATTTCGCCGCCGCTATCGCCGAAGAGGCGGCGGCGGCCGGACTGCTCGAGCGCGCACCGCCGGTGCGCCCGATTTCCACAGCGGACTATCCTACGCCCGCGGCCCGTCCTGCCTTCAGCGTGCTGGACAAGAGCGCTACATTCACGCTTCTAGGCGGGCCGCCTCCGCACTGGCGCGCCGCCCTGCGCGCCGTTCTCGCCAGGATGAGACCATGACTTCGCTGCTGATCACCGGCGGGGCCGGATTTATCGGAACCAACTTCGTCCGCCGCCGGCGCGCGGCCCGCCCCACTGACGTCCTGGTGGTGCTCGACGCCCTGACCTACGCCGGCGACAAGGCCAATCTCGACGGCGTCGACGACATCGTCTTCATCCACGGCGACATCCGCGACCAGGCCCTCGTCGAAAGCATCCTGGCCGACTACACGGTCAATACGATCGTCAACTTCGCGGCCGAGAGCCACGTGGACCGCTCCATCCACGGGCCGGACGCCTTCATCGACACCAATGTGTTGGGAACGCACGCCCTGCTGAAGGCCGCGCGCAGGGTCTGGCTCGATACGGGAAGCGGGCGGCCTCACCGCTTCCACCACATCTCCACCGACGAGGTCTTCGGCAGCCTCGAGATGGACGACCCGGCGTTCCACGAGCAGACGCCCTATGCGCCCAATTCGCCCTATTCGGCCACCAAGGCGGCGTCGGACCATCTGGTGCGCGCCTACAGCCGCACGTTCGGGCTCGAGACGACGATCTCGAACTGCTCGAACAACTTCGGGCCCTATCAGCATCCGGAAAAGCTGATCCCGCTGTTTCTCATCAACGCGCTGCACGGCCGCGCCTTGCCGGTCTACGGCGATGGCCAGAACGTGCGCGACTGGCTGGACGTGGCTGATCACTGCGCCGCCATCCAGCTCATTCTCGCCAAGGGACGGCCGGGAGAGACCTACAATGTCGGCGGCGGATCGGAGCTCGCCAATCTGGATCTGGTCGCGCGACTGTGCGCGGCGGTGGATGGCGCGTTCGCGGCCGATCCGACGCTCGCCGCCCGATTCCCCGACGCGCCTGCGGCGCGGGGCGTCGCCTCTTCCTCGCTGGTGACCCACGTCCCCGATCGGCTGGGCCACGACCGGCGTTACGCCATTGACGACCGGAAAATCCGCGACAAGCTCGGCTACCACCCGGCGGGAGACTTCTCCGCCAGCCTCGCCAGGACGCTCGCTTGGTACCTGAACAATGAGGCTTGGTGGCGCGCCGCCACCTCCGGCGCCTACGAGGCCTGGATCGAAACCAACTACCGCACGTCGGGGTCGGCCTAAAGTCCGGCGTTCGCGAAGGCGTCCTCCAGGCGCGAGGCCATCTCCTGGCCGGGCAGGGCGCGCTGCCCCTCCATCACCGCCGAATAGATGTAGTCGTGCTTGGCGCCGGGCACGCGGCCGGCGGCCCAGCCGACGGTGCGCGATCCGTCCGGAACGGAGTTGCAGCTGGTCTTGCGTCCGTCGGGCAAGGTGGCGAAGGCCAGGGCCTGGGTGGCGCTGAGGGCGCCCGGCCGGTCGCAGGCCGGCAAGCTGCGCACGCAGTTGAAGCCGCCGTTGTAGCTGTAGACCGTCTTGCCGGTGGCGCGGTCGACGACGAGCACGCAGGTGCTGGGATCGCCGATCGAGGCTTCGATCGCCTGGTCGAGCGCATCGTTCGGAAAGGCGGGCGCGCGGGGCCCGCAGGCGGCTAGCGCGAGCGGGATCAGGAGGGCGGAGAGGCGCTTCACCGTCTGCGCTCCCGGGTCGATTTGGGGAGCAGCGCCCGGAGCCCGTCTCGCGTGAGATATCCCTGATGCTTGACGTCCAGCAGATCGAACCGGCGGTCGGCGACCGTCAGCCATTCATCGAGGTTTATGTGGGCGTTGAGCTGCAGGTCGGCGCTGCTCACGGGCTCGGGATCGGAGAGCAGGGACGCTACGTTTTCCGAGCCGCCGCGGGCGAAGCCCTGCCCGGCGATGTCCAGTTCGGGGGCCACGGTCTTCTCGTAGGCCGCGATCTCGAACCCGTCGATCACGCCGTCGCCATTGGCGTCCAGCCGTTTGAAAAACTGTTCCGCGTCGGCGCGAAACTCCGCCCGATCGACCTTGCCGTCATGGCGGGCGTCGAGGCGCGCGAACCAGGCATCAAATGCGTCCGGCGCCTGGGGCGTGGGCCGGACAGGCTCGCCCGACGGACTGATGAACACCGGATTGGGCGCCGGTGGCGGCGCCGCCCCCGCCGCCAGCGGCAAGGCGAGCACCAAGAGTGCGAGGGCCGACGCTTTCATCGCCTCAAGGTAGAACTGCGGGATCATGTCCGCCATAGGGTCGCGGCGGCGATCAGCTGGTCCAGCGCAGTGTCCGGGCCTCGACCGGATTGACGAAGGGCCGCCCCTCCGCCCGGCTGGCGACCCATTCCCGGCGCAGGGCCTGGTACCATTTCGCCTGCTGATCGGCGTCGTCGATCCACAATAGCGCCGGGTCGTACTTCAGGCCTTGGTTCTGCAGGTCGACCATGTCGCCGTCCTGGCGGAGGAACCGCCGGGCGCCGGCCTTCACGAACGGTCCGGCCAAGGCGAAGACCGGATGGTCGGACCAGACGATCTGAGTGATGCGCGTGCGCGCATCGGTGATCGGCGTCAGGCAGGTGAGGGACAGAACCTGCCGCTTGCCGGCTTGTATGTGCTCCCAGCGCAAGCCCGGCAGGCGAAAGGTGATCTCGGTCATGGGCGCGCCGCCCAGAAGCGCATAGGCCCGTGAATTCCGTGATGGCGGATGGCGGGTCATCACGAAGCCCTCCGTCGACGGCTCGAAACGCTTGGCCTTCTCGTGCATGGAGCCGTGCGAGCGCCACCACCATTGACGGTGGACGAATGGGCCGTGCGCCGGGTCCATCAGACCGACCACGGCGTGGTCTATGTGGGCGGCGAACTCCATGCGGTCGACAAGCTTGGGCCGGGCGCCGACGACTCCAGGAAACCGCGGCGGCGGCTCGGTGGGCGTCCCGCCGTCACTCGCCATCCACACGAACACCAGCCCCTGGCTCTCGGCGACGGGATAACGCCGCACGGCGATGCGCGAGACATCGAGACTGTCGGCGGCTGTCAGAGACGGCACTGCCAGGCAGGTCCCGTCCGTCGAAAATCGCCAGCCGTGGTAGGGACATTCGACGCTTTCGGTCGCATTCGGCTCACGCACGAAGCGCCCGGCCGACAGCGGCGCGGCGCGATGGGGGCAGACGTCGCGCAGGGCGACAAGTTCGCCGCCGTGGGTCCGGCCGAGCATCACCGGCTCGCCCAAGAGCTCGTGGCGCGCCATCCGGCCGGCCTTGAGATCGCCGGAGAGAGTGGCGAAGTACCAGATATTCCTCAAAAACCCGCGCCCGAAGGCGGGCGCGCGAGCAGTCTTGATCTCGCCATCGGGCATGGCGGCATCTTGCGGCGCGGGCCTGCCGTTCGCAAGCCATCGGCGATTCATCGGCAAACCATCGGTTCGACGTCCTGTCGCCGATCGTGGATCGCGTGTCTTTTCCGGGCATCCAATCGCAGCCCCCTGGGGAGAGTTCGATGTTCAAGGTCTACGTCTCCGCCTTCGCCGGCTTTCTGGCCATGGTGGTCACCGCCTCGGCCTACGCCGTCCACATATGACCGACCATACGCGGGGAACCGCCATGTCAGGACGAAGCGTCCTCAATCTGCTGACCGTGCTGGCCGCCCTGGGCTTTCTGGTCCTGGGCGTCGCCTTCACCGCGCCCGCCTCGCCGGCGACCGGCGCCCCCGCCTCGATCGTCGCGGGTCTCTGATCGAGGGTCGAAGCTAGCCGCCTTCTCGGGGCCGTGCGCGATTTCTAGACGCCTCGTAAAGGTTCGGCGATCGCGGTTCGCGGGCCATAGCGTCAAATCCGTGCGCCTGTTAGCTTGGCCGCCAACGAGACGGACGACAAAAGTCCATGGTGGCTACGGTAAGCGAGTTTGGCTCCCCGTCCGGGCTGGAAGGGGGGAGAGGGGCGTTTTCGCCAGAGCAAGCCCGCGAGATCGCGCCCGTCGATCTGGCGCGCGAAGTCACGTTCCGCCTCGGATCCCTGCAGATCGACCCTGCGCACCGGCGCATCGCCCACGACGATGGGCGCGAGGCGATTCTCGAACCGCGCGTGATGCAGGTTCTGGTCGTGCTCGCGAAGGCCGGCGGGCGCATCGTCTCGCGCGACGATCTCCTGGAGTCGTGCTGGCGCGGCGTGATCGTCGGCGAGGATGCGCTCAACCGCGTCATCGGCCGAGTCCGTCGGGTGAGCGAGGGCCTGGGCGACGGCGTCTTTGAGGTCGAGACCATCACCAAGGTCGGCTATCGGCTGGCCGTCGCCACGGCGGACCATACGCGATTGGGCGTCATCACCGCGGCTGGAGAGCGGCCGCCGCTCGTGCTGCCCGCAAAGCCCTCGATCGCCGTTCTGCCGTTCAAGAACCTGAGCGGCGACGCCGAGCAGGAGTATCTCGCCGACGCCATCTCCGAAGACATTGTCACCGCGCTGTCGCGCTGGCGCTGGTTCTTCGTCATCGCCCGCCATTCCAGCTTTGCCTACAAGAACAAAGACATCGACCCTGTCCGCATCGGCCATGAGCTGGGAGTGCGCTACCTCCTTTCCGGCGGCGTGCGCACGGCCGGGCAGCGTATGCGCGTGACCGTGCAACTCGTGGACGCGCTCTCCGGCTCCAACCTCTGGGCGGACAAGTTTGATCGCGAGCTCACCGACCTCTTCGCGCTCCAGGATGAATTGTCGGAGCAGGTTGCGGGAGCCATCGAGCCGGCCATGCTCCAGGGCGAGGCGGGTCGAGTCGAGCGCAAGAGCTTCGCCGACTTCAGCGCTCTCGACTGCTTCTACCGGGCGATGTGGTTCCACAACCAACTGAGCATGGGCGGCAGCGCGGAAGCTCTAGACCTGTTTCGCGAGGCTGCGCGTCAGGACCCCAATCTAGCTCTCGCTTACGTCGGCGTCGCGCGCGAGCTGTACGGCCGCGTGCTCTATGGCGAGTCCGAGGATCCGAACGCCGATCTGCGCGCCGGCCTCGCGGCGGCGCGGACGGCGATCCGTCTTGATCCGCGCGAGGCCACGGCTCATTTCGCCGCAGCCGCCCTGGAGCTCTATCTCGGCGACCATGCGGCGGCTTTGGATTGCGCCCGCCTGGCGCTGACGCTCAACCCCAACTTCGCCTACGCCTACTACCGGCTGGGCCAAGTGCTGATATTCGCCGGCGAGCCAGACGAGGCCGTAGCGCCGCTCGAGCGCAGTCTCAGCCTCAGCCCCCGGGATCCACAGCTCGGGGCCATGCTCGAGACCTTGGCGCTCGCCCACTATCAGGCGCGCGACTACGCGACCGCGGCTGAGATCGCGCGCAGCGCCTCGCGAAACATGGAGGGCGCCGTTTCCGCCGTGCTCGTGTCCAGCTTGGCGCAACTCGGCCGCTTCGAGGAGGCGGTTAATGCGCTCAACCGCATCGACCCGGTCAATCCATCGACCCGCCGTCCTCTCGCCGCGCCCTACATGCGGGACGCCGACCGAGAACACATACGCGAAGGGTTCAGCTTGGCGCGCGAGGCTCAGAAGCGAGGCGTGTGACCCGGCGGCGGGCTAGCTGGCGGCGATCGGGTGGGCGTCGTCGGGATAGCGGCTCTTGAACAGCACGGTGATCCCGCCCTTCGTGGCGCCGGTGTCGGGCGCCTGCCAGATGTCGATCTCATAGTCGTAGCTGGGGGCCCAGGCGAAGGTGATCAGGGTCGGCGGGGTGGTGCCCAGGGCGTAGTGGATGGTGGCGCGCAGAGCCTCGCTGATGCCGCCGGGCATCCGGCCCAGATACTCTTTGAACGAGTCGTAGATGGGCGAATCCTTGGCGCCCGCGTTCGCCAGGGCCACGGCGAGGTTCTGCCCGTGCGCGAACTCCTCGCGGTTCGTTCTGGCGAAGTTGCGGATGTTATCCCGGCCCGTGTTGGCGTTCAGTGTGTGCAACACGGTTTGCATCATCGGCATGGGCGCCCCCTTCTAGACGCCGCGCGACATTCCCCGCCGGAATGCCGTCCGCAAGCGCGACGCTGAGGATAGTGGCGCCCGGTCGAAATCGGCAAGACGCCCCATCGCCGCACCCCTTCATCGGCAAAAAATCGGCGTTTCATCGGCTAACTACCCTGGCCATTAACCACAAATAGGTGTCTTCTGCGTCAATCCGACGCACGCCGGCGCTGGATGGTGTTGCTCTTAAGGATCCACGATGCTCTCCAAGTCACGGGCCAGGGCGCAGTGCGCCTTTGGTCATCCCGCCGACTCCAAGGCGGCTGCAGTAACCCAAGCTTTGTTGTCAAAGATCGAGTCGCTCAGCAGTGATTTTTGCGATCTCGATCTGAACAGCCCCGCCGACGCTTACGAGGCCCTGCGCCGAATCGCCGCCACGACACCCGTCATGCATGGTGAGGCGCCGCAATTCCGTCAGGCCGCCTGAAAGCGCCCGTTACGCAACGCCAGCAGTGGCGTCATCGGCGAAACATCGGTGAATCATCGGCTGGACGTCCTGGCCGATCTCAGTGGACCGGTGTTTTTTGATGACCGAGCCGGCCGATAGCCGGCAGCCGCGACGCTGACACTTGAGAGGAAGCTAGATGTTTTCTAAGCCTTGGGCTCGCGCCCTCGCTATTTTCGGTCATTCCACCCAGGACGAGGACGCGTTCCCAGCCCGTGACGAGGATGCGTTCCAAGCCGTTGCGCCCAAAGCCGATGAGATCGAAGCCCTCGATCTCGACCTGGCCAGCCCAGCCGAGGCCTTTGAAATCCTGCGCCGGTCGGTGATGGCCGGTAACGCCGGCGAGCGACCCGTGCCCGTGATCCGCGGCCGCACCCCGCCGCACTTGAGGCACGTCGCCGCTGGCGTCGAAGGCTCCCTGTCGGTCTATCGCTACGAGGAGGTCGCCCCGACCCCCCGCAAATCGGCGCGTGCGAGGACCGTAACCCGCGCGTCTTGACCGACCGCATCTGCGGCCCTAATCCGCCAGCCAATCAAACAAGTGTTTGGCGGAGGCGGTCATGGAGTTGTTCGATCTTACCGGCAAGGTCGCGGTGGTCACCGGCTCCACCAAGGGAATAGGCAAGGCCATAGCCGAACGCCTCGCCGAGCACGGCGCCAAGGTCGTCATCTCCTCGCGCAAGGCCGCGGCGTGCGAGGAGGTGGCCCAAGCCATCAACGCCAAACACCCAGGCGCCGCGATCGCTGTTCCGGCCAACATCTCGTCCAAGGACGACCTTCAGAGGCTGGTCGACGAGACCCACGCCGCCTTCGGCCAGATCGACGTGCTGGTCTGCAACGCCGCCTCCAATCCCTATTATGGGCCGATGGCGGGGATCAGCGACGAGGCCTTCCATAAGATCCTCGGCAACAACATCGTCTCCAACCATTGGCTGGTCCACATGGTCGCCCCGGAGATGGCTGAGCGGAAGGACGGGGCGATCATCATCATCTCTTCGATCGGCGGCCTGAGGGGCAGCGGCGACATCGGCGCCTATTGCATCTCCAAGGCGGCCGACATGCAGCTGGCTCGCAACCTGGCGCAGGAGCTGTCGCCCAAGAACATTCGCGTCAACTGCATCGCCCCGGGACTGGTGAAGACCGATTTCGCCCGCGCGCTGTGGGAGACGCCGGAGGCGGAGAGACGCTCCAGTTTCGGCAACCCCCTGCGGCGCCTGGGCGAACCCGACGACATCGCCGGCGCGGCGGTGTTCCTCGCCGCGCGGGCCGGGGCGTGGATGACCGGCCAGACCATCGTCATCGACGGCGGCTCAACCAGCTAGAGCTAGGCCCTGAGGCTTAGCTCCCGCGCCTTGCTGAGGCGGCGCGCGCCTTCCTCCAGAGTCTGGCCGCGCTTGGCGAAACAGAGGCGGATGGCGCCGCGCACCGGATCGTCTTCATAGAAGGCCGAAAGCGGGATGGCGGCGACGCCGGCCTCCTTCACCGCGCGCAGGCAAAAGCTCATGTCGTCTTCGCGGACGCCCGAGGCTGTAAGGTCGA
>Ga0302314_10001306_pt1 | contig 46598 bp, 42 predicted proteins | sample III_Palsa_N2_3_FD_200533 | JGI IMG/M metagenome (GOLD analysis project Ga0302314, IMG submission 200533) | Peat permafrost microbial communities from Stordalen Mire near Abisko, Sweden - III_Palsa_N2_3 | ecosystem: Environmental > Terrestrial > Soil > Palsa > Peat permafrost | place: Sweden...
GGCCGAAACCCGTGGTGTCGTCATTGCTGAACCCCACCGCCACGCCGCTGCTGTTGACCGCAGTGGCTTCGCTGTAATTGTCGCCCTGCAGAGCCGGCACGGTGTAGGAGACAGTGGCGCTCTGCCACACCACGCCGATTTCCTCTAAGGTCTGAGCGCTCGTCGTGATCCCGGCAAAGCCGGCGAGATATCCATTAGAGCTTGCGTTACCGCTTTCAGGATCAAAAACGGAGGCGGGCGCGCCTAGCGAGATGACAGTGGCTGTGGAAGCAGTCGTCACGAATGAGTTTCCTTGAATTTTATGGGATTTTAAAGTCGGCCCGGAGGATCGGCCCTGATGAAGGGCATTAAACCTGAAGTTGTACTGTTGTCAAAAAAATTCCACTAATCCAACTTCAGCCAAAGCATGATGCTGGCGAGCTTGGTCCTCCTTCCCGTCACCCCCGCGCAGGCGGGGGGGGGGCATAACAATAACGACTATGCCGTCTCGCTCCCTTTGCCCGTTCAACTACGCGCGGTCTTGGCCGTCAGTTCTACTCCCAGCGCCTTCATGACGGCCAGAGTGGTCTTAAGCGTGGGATTGCCCTGACCACTGAACGAACGGTAGAGCTGTTCGCGAGATAGCCCGGTTTCCTTGGCAATCTCGCCCATTCCCCGAGCGCGGGCGACTACTCCCAGGGCATGCGCTATGTAGCCAGCATCGCCTGCCTCGAACGCATCGGCCATGAAAGCGGCAATGGCCTCGTCGGAGGTCAGCAATTCGGCCGGGTCAAAGCTCGTCAGTTTTTCGGCCATGATCATTCACTCCACTCGGCGGCCAAGCGCTTGGCCGTTTTGATGTCTTCGGCTTGCGAGCCCTTATCTCCTCCGCAAAGCAGGACCAGAATTGTCGTGCCGCGCTGTTGGTAATATACGCGGTAGCCAGAATTCTCAATTCGCTGATGCCGTTCCCTACGGGCTGCACGTCACCGGCGAGGCCATAGGCTAGCCGATCCAAGCGAGCCGCGACGAGGACACGGGCAGGTTGGTCGCGCAGCTTCATCCACCACTTCCTGAAGGTCTCAGTTTGCTGGAGTTCGACCATGCCAGAGATTGTAGTTTAAAGACTACAATCTCTCAAGCGCTATACGTCAAGCCACCTCAGACCGCAGACGGGAAAAGTAAGACTTACTCCATCGTAACCGGCGTCAAATTATCATCCGAATTCCGATCGATACGCTCGTTGAACGGATCGATCCCCACCAGCTTCGGCTCCTTCTCCAACACCAACGTCACCTCCTGCTTGCCGCTCTTCAGCGGACGACGTTCGATATCGATCACGTCGTCCTTGGTGTAGCCCTTCTTGCCGGGTTCCACCGTGAAGGCGCCGATTTCGAAGGCTTCGTCGAGCGGCTGCTCGGTCTCCTTGCCCTGGCCGTCGGCATAGAGTTTCTTGGCCTCGACGGTGAAGCTGACTTCGTACTTCCCGTCCTCGCGCTTCTTCCCCTTGGCGCCCGTGGCCTTGAGATCGTAGAGCGTGATGCGCTCGAACTGGTCCTGGATCTCCTGCTCCACTTGCGGATTCTGAGCCGCCCCGGTCTCCTCGCGCAGCATGGCGAGGAAGTCGGTGGTCGAGGGATACGGCGCCGCCTTGAAGGCGTATTTGGCCAGAAGCGTGCGGAGCGCCGCGTTCACCTTGTCCTCGCCGACCGATTCCTTCAGCCAATACATCTCGACCGCGCCTTTGCGGTAATGGATGTAGCCCTGATTCTCGACCCGTTCGAGCGGCAGTTCCTCGACCGTCTCGGTGCCGCGATTGCGCAGGTAATCGTCGAGATTGCTCTTGAGGAATTTGCGGATCTGCTCCTTGCCGTAGAGCTTCTCCATCACCAGCAGGGCGGAGTACTGGGCGAAGGTTTCGTCCAGCATGGTGGCGCCTTGCTTGTCGGCGCCGATCACCTGATGGCCCCACCATTGGTGACCGATCTCATGGGCGGTGACGAAGGTGTCCAGATCGATCTTCTCGTCGGTTTCCTCGGGCTTGAAGTGCTGCACGAAGCCGATCGCCTCCGAGAAGGGAATGGTGTTGGCGAAGGACTGGGCGAACCGTTCATAAGCGGGGAATTCCAGGATCCTCAGCTGGCGGAACTGGTAAGGCGAGAATTTCTCGGTGAAGACGTCGAGCGAAGCCTTCATCGCCGAGACGATGCGCGGGACGTTGTAGGGATGATCGGGATGGTAATAGACCGCCAGATCGACGGTCTGACCATCCTTGCCGGTCCAGACGTCCCTAGCGATCGCGTAGCGCGCCGATTGCAGCGAGAAGAAATTGAGGATCGGCGCCTCGGTGTGGGTGACGATGGTGCGCCGCCCGTCCTTGACCTCGTCGCTGACCGTGTAACCCGGCGCCAGCGGCACCTGATCGGCGTCGGTCGACAAGGTGATCTCGGCATCGACCCAATCGCTGTCCGCCCCCATCATCGAATTGGCGTCGGCGCTCTCGTCTTCCAGCTTGGCCGGACGCAGGGCATCGACGTCGAGCCCGTATTTGCGCCGTTTGCCGCGGTCGGACAGCAGTCCGTTGGCGTCGATCCCCAGGCGGGGCACGATCTCGGAATTATCGAGGAAGGTGCCGTTCTCGACGATGCGGGTGAGCGGGGCGCCATTGGGGAAGCCCTTCTCCTCGAGCACCGTCTTGAAGCGCAGCGTGCGCCGCTCGCCCGGCGCCATCGGCTGGGCCAGGCGGTAAATGCGGTAATCGAACTCCTTATACTCCTTCTCGAGGCTCGCCTCGCCGAGATCGAGCATGTCCAGGCGGGCCGGACTCTTCCAGCGCACATGGATCTCGGACAAGGGCTGGCCGGTGCGATTCTCGAGGATGTAGGAGCCTTCGGTCTCGGCCCGCACCTGCTCGGGATAAAGCGCCACATTCAGCGTCACCGCGACGATCTTGGGCTGCGGCACGGTGTGGTACTGCCACAGCGCTTTCTCGTAATCGGCCGCGTGGCGTTCCTGGGCCACCTTGGTGCCCTGGTGATAATCGTTCAGCACATTGGTGTTGTCGAAGATCTCGACCGCGGTGCCCCACCACACCAGAACCGCGACCACCAGAAACACCACCGGACCGCCGGTAAGGTTCCGCCGGGCCAGGAGCAGACGCGGCTTGAAGCGCGTTTCCGCGCCGCGCCGCCACAGAAGATGGGCGATCACCAGCAGGATCACGGCGAAGGCGGCCCAATAGACGTCGAACCAGAACTGGGCGATCCAGAAGCGGCCCAGCCCGTTCATGTCCGAGAGCGGCACCCGGACGGTGTAGGCGTAGCGGTAGAGCCCATGCTCGAAGCCGAGATTGGTGAGCGTGATCCTGGCGACGATATAGAGCAGCATCACCGCCCAGCCGATCGCTTTATGAGGCACCAGCGACTGGACGAAGACCGCCAGCACCGCGAGCAGCCAGGCGGAGATGATCTCGGGGATCAGAAACCAGGTCAGATAATGGACCAGTTCGATATGGGTATAGCCATGCGTCAGCTGGAACACGATTCCGGCCAGCACACCCACCGTCAGAGCCGCCGCCAGCACCAGCCCGACCGCCAGCACCTTGGGCACCAGCATGGTCCAGCTCGGCGCCGGGGTGGCGTCGACGATTTCATGGATGCGCCGCTCGCGGTCGCGCCACACCAGCTCGCCGGCGTAATAGATGGCGATGATCAGCGGAATGAAGGTGAAGGCGCCCTGCAGAGCCTCGACCATCGCCCGCGTCACCGGGTAATAATCGACGTCGCGATCGGTGATCACCTCGGCGAAGGAAGCCCAGCTGTTGAGCACGCCGATCGCCAGCAGCACGAAGAAAGCCGGGCTCTTGAACACGCCCTTCATCTCGAAGCGGGTCAGGGCCGCGAAGGCCTGCCAGCCGTGATCGCCTAGGGGGCGGACCAGCTTGCGTGTCGCGACCGCCGGCGGAGCGGTATTTTCGGCGGAGACTTCCTTGCGGCGGCTGCCCTTGCCCTCGAAGTGGAACAGCACGAACGCCAGGACGAACATCGCCACCGCGACACCGACCCAGATCAGCCGGTTTTCCAGCATCGCCCCGTCCATCGCCGGCAGCAACGTGTTGCGCTCGGCCGCCGTCCAATATTTGCTGACCATATCCAGCGTCGCCAGCCCGAACGGGTCGAGCAGCGCGGTGATATGGTCGTAGGCCGGATCCTTCAGCAGCAGCATCGCGGTGAAATAGAGGGTGATATACCCGACCGCGCCGACATAGGACCACATCATCGAGCGGGTCACGGTGGCCAGGCTGAACAGCAGGGAGCCGCTCACCAGCAGCGCCGGCAGCGCGAACAGGAACAGGGCGTAGAGATAATGGACCGCCATGAAGGGCCCGACCTTCTCAGGGTCGAGCCAGGGCATGGCCGAGCCGATCAGGACCGCCAGCGGCACGCTGGCCATCAGCAGCATCGCCACCACCATGGCGCCGAGAAACCGCCCGCCGAGATAGGCGCGCTTAGTGATCCGGGTCGAATAGAGGATCGGCGCGAAGCCGGTCTCGGCGTCGCGGATCACCACATTGGCGACGAAGGCGGTCACGATGAAGACGGCGAACACCGACATGACGCCCGTGACCTGCAACAGCGCGTAGGGCGAATTGACATTGACGTTGCCCCGCGCGCCGATCTGGATCTGGTCGATGGTGACCGAGCCGAAGGTCAGCAGGAAGAAGATGGCGAAGCCCACCAGGAAGAGGGGCGAGCGCAGCTGGTAGCGCAGCTCGAAGCCGGCGATTTTGGACAGCATGGCGGGCCTCCTTAAACCGCTTGGCGGCGCTGGCCGTCGAGGGTGGCGAAATAGAGATCCTCGAGCCCGCCATCGACCGGTTCGAACCCGGCCTCGGGCTGGCTGTCGGCCAACACATGGATCACCGTCTGGCCGCCCTTGAGGCGATTGGAAATCACCGCGAAGCGCGCCTGGAAGTCGGCCAACGCGTCCCTTTCGATGGTCCGGCGCCAGATGCGGCCCTCGAGACCATGGGTCAGCGTGTCGGGCGTGCCTTCCAGCACGATGCGGCCGCCGCTGATGATGGCCATCCGCGCGCACAGATCGGCGACATCGTCGACGATATGGGTGGACAGGATCACCACCACGGTCTCGCCGATCTCGGCCAGCAGATTGTTGAAGCGGTTGCGCTCCTCGGGATCGAGGCCGGCGGTGGGTTCATCCACGATCACCAGTTCGGGATTGCCGAGCAGCGCCTGGGCGATGCCGAAGCGCTGGCGCATGCCGCCCGAGAAACCGGCGACGGCGCGCTTCCTGACGCTCCACAGATTGACCTGGTTCAGCAGCGCCTCGACCTGCTCCTTGCGCTCGCCCGCTTTCGAGAACCCCTTCAGCACGGCGAGATGGTCGAGCAGATCCAACGCGGAAACACGCGGATAGACGCCGAATTCCTGCGGCAGATAGCCGAGCGTGGCGCGCAGCCGCGACGGGTCATTGACCACGTCGATCTCGCCGAAGCGGATCTCGCCCCGGCTCGGGCTCTGCAGGGTGGCGATGCAGCGCATCAGGGTCGATTTGCCCGCCCCGTTCGGCCCGAGCAGCCCATACATCCCCTTGGGGATCTCCAGCGACACATCGTCGAGCGCCTTGGTGCCGTTGGCATAGACATGGGTGACATGAGACAGGCTGAGCATGGAAATCCCCCGAAAGTTTTAAGCGACCTTGCTAATTCACGAACCGTGCCAAGCGGAAAAACGGCGGAAATCCTGGAACTTCCAAGACCCGTCGATGGAGCTATTCGTCACTTAGTGGCGATTTCCGCGATGGCCCGCTTACAAATCCTTACAAAAAACGATGCAACCGATCCCCATTTGGGGGCATGAAAAAAACGCGTCCGGCGCGATGCTCGTCCTGTCGAATGCCGCTGCGGACTGCCCTTCGCGCGGCGCGACAGGACTCTCCCCTCTGAAATTAGAGGCCGGATCGACTTCCCTCGATCCGGCCTCATTTTCTCTAAATGAGTGAGGCTCGGACGCCGCTCGGGCTTAGCCCTTCTCTATCCGCTCCATATCCTCGTCGGAAAAGCCGAAATGATGGCCGATCTCATGAATCAGCACATGGCGCACGACGTCATTGAGATCCTGGCCGGTCTCGCACCAGTAATCGAGGATCGGCCGGCGATAGAGAAAGATCATGTCCGGCGTGGTGCGAACGTCGAAGATAGACTGGCGCGGCAGGGAGACGCCGCGATAGAGGCCCAGCAGGTCGAACGGACTTTCCAGGTCCATCTCTCCCTCGGTCTCCTCGTCGGGAAAATCCTCGACGCGGAACAGAATGGCGCCGAGATGATGGCGCAGTTCGTCGGGGATCCGCTCGAATTCGACGGCGGCAATGTTTTCGAGCTCGGCCAGGGACGGCGGAGTCGTGTGACGCTGAATCATGGATTCAGGATAACGCCAAAAGAAAAGGGCACCAAGGATCTCTCCTCTCAAGCCCGAGCGGCGCCTGAGCCTCGCCGAAACAGAGTGAAGGCGTCATATAAAATCAGGGGCCGTGACGTACACGTCACGGCCCCTGGCCCTTCTCATCGAGCCGAGCTTCTCAGTTGGCCTGACGGCGCAGGAAGGCCGGGATGTCCAGCAGGTCTTCTTCCGCCTTCGAGGTGGTCAGGCGGTCGGACGGGCTGACCCGGGTCGCCGACATGTCGGCGGCCGGACGCTGAGCGGCGGGCTGGGCCGGACGGGCGGCCGGCTGCTGCTGCGGGACGGCCGGAGCGCGGGGCTCGGTACGCTGCTGCGGCGCGACCGGCTGAGCGGCCGGGCGCGGCGAGGTCCAGCGGCTGAACAGGCCCGGCTTCGGGGCCGGCTCAGGCTGGGCTTCGACGGCCGGAACCGCCGACTGCGGAGCGGCGGCGCGCTCCATGCCGACGCGCAGGTCACCCAGACGCTCGCGCGGGGTGGCGGCCGGCATGTCCATGCGCAACGACCCCTGGGAGGGCGCGTCGCGACGCACGGTCATGGTCGGCTCGGGGCGCTGAGCCAGGGTAGGCTCGGCCGGAGCGGCGACCGGGGTGGCCGGAACGCTCGGCGGCACCGAGAGCACTTCCATCTCGACGCGGGCGATCTCCTGCTCGAGGCTCATCGAGGCGGCGGTGGCCGGAATCTCGATCTGGGCTTCCTCTTCGATCACCGGCTGCTGCGCCACGGCGGCGGAGCCGTGGAACATCTGGGTGGTCCCGGCGACGCGCTCGGCCAGGGTGGCGGCGCGGCCCATGCCCATCGCGGCCGCCGGAGCGTGCTGGAGCGAATGGACCTGAGCCGGAGCGGTACGCTGCTTCTCGACCAGCGAGAGCAGGGTCGGCTTGGGCATCACCTGGGCGGCGGCGTCGATGCCGGTGGCGACGACGGAGACGCGCATCTTGCCCTGCAGCTTCTCGTCGAAGGTCGAGCCGAAGATGATGTTGGCGTCGGGATCGACCTCGTCACGGATGCGGTTGGCCGCCTCATCCACTTCGAAGAGGGTCATGTCCATGCCGCCGGTGATGTTGATCAGGACGCCCCGCGCGCCCTTCATCGAGATGTCCTCGAGCAGCGGGTTGTTGATGGCGGCCTCGGCGGCCTCCATCGCGCGCTTCTCGCCGGTGGCTTCACCGGTGCCCATCATCGCCTTGCCCATCTCGCTCATCACCGTGCGGATGTCGGCGAAATCGAGATTGATCAGGCCGGGCATGATCATCAGATCGGTGACGCCGCGCACGCCGGAATAGAGCACATCGTCGGCCATCTTGAAGGCGTCGGCGAAGGTGGTCTTTTCGGACGCGACACGGAACAGATTCTGATTCGGGATGATGATCAGGGTGTCGACATATTGGCTGAGCTCTTCGATGCCGGCTTCCGCCAGGCGCATGCGGTGCTGGCCCTCGAAATGGAAGGGCTTGGTCACCACGCCGACGGTCAGGATGCCGTGCTCGCGCGCGGCCTGGGCGATGACGGGAGCCGCACCCGTGCCGGTGCCGCCGCCCATGCCGGCGGTGATGAACACCATGTTCGAGCCACCCAGCTGCTGGATGATCTCTTCGAGGGTTTCCTCGGCGGCGGCGCGGCCGATGTCGGGGCGGGCGCCGGCGCCCAACCCCTGGGTGACCTGGTCGCCGAGCTGGATGCGGCGATCGGCGCGCGACTGCGCCATCGCCTGCGCATCGGTATTGGCGACGATGAACTCAACGCCCTCCAGATGCGACTGGATCATGTTGTTGACCGCATTGCCGCCGGCACCGCCGACGCCAATCACCGTGATCTTCGGCGCCAAGCCGGCGCTAGTGGGTTGAAAAGTGATCATCGCTACACCTCCGCTCTTGAAACTTAAAAGTTCTTCCGTAACCAGGACCCGATGCGGGCCAGCTTGCCGTCGCCGGGATCGGCTTCGGGCCGCCGGGCCGCCTTGGACTGGGACTCGGCGTTATAGTTTTGGGTGCCATAGCGCAGCAGCCCGGCGCAGGCCGAGAAGGCCGGGCCACCGGTCGCTTCCGGCAGGCCCTGCAATCCGACCGGGCGGCCGAGCCGCACCTGCTTGTCGAGCACCAGGGCGGCGAGATCGCGCACCCCCTGCAGCTGCGCGGCCCCACCCGTCAGCACGACGCGGCGGCCGGCCGCCTTGTCGAGCCCGGCGGCTTCGAGGCGCGAGCGCACCATTTCGAAGGTTTCTTCCAGCCGCGGCTGGATGATCTGCACCAGCATCGAGCGCGGCACCTGATTGGTCGCTCCGTCCTCATCCTCGCCGACCAGCGGAACCTTCAGGACCTCGCGATCGTCGGACGGCGAGGCGATGACGCTGCCATAGAGCGTCTTCATGCGTTCCGCCTGGTTGAGCGGGGTGGAGAGGCCGCGGGCGATGTCGTTGGTGACATGCATGCCGCCGATCGGAATGCTGTCGGTATAGACCAGGTGCCCGCCCTGGAAGACGGCGATCGAGGTGGTGCCGCCGCCCATATCGAGACAGGTGACGCCGAGTTCCCGCTCGTCATCGACCAGGCAGGCCAGGGACGACGCATAGGCCGACGCGACGCGGGTCTCGATATCGAGATGGCAGCGATGCACCACGGTCGAGAGATTGCGCAAGGGGCCGGGCGCGGCGGTTACCAGATGGATGGTGACGGCGAGAGAGTCGCCGAACATGCCGCGCGGGTCGCGGATGCCCTCATTGCCGTCCACCGTGAAGCCGACCGGGATCGAATGAACCATTTCCTGGCCGTTGGCCGGGCTGTTGTTCTTGGCGTGATCCAGCATGCGGCGGATGTCGGCCTCGCCGATCTCGTGGCCGTTCAGCGCCACTTCCACCGTCAGATTGGTCGAATTGGGCTGGCCGCCCGAGACATTGAGGATCACTTCGCGGATACGCTCTTCCGCCATCTGCTCGGCGGCGTCCACCGTGGCGCGGATCGCGGTCTCGGCCTCGTCCATGTCGACCACCGCGCCGTTGCGCATGCCGCGCGACAGCTGATGGCCGATGCCCAGCACCTTGAGGCTGCCATCGTCATTGGCGCGCGCGATGAAGCAGCACACTTTCGTCGTGCCGACATCCAAAGCCGCAATCAATCCGTGGCGGAGCTTGGGCTTGGACATTGCCTCAGGCATCCTTTCCATTGGTGGGTTTCTTCTTGGCGCCGACGGTCGAGGCCTGCTCGCGCGGCGCGTTGGCGGCGCGAAGAACCAATCTGTCGGGCAGGCGCATGTCGACCACGCCGACCTGACGTTCGAGCAGGCTCTTTTCCTGATCCAGCTTGGCGAGATCGTGCCAGGCGGCCTCGGCCTCCTCCTCGGGCAGGCGGATCTCGATGCCGTCCGGCGTGCGGTCGAGCATGATGTTCCAGCGGCGATCGCCGACCCAGGTGGCGGCCTTGACGCGGCTCTGCAAAGCGGGCTCGGAAGCCAGCAGCGCCACCAGTTCGGCGGCATGGTCGGGGGCGCCCTCGCCCACGGTCAGCGGCAGGCCGGCATAATCGTCGACCTGGTCGCCGACGATCTGACCGTCCTTGTCGACCAGGAAATAGCGGCCCTTATTCTGCCAGAGCGCGATCGGCGACCGCTCGGTGATCAGGATATGGAGCTGGTTGGGCAGGCGGCGTTCGACGGCGGCGGTGCGTACCCACGGAATTTCCTCGATGCGCTTTTGGGCGGCGGCGAGGTCGACCGACAGGATCGCGTCGCCGCGCTTGACGCCCAGCGCGCTCAGCAGCTGGTCGCGCGGCGTGCGGGCCCGGCCCTCGACGAAAATGTCGTCGACACGGTACCCGGCCTGGCCCGACCAGGCGACGAGCTGGTTCGTCACGCGCTTGCCGGGGAAGAGGGCGACCACGCCCGCCAGCATCAGGCAGCCGGCGCCGGCCAGCACCGCGCGGCGGATCGGGCGCGAGCGCAAGGCGCCCGGCCAGCGCATCTTCAGGCGCGCCGGAGCTTTGCGCGACGGCGCGGCTTTCGCCTTGCCGCGACCGGAATTCACCGGACGGTCGTCGACATGCAGGGTCACGGATCGCATTTCGCGTTCTCCACCATCCAGGTCACCAGTTCGACGAAAGAGATGCCGGCATAAGCCGCCAGCTCCGGCACCAGCGAGGTCTGCGTCATGCCGGGCTGGGTATTGACCTCCAGCATGTAAAAGCGGCCGGGCTGATCGGGCTGGGTGTCGTCATAGCGCAGATCGGCGCGGGTCACGCCGCGGCAGCCCAGCGCCTGATGCGCCTTCAGCGCCAGGATCAGGGCGTCGTCATAGGCCTGCGGCGGCAGCGGCGCCGGGCAGAGATGCACCGAGCCGCCCACCGTGTATTTGGCTTCGTAATCGTAAAAGCCGCGCTCCGAGGTGATCTCCGTGGCGCCCAGGGCGCGATCGCCCATCACCGCGACGGTGATCTCGCGACCGGGAATGAAGCGCTCGGCCAGAACGTAATCGCCGAACGGCCAGTCATCCATGTCGATGCGCCCGCCATTGTCGCCGTCCTTGATGATATGGACGCCGACCGACGAGCCTTCATTGAGCGGCTTCAGCACATAGGGACGCGGCAGCACGTCGCCGGCCAGCACTTCGGCCTTGGAGACGACGCGGCCCTCGGCGACGGGGATTCCAGCGGCCGCGAACACCTTCTTGGCGGCCGGCTTGTCCATCGCCAGGGCCGAGGCCAGCACGCCGGAATGAGTGTAGGGGATCTTCATCAGATCGAGGATCGACTGAATGCGGCCATCCTCGCCGTAGCGGCCATGCAGCGCGTTGAACACCGCCCAGGGCTGCGCGGCTTCGAGACCGGGCACCAGGGTCTGCAGATCGCGGCGCACATCGATGGTCGCCACCGCGTAACCGGCCTTCTCGAGCGCGGCGGCGCAGGCGGCGCCCGAAGCTAGCGAAACCTCGCGTTCGGCGGAAAAACCACCCATGAGGACCACAACACGCTTGCTCATGACGCTTCTCCGATACGGCGGATTTCCCAGCGCAACTCGATCCCGCTCTTCGCGTGTACGCGGGCACGGACCTCCTCGCCGAGGGTTTCGATGTCGGCCGCGGTGGCGTCGCCGAGATTCAGCAGGAAATTGCAGTGCTTCTCCGACACCTGCGCCCCACCGATCGTCAGACCGCGGCAACCGGCCTCGTCGATCAGCTTCCAGGCGCTGTTGTCGGGCGGATTGGCGAACGTCGACCCACCGGTGCGGGTGCGCAGGGGCTGGCTGTCCTCGCGGGAAGCTCGGATCGCAGCCATCTTGGCGGCGATCTCGGCCGGATCGCCGGCATGGCCGCGCAAGGTGGCCTCGATGAAGATCCAATCTTCCGGGATTTCGATATGGCGGTAGGAGAAGCCGATCTCCTCGGCGGTCAGCTGCTTGACCTCGCCCCGGCTGTCCACCAGCGTCGCCGAGACGGTGATCTGTTGCATATCGCCGCCATAGGCCCCGGCATTCATGCGCAACGCGCCGCCGATGGTGCCCGGCACGCCGGTCAGGAATTCCAGCCCGGCCAGGCCGAGATCGCGGGCGAAGGCCGAGACCGCCGGATCGATGGCGCCGGCACCGACACGCAAGCTTTCGTCGCCGGCCCGTTCGATCTGGGCGAAGGGGCGACCCAGGCGGATCACGACGCCGCGCACGCCGCCGTCGCGCACCAGCATGTTCGAGCCGACGCCGATCATGGTGACCGGCACGTCGGCCGGCTTCGCGGCCAGGAAATCCAACAGATCGTCGCGGTCGGCCGGCTGGAACAGCACATCGGCCGGCCCGCCGACGCGGAACCAGGTGTATTCGGCCAGGGACGCATCCGCGGTCAGCTCGCCGCGCACGGCGGGCAGTCTATCGATGAGGCGGACGCAGGCAATCATGGTCACGCAGCATCCCCCCGCAGCTGGTCGAGATCGGCCGGAAGCGCATTGGCCCAGGCGGTGATGTTGCCCGCGCCCAGGCAGACGACGAAATCGCCGGACTGCGCCAGATCCAGGATCATCTTCGGCAACTCCGCGGCGGACGGCAGGGCGATCGCCCGGCGATGACCATGCGCCAGCAGGCCCTCGACCAGCGACTCACGGTTCACACCCTCGATCGGCGCCTCGCCGGCGGCATAGACGTCGGCGACGATCACCAGATCGGCGTCGTTGAAGCAGGTGCAGAATTCCTCGAACAGGTTCGACAGACGCGAATAACGGTGCGGCTGCACCACCGCGATCACCTTGTTCTGGGTGGCCGAGCGCGCCGCGCGCAGCACGGCGGCGATCTCGACCGGGTGATGGCCGTAATCGTCGATCACGGTGACGCCGTCGCTCACACCGGTCTTGGTGAAGCGGCGCTTGACGCCGGAGAAGCCGGCCAGGCCCTTCCTGATCACGTCGTCGGAGAATTTCAGTTGCACCGCCACCACGACGGCGGCCAGCGAGTTCTGCACATTGTGCTGGCCGAACATCGGCAGGAAGGCGCCGTCGATGCGACGCACCTCGCCGGTCGGGCGGTCGGTGATGATGATGTCGTAATGCGCGCCATCGCTGCCGATGGTCAGATTGTCGGCGCGCACATCGGCCTGCGGGTTGAAGCCGTAGGTGATGATCTTGCGGTCGGAGATGCGGCCGATCAGGGCCTGCACTTCCGGATGATCGACGCAGAGCGCTGCGAAGCCATAGAAGGGGATGTTCTCGACGAACACCCGGAAGGCGTCGCGCACCTTGTCGAAAGTGCCGTAGAAATCGAGATGCTCGGGATCGATATTGGTGACCACGGCAATGGTGGCCGGCAGCTTCATGAAGGTGCCGTCCGACTCGTCGGCCTCGACCACCGCCCACTCGCCGGCGCCCAAGCGGGCATTGGTGCCATAGGCGTTGATGATGCCGCCATTGATCACGGTCGGATCGGTGCCGGCCTCGTCGAGCATGGCGGCGATCATCGAGGTGGTCGTCGTTTTTCCATGCGTGCCGCCGATGGCGATCGCCCATTTCAGGCGCATCAGCTCGGCCAGCATCTCGGCGCGGCGCACCACCGGGATCAGGCTGGCGCGCGCCGCCACCACTTCCGGATTGTCGGACTTGACCGCCGAGCTGATCACCACGACGCGGGCCTCGCCCAGATTCTCCGCCGCATGGCCGACGCTGACCTTGATGCCGAGCCCTTCGAGACGCTTCACATTGGCGCTCGACGCAATATCCGAGCCCTGCACGCGATAGCCGAGATTATGCATGACCTCGGCGATGCCGCTCATGCCGATGCCGCCGATCCCGACGAAGTGAATGGTGCCGATGGTGAGGGGAAGGGTGCTCATTATTTTTGTCCCTCAGGCGCCGGGCGGGCGCTTTGGAAGCGCCCTGGGCTACCGCGCCAAGCGATACCGTCTGTGTGATCGACGCTGTTGGCAGCGCGGGCTTGCAGTCGCAAGCCTGGGAGTCTGTTGCTCATACGCGACCCTCCGCCAAATCACCCATCAGATCGGCGAGGCGCTCAGCCGCTTCCGGCACGCCCTCGGCGCGCGCCTTTTCGGCCGCTTCGGCCAGCGCCGAAGGCGAGGACAGCAGCGCGCCGAGCTGGACCGCGAGGCTTTCGGCGGTCAGCGTCTCCTGCGGCATCACCCAACCCGCGCCATGACGCGCGAAAGCGCGGGCATTGGCGGTCTGGTGATCATCGATGGCGTGGGGATAAGGAACGAGCACGGCGGGACGGCCGGCGACAGCCAGTTCGGCCACGGTCGAGGCGCCGGACCGGCATACCACCAGATGGGCGGCGGCGAGGCGGGCCGGAACGTCGTTGAAGAAGGGCTGCAGGTCGGCGGCGATGCCGTGCTCTTTGTACAAATTACTGACCCGGTCGATATCTTCGGCTTTGCATTGCTGGTGAATAGTGATCCGGCGCTGCAGCGCTTCCGGCAGACGGATCATCGCCTGAGGGAGCAGGTCGGAGAAAGCCTTAGCGCCCTGCGAACCGCCCGTGACCAGAATTGTCACAGCGCCGTCGGCCAGCGGATAGAGCTGCTTGCGCACCGCCAGGATCGCGCCGCGCACCGGATTGCCGACGCGGCGGATCTTCGGCTGCCAGACGGCGGACACCTTGCCCACTTCGTCGAAGGAGGTGGCGATACGGGCCACCCCGCCGGCCAGCAGACGGTTGGCGCGGCCCAGCACGGCATTCTGCTCATGCACCGCGGAGGGCACGCCGAGATGGCTGGCCGCCAACACCGCCGGCACCGAGGCATAGCCCCCGAAGCCGATCACGGCGGCGGGCTTCAAACGGCGGATCAGCTTGCGGGCCTGGAAATAGCCGGCCACCAGCGAGCCCATCGACTTCACGCGCTTGGCGAGATTCGTGCCGGCGATGCCACCGCCCGAGATGTGATAGGTGTCGAGCTCGCCCAACGCACCGCCATAACGGGCGCCGCGGCGATCGGTAACGAAGGCCAAGGCATGGCCGCGCCGCGACAATTCGGTCGCCAGGGCTTCGGCCGGAAACACGTGCCCGCCAGTGCCGCCGGCGGTCAGCAGGATGAGAGGCTTGGCGGTCATACCACCTCCTCCCGCCCATAGCGCTTGCGCGACAAAGCCAGCACCATCCCCATGCCGAGAGCCAGCGCGAGGGTCGAGGAGCCGCCATAGGAGATGAAGGGCAGGGTCATGCCCTTGGTCGGCATCATGCGCAGCGTCGAGGCCATGTTGATGATCGCCTGCAGGCCGAACTGGACCAGCAGGCCCGAGGTCGCCAGCAGCACGAACAGGCTTTCCTCGGCCAGCATGCGGGCGAAGCCGCGCAAGACCACGAAAGCGAACAGGCCGACCACCAGCAGGCACAGGATCAGGCCGAATTCCTCGCCGGCCACCGCCATGATGAAATCGGTGTGGGCGTCGGGCAGCACGTTCTTGACATGGCCCTCGCCCGGGCCGCGCCCGAAGAAGCCGCCATTATGGAAGGCCTGCAGCGCGGTCATGACCTGGTAGTTGTTGCCGGCCACCGGATTGAGGAAGCCGTCGACGCGCGCCTGGACGTGGCTGAAGGCGAAATAGGCGCCGACCAGGCCGCCCAGGCCCACCAGCACGCCCATCAGCACCCACAGCAGCGGCAGGCCGGCCAGGAAGAATTCGATGAACCAGACGGCCGAGACCACCAGCGTCATCCCGACATCGGGCTGCAGCAGCAGGAGACCCGCCACCAGGAAATAGAGCAGCAGCGCGATCAGATTGCCGGGGAAGCCTTCCTGCGTCGCCTGGGTGGAGAACATCCAGGCCACCACCACGGCGAAGGTCGGCTTGACGAATTCGGAGGGCTGCAGCGACAGGCCGCCCAGATTGATCCAGCGCGCCGCGCCCTTGATCTCCTGGCCCGTCATCAGGGTCGCCGCCATCAGCCCGCAGGCGATGATGAAGCCCAGGACGGCGAGACGGCGCACGGCCTTGGGCGACAGCAGCGACACGCCGAACATGGTCAAGAGCGCCGGCGGCACGAAGATGAACTGGCGGCGGATGAAATGGAAATGCTCGGCGCCGATGCGCTCGGCCACGGCCGGGCTGGCGGCCATGATCAGCAGGGCTCCGATCACCACCAGCAAGGCGAGCGCCACCATGCTCCAGCGATCGACGGTCCACCACCAGCGGCCGATGACGGAACGGTCGGTGCGGCCCAGCGTAATCATGCAGCACTCCTTTCGCCCGTCAGCGAATTGACGATGTCGCGGAACATGTCGCCGCGATGTTCGAAGCTTTTGAACTGGTCCCAGGACGCGCAGGCCGGCGACAGCAGCACCACGCCGCCGTGATGCGGATCGGCCAGCGCCACGTCGTGGGCGCGGTGAATCGCGGCGTCCAGCGTGCCGCACATCTCGTAGGTCACCGAGCCCGACAGGGTGTCGGCCAGCATCTGCGCCGATTCGCCGATCAGGAAGGCGCGGGCAACGCGGCCGAACAGCGGACGCAAGCTCTCGATGCCGCCTTCCTTGGCCTGGCCGCCGGCGATCCAATAGATGCGGTCGTAGCAGACCATCGCCTTCTCGGCGGCGTCGGCATTGGTGGCCTTGCTGTCATTGACGTAGCGGACGCCGTCGATGATGGCGACCAATTCCTGCCGATGACGCAGGCCGGGATAGGAGGCCAGGCGCTCGGCGATGGTGGCCGGCTCCATGCCGCAGGCACGTGCAATAGCATAGGCCGCGCAGGCGTTCTGCCAATTATGGCGGCCCGGCAGGCTGGCGATGGTCTTGAGGTCGAGAATCTCTTTTCCATCGTCGAACAGCACGCCGTCGGGCGCGTAGACGCCGCCCTTGACCACCCTCCCGGCGGAGATGGCGCGCACGACGATGTCCTTGCGGTGCGACAGCCTGAGATGAATCTCGGCGCTGTGCTGGTCGTCGACCGCGACGATGGCGGTGCCGCCGGCCGGCAGACGGTCGAACATCGAGGCCTTGGCCGCGATATAGCCTTCCATGCCGCCATGACGGGCCAGATGGTCGGGGGTGATGTTGAGCAGCACCCCGATGTCGAACTGGGCCTGATCGAGCAGCTCCAGCTGGTAGGAGGACAATTCCAGCACATAGGTGCCGTCGAGACCGAGCGCCGGCAGATCGAGGGCCGGCACGCCGAGATTGCCGCCGATCGCCAAGGGCGCGCCGAGCCCGGCCAGCACATGGCCGGTGAGCGTCGTGGTGGTCGATTTGCCGTTGGTGCCGGTGATGGCCACCGCGCGGGCGGCGGGACTGGCGGTGCACAACAGGTCGATGTCGCAGACCGGCTTCACCCCGGCGGCGCGCGCCGCCACGGCGACCGGATGGGGCTTGGGATGGATGTGGGGAATGCCGGGGCTCCACACCAGCAGATCGACCGTGCTCCAGTCGATGGTGGACAGGTCGGACAAAGTCAGCCCCTGCTCATCGGCGATGGCGCGGCTTTCGGCCTGGTCGTCCCAGGCCAGCACGCGAGCCCCCGCGGCGGCGAGCGCGCGCGCCGCCGAGGCGCCGGACTTGCCCAGTCCCATGACCGCCACGGTCTTGCCGTCGAAGCTGGAGGCGAGTTGATCCATGGTCACCGCAGCTTCAGCGTGGAGAGCGCCACGAGGGCGAGGATGGCGGAGACGATCCAGAAGCGGATGACGACCGTGGGTTCGGCCCAGCCCTTCTTCTCGAAATGATGATGCAGCGGCGCCATGCGGAAGACGCGCTTGCCGGTCATCTTGAAGGAGGCGACCTGGACGATCACCGAGACGGTTTCCAGCACGAACAGGCCGCCGGCGATGGCCAGCACGATCTCATGCTTGGCCACCACGGACACCGCGCCCAAAGCACCGCCCAAGGCCAGCGACCCGGTGTCGCCCATGAACACCATGGCGGGCGGGGCGTTGAACCACAAAAAGCCGAGACCCGCGCCGACCAGGGCGCCGCAGATCACCGCCAGCTGCTCGGCGCCCGGCACATGGTGGATCTGCAGGTAATTGGCGAACACGGCGTGGCCGACCAGATAGCAGATCAGCACGAACACGCCCGAGACGATCATCACCGGCACGATGGCCAGTCCGTCCAGCCCGTCGGTCAGATTGACCGCGTTCGAGGCGCCGACCATCACGAAGGCCGCCACCGGCAGATAGAACAGACCGAACTGCACCAGCACATTCTTGAAGAAGGGCACCGCGAAGGCGTAATGCAGCTGGTCGGGTTCGAGCAACGAGACCGCGAACGACGCGACCAGCGCCACCCCCCATTGCGCGATCAGCTTGAAGCGGCCCGACAGGCCCTTGGTGTTGCGCTTGGAGACCTTGAGGTAATCGTCGAGGAAGCCGATCAGCCCGTAGCTCAGCGTCACCCCCATGACGATCCAGACATAGAGGTTGGACAGATCCGCCCACAACAGAGTCGAGATCACCAGGGCGAGAAGGATCAGCGAGCCGCCCATGGTCGGCGTGCCCTTCTTCGACAGATGGGTTTCCGGCCCGTCATCGCGGATCGGCTGCCCATGGCCCTGCTTCTTGCGAAGCCAGCGGATCATCGGGGGGCCGGCCCAGAAGGCGAACACCAGCGAGGTCAGCACCGCGCCGCCGGTCCGGAAGGTCAGGTATTTGAAGAGGTTGAACAGCTGGAACTGATCAGCCAGGGGATAGAGCAGAAGATAGAGCATTAGGCGTTTTCCCCCTTTAGATCGTCCAGATGGGAGACCACGCGAGACATACGGCTACCCGCCGAACCCTTGACCATCACCACGTCGCCGGCCGTCAATCGGGCGGCGACCATAGGAGCCAATTGCGACGAATCCGAGGCGTGGGCCCCCTTTTTTTCGCTCTGCAGCGCGTCGTGCAAATTGCCCATCAAGGGCCCCGCGGTGAACACCAGATCGATGTCGAACTGGTTGACCTGCTCGGCCAGACCGCTATGCAGCGCCGCCCCCTGCTCGCCCAGTTCCAGCATGTCGCCCAGTACCGCGACGCGGCGCCCGTTCTTGCCCGGCTCCAGGCTGCCGAGCGTCGCCAGCGCGGCGCGCACCGAGACGGGGCTGGCGTTATAGCTCTCGTCGATGATCGTGATCGCGCCCTCGCCCCAGCGCAGGGTCTTGCGCTCGCCGCGGCCCTTGGGCGGATGCATCCTGGCCAAGGCGGCGGCGGCTTCGGCGATCGGCACCCCGGCCGCGTCGGCGGCCAGCAGCACCGCCAGGCTGTTCATCGCCCAGGGGCGGCCCGGCACGCCGATGGCATAGGAAATCGGCTTGTCCCTGATCATGGCGAAAACCAGGGTCTGGTCTTGCGCCACGGCGAAATCCAACAGGCGCGCATCGGCATCGATGTGAATGCCGAAGCTGACGAAGCGCTCGATGCCGGCTTGTTCGGCGCGCTCGCGCAGCAGGCCGTAATAGGGATTGTCGCGCGGCAGAATGGCGACGCCGCCCTTCACCACGCCGGAGAAGATCTCGGCCTTGGCCTCGGCGATCTCGCGGGTCGAGGCGAAGAATTCGAGATGGACCGCCTCGACGGTGGTGACGATGGCGATGTCGGGACGGACCAGGGCGGTCAGCGGCGCGATCTCGCCGGCATGGTTCATGCCCAGCTCCAGCACCGCGCATGTGCTCTCGGCCGGCATGCGGGCCAGCGACAAAGGCACGCCCCAATGATTGTTGAAGCTGCCGACCGAGGCATGGGTGCTGGTCTCGCCCAGGGCCAGCTTCAGCATCTCCTTGGTGCCGGTCTTGCCGACGCTGCCGGTGACGCCGACGATCGTGGCGTCGGTGCGGGCGCGGGAGGCGGCGCCCAGGCGGCGCAGACCTTTCAGCGTGTCCTCGACCAGCACCAGCGGAGCGTCCGCGCCAACGCCGGCGGGGATCTTGTGCACCAGCGCCGCGGCGGCGCCGGCCGCCAGGGCATTGGCGACATGGTCGTGGCCGTCGTGATTGGGACCGGCCAGAGCGACGAACAGATCGCCCTTGGCCACGGTGCGGCTGTCGATCGACACGCCGAATGCCTGCCAATCCGGGCCTTGCGTCTTGCCGCCGGTCGCCTTCACAGCCTCGTCACGGATCCAGAGAGCGGTCATGCGCCCTCCCCGCCCGCTTTGCGGGCTTCTTCGCCCTCAACCGCTTTGCGCGCCTCTTCGGCATCGTCGAAGGGCAGCACTTCCGTGCCGACGATCTGGCCGCTTTCATGGCCCTTGCCGGCCAGCACCACCACATCGCCTTCGCCGGCCATGGCGATGGCGGCGCGGATGGCGGACCGGCGGTCGCCGATTTCCTCGGCATTGGGGCAGCCGACCATCACCTGGGCGCGGATGTCGGCGGCGTCCTCGGTGCGCGGATTGTCGTCGGTGACGATGGCGTAATCGGACAGGCGCGCCGCGATGGCGCCCATCATCGGCCGCTTGCCGGGATCGCGGTCGCCGCCGCAGCCGAACAAGGCGATCAGGCGGTTCTTCGTATGCGGCTTCAAAGCGCGCAGCGCGGTCTCGAGCCCGTCCGGGGTATGGGCGTAATCGACATAGACAGCGGCGCCAGTGGCAGTCCGCGCCACCAGCTGCAGACGGCCGGGCACGCCTTCCAGCGTCTCCAGCGCCAGGGTTGCCAGATGCACGTCGGCGCCGGTGGCGATCGCCAGCCCCAGGGCGCAGGCGGCGTTGAGCACCTGGAAATCGCCGGCCAGCGGCAGAGCCAGATCGTAGCGGCGTCCCATCACCGACAGGCTGATCTCCTGGCCGGCGGCGGCCGGTGCGGCCTTGAGGATGCGGATATCCTCGCCCACCGTGCCGAAGCCGATCACCCGCTGGCCGCGCTGCTGAGCCAGGTTTTTCAGATCCTCGGCCTGTTCGGTATCGGCATTGACCACCGCCGTCCCCCAATCGGGCAGCAGCTCGGCGAACAGCCGGCGCTTGGCGCGCCAATAGCCGTCCATGTCGCCGTGATAATCGAGATGGTCGCGGGTCAGATTGGTGAAGGCGGCGGCCGACAGCGACACGCCGTCGAGACGGTACTGGTCGAGGCCGTGACTAGAGGCTTCGAACGCGGCATGGGTCACCCCTTCATCGGCCAGCTCGGCCAGCAGCCGATGCAGCGCCACCGGATCGGGGGTGGTGAGGGTTCCGGCCTCGCTCCTCTGGGGTGAAACGAGGCCGATGGTGCCGAAACTGGCCGCGGGCAGCTCCAGTCGGCTCCAGATCTGTCGGGTGAAATTGGCGACCGAGGTCTTGCCGTTGGTCCCCGTCACGGCGACCATCGTCTGGGGCTGGCGGCCGAAGAATTTGGCGGCCATCAGGGCGAACCGGCGGCGGGGATTGTCGTCGGTGACCAGCACCGTGCGCGCGTCGTCCAGCACGGTGCCGGCCGGAGCCAGCACAGCCACGGCGCCGCGGGCGATCGCGTCCCTGATGAAGCTGGCGCCATCGGCCTTGCCGCCCGGCAAAGCGGCGAACAGGTCGCCCGGCTTCACGGCCCGCGAATCGGCGGTCAGGCCGGCGATCTCGGGGTCGCCGGGGAGCGCATAGGTGAGGGTTTTCCCCAGCATGTCACTCAACCTCGGCAAGATTGGATCCCTTCGCCACGGCATTGACGGCCATGGCCGGCTTTTTCGGTTCGTCGTAATTCACCGGCGACGGCGTCAGGCCCAGCAGCGGCCCCATCTGGGCGATGATATGGCCGACGGCGGGTGCTGCGTTCCAATGCGCCTGGATCAGGCCATAGGTCTCCTTGGTGCCTTTCGGCTCGTCGATCATCACCAGCACCACATAGCGCGGATCGTTGCCCGGGAAGGTGGCGATGAAGGAGGACAGCAACGCCTTCTTGCGATAACCGCCACCGCCGCTCTTTTCCGCGCTGCCGGTCTTGCCCGCCACCTCATAGCCGGGCACGTCGGCGGTGTTGCCGGTCCCATCGCTTACCACCAGGCGCATCATCTGGCGCAGCTGTTCCGAGGTCTGGCGCTTGACCACGCGGGTGCTCGCCACCGGCTCGTCATCGGCATGGGCCAGCAAGGTCGGCGGATGCATCTCCCCGCCATTGACCAAGGCCGAAACGCCGCTGACCAGCTGCAGCGGCGTCACCGCCATGCCGTGACCGAAGGCGATGGTCATGCTGTTGATTTCGCGCCAGGGATTGGGGATCAGGGGGGCGCCGATCTCGGGCAATTCCAGCGAGACCGAGTGCAGCAGGCCCATGCGGCCGAGGAACTCCTTCTGCCGGTCGATGCCCAGTTCCATCGCCATGCGGGCCGAGCCGATATTGGACGAGTGGATCAGGATCTCGGACATGTTCATCCAGCGGCTTTCCGCATGCTCGTCATGGATGGTAAAGCCGGCGAATTCCAGGGGATGCGTGGCGTCGAAGGTCGAAGTCGGGGTGGCGACGCCGTCATCGATCATCGCCGCCGTGTTGAACAGCTTGAAGGTGCTGCCCATCTCGTAGACGCCCAGGGTGGCGCGGTTGAACATTGCCTGCGGGGTCGCCGAGCTGAGATAGTTCGGGTTGAAATCCGGCAGCGAGGCCATGGCCACCACTTCGCCGGTGCGCACATCCATCACCATGCCGGTGGCGCCGACAGCGGAGAAATCCTCGACCGACTTGACCAGTTCGTTGCGCAGAATGGTCTGCACGCGCACATCGATGGAGAGACGCAGCGGCGCGTGGCGGCCCTTGAGCTCGCGCTCCTCGGACTTCTCGACGCCGGCGATGCCCTTATTGTCGAGATCGGTCAGCCCGACCACATGGGCGGTCAGTTCGCCCTGCGGATAGATGCGCTTCTCGCCTTTCTCGAAATAGAGGCCGGGAATGCCGAGCGCGTTGATGTCGTATTCCTGGCGCGGCGTCAGATTGCGCCGCAGATAGATGAAGGCGCGGTTCTCATGCAGCTTGCCCTGGATCTCGGAGGCCGACATGTCGGTCATGATCGAGGCGATCTTGCGCGCCGCCTCGACCTTGTCGCCGATTTCCTTGGGACGGGCATAGAGCGACACGGTCGGGAGCGACGTCGCCAGCAGCACGCCGTTGCGATCCACCAGATCGGCGCGCTCGACGCCGATATCGGCGGCGTCGGACTTGGCCATATGCGGCATATCCTTGACGCTGCCCTTGAACAGGGTCACCTCGACCAGGCGGCCGGAAATCACGGCGAAGGCCAGCACGAACATCGCGCCCGTCACCAGCAGACGGTTGCGGCCGGTTTCCAGCGCGATATTGCGCTCACCGTCGATATGCAGCGTCTCGCCGCGGCGGCGAGATCCTTGCGAAGACCGGACCCTGTCGAGGAAGCCGTTCATGGCCGCAGCCTCGCATTGGCGACTTCGGTGCTCCGGCCGGACGCCGTTTTCGGCTTTACCAGCTTGGCGGTCATTGTGCGGCCGGCGGGCACGGGCTTCTTGTTGGAGGGCGCGGGAGACGCGGCAACCGGCTTTTTGCCAGAATCGGGCTTATGGCCGACCGACGGGTCCTTCTTCACCGGCAGCAGGCCGGGCGGCTGATACAGCCCATCCCCGATCATCGGCACGGACTCGATCGAGACCATCTGGTTGGCGCGCATCGGATGCATGGCGAGATGGCGCTCCGCCTGCTCGCGCAGACGCAGCGGGTCATTGAGGTAGCTCCATTCCGCCTTCAAGACATGAATGGATTGCTCGGTGCCGACGATATCCTTGCGGACTTCGCGTAAGTGACGCTCCTCGGCCTGAACCTGATATTTCAGCAGGAACAGCCCGGCCCCGGCGATGGTGGCCAGCAGCGCCCACAGGAAGGTGGCGGCGCGCATCATGCCGCGTCTCCCAGCTTCTCGGCGACGCGCAGCTTGGCGGAGCGCGAGCGCGGATTGGCGGCCAGCTCGGCCGGACCGGCGACGATCGGCTTCTTGCTGATCAGGCGGAACCGCGCCGCATGGGTGGCGACCACCGGCAGATGGCGGCTCGGACGGGCGGCGAGGCCGCTGCCATCCTTGAGGAAATCCTTGACCAGCCGGTCTTCCAGCGAATGGAACGACACGATGGCGAGACGGCCACCGGGCGCCAGCAGCTTCTCGGCGGCGGCCAGCCCGCGCTCGACTTCGCCCAGCTCGTCATTCACCGCGATGCGGAGACCTTGAAATGTGCGGGTGGCGGGATCGATGCCGTCCTTCGAGGCCGGCACGATACGGCGCAGCAGTTCGGCCAGCTGGCGGGTGGTCTCGAACGGGGTTTCCTTGCGGTCCATGACGATGGCCCGCGCGATGCGGCGCGACTGGCGCTCCTCGCCATAGCGCCACAGAATGTCGGCCAGTTCGCCCTCGGGCAGATAATTCACCAGATCGGCGGCGGAGCGGCCGCTGCCCGACATGCGCATGTCGAGCGGACCGTCCTTCTGGAAGGAGAAGCCGCGCTCCGCCTGGTCGATCTGCATCGAGGAGACGCCGAGATCCAATGTGATGCCGTCGACCGAGGCGACGCCCTTCTCGGCCAGCAAGGCCTCCATGTCGCCGAAGCAGCCGCCGAGAATATCGAAACGACCGTCGTAGCGCTTGGCCAGGTCTTCGCCGGTCGCCACCGCCGACGGATCGCGGTCGATGCCGAACACGCGGCAACCCGCCGCCTCGAGCAGAGCCTTGGAATAGCCGCCGGCGCCGAAGGTGCCATCAACGAAAATGGCGCCGTCCCGGGGCGCCAAAGCCGTCACCACTTCCTCCAGCAAAACGGAGATGTGCGGTTGCCCGGCCATCAGGATCCCTCCGGCTTTCGGAGGATCAGCTTCGGCTTGTTCTGTCGCAGGCGGGCCTTGGCGTCGGCCTCGTGCGCGGCGTAGGCATCGGGCAGCCACAGCTGGAAGCGCTTGGCCTTGCCGACGAAGGCGACCTGCTCGGTGACGCCGATATGGGAAATCATCTGCTCCGGCAGCACCACGCGCCCATCGCCATCCCACGGCAGCTGCACCGAGCTGCCATAGATCACGGTCGCGAGATCGTCCTGTTCGTCCGAGAAAACATCGAGCTGGGAAGAACTGGCGGAGGCCAATTCTTCCAGGAACGACATGCCGCTGCCTTCGGCGACGCCGTCATGAGCCAGCGAGGGATAGAGGATGATGCCCTGAAAAGCCTGATCCGCGAGGGCAAGACGGAACGTGGAAGGCACGGAAACCCGCCCCTTCTTGTCCACCTTGTTGATGTGGGTGCCTAAGAATAGCCCCATCGCGCGTCGCCTTCGCCCTTCCCCGCAGCACAGTCACCCTTAATGTTGGGTAAATATGGGATATCATGGGAATTCATGGGCGTCAATGGAATCGCATAGTAAAACAATGGGAAAGCCGTGGGTTTTCGCGGGTTACATGGGGATGTGGATAAGTCTTGGAAGATATAAAAATTTCATTCTTGACAGCGCTTTAAGTAGAATCGCTGACAAGATCAATGAGCATTGTTCCCCCTTCGTTCCAAAGGGGGTTGTCGCGGGATTTCACGGGGACAAAAAAGAGGCGCCAGATGGCCTGTAAGCCGGGTTCTGTCCACCGTCCGAAGACGGATAGATGGCCATTCATCTGGGACGTCCGTTACCGGACGCCTCGCGCGACCGACCCGGGCGGCAGCGCGGAAATGCGCCTCGCCGGCGAACCGGCGCACCGCCCCTACTTGGTCTTGCTCCTGGTGGGGTTTACCATGCCGCTTCCGTTACCGGCCGCGCGGTGCGCTCTTACCGCACCCTTTCACCCTTACCTACCTCGGCTCTGAAAGCGTTGGTGGGCGGTCTGCTCTCTGTGGCACTTTCCCTAGGGTCGCCCCCGCCGGACGTTATCCGGCACCATATTTCCGTGGAGCCCGGACTTTCCTCCCTCCCGCGTTTCCACGGGAGAGCGGCCATCCGGCCATCTGGCGGAGCGCACCCTAGAGCGGGATGCCCCTCGACACAAGCCTCTTTCCCGGGGACGCGCATGACGAGCGTAATCTCAAATAAAACTAATCTGATTACTGTCTATACTGTGACGACGATCACAGCAAGGTCACCAATCCATTGAGCAGGGCCAGCGTCTCGGCATCCGCCACCCCGTCGCAGGACAGCGGGCGGAAATGGCGCTGGAAGGCCAGCAGCGCCGCCGACGGATCGGCGATGTCATAGCCATATTCGTCGAGCAGCGCCGCCGCTTCGCCGCTCACCGCCTGTCCGGGCTTCGGCCACAGGCCGATGCCGCGCTGGGCCAGCCAGTACCAGTCGAACAGCTCGCCGGGATCCTGCTTGCGGCGCGGCGCCACGTCGGAATGGCCGACCACGTTGCGCGCCGGGATCGGCCAGCGCGCCAGGATGCCGTGCGCCAGATCGGCCAGCGCCGCCATCTGCGCCGGCGGGAACGGACGATAGCCCCATTCATGGCCGGGATTGGCCAGCTCGATGCCGATCGAGCGGCTGTTGACGCCCGCCGAGCCCCGCCAGCTCGACACGCCGGCATGCCAGGCCCTGTTCTCCTCATCGACCAGAGCGTGCACCGCGCCCGCCTCGTCGATCAGATAGTGGGCGGAGACCTCCGAACCGGGATCGCACAATCTGTCCAGCGCGGCCTGGGCGCTCTGCATGCCGGTGTAATGGATCACCAGCATGTCGATGACCACCCCAGTGGGACGCGGCTGGAAATTGGGCGACCTCATCCTTGGCTAACCTGCTCCTTCAGCATTTCGAGCTCGAGCCAGCGCTCCTCGGCCGCCTCATGCTCGGCCTGCGCCGCGGTAAGGCGGGCCGACTGCTTGGCGAAGCCGTCCGGATCGCGGCCATAGAAAGCCGGATCGGCCAGCTTGACCCCGATCGCGGCCATCTCGGCGTCCAGTTTCTCCAGTTTTTTCGGCAGCTCGTCGAGTTCGCGCTGATCCTTATAGGACAGCTTGGTCACCGCCTTGGACGCGCGCGGCGTGGCCGACGCCGATTTCGCGGCGGCAGGCTTGGCCGCCGCACCCGCGACGCTGTCGAGGCCACGCTGACGTAACGCATCGCTATAACCGCCGACATATTCCTCGATACGCCCGTCGCCCTCGACGAAGATGACGCTGCTCACCAGCCGGTCGAGGAAGTCGCGGTCATGGCTGACCACCAGAAGCGTGCCGTCGTAATCGGCCAGCGTCTCTTCCAGCAGATCCAGCGTATCCATGTCGAGATCGTTGGTCGGCTCGTCGAGGATCAGGAGGTTCGACGGCTTGGCGAGAAGCTTGGCCAGCAGCAGGCGGTTGCGCTCGCCGCCCGACAGCGAGCGGACCGGCGAATGAGCCTGGCGGTCCTCGAACAGGAAGTCGCGCAGATATCCCATCACATGGCGCTGCACGCCCCGCACCGTGATGCTGTCGCCGGCGCCGTCGGTCAGCGTGGTCCAGACGGTGGCATCGTGATCGAGTTGCGCGCGCTGCTGGTCGACCAGGGCGATCTGCAGATTGGTGCCCAGCTTCACCGTGCCGGAATCGGGGGCCAGCTCGCCGGTCAGCAGCTTGATGAGCGTGGTCTTGCCGGCGCCGTTGGGACCGATGATCCCGACCCGGTCGCCGCGCACGATGCGGGTCGAGAAATCCCTGGCCACCACCCGATCGCCGAAGCTCTTGGTCATGGCCTTGACCTCGACCACCATCTTGCCGGACATCTCGCCGGTATCCGTGCCGAGCTTGACCGAGCCCTGCACCTTGATCTTGCCGGCCTTGTCGGCGCGCAGCGCCATCAGCGCGCGCAGGCGGCCCATATTGCGTTTGCGGCGCGCGGTGACGCCGCGATGCAGCCAATGGGTCTCCGCCTCCAGCTTCTTGTCCATGCGGGCCTGCTCGGCCTCTTCCGCCGCATAGACCTGATCCTGCCAGTCCTCGAAGGCTTTGAAGCCCTGTTCATGGCGGCGCACGATGCCGCGATCGAGCCACAGCGCCTGGCGCGAGACGGTGTTGAGGAACGTGCGGTCATGGCTGATCACCACCAGCGCGCCGCGAAAGCCGATCAGCAATTGCTCGAGCTGCAGGATGGTCGGCAGATCGAGATGGTTGGTCGGCTCGTCCATCAGCAGGATGTCGGGCTCGCCGACCAGGGCTCGGGCCAGGGCCGCGCGGCGCGCCTCGCCGCCCGACAGAGTACCGGGCGTGCGCGCGCCATCGATCTGGAAGGCGTCCAGCAGCGTGTCGACGCGGTGGCGCTGATCGCGCTCATCCTCGGGCAGGCCGCCGGCCACCCAATCGGCGAGAGTCTCGCCGTCGAGCTTGGGATCCTGGGCCAGCAGCGCCAGGCGCGCGCCGGGCTGGCGGAAATACTCGCCCTGATCGACCTGCATCTCGCCAGCCAGAATCTTCAGCAGCGTCGATTTGCCGCTGCCATTGCGCCCGACCAGGCAGCATTTGTCGCCGCGCCCGACCTGGAGGGTGACCCCGGTGAAAAGCGGGCGGCCGCCGAACGAAATATGGGCGTCGCGCAGGGCCAGCAACGGGGGCGTACTCATGACTCTCCTCTTTCCTCTCGGATCTTGTCGTAGGCGGCGTTGATCTCGGCCATTTTCTTGGTGGCCAGCTGGACATAGTCGGCCGGCACGCCCTTGGCCATCAGCGTGTCGGGGTGATGCTCGCGGGTCAGACGGCGCCAGGCCGCCTTGACCTCGCTCGCGCTGGCCGAGGGCTGCAGCCCCAGCGTGGCATAGGGGCTGGCGTCGCGCGGGCGGGAGCGCGGGGGCGGCTCTCCATGGGAGACGTAGGTAAGGCCGAACATGTCGGCGACCTGGCGCAGAAATTGGTCCTCGGCGGCGTTGACCCCGCCATCGCAGGCGGCGATGCGGTGCAGGGCGCCGAAGATCTCGGCCAGCAGGAAGGGCTCGCCGGCGAAATGGTCGGCCAGGGCCCGGGCGTAAGGCTCGAAGCCATAAGGATCCTTCTTGGCTTCGTCATACACCTGGGCCACATGGGCCATCTGGTCATGTCCGAAGCGGAACTGCTCCTTGAAGGAATCCACTTCCGCCCGCGACACCGGCCCGTCCACCTTGGACAGTTTGGCGGCCAGGGCGGAAACCGAGGTGTTGAAGACGTCGCGCCGGCGCTTGGTGTCGGCACTGGGAAAGCGCTTGGCCAGCCGGAGATCGGCCCAATGGCCGATCGCGGCGCCGGCCAGAGCGCCCAGCGGGCCATGCCCCAGCGCGAAGCCGGCCAGAGCGCCAATGACTTTTCCCCATATCATGCCCGCTTGCCTACTCCGGCAAGCGGGCCTTGGCAAAGGGAATTAATGCACGCCCGGCTGGGGGACGATGCGCAGATACGGTTTGGGCGCCTTCCAGCCGTCGGGGAAGCGCTTTTTGGCCTCTTCGTCGCTGACCGAGCCGGCGATGATGACGTCCTGGCCGTTCTTCCAATTGACCGGCGTCGCGACGCCATGCTTGGCGGTCAGCTGCAGGCTGTCGATGACGCGCAGGATCTCCTCGAAATTGCGCCCGGTGCTGGCCGGATAGGTGAGCGACAGTTTCAGCTTCTTGTCGGGGCCGATCACATAGACCGAGCGCACCGTCAGCGTGTCGTTGGCGTTGGGATGGATCGCGCCATAGAGCGACGAGACCTTGCGGTCGGGATCGGCGATCAGCGGATAATTGGGGGCGTGCCCCTGGGTCTCGGCGATATCCGCGCTCCACTTCCTGTGGGAGTCGAGCGGATCGACCGACAGGCCGATCACCTTGACGCCGCGCTTGTCGAACTCCGGCTTGAGACGCGCGACCTCGCCCAGCTCGGTAGTGCAAACCGGGGTGAAATCCTTGGGATGGGAAAACAGCACCGCCCAATTGCCGTCCAGCCATTCATGGAAATGGATGGTTCCTTCCGTGGTTTCCGCCGTGAAATCGGGCACGACGTCCCCAAGCTGCAAACTCATGACAGGCTCCTCGAGATGGATTGCACATTGTTATTTTGTATATAGATCACTATTTAACAATATGAGCCGTCACAATCGGCGTTTCAACCTGGCTGTCGCGGGAGGAGCGCTAAATGAACGCGGAGAATTGTCGCAATTCGACAGCTGTGGCTACCAAGCCTTGACGTGTCAGAATCGCTAAATACTCCTCGACCGAGTAAGGCGGCGACCTGAGGCGCGCCCGGACCGTAGCAACCGCTTCACAGAATTTAGCCGGTTCCAGGGCCTTCTGATTTAGCAAGAATGCGTCGGGATGTTGCGCCTCGATGCCATAGCGCGAGAGCACATCTTCGGGAAAATCTTTCAAATTTTGGGTCACGATCACGTCACACCGCCCCACTATGGCCGCCGCCAGGACGTGTCGGTCATCCGGATCCGGTAGGGGAAGCGACGGAATGAGATCGGCGTAATCCGTTACAATGGCATCCCGGACGCTTCGGTCCATCAACGCCCGCGTCCGTTCGAGATCATCTCTCCGCCGGCGCGGCTCGCGCCTCAGCAAAGCATTGATCCACTCTTCATGAATGTCGGCCGTCCACTTGGCTCTATAGACATCCATAACGGCGAGTTGCAGCAGCAGGTCCCGTATGGGCGCGGGATATAGGACATTGGCGTCGAGGAGCGCCGAGTAGCGGCTCAAGACGTTCCATAGCCCATGTCATTGGCTTGGGCATCAGCCGCCAAAGCATCCAGCGCCGCGCCCCGATCCTCATCGATTCTGGTTTTATAAACCATGACATCTTCCAGTCTGACTCGCCGGTGCTTCCCCACCAGTCGGCAAGGAAACGCCCCCTCGTCGATGAGCTTGATGAGGAACGGCCGGGAAACATTGAGGACGGCCGCGGCCTGGACAGTCGTCAGTTCCGCATTCTCCGGAATGATCGTTACACCGCGTCCAGCCGCCATGGTCTCCAGAATATCCATCAGAAGCTCGACGGCACCGGCTGGCAACTCGATGGGCTGATCCTTTCCCCCATCGATGACGTGCACTGTGAGCGGTCGTTTCCGCCCAACAAGACGAGCGAGTTGTTGACCGGATTGCCGAGCGATAGCGGCTTCCTGAGCCGACGGGGGCGGTTGGCGTAGGGTCGAAGCAGACATGCCGGTTTCCTTGATCCACGGGACATAGCACATCCATCATAAATAAAATAAGTGCAATAAACGAATTATATGAAAGACACGGAGTCGCCAAAAAATAGCGATTGGAATTTAACTGCGTCTGTCGTCGCACCATTCCGTGCCGAAAACATTCACAGGCGATCAGCGAGCCTTTTCAGACGGTTTCCGCATACCCCAGCAACGGCCCGATCAGCCCGCGCAGATCGGCCGCGCTGTCGGTCGGATCGCCGGAAACCCTGTCGATCCGCCAATAAAGCCGGTCCGCCGGATGCCAGGCGAGCAGATCGTCGTCGCGCTCGCCGATCAGCAGGACGCCGTCCAGATCCTCGCGATAATCCTGGCGGGCGAGATTGATCTCGACCAGTTCCGGCAGGCTGACATCGTCGAAATCGCGGCTCTTGCTGCCATAGATCATCACCCCGTCGGCGATGACCCCGTCGGTCTTGCGGAGCAGCGCCATGTAATCGTCCGGCGGCTCGAGGCCCAGCCGGTCGCGCGCGCGGCTCAGCACGCCGGCCAGTTCGGCGGCGTTGGCGGCCAGGAACAGCAGCCCGTCCGATCGTTTCAGCATGTCGAGAAGGGAGAGATCTCCGGCGCTCGTCATCCTATCTCTCCTGTCCTGCCAAGTATCGAAACCTTTGCGCGGCGCGGGTTTGCGGTTCTTCGCGCCGATAAGCCCCGGCGTCGGGCATCGCCAGCCGCACGGTGCGCGACTGGCCGGCCTCCAGCCCTTTCAGCTGCGGATCGAGATGGCGGTGGATCGCCTCATGTTCCGGGTGCGCGCGCATCAGCACCAGATTGCCGAAACGATTGTCGCCGCCATCGTCGAGCGGCTTGATGTGATGGACATTGTAGCCGTGCGGCACCTTGCCGAAGCGCAGGGATTCGAGATTTCGGTCGGTAAAACCGCGCGCCTTCAGCTCCGCGCTCCGTTCGGTCAGCAGATGGCGCAGAAACGCCTGTCGATCCTCGGTGTCGAAGGCCTCGCGCAGCGCTACCCGCTCCGCCTTGGCGCGACGGTGATAGACCATCTCGACGACCGGCACGTCGGGCAAAACCGCGGCTAGTCCCTGCGAACGATCGGACATGAGCACTCCCCTGCGAAAGACACCCAAAGCTGGCTCCGAGCCCGGCCGGAGTCAAACATAATTTTCCATTTTGGAAATTTTATGTTTCCATTTCTCCGCCGCTCGATATACGAAAAAGGGAGGCTTGAGGACTGCTCTACATGGATGACCCGAACACGGACGCACTTACCTGGGAGACCCTGACCTGGCAGGACATCCAGGCCATCGGCATGGCGCTGGCGGAGGCCCATCCGGCCGAGAAAATCCTCGCTCTGACGCCGGAACGACTGACGCGGCTGGTGGCGGATCTGCCCGGCTTCGCCGCCGGCGCCGCCGATCCCGATGACTTCACCCTGTCGGCCATCGTCACCGCCTGGATCGCCGCCGAGGATGGCGACGATGAGTCCTCGCCTTTCGACTATCTGGCCTGAGCGGAGGATGAGCAGCATGTCCGCCGCCGATCGCAGCCAGGCCGGGATCTACTGGCAATCGCGCATGGGCAATAATTCCGACGGAATCGGCGGCAATTGCCACCGTTACGACATCGTGACCACCAATGAGGCCGGGCAAGCGGTTCGCGGCCGGCTGGTGGTCGATTACGGCATCAAGATCCACAATGGCGGCGGCGCTTACGACTGCTCCTTCCCCTCGCCCGAAGCCCTGTTCGCCAAGCGAGGCCAGCCCGATCCGGCCCATGCGCCCGACGCCCTGCTGCTGACCCATTCGCACGAGGACCATCTCGGCGCCCTGAAACACGCCATCGACATGGGCTACCGCCTGCCACCGATCCATTGCACGTCCTTCACCGCCGAGCTGGTCAAGAAGTCGCTGGCCGGCGCCGGCATCATCGAGCCGGAGCGCCGCCCGGAAATCCATGTCGTGAAGCCCAGCGAGACGATCGCGGTGGGCGGCGCCGAGGTCACCTTCGTCCCGGTCGACCATCTTCCCGGCGCCTCGGCCTTGCTGATCCGTACCCGGGAAGCGGCGGTCTTTCATAGCGGCGACTACAAGTTCGACTCCACCCTGGCGCTGGGCGAGCGCGCCAATCCCGAGCAGTTGCGCCGCATCGGCAAGCAGGGTGTCGACATGGTCCTGTCCGACTCCACCGCCGCCGGCGAAGACCGCCCCAAAGTGACCGAGCGCGAGATCGGCCGGCATCTGGAAGCGATCGTCGCCGGGCAGAGAGGCCGCGCGGTGGTGGCCGGCGTGCTGGGCACCCAGCTCGACCGGGTCGTGTCGCTCGGGCGCGCCGCCAAGACCAATGGCCGCCTGCTGGTCGTATCGGGCGCCAGCCTGGTGCAGAACATCCAGGCGGCCGAACGCGCCGGTCATTCGCTGGAGAAGGCGATCGGCGCGCCGATCCTGCTCGCCAAGGACGCTTATGGCATCCCGGCCGACCGGGCGCTGGTGGTGACCACCGGCGCCTTCGCGCAACCGATGGCCGGCCTGACCCGCTCCGCCGAACAGCAGCCGGGCGCGCTCTATATCGGAGGCGATACGACCGTGATCATCCCCCAGCGCGCCATCCCGCCGGTGCAGGCGGCGCACCGCGCGATGGTCGAACGGCTCGACGCCACCGGCGCCCGGGTCATCACGGCGGAACGGGCCGAGGAGATGGGCTATGGCGCCATCCATCAGAGCGGGCACGCCATCGCCGCCGACACCAAGCTGCTCTACACCCTGCTGAAGCCGCGCCAGTCGGTGTCGCCGATGCATGGCGCGCCGGGACAGATCGAAGCCAATGCCGAGATCGCGCGTTCGCTGGGCATCAAGCCGCTGGTGCTGAACGAAAACGGCGCGGTTGTGCGCGTAACGAAACAAAGCGTGGAAATCGTCGACCGTGAAGCGCTGCCCCGTATCGGCGCCCGGGAAACCGGCGACACCAAGCAGCTGCCCCGCGCCAAGCCCGGCGAAGGGCGGCGCCCGCGGCCGCCGGCGATCTATCGCTATGACCGGCTCGATCAGGCGGGCGAGGCCGTGCTGTCGCGCGATGTCGAGTCCTATGACGGCCCGGCGCGGACTCCCCGTCCGCCCCGCGATCAGCGGGCGCGCTGAGCCCATGGGCAGGCTCCTCGACATGCTGATGGCCATGGGCTGCTTCGCCCTGATATCGGCCCTTTGGCTGTCGGCGCTCGGATTGCTGACCAGCGTGCTGATCCAGAGCCTCTACGCCTTCGATCCCCTCGACCCGCCGGCCTGGAGGGGCCTCCATATCGCTTTCCTGCAGGGCGGGACGGTGCCGCTCGGCTTTTTCTTTTCTCTGGCGGCCTCTCTGCTGCTGGCCGGCGCCGGGGAGATCGCCATCCTGTGGCGGCTGCCCAGCATCGCCGCCGCCATGCCCTCGCCGCGCCTGCCGCGCGTTCCCCTGCCGAGACCGCGCGCGCCGAAGCGCAAAGCGGTCGAGCCGGCGCGCGCGCAGCCGGCGATGCCCTCATCCTTCACTTCCCCTTCCCCTTCCCCTTCCCCTTCCCCTTCCCCTTCCCCTTCCCCTTCCCCTTCCCCTTCCCCTTCCCCCACCGCCTCCCCGCCTCCGCCGGAGACCACGCCGCCGCTCGAGATGTCCACCGAGAGAAAAAACCCCACCGATGCGGCCATTCTCGGACGCATCCTGGCTTTGTTCGATGTCTGGAACGAACCGCCGCCGGCCTGGATGGCCGAGGCCTTGCGCGACGAGGTAGTGCTGCTGTCGCCCGACGCCTGGCCGACGCTGGAGAGCCTCGGCCCCCAGGGGCTCGATCTGCTGGCGACCCTGCAGGCGCACGGCATGCTGCCGGAAAGCCCGGCGGCGCTGCGCGCCATCGGCGAGGTGGAGACCGTGCTGCGCGCCGGGATCGCCGCGGATGTCGAGGCGGGCGGCGACGCGGCGCCCCTGCCCCTGCTGACCCTGGCCGCCGCGTGGCTGTGCGAGGCGCTGGAGAATTTCCTCGCCGCCCAGGCCGATCCCGAGGGTCGGCCCGAGCGGCTGGACATGGCGCGGACCATGTTCGATCAGTCCCTGCGCGGCATGGCCGAAGCCGATTGGGCCAGCCTCGACCAGTTCCCCGAAAAAGCCAACCGCGTCCGCGTGCTGACCGACCGGCTGCGCGAGGATCTGCGCCGCCCCGCCGCCGCCAGGCCGGCTCCGGTTCCAGCGCCGGACTCGGCGCCGCAAAGCCCGGTCGAGGCGATCATTGCTCTGTTGAAACAGTTCGGCTTTGCCCTGGAAGCCGCCGTCGCCGGCGATCAGGCGCCGCTGCTGGCCCAGCGCGAGGATCTGCTCCTGCTGGTCCAGGCGGTCGATCTGCGCGGCGGCGCCTGGCGCTTGCCGGAAGGATTGCTCGGTCCCTGGGCGGGTGGCGACGCGCCTCTATCGCCCTCGCCCGGGCGCCAGCTTTGGCAGCAGATGGCGCGCCGGCGCCTGCGTCAGGCCGACGCGCGCCCCCTGGCCGGTTTGCTGGTGCTGCAGGGCGGACGCATCGATCAGGAGGATGTCCTGGCCGCCATCGTCGCCGCCGACCGGCGCCGCAGCGGGATCGGCCTCGCCTGGCTGGCCGAGGGCTCGAACGCCCTTCCCTCCTTGCGGCAGGAATTGTCCGATCTGCGGGAGCGCGCGCTTCAGGACCGGCGGCGCGAACGATCGGCGGATCACTCCGCCGCCACGCCATGATCATTGCGTTAATAATTTCCATTTTGGAAACTTTCCGTAGCCAGGAGGGCGGGCCTTTGTTACGCTTTCAATCATGAGCGACAAGCATGACTGCTACACCATCATCGGCCGCTACGACGACAGCGGCCACGCCACGGTGGCGATCATCGAGCGGGACGCCGACCACGCCGATCCCCATTGGGCCGCGCTGCGCCATACCGCCGACCTGTCCGACGAGGCCGAGTTCGAAGTGGTCGCCGTGCTGCGCGGCCGGGTCGAGGTGCTGGTCACCCAGCAATCGCTGCGTCTCTACACCGAACGGCTGATGGCCGAGAAAGCGGGAGAATGAGGAGACGGCTCCTCCTGCTCCTGGCCTTGGCGCTGCCGGCGGCCGCCGCGCTGGCCCAAACCGGTTCGAGCAGCGGCTCCACGACCAGCACGACCACCTCCTCGACGTCGCAGCTGTTTTCCAGCCTGTTCCAGGGCTGCTGGGCTTGCGGCGCCTTCAATACGGTCGGCGCCATCGGCCTCGGCTTCGCCGACACCGTCTTCACCCAGCTGGCCAGCGGCATGACGATCCTGATCGGCCTGTTCATGGCGCTGTGGGTGCTGCATTTCGCCGCCAAGCTGTTCCTGCCCTTCGGCGCGCCGGGCGCCCAGCATTGGAACATGGGCGCGGCCAAGCTGATGAAGCTGCTCTGCGTGCTGGCCTTCCTGCAGACCAGCGGACCGTTCTGGGACTATATCTTCACCCCGATCCTGTCGACCGGGTTGGGACTGGCCAGTCAGTTGGCCACCGCCACCGACAGCTATGAATCGCTGTTCGGCTCGACCAGCGGCGTACCCAGCGGCTCGAGCTCGACCGGCTCCACCGATTATTGCTCCGGCTCGATCCCCGCCACCCAGGTCACCAATCTCAGCGCATCCGCCCAGCAGGGCCTGACCGCGCTCGAACAGATGGATTGCCCGCTATCGAAGATGCAGAGCCAGTTCGGCAAGGGCATCATGATCGGCGTGGCGGTGATCGGGCAGATGGGCTGCAAGAAATCCTGGCTACCCAACATCCTGCCCTCCGACAGCGCGATGGCCTTCCTGTTCGCCGGCCTCATCCTGATCGCGGTGTATCTGTGGGGCTTCCTGATCTTTCCCTTCCTGCTGATCGACGTGCTGGCCCGGGTCATCCTGGTCGCCGCCACATCGCCGCTCGCCATAGCCTCGATCCTGTTCAAGCCGACGGCGCGCATCGCCGAACGGGCGGTATGGTCGCTGCTGCAAGCCGGCCTGACGCTGATGTTCGGCGCCGCCATCGCCGGGATCGGCAAGGCGATGATCGCCTATATCATGCAGCAGATGTCCAGCGCCGGCGGCCCCAATGTCAGCGACTGGACCAGCCTGCAATCCTCGCTGGAGAATTCCTGCACCCAGGGGTTCAACATCGATTTCTCGACCGCCGCCTTCTATATGCTGGTCGGCACCGGCATCATCACCATCTTCATGATGCGCAAAGCCGGCGCCCTGGCGGCGGAACTGACCGGCGTCGCCGGCCACATCGGCGCCCAGGGCGGCATGGCGATGATGCTCGGCGCCGCGGCGGGCATGGTCGGGCGCGGCGCGCAAATGGCCTACAACCAGGTCTCCGCCGGCGGCAAATCGCACAAGGCCCGGCAGGTGACCGGCAACGACAAGGATTAAGCCCGAGCGGCGTTCGGGCCTCGCCGCGGCAGCGCGCAGGCGTCATATAACTCCCCCCTCGCCGCTCTTCGCCGCCTGTGTTACCCCTTAGGGGAGTGAAACAGCGGCAAGAGTGTCATGGCCAATCTCAGCAACGATCTCGAGTCCTTTTGGATGCCTTTCACGGCGAACCGGCAGTTCAAGCAGACGCCGCGCCTGTTGGTCTCGGCCGATCGCATGCATTACAAAAGCCATGACGGACGCACCATTCTCGACGGCACCGCCGGCCTGTGGTGCTGCAATGCCGGCCACAACCGTCCGAAGATCGTCGCGGCGATCCAGCAATCGGCCGCCACCCTCGATTTCGCCCCCACTTTCCAGATGGCCCACCCCTCCGCCTTCACCTTGGCCAACCGGCTGGCGGCGATCGCGCCCGAGGGGATGGGCCATGTCTTCTTCTGCAATTCCGGCTCGGAAGCGGTCGACAGCGCGCTGAAGATGGCGCAGGCCTATCACCGTGCCCGCGGCGAAGGGGCGCGCACCCGTTTCATCGGCCGCGAGCGCGCCTATCACGGCGTCGGCTTCGGCGGCATCTCGGTCGGCGGGCTGGTCAATAACCGCAAGACCTTCCTGCAGCTGCCCGGCACCGACCATCTGCGCCACACCCACGATCCGGCCCGCAACGCTTTTACCCGCGGCCAGCCGCAACATGGCGCCGAATTCGCCGAGGAGTTGGAGCGGATCATCGCCCTGCACGACGCCTCGACCATCGCCGCGGTGATCGTCGAGCCGGTCGCCGGCTCGACCGGCGTGCTGGTGCCGCCCGCCGGCTATCTGGAAAAGCTGCGCGAGATCTGCGACCGCACCGGCATCCTCTTGATCTTCGACGAGGTCATCACCGGCTTCGGCCGCACCGGCGCCCCGTTCGCCGCGCAGCGCTTCGGCGTCACCCCGGACATCATCACCGGAGCCAAGGGCGTCACCAACGGCGCCGTGCCGATGGGCATCGTGCTGGCCAAATCCTCGCTCTACACCACCGTGATCGAGGCCTCGCCCGAGACCGCCATCGAATTCTTCCATGGCTACACCTATTCCGCCCATCCGCTGGCCTGCGCCGCCGCGTTGGGCACGCTGGACACCTATGAAGAGGAAGGGCTGTTCGAGCGCGCCAGGACGCTGGAAGCCCATTGGGAAGAAAGGCTGCATGCCCTGCGCCCCTTGCCGAACGTCATCGATCTCAGGAATTTCGGCCTGATCGGCGCCATCGAGCTGGCGTCGCGCCCGGGTGCCGCCGGCGCGCGCGGCTACGAGGTCTTCACCGGCTGCTACGAGGCGGGCCTTCTGACCCGCGCCACCGGCGACACCATCGCCCTGTCGCCGCCTCTGATCATTGAAACCGACGAGATCGACCAGCTGTTTGATATTCTTGAAACGGTCCTGCGCAAAACGGCCTGACCGAACAAGGCCCCCATGGGAGGAGACTGACCGCATGCTCATCGGCGTTCCGAAGGAAATCAAGGTCCAGGAATATCGCGTTGGTCTCACCCCCTCCTCCGCGCGGGAGCTGGTGCATCACGGGCACAAGGTGCTGGTGCAGAGCGGCGCCGGGGTCGAGATCGGCTTCAACGACGATTCCTATCGGGCCGCCGGCGCCGAGATCGCCGCCGACGCCGCCAATATCTATGCCCGCGCCGAGATGATCGTGAAGGTCAAGGAGCCGCAGCCGGCGGAATGCCAGATGCTGCAGGCCGGCCAGGTTCTGTTCACTTACCTGCATCTCGCCCCCGACCCGGAGCAGACCGAGGCCTTGCTGGCCTCGGGCGCGATCTGCATCGCCTATGAGACCGTGACCGATGCGTTCGGCGGGCTGCCGCTGCTGGCGCCGATGTCGGAGGTGGCGGGGCGCATGTCGATCCAGGCGGGAGCCCATTGCCTGGAAAAGGCGGCGGGCGGCTGCGGCCTGCTGCTGGGCGGCGTGCCCGGCGTACCAGCGGGAAAAGTGGTGATCCTGGGCGGCGGCGTGGTCGGCACCAATGCGGCCCGGATGGCGATGGGGCTGGAAGCCCATGTCACCGTCCTCGACAAATCCCTGAAACGATTGAAAGAACTCGACCAGCAATATGGCGCCCGCATCGCCACCACCTACGCCACGGTCGACGCCATCGAGGAACATGTGCTGGGCGCCGATCTGGTCATCGGCGCGGTGCTGGTGCCCGGCGCCTCGGCGCCCAAGCTGGTGTCGCGCCAGATGATCGCGAAAATGAGGAAGGGCTCGGTGGTGGTCGACGTCGCCATCGACCAGGGCGGCTGCTTCGAGACCAGCAAGCCGACCACCCATGCCGACCCGACCTATGTGGTGGACGGGGTGGTGCATTACTGCGTCGCCAACATGCCGGGCGGCGTGGCGCGCACCTCGACGCTGGCGCTCAACAACGCCACGTTACCCTTTGCCCTGGCCCTGGCCGACAAGGGCTATGCCAAGGCAATGAAGGACGACGCGCACTTGCGCGACGGGCTCAATGTCGCCAAGGGTCAGCTGACCTGCCAGGCCGTGGCGGCGGCGCAGGATCTCGACTGGGTAACGCCGGAGAAGGCGCTGGCGTAATTTTTCGTCATGCCTGACTAGGGGCGGAGTCTGGCCTCGACGTGGCCCCCTGCCTGCGCAGGGGGTGACGGAAAAAAGGGCGGAGTAACCGGAAATCGGACTCCCTGCCTCCCCAGACACGCCGCCCCATCTGGGCGCGTCGGCGGGCGACCGCCTGCTATTGGTTATGAATCCTGGCCCCAGCATTAGGCGCCAAAAGCAGTTATCGATAATTATAACTAGCCTGAAATAAATAAATTTGTGAATTTATTAATAAAAACTGTAAATTTCGTCGCTTTTTAGCAAAAATTCATTTAGGAAACCGCGCTATTTTATTTTCACCACCTTAAAATAAAGATAGTTTATTAATTCAACACCTGGACATATTCAACTCGATACATATAACGAGGGATATCATGGTCGGCCGCATCAAAATATCCTACAGGCTGTTTCTCGGGTTCGGAATTATGCTTCTGGTGCTCCTGGCTCTGGCCGCGGAGGGGATCGCCTCTCTGAATTCCGTGGAAAGTTCTTCTTCCGAAGCCGCGAGAGTAGAGGCGCAAACGGTCGAGACACAGCGCGGGCTCAAGGATATCGCGACCGCCAATCGAAATCAGTGGATCAATCTGGCCACCGGAGACGCCGAGGCTCTCTCGTCCGCGGATGAGTATTTCGCCAAGGCTCACCAGCGCATGAGCGAATTGACCGCCAGTATTCACACCCCCTCGCGCAAGGCGCAGGCGGCCGATCTGGAACGCCGCCTGAGCGATTTCCAAGACAAAATGACGGTGGTCGTCAGCGTCCGGTCGAAAATAGAGAACAGCCCGGAATTCAAGGTCGCGCATGCGGCCGAGACGAGCGCCTATGCCGAACTCGATGCTGAGGGCAAGGATTTCACCACCGATCTGATGGAGCATGCCAAGCAACGGAGTGAAGCGGCCGCCGACGCGGCCGCGCGCGCCCATGCGATGCTGATTTCGGTCAGCGTGATGGCCCTTCTGTTGGGCTCCGCGCTGGCCTATGTGATCGGGCGATCGATCACCCGGCCGTTGGGCCAAATCATCGCTTCGGTCGAGTATCTCGAGAATGGCGAAACCGCCAGGGAGGTCGCGGGGGTCGACCGGACAGACGAACTCGGACCTCTCGCCAAGGCGCTGGACCGCTGGCGCCTCGCCCAGATCGAAGCCGAGCGATTGAAAAAAATCCGAGAAGCGGAACAGGAAGCGCGTGAGCAGCGCACTCGGTTGATCGGATCCCTGACGTCGGATTTCGATCGCACCGTGTCGGGTGGGCTTACGACGGTTTCCGACGCTGCCGCCGACCTCAACAACACCGCGCAATCGATGGCGGCAAACGCCGAGCAGACCAATCGTCAGGCAACGACCGTCGCGGGAGCCAGTGAAGAGGCATCCGCCAGTGTTCAAACCGTCGCGGCCGCGGCGGAGGAGTTATCTCTGTCGATCAGCGAAATCGCACGCCAGGTAGCCCAATCGAACGAAATAACCCGATCCGCCTCCGCGCAAGTTGGCCAAACCAACGACATTGTGAAGAGGCTGGCCGAGGACTCGGCAAAGATCGGCGAAGTGGTGGGGCTGATCAACAATATCGCCAGTCAGACGAATTTACTGGCATTGAACGCGACGATCGAGGCCGCTCGCGCGGGTGAAGCCGGCAAGGGCTTCGCCGTGGTCGCCGGAGAAGTGAAACATCTTGCCAACCAAACCAGTCGCGCGACCGAGGATATTACGGCCCAGATCAACGCGGTACAAAATGGAACGCGTGAGGTCGTCGAGGCCATAGCCGCGATCGTCAGTCGGATTAATCAGATCGACGACATTTCAGCAGCCATCGCCGCTGCCGTGGAAGAGCAGTCGGCGGCGACGGCGGAGATCGCCCGCAACATCGAACAGGCGGCCACAGGGACACAGGAAGTTTCCGCCAACATAGGCGGTGTGTCCCAAGCCGCCACGGAAACGGGCGCCGCCGCGGGAAGAGTACTCGGCTCGGCGCACTCGCTGTCGCGGGAAGCGATAGGGCTGAAAGAAGTGGTTGGGCACTTTTTGCAAAGTGTCAGAGCGGCATAGCCGAGCCTTGTTTTTACGCCGAGACGGAGCGCAACCAAGCGCGAGAACGGATTGTTCGCGTCACGTTCACGACGGCCCTGATTCCCGCTCCTGTATGGACCCCTGACTCACCGCCGGCTCCTGGCACAGTGCCCACAATCGGGCGCCTCGGCGCTGATCGGCGTCGTGCCCCCCTGTCCGACTCACTCCAACCGGAGTATAAGGAGAGGATGAAACGTCTTCTCCTCGCCGCCCTCACACTGGCCGGCACGGCCGCCTCCGCCGCCGACATCACGGTCTTGAGCAGCACCGGCCTCAGCTCGACCCTTGACCAGCTCAAGCAAACCTATGAGGCGCGCAGTGGCGACCACCTGCTCGTCACCTACGGCACCACCGGACAGCTCAAGAAGCAGATCGACGAGGGCGTCCCCTTCGATCTCTGCATCCTGACCGCGCCGATGCTCGACGACCTCGTCAAGACCGGCAAGGTGGCGGCCCCCCGTCTCGACATCGCCCGCTCCGGCGTCGGCGTCTCGATCAGGAAGGGCGCCCCCAAGCCCGACATCTCGACGACGGATGCCTTCAAGCGAACCATCCTCGCCGCCAGATCGCTGGCCTATACCAGCACCGGGGCCAGCGGCACCTATTTCCTCTCCCTGTCGGACAAGCTCGGCATCGGCGAGGCGGTCCGCGCCAAATCCCATGTGGTGCCCGGCGGCCCCGCCGGCGAGCTGGTGGCCAAGGGCGAGGCGGAACTGGCCATCCAGATGATCAGCGAATTGCTTCCCGTACCCGGCACCGAACTGGTCGGGCCGTTGCCGCCCGAGCTGCAATCCATCACCACTTTCTCCGCCGGTGTCAGCGCTTCCGCGCATAACCCCGCCGGCGCCCGCGCCCTGGCGGACTATCTGGCCTCGCCCGACGCCGTCGCGGTGATCCGCGTCAAGGGCATGGAACCCGGCCTCTGAGATTTCATCCATGATCAGCGTCTTCGAATTGTTCAAGGTGGGCATCGGTCCCTCCTCCTCCCACACGGTAGGCCCGATGAAGGCCGCCGCGGTTTTCGCCGAGTCCATCGCCAAAAAGCCGGTCTCCCACGTCGCCGTCGATCTGCTCGGGTCGCTGGCCTGGACCGGCAAGGGTCACGGCACCGACGGCGCCGTCATGCTCGGGCTGGCCGGCCAGCATCCGGAGAGCGTCGATCCCGACGCCGCGGTGCGCATCGTCGCCGAGATCCGCGAGCAGAAGCGGATCAACCTCAACGGCCGCCGCATCATCGCCTTCGACCCGGCCGAGGATATCCGCTTCGACACGCTGTCGGAGACGCCGCGCCATCCCAACACGCTGCGCCTGGTCGCCTTCGATGCCGAGGGCAACGCTCTGGCCGATCAGCGCTGGTGCTCCGTCGGCGGCGGCTTCGTGGTGCGCGAGGAGGAGGCCGAGGAAACCGCCATCGGCGCCACGTCCGTGCCCTATGCCTTTGCCAATGGCGACGATCTTTTGCGCCTCGGCCGCGAGACCGGCCTGTCGATCGAGGAGCTGGTCTTCGCCAATGAACGCGCGCTGCGCCCGGCAAGCGAGATCGACGCCTATCTCGAGCTGATCGCCGGCACCATGAACAGCTGCATCGACCGCGGCCTGGCCACCGACGGCCATCTGCCCGGCGGCCTCCATGTCAAACGGCGCGCCCGCTCGATCCAGAAGCGCTATCTGGCCAACCAGCACCGCAATATCCGCCATGCCCACGAGGTGATGGACCTGGTCAGCATGTTCGCCATCGCCGTCAATGAGGAGAACGCCGCCGGCGGCCGGGTCGTCACCGCGCCCACCAACGGCGCCGCCGGGGTGGTGCCGGCCGTGCTGCGCTATTACCGCGACCATTGCCAGGGCGCGACGGCCTCCGGCGTGCGCGCCTTCCTGCTGACCGCCACCGCGATCGGCGCCCTGTTCAAGATGAACGCCTCGATCTCGGGGGCCGAGGTCGGCTGCCAGGGCGAGATCGGCGTCGCCTGCGCCATGGCGGCGGCTGGACTGGCTGCCGCCTTGGGCGGAACCAACGAGCAGATCGAGAACGCCGCCGAGATCGGCATGGAGCATCATCTCGGCATGACCTGCGACCCGGTGGGCGGGCTGGTGCAGATCCCCTGCATCGAGCGCAACGCCTTCGGCGCGGTCAAGGCGATCAACGCCGCCTCGCTGGCGCTGCATGGCGACGGCACGCACCGCGTCTCGCTCGACCAGGTGATCGCCACGATGCGCCAGACGGGGGCGGACATGCATTCCAAATATAAGGAAACCTCACAGGGCGGCTTGGCGGTGAATTTCACCGCCTGCTAGACTCCCGTTTCGTCATGCGCGTCCCCGGCCAATGACGGTTTTCGGGGGCACGCCCATTAAATTTTGTCCTGAAGAGAAGGAAACGATCCATGACGAAGACCGCGCTCATCACCGGCATCACGGGCCAGGACGGAGCCTATCTGGCCGAACTGCTGCTGGATAAGGGCTATGAAGTCCACGGGGTGAAGCGCAGATCGTCGGCGTTCAACACGGCGCGCATCGACCATCTCTATCACGACAAGCACGAGAAGGGCCGGCCCTTCAAGCTGCATCACGGCGACATGACCGACTCGACCAATCTGATGCGCCTGGTCTCGGAGATCCAACCCGACGAGATCTACAATCTGGCGGCGCAGAGCCATGTGGCGGTCAGCTTCGAGACGCCGGAATACACCGCCAACGCCGACGGTATCGGCACGCTGCGTATCCTCGAAGCGCTGCGCATCCTGAAGCTGGCCGAAAAGACCCGCTTCTATCAGGCCAGCACGTCCGAACTTTACGGCCTGGTGCAAGAGACGCCCCAGCGCGAGACCACGCCGTTCCATCCGCGCAGCCCCTATGCGGCGGCCAAGCTGTACGCCTATTGGATCACGGTGAATTACCGCGAGGCCTATGGCATGCACGCCTCGAACGGCATCCTGTTCAACCATGAGAGCCCGCTGCGCGGCGAGACCTTCGTCACCCGCAAGATCAGCCGCGCCGTGGCCGCCATCCGCTTCGGCAAGCAGGAATGCCTGTTCATCGGCAATCTCGACGCCAGGCGCGATTGGGGCCATGCCAAGGATTATGTCGAAGGGATGTGGCGCATCGTCCAGCAGGACAAGGGCGACGATTTCGTGCTGGCCACCGGCGAGATGCACACCGTGCGCGAATTCATCGAGCTGGCCTTCGCCGAAGTGGGCCGCACCATCGCCTGGGAAGGCAAGGGCGTCGACGAGATCGGGCGCGACACGGCGGATGGCAAGGTCGTGGTCAAGGTCGATCCCGCTTATTTCCGCCCCGCCGAAGTCGATCTGCTGCTGGGCGACGCCACCAAGGCGCATGACATACTGGGGTGGAAACACAAGACGACCTTCCAGGAACTGGTTTCCGAGATGGTCCGCGCCGATATGCGCATCACCGCGCAGCAGGAGGCCTTCAAGGCGGGACGGTCGCTGGAATCGTCCGACTCGCCCACCTATGTCGACTGACCTCTGGAAGGTCCTGCGCCGGGAGCGGCTGCTCTCCGTTCCCGGCCGGCTCGACGTTTACACCGAGACGGTCGAGCTGCCGGACGGCCGGATCGTCGAGGATTACCTGCAATTCGTCGCCGCCACCTTCGCCCAGGTCTTCGCCGAGACGGCGGCGGGCGAGGTCATTCTGCTGCGCCAATACAAGCACGGCCCCCGCCGGATCCATCTGGCCCTGCCCGGCGGTCACATCGACGAAGGCGAGGCGCCGCTGGCGGCGGCGCGGCGCGAGCTGCTGGAGGAGACCGGCTATGGCGGCGGCGAGTGGTCCGAACTGGGCCAGTTCTGTACCGCCGGAAATCACGGCGGCAGCGTCTCCTATTCCTTCCTGTGCCGCGGCGCGGAACTGAAGGCGGAGCCGCTCTCGGGAGATCTCGAGGACATGGTTATCGAGCTGGTCGATAGGCCGAGCTTGCTGAAGGCGTTAGCCGAAGGCGAGTTCGCGGTGGGGAGCGATTTAGCGACCATCGCGCTGGCGCTGGCCGCGAATCAATAGCCGTCACTCCCGCGCGGGCATGAGGCCTCGTCGAGGCCGCGCACGAGCGACAATCCCGAGTGCTGTAGCGATGACGATCGGATCGCCACTCTGCAAGGCGTCGTTGATAAGCTCGGCCTGATCATGCGGGTCGGTGAGATATTTCGCGGCATCAAACTGTTCAGTCTTAACCATCACCAACCCTACCCACGCTCTCACTTGGCGAGAGCGGCCAGTATAGCCTTATCCGTCTTGCCGATTTCACGCATCAAACGCATCTGCCGCTCATAGACGGTTTCGTCCGGCTGAGCATCCTGCTGCTTGGAATCGTTGCTCTCGGTCTGACGGGGGAGTTTACGCTTCTGCATAGTCGCCTCTAAAAGCACCTCACCTTAAAATAGCGGGTCCGGGGCATCACTTCAACCTGACTGGCGGTGCAGAGCCCCGAAGCAGCCATCCGCTCCTTGGATGCGCCGCCGAGTTTCTCTTCAAGGTGTTGCACTTCGTTTGTGAATTCGGGGAGCCGGACTCAGGCCCCCGGTGGATCCCCGCCTTCGCGGGGATGACGGTAAAAGCGCGAGAATGATAACGGTAAAAGCGCGAGAATGATGACGGTAAAAGCGCGAGAATGATGACGGTAAAAGCGCGAGAATGATGACGGTAAAAGC
>Ga0302314_10001307_pt1 | contig 46589 bp, 42 predicted proteins | sample III_Palsa_N2_3_FD_200533 | JGI IMG/M metagenome (GOLD analysis project Ga0302314, IMG submission 200533) | Peat permafrost microbial communities from Stordalen Mire near Abisko, Sweden - III_Palsa_N2_3 | ecosystem: Environmental > Terrestrial > Soil > Palsa > Peat permafrost | place: Sweden...
TCTGGTAGCCCTGGCTGCACTCGGTGGGTACTTCGTGTACCGCCAGGTCCAGGCGGACCGCGCCGAGCAGGACCTGTGGACCGAGGCGACCGACGCGGTCCCGGTCGGCGCCCGCTAGGCAGTAGCCGGCAGCCCCCGCAGCCCTGGCCTCGGCCGGGGCTGTGCGCGTGGGCTGTGCGCGGGTTCCTCCGGGAACCGGTACCCTGGTGCGCGGCGGATCGATCGTCCTCCGCCGAGGGGCCTTAGCTCAGTTGGTAGAGCGCCGTCTTTGCATGGCGGATGTCAGGGGTTCGACTCCCCTAGGCTCCACCCCGGAAAACGATCTGTGGCCCCCTCCGCACGCGCGGAGGGGGCCACAGGTCTTTCACGGTCGGGGCGTCAGCCCTGCGCGTCGCCGTCGTTGTGCTGGGCGTGCTTCGGCTGGGTGGGCCCGGGGTGCTGGGCCTCGGCCTCCTTGGCCTCGACCTCCGGGTCCAGCGGCAGCAGGCCCGAGGCGCTGGAACCGGAGCCCCCGTCGGAGTCCGCGGCCGATGCCTTCGGGGCGGAGGAACCGGCCGGGGTGCCGCGCAGCGGGAGCGGTGTCGCGGGGGGCTCGACCAGCCAGTCCGGGTTGCTCTGCTTCTGCCACCACTTCCAGCCCGCGAGTCCGCCGCCCGCCAGGGCCCCCAGGAAGCCCAGGACGAGCATGCGGCGGGCCCAGCGTCCTCTCCTGGCCCTGCGGGCGTGTTTGGCCGCCAGCGCCTCGATCTCGGCGGTGGTGATCTGGCCGCGGAGCACCGGCAGCGCGGCCGCGCCACGGTCACGGGCTGTCCAGGCGGCCTGGCTGGTGGCCTGGACGGCCTCGTCCAGGGCGTGGCCGACCGCGGGGATCGTGACGACCTTGGCCTGGGTGGCGGCGGCCCTGGCGGAGCGGCGGGCCGACTTCGCGGCGCCCCTGGTGCGCTCGGCGGCCCTGCCCGCCGCCTCCACCGCGGACGGCGGCACCGCGCTGACGGCGATCTCGATGTGGGGGGCCAGCCGCTGCCAAGCCTCGTCGGTGTAGTGCACTGCTGCATCCCGCGCGCTCATGGCGTAGGGGGCGAGCTGTTCCCTGGTCTTCCCGGCAGCCTCGCGAGCTGCGTCGATGCGGGTCACTAGTCCTCCTCCTCGGTGGCGTCCTTTTTGTCACCTGTCCACCCAGTTGAAGATCATGCCTCCTGGATCGTCCCGTGGCGCGCTGGAGCGGCCCGAGTCGGGTCGGTGGCGTGTTCCTCTCTCCACTGGGCATCCTGCTCTTTCGCACGCCCTTATGCACGGCATGGGAGGATCCTCCTGTCAGAGAGGTACCCAGAGGTACGCACGGACTGCAGGAAGGCCGCATCGTGGCTGAGGAACTGTTCGCCACCGTCAGGACCAACCACGGGGACATCGAGGTCAGGCTCCTCCCGAACCACGCGCCCAGGACGGTCGCCAACTTCGTCGAGCTCGCCGAGGGCACCAGGGAGTGGACGGACCCGCGCACCGGTGAGAAGGCGAAGTCCCCGCTCTACGACGGCACGGTCTTCCACCGGGTCATCGCCGGTTTCATGATCCAGGGCGGCGACCCGCTCGGCACCGGCACCGGCGGCCCCGGCTACCAGTTCGCCGACGAGTTCCACCCCGACCTGCAGTTCGACCGCCCGTACCTGCTGGCGATGGCGAACTCCGGCCCGGGGACCAACGGCTCGCAGTTCTTCATCACCGTTGCGCCGACAGCATGGCTGAACCGCAAGCACAGCATCTTCGGCGAGGTCGTCGACCCGGCGGGCCGGAAGGTCGTGGACGCCATCGCCGCCGCCGCGGTGACGCCGACCGACGACCGTCCGGTCGAGGACGTGGTGATCGAGTCGGTGCAGATCACCCGCAGGTAGCGTCGGCGCCCGCGTGCGTGCGGGCGGGCGGATCAGAAGTCCAGGTACAACCAGGCCCGGCGTCCGGCGGTTTGCCGCCCCGCGCCGGGCTTCGGCCGGTCCGGGGGTGGAATGCTGACCTCGGGCGTATTCATGGGGCCCCGAGAAGGCAGGCAGGCGACATGCTCCCCGAGCAGCAGGACCCGGGTGGTCCGCAGCATCACAGCGGTTACACACTTCCCGACTGCTACCGGCATCCGGGCCGGGAGACCGGGGTGAGCTGCACCCGGTGCGAACGCCCGGTGTGCCCGGAGTGCCGGGTCGAGGCGGCGGTGGGCTTCCAGTGCCGCGAGTGCGTCCGCGGCGGGAACGCCGCGGTGCGGCAGGCGAGGACCGAGTTCGGCGGGCAGCTGAGCCGGGACGGGTCGCTGGTCACCAAGATCCTGATCGGGATCAACCTGGCGGTGTGGGCGCTCAGCTTCGTGATGTCCGTCGCCGTGGAGAACAGCCTCTACATGGTCGGCCAGATGCCGGCGGTCTACGGAGGCGGCGGGGTCGACGACGGCCAGTGGTACCGGATGCTGACGTCGGTGTTCTTCCACACCAATGTGCTGCACATCGGCATGAACATGTGGTCGCTGTGGATCATCGGCCCGGCGGTGGAGCAGCTGCTGGGTCGCTGGCGCTTCCTGGGGCTCTACCTGGTCTCCGGGCTGGCCGGTTCCGCGCTGTGCCTGATCGTGGCGCCGGACACGCCCACCCTGGGGGCTTCGGGCGCGATCTTCGGTCTGCTGGGCGCGCTGCTGGTGCTCCAGCGCAAGCGCGGCTACCAGCTGGGTCCGATCGTCATGATCATCGTGGTGAACCTGGTGGCGACCTTCACCATCCCCCAGATCAGCTGGGAGGCCCACGTCGGCGGGCTGGCGGCGGGTCTGGTGGTGGGTTTCGGGCTGGCGCACGCCCCGGAGAAGAACCGGGCGCTGGTGCAGTGGGCGACCATGGGCCTGGTGCTGGTCGCGGTGGCGGTGGCGAGCCTGATCGCGGCCGGCTGATCCGGGGCCCCGCCGCTGGGTCTGCGCCCACTTGTCCACAAGGGCCCTGCCGGTTCCGGCAGGGCCCTTGTGGATCTTCTGGTCTACCCGTGTCCACCTGCGACGACGGTCACATTTTGGCGCCCTGTGGGGCGTCGTCCGGCGCTTCTGGGCTCAAGTTATCCACAGATAGTCATGGTTTTCCCCAGTGTGGATAACCATGTGGACAATGAACGCCCGTCCGATTCACCGGCGGGGGCGGGGCCTGGTGGGCGCCGCTACTTCCACTGGGTGGAGACGCCGAACCCGCCCGCGATGAAGGCGAAGCCGATCACGATATTCCAGTTGCCGATGGCGTGGATGGGCCAGGCCGCGCTCGTCACATAGAAGATGACGATCCACACCAGACCGATCAGGAACAGCGCCAGCATCAGCGGCGCGATCCAACTGAAACCGGAACTCAACTTCACCGTTGTCGCCGTGGGCGGCGGGGTGAAGTCCGACTTCTTCCGGATACGGGACTTCGGCACGAGGAGCACTCCTGTCGATGCGCTGCGCTACCTGGCCGCAGATGGCCAACTGAGCTGTGGGTTGTCTGTTCCGGCGGCACGGCGGTCGGTGGGGCCGCACACGTCTCCAGCGTCCGTTAGCGTAGTGGCTCGCGGGGTCGGAGGAAGATAAGGGTACGTTGCCGATTCGTAGAAAGTTCCGGTTGCGCCCGATCGAGTGCCTGCGAGCGGGGCAAATCACGTCCGGTTGGTGGCAGGTCTCACGATTTGCGGTATTCGTCCCCGGAAAGTGACCGCGGGCTCCCCCTCCGCGTTGTGCAGGAGGGTGGAACGGAAACCGTTGAAACGATGAGCGGAAAGAACCATCGGCCAGGTCGGCGCACTCTGCCCAGCGGATCCCCGTACTCTGGTGCGGCGGTGTCCGCAGGCGCAGGTGGCAGGCAGTGGAAGGAACGCGATGTACGGCTGGATCTGGGGCCGGCTCCCCGGCAACACGCTGGTGCGCGGACTGCTGTCGCTGCTGCTGTTCGTCGCCGCCGTGGCTGTCCTGTTCACCTGGGTCTTCCCGTGGGCGGAACCGCTGCTCCCGTTCGGGGACGTCACCGTGAACAACGGCAGCAGCAGCACCAGCCGGCCGGTCACCCCGCCCAGCACCCCGCCGGCCACCGCGCCGGCCGGTGGAGCGAAGTCCTCCGCCCCGGTGCTCAACGGGGCGGCCCTGCCCACGTACGTGCCCCTTGCCGTGCCCTTCGCCCCGACCGGAGCCACCGCCTGATGACCGCGCGCATCCTCGTCGTCGACAACTACGACAGTTTTGTCTTCAACCTGGTCCAGTACCTCTATCAGCTCGGTGCGACCTGCGAGGTCGTCCGCAACGACGAGATCGCCGTGGAGTCGGTCACCGCCGCCGACTACGACGGGGTGCTGCTGTCCCCGGGCCCGGGGACGCCCGAGGAGGCCGGGGTCTGCGTCGCCATGGTGCACCACTGCGCCGGGATCGGCCTGCCGGTCTTCGGCGTCTGCCTGGGCCTGCAGTCGATCGCGGTGGCCTACGGCGCGGTCGTCGGGCGTGCGCCCGAGCTGCTGCACGGCAAGACCTCGGCGGTCAGCCACGAGGACGGCGGGGTGTTCGCCGGGCTGCACACGCCGCTGATCGCGACGCGCTACCACTCGCTCGCGGTCGAGGCCGGTACCGTGCCGCCGGAGCTGGCCGTCACCGCCTGGACCGAGTCCGGCGTCATCATGGGCCTGCGGCACCGCGAGCTGCCGGTCGAGGGCGTGCAGTTCCACCCCGAGTCGGTGCTCACCGAGGGCGGCCACCGGATGCTCGCCAACTGGCTCGCCGAGTGCGGTGACGCCGGGGCGGTGGACAGGTCGGCCGGGCTGGCGCCGGTCATCGGGAGGGTCTCCGTATGACCGCCCTGCGCCCGGAGTGGGAGGAGGACGGGTCCTTCTCCCCTTGGGAGCCGGAGCCCGACAGCTCCGACACCCTGGCGCTGCGGATACCGCCCCCGACGGTCGCGCCCACGGCGCCGACGGGCCCGGTCGCGGACGGCGGCGGGGGCAGGGCCGCCAGGCGGCGCGCGGAGCAGCAGGCCCGCCGTCGTCGCGGCCGCCGCCCGGCCCCCGGGGGCAAGGAGGCTCCGGGGATCGTCGCGGTGCGGACGCTGGGGGAGCTGTTCATCACGCTGGGCGTGGTGCTGTTCCTCTTCGTGGCCTACCAGCTGTGGTGGACCAACGTCACCGCCGACGCCTACACCAGCGGCGCCAGGAGCAAGCTGGAGTCGCAGTGGGGTGCCGGGGGCTCCAAGGACCACCCCGCGTACCCGGACTCCATACCGTTCGGCACCCAGTTCGCGATCATCTACATCCCCAAGCTGGATGTGGAGACGCCGATCGCCGAGGGCACGGACGAGCTGTCGATCCTGGACAAGGGCCTGGTCGGGCACTACACCGGGGCGCAGGAGACGGCCTTCCCCTGGGACACGACCGGCAACTTCGCGCTGGCGGGGCACCGCAACACGCACGGGGAGCCGTTCCGCTACATCCCCAGGCTGGTTCCGGGTGACCAGATCATCGTGGAGACGGCCTACGACTACTACATCTACACGGTGACCGGGTCGCTGGCGCAGACGTCCCCCGACAACGTCAGCGTGATCGAGCCGGTACCGCCGCAGTCCGGCTTCACCAAGCCGGGCCGCTACATCACTTTGACCACCTGCACGCCCGAGTTCACCTCCACCTATCGGATGGCGGTCTGGGGAAAGCTCACCCAGGACATTCCGAAGAGTTCCGGTCAGAAGCCGAAGGCGCTGCAGACCGGCTGAGGAGGGGGTGCGACTCCCCGGTGGCGCGGGGCAACCACCGAGGAGACCCGCTCCGATGACATCCTCCCCTTCCCCCTCCCCCTCGTACTCCCCGCTCCCCCCGCTGCAGCGCGCCCTGGGCCTGCTCGGCGAGCTGATGATCACGGCCGGGGTGGTGCTGGCGCTGTTCGTGGTGTATTCGCTGTGGTGGACGGACGTGGTGGCCGACCGGCGGGCGGCGTCCGAGGCCGACTCGATGCGCAGGGCCTGGAGCGCGCCGGCTGCCGCCGCTGCCGCTCCGCGCGGGCACAGCGCCGACGCCCGGAGCTATGCGCCGGGGAGCGGGATCGGGTTCCTGCACATTCCCCGGCTGGGGAAGGGATTCGAGGTGCTCATCGAGATGGGCACGGACCTGGACACCCTCAACCAGGGTGTGGCCGGGGTCTACACCGAGCCGTACGCCGCGGCGATGCCGTGGGAGCCCAGCGGGAACTTCGCGCTGGCGGCGCACCGCGACGGGCACGGCGCCAAGTTCCACGACCTCCCGGAGCTGGTGGCGGGCGACAAGGTGGTGGTGGAGACCCGGGACACCTGGTACGTCTACACGGTCGACAACACCCTGGAGCGGACGTCCAAGTACGACGTGGGGGTGACCGCCCCCGTTCCGGCCGAGTCCGGCTACACCCGCCCCGGCCGCTACCTCACGCTGACCACCTGCACGCCCGCCTACACGTCCCGCTACCGGATGGCGGTGTGGGCGTCGCTGACCCGTACGGTCCCGGTGGACCGGGCGAGGGACCTGCCGCCCGAGCTCGGCGGCCGTTCGGCGTAACCGATGCGATGAACGGTCGTTGATACGGACGTACGAGAGTGCCGGGGCAGCCCGGTTGATGACGCTATGGGAGAAGGCTTCCCAGCGTGGTGACGTCAACCGGCTCCCGCATGCCCTGATGCCACCTCGTCAATCGGCTCCGGTTCTTTCTCCCTGCTCGCATTGAGGAAGGACGGCGGTTGTGATGACCGATCAGATCGTTCTGCTGGAGTCGCGCACGATGCGCGCATCGCTGGGCACCAGGGTGGAGGTGCTCGACAAGGTCAAGGCCCTCCGGCTGCTTCCGGACGGCGTGCATGTGACCGCGAAGACGGCGGCCGAGTACTTCGAGGTGGAGTACGAGGCGCTGCACAAGGTCGTTCAGCGCCACCGGGAGGAGCTGGAATCGAACGGACTCGTCGTCCTGAGGGGTTCTGCCCTTGCGGCGTTTGAGAGGGACAACATGTCCCTCTCGAACAAGAGTTATCCACAGGTTCGGTCCAACCTGACCGTCCTCCCGCGCAGGGCGGTGCTCAACCTGGCCATGCTGCTCCGCGACAGCGAGGTGGCGCGGCAGGTGCGGACGTCTCTGCTCGACGCCGAGGAGGTGGCGCGGAGCGCGCTGACCGCGGTCGTCGACAGTGCTGCCCTGGAGCGCTGCGTGACCGAGATCGCCAAGCGGGTGGTCGACGACCGCCTTGAGCCCCACACACCCGGATCATCGGGGCGATGAGCGTCCGCCTGGTGGATGTGCACAGCGCTGTGGAGAACATCTCCGAGACGCTCCAGGCACTGCGCGACGAGGTGGCCGAGCTGCGGGTGGACCGGGGGCTCGCGCTGCTGTGGCGCAAACGTCGCCGGGACTGAGGCGGACGGGGTCAGTCGGTCAGGCCGCCGAGGGCGATGACCTTCTCGATGCGGACCCGGACCAGCAGTTCCCCGGGGACGCCGTTGCGTGCGCCGTAGGCGGCGGCCTGGCCCTCGCCCACGTAGCGGGCGGCGATGAGGGTCGCCCACCTCCTGACCTCCGGCAGGTCCTCGCTGAGCGTGGCCGTGCCCTCGACCAGGGCGAAGGAGAAGGGCGGTCGGTCGTCGTCCACGCAGACCGCGATCCGGCCGTCGCGGGCCAGCGACTTGCCCTTCACGGTGTCCTTGCCGGTGTTGAAGACCAGGTCGTCGCCGTCGACCAGGAACCAGACGGGTGCGACATGGGGGCGTCCGTCCGCGCGTGTGGTCGCGATCTTGGCGGTGCGGGTGCCCTCGCCGAGGAAGGCGCGCCATTGGGTCTCGTTCATGGGAGTGGCCATGCTCACATGATCCGGCAGCGCGGCCCGCTGCGCACCGGGACCGGTGGGAACGCCGCGAGGGGCCGAGGACGACGGTGCGTCCTCGGCCCCTCGCGGGCAGGCGGGTGCGTCAGTCGTTCCCGCCGTTGTTGTTGCCCCCGTTGTTCCCGCCGTTGTTCCCCCCGTTATTGCCGCCGTTGTTCCCGCCGTCGTTGCCCCCGTCGGTCGAAGGGGACGACGGCGGGTTCGACGGGGTCGACGGCGACCCGTTGGGGTTGGCGGGGTTCAGCACGATGGTGATCGTGGACCCGGCCGGGATCGACTGCCCGTTGGTCAGCGGCTGGCCGTTGAGAAGCTCCTGCGCCACGTCCTGCGCCTGGTACGTCGCGTTGAACGTGGTGCCGTTCTGGACCGAGTAGTTGAGCTTCTGGCCGGTGAGCGAGGCTTCCGCCTGGGTCTGGGTCATCCCCAGCACCGACTGGTAGGTCACCTGCGCCGGTCCCGAGGAGACGGTGACGCTGATCGCCGAGCCCTGGGCCGCCTGGCTGTCGGCGGCGGGGCTCTGGCTGATGACCTGGCCGACCGGCGCGGAGTTCGCCGCCTGGGTCGCCGCGCCCATGGTGAAGCCCTTGGCCTGCAGCGTGGTGTTGGCCTCGGTCTGGGTCTGGCCCACCACGTTCGGCACCTGCTGGGTCGGGGCCCCGCTGCTGAGGCGGACGGTGATGACGCCGCCCGACTTCATCACCGCGGTGGCCGCCGGGGACTGGGTGCAGATGCTGCCCTTGCTGACCGTGTCGTCGGGGCACTGCATCGAGGCACCCTGGACGACCTTCAGGTTGCCCGGGAGGTTCCCGACCTGGCTGTTGGCCTGCGCCAGGGACAGGCCGACCAGGGCGGGCGCCTGGATCGAGTTGTCGGTGGCGCCGCCGAACATCGACTTGGTGACGAAGAAGGCGCCGGCCAGGACGCACACCGCGGCGATCGCCAGCAGGATCCACGAGGTGCTGCGGTTCCTGCCGCCTCCGCCGTTGCCGCGTCGGCGGTCGCCCCGGCCGTTGTAGCCCGAGCCGTCGTCGAAGCCATTGGGGTCGTCGTAGCCGTCGCCGCCCACGTCGTAGCCCTTGCCCACGCCCGGCAGCAGACTGGTCTGGCCGTAGCCGGCCGCCGACTGCTGCGGCATGGCCGTGGTCCGGCCGTACTGGTCGGGCTGCTGGCCGTAGACCTGGGTCTGCTGGTCGTAGCCGCCCATCGCGCCGGCGCCGTAGGCCACGGTCTGGGCCGCGGCGACCGGCAGGCCGTCGAGTGCGCGCTCGATGTCGGCGCGCATCTCGTCGGCGCTCTGGTAGCGGTAGTCGCGCTCCTTGGCCAGGGCCTTCAGCACGATCGCGTCGTACTCGGGCCGCAGCTCAGGGTCGTAGACCGACGGCGGCTGCGGCTCCTCGCGGACGTGCTGGTACGCCACCGCCACCGGCGAGTCGCCGATGAACGGCGGGCGCACGGTGAACAGCTCGTAGAGCAGGCAGCCGGTGGAGTACAGGTCGGAACGGGCGTCGACCTGCTCGCCCTTGGCCTGCTCGGGGGAGAGGTACTGCGCCGTGCCGATGACCGCGGAGGTCTGCGTCATGGTCATGCCGGAGTCGCCCATGGCGCGGGCGATGCCGAAGTCCATCACCTTGACGGTGCCGTTGCGCGTCAGCATGACGTTCGCGGGCTTGATGTCACGGTGGACGATGCCGTTGCGGTGCGAGTACTCCAGCGCCTGCAGGATGCCGGTGGTCATCTCCAGGGCGCGCTCGGGGAGCAGCCTCCGCCCGGAGTGCAGCAGTTCGCGCAGGGTGGAGCCCTCGACGTACTCCATCACGATGTACGGGATCGAGACCCCGTCGATGTAGTCCTCGCCGGTGTCGTACACGGCGACGATCGAGGGGTGGTTCAGCGAGGCCGCGGACTGGGCTTCGCGGCGGAAACGGGCCTGGAACGACGGGTCGCGGGCCATATCGGCCCGCAGCGTCTTCACAGCGACGGCGCGTCCGAGCCGGATGTCGTGGCCGAGGTAGACCTCTGCCATGCCGCCGCGTCCGAGGACGCCGCCCAGCTCGTACCGGCCGCCGAGACGACGCGGTTCTTCCATGGTTCCAACCCTCTCCCTCGCCGGTGCCGAGGTTGATCTGTCGGGCCTGCAGTGGACTGCGGATGCAGCGGGGTGGACATACCGCTGCTTGCGGATACGCTACCGGGCGGACCGGCGCTTCTGGTCCCAGTGGACCACTTGATATGAGAACGGAATGTGCGGAGCCGGGTTCACAGGCCCCGCTCCGGCCCTCCGCCACCAGTGCACTAGTGGACGTAGGCCTCCATCATCTGCTTGGCGATGGGCGCGGCGAGCATCTCACCGGAGATGTCACCGCGCTCGGTGCTGCTGTTGGCGACGACCACGGCGACCGCGATCTCCTTGCCACTGCTGTTCTTGGCCCAGGACACGAACCAGGCGTAGGGGTTGCCGGAGTTGTCGACGCCGTTCTGCGCGGTACCGGTCTTGCCGCCGACGGTGACCCCGGGGATCTGCGCGGTGACCCCGGTGCCGGTCTGGACGACGCTCACCATCATGGTCTGGATCTCCTGGGCGACCGTGGCGGTCGTGGCCTGGCTCATCACCTTCGGCTGCGTCGGGGTCCCGATCACGCTGGTGTTCTGCGCGCGCTCGGAGGCGACCAGGTAGGGCGTCATCAGCACGCCGTTGTTGGCGATCGCGGAGGCGACCATGGCCATCTGCATGGGCGTCGCGGCGGTGTCGAACTGGCCGATGGAGGACAGCGCGGTCTGCGGCGCGTTGATGCCGGTCGCGAAGGTGCTCGCGGACACCCCGAGCGGCATGTACAGGGGGGCGTTGAAGCCGAACTTGTCGGCCTCCTGTGCCATCCGGGCGTCGCCGATCTGGGCGCCGAGCTTGGCGAAGACGGTGTTGCAGGAGTACGTCAGCGCGGTGGTCAGTGACGCGTTGAGGCAGGGGTCGCTGGCGCTCTCGTTGTTCAGGTAGGTGGTGGTGCCGGGGAGCAGGTAGGGGTTGGGCGAGTCCGTCGCGGCGTTGATGTCGGTGACCTGGCCGGTCTCCAGGGCCGCCGCCGAGGTGATCAGCTTGAAGGTCGAGCCGGGCGGATAGGTCACCCGCAGGGCCCGGTTCAGCATCGGCTGCGACGGGTCGGAGGTGAGCTTGGCCCAGGCCGCGGCGCTGTTGCTGTCGGTGCCGGAGAAGCTGCCGGGGTCGTAGGACGGGGCGGAGACCGCGGCGAGGATGGCACCGGTCGTCGGGTCGATGGCCACGGCCGCGCCGGTGTAGCCCTTGCTGGTCAGCCCCTGGTAGCCGGCCGTCTGCACGGCGGGGTCGATCGTCGTGACGATGTCGCCGCCCTGCTTCTGCTTGCCGGTGATCAGGTTCTCGAAGTTGTTGACGGCCAGTTCCGGCGCGGTGCCGCTGAGGACCGGGTTCTCGACGCTCTCCAGCAGGTTGCTGCCGTAGGTGTTGGAGAAGTAGCCGGTGATCGGCGCGTACAGCGGGCCGTTGGTGAACGACTGCTGGTACTTGTAGAGCTCGCCGTTGACCTCGACGCTCTTGGTGATCGCCTGCCCGCCGACGACGATGTTGCCGCGCGGGTAGCTGGCGCCGGCGATGATGGTCCGCTTGTTGTTGGTGTTGTTGTTGAGCGAGGCGGCGTCCACCCCCTGCACCCAGTTGACGCGGATCATCAGCGCGAGGACCAGGAGCAGGCAGAACACCGACACGCGGCGGATGGGCTTGTTCACTCAGCTGCTCCTCGTCGTCGTGCTCGCATGCGGAACGCCGCCCTCCGGAAGGCATGCGTCAAGGCAAGCACCTGTCTACACGTCGTTCATGACGCTCACCGCACCGAGGTCGGTTGCCGGGCGGCGGGCGACGTCACTGATCTTCAACAGGATGGCGACCAGAGCCCAGTTGGTGATCACCGAGGACCCGCCCTGCGCGATGAACGGCAGAGTCATACCTGTAAGCGGGATGGTACCGGTCACGCCGCCCGCGACGATGAACACCTGCAGCGCCAGCGCCCCCGACAGGCCGACGGCCAGCAGCTTGCCGAAGGGGTCGCGGGCGGCGAGGGCGGTCCGCAGTCCGCGCTCGAACAGGAGTGCGTACAGGGCGAGCAGGCCCATCAGCCCGGCCAGGCCGAGCTCCTCGCCGATGGTGCCCAGGATGAAGTCGCTCTTCGCCGCGAAGCCGATCAGCCAGGAGTGACCCTCCCCCAGGCCGGTGCCGGAGAAGCCGCCCGAGCCCAGCGCGAACAGCGCCTGCCCCAGCTGCCCGACCCCGGCGCCCTTGCGCGCCACCGCCAGCGGCTGCAGCCAGTCGGTGATCCGCGAGGCCACATGCCCCTCGAGGCTCGCCACCGCCCAGAAGCCCAGACCGGCCATCAGCAGGCCGAAGAGGACCCAGCTGGTGCGCTCGGTGGCCACGTAGAGCATCACCACGAAGATGCCGAAGAACAGCAGCGAGGTGCCCAGGTCGGTCTCGAAGACCAGGATCAGCAGGCTCAGCACCCATACCGCGATGATCGGCCCCAGATCGCGCCCGCGCGGCAGGTACAGGCCCAGGAAGCGGCGGCTGGCCAGCGCCAGCGCGTCCCGCTTGACGATCAGGAAGCCGGAGAAGAACACCGGCAGGACGATCTTCACGAACTCGCCGGGCTGGATCGAGAAGCCGCCGACATGGATCCAGATCCTGGCGCCGAAGTCGGAGGCCCTGGTCGGCATGAAGGCCGGGACCGCCAGCAGCACCAGCGCCACCAGGCCGGTCAGATAGGTGTAGCGCTGCAGCAGCCGGTGGTCCCGCAGGAACACCATGACCGCCATGAACAGGGCGATGCCCAGGCCCGACCAGATCAGCTGGTTCTGCGCCGCCGGATAGTTGGGGTGCAGCTGCCAGGCCTTGTCGAGCCGCCAGATGAACACCAGGCCGATGCCGTTCAGCAGTGCCGCCACCGGCAGCATCAGCGGATCCGCGTACGGGGCGTGGCGGCGGACCGTCAGATGCGCGGCCAGGGCGAACGCGCCCATCCCGGCCCCGTAGCCGAGCATCCCGGCCGGCATCCGGCCGTCCATCGCCACACCGGTCTCCGCGTAGGCGCACACGGGGAGCAGCACCGCGAACACGAGGAGTGACAGCTCGGTGTTGCGGCGATTGGGGGCGCCCTGGGACAGGAGGCTCACATGCGTCCGGTTCGGTCAGCTGGGGTCGGTCCGGGTCAGGAGCCGGGGCACATCTGTGCCTGCGACTTCTGGGTGGGGGTCAGCGTGTCGGAGGCGCTGGGCGTCGGCGTGGGAGTGGTCTTGGGCGTCGCCTTGCCGGTGGCCTTGTCCGTGGCCTTGTCGGCGGTCGTGGTCGTGGCCTTGGCGGTGCCGCTCGGCGTCGGTGCCGGGGTGCCGGGGGCCGTGGGCGTGGTCGCCAGCTCCTTGCAGACCGCGGCCTGGCTCTGCAGCTGCGCGACGGTGGCGTTGGCGGCACTGAGGTTGTTGGCGGTGATGGTGTTCTTCACCTCGGTCTGCTGGAACGAGGGGAGGTACTTCAGCTCGACGTCCGGGTGGTCCTGGTAGAGCTTGGACAGGTTGAACCCGGCGAGGCTCTGGTTGACGCCCTGGTACACCGCGACGTGGTCGCCGTTGGCGCCGACGTAGTACTGGGTCTTCGTCCACTGGTAGCCGCCGTAGGCGCCGCCGCCGGCCAGGCCGAGCACGACCAGCAGGATCACCGTCGGGAGCACCCAGCCGCGGCGGCGTCCGCCGCGCTGCCTGCGGCGGCTGCGGCGGCCGCCGTCCTCGTCGGGGGCGTAGTCCTCGTCGCCCTCGTAGGGCTCGCCCTCGGCGTAGGCCGCGTCGTCGGCGTAGGCAGCGCCGCGGGGCTGCTGCCCGGACGGGGGCTGCGGGCGGCCGAGCGAGGCGGCGCGGGCGGCCGGGGTGTTCGCCATGGTGTGGTGGACGATGGTGGGCGGGCCGTCGGCGACCGCGCCGACCACCATCGGGGCACTGGCGAGCTGCGTGGCGAGGGTGTCGCCGGGATTGACGTCCAGGACGTCCGCGACCACGCAGGTGATGTTGTCGGGGCCGCCGCCGCGGAGGGCCAGCTGGATCAGCTCGGCGATGGTCTGCTCGGGGGCGTAGTAGCTGCCGAGGGTCTCTTCCATGGTCTGGTGGCTGACCACGCCCGACAGGCCGTCGGAACAGATCAGGTAGCGGTCCCCGGCCCGGACCTCACGGATCGACAGATCGGACTCGACCTCGCCCGTGCCCATCAGCGCGCGCATGATCAGCGAGCGCTGCGGGTGGGTGCTGGCCTCCTCCTCGGTGATCCGGCCCTCGTCGACGAGCCGCTGCACCCAGGTGTGGTCCTGGGTGATCTGGGTCAGGGAGCCGTCACGCAGCAGGTAGGCGCGCGAGTCGCCGATGTGGATCAGGCCGGCCCGGTCGCCGGTCCAGAGCAGCGCGGTGAGCGTGGTGCCCATGCCCTCCAGCGCGGGGTCGGCCTCGACGAGCTGCCGGAGCCGCTCGTTGGCGCGGTCCGCGGCCTGGCTCAGTGCGGTCAGCGGGTCGGTGCCCGGGATGTCCTCGTCCAGCGAGACCATGGTGGAGAGGACCTCGGACGAGGCGACCTCTCCCGCGGCCTGGCCGCCCATGCCGTCGGCGACGGCGAGCAGGCGCGGACCGGCGTAGCCGGAGTCCTCGTTGCCCTCCCGGATCATCCCCTTGTGCGACCCGGCGGCGAAGCGCAGCACGAGGCTCATGCGCTGTCCGCCCCCTTCCCTAGGTCCCCTGCGCGATGCTCCGGTGCAGCGTGCGTTGATGCATCGTACGGTGCGGTGTCCAGCCCCGCCGGGCCCGGGTGCGCTTCCCGCCCCACCGCTGCCGGCCTGCGACTTCGAGAGCCGGTGGCGTCATGCCCATGCCTCATGCGTGACTACTTCCGCAGCTCGATGACGGTCCTGCCGATCCTGATGGCCACGCCGGGCTGGAGCGGGGTGGGGCTGGTGAGCCGCATCCGGTCCAGGTAGGTGCCATTGGTGGAGTTCAGGTCCTCGACGATCCACTGACCGCTCTGGTCCGGGTAGATCCTGGCATGGCGGGAGGACGCGTAGTCGTCATCCAGCACAATCGTCGAGTCGTGGGCCCGGCCGAGGGTGATCGTCTGGCCCTGCAGGGCCACGGTGGTGCCCGCCAGCGAGCCCTGGGTGACCACGAGCTGGGTCGGCGCGCCGCGGCGGCTCCTGCCGGTGTCCGGGTTCTGCGGCCGCCGCGCCTGCTGCTGCGGGGGCTGCTGACGGGCCGTCGGCGCGGTCGGCGCGGGGGTCCGACGGGTGGCGGTGGTGGTGCGCTGTGCCATTTTGGCGCCGAACAGGTCGCTGCGGATGACCTGGACCGCGACGATGACGAACAGCCACAGCACGGCCAGGAAACCCAGCCGCATCACCGTGAGGGTCAGCTCTGACATGTGCCCCGCGTCACCCTTCGGTCTGCCTGAAGACGATGGTCGTGCTGCCGAGGACGATCCGCGACCCGTCGCGCAGCGTAGCGCGCTGCGTGTGCTGCCCGTCCACGATGATGCCGTTGGTCGAGCCCATGTCCATCACGACGGAGGGGTTGCCCATCCGGATCTCGGCGTGTTTGCGGGAGACCCCGGGGTCGTCGACCCGCAGGTCGGCCTCGGTGCTGCGGCCCAGGACCACGGTCGGGGTGGTGACCTGGTGCCGGTTTCCGTTGATCTCCAGCCAGCGGCGGGGGGCCGCGCCGCCGGGCGTGCCCGGGTGGGCGTTGCCGGGCAGCGGGCGGACGTTGCCCTCGGCCTGGTCGTACGCCGGGGGCCGGCCGGTCGGCGGGGTGACCGGGAACGCGGGCGCGGTCGGCGGCTGGGGCGGCATCGGCGGCTGCCACGCCTCGGCCTGGCGGCCGCCGTACGGCTGCGGGGGCTGCGGCGGCTGCTGGCCGTACGGGTCGGCGGCGGGCGGGGCCTCGCCGGCCTCGATCCGGCTGCGGACCCGGTACAGCCCGGTGTCCAGGTCCGTGCCCTGCTCCAGGGCGACCTTCAGCGGACCCATGAAGGAGTACCGCTGGGCCTGGGCGTACTCGCGCACCATCCCGGCGAGTTCCCCGCCGAGCTGGGTGGCGTACGGGCTCAGGCGCTCGTAGTCGTGGGTGCTGAGTTCCACGATGAAGTCGTTGGGGACGACGGTCCGGTCGCGGTTCCAGATGCTCGCGTTGTTGTCGCACTCGCGCTGCAGCGCACCGGCGATCTCAACGGGCTGCACTTCGGACTTGAACACCTTGGCGAAGGCTCCGTTGACGAATCCCTCGAGTCGCTGTTCGAACTTCTTCAGGGCTCCCACGGGGCACCCCCTTCCATCCGGCGTTCGGGTCGAGTCGCACTGTCTCGCACAGGCGGCTGTCTGTCTTCCGTATCTGATCGTATCTACGCGGCAGGTCCCTGTGCGGTTCCTTCCTCGCAGTCGAGCCACGACGTGTGGTCCGCCACACGGCGCTGCAGAAAGGATGCCACCGCAGCGGGACTGTCCGGTACGGGCCGAGGCGTTCTGGCGGACACGTACCCGCCGAGGGACGTGGTCATCCGCTGATCACCCGTTCGGGTTCTGCGGCCCGCGCCGGGGGAGCCGGGGGGCGGCCGGGACACCCCGTCCGACGTGCTAACGTTCTTCTTGTCGAAAGGCGCTCCCGCAGGGAACGAAGGCAGTCGGAAGGCCGGTTGGTAACCGGTTTGAAGAGGCCGGGGAAACTTCGGTAGAGTCGACGACATCACTCAATGCGCGAGTGGCGGAATGGCAGACGCGCTGGCTTCAGGTGCCAGTGTCCGAAAGGGCGTGGGGGTTCAAATCCCCCCTCGCGCACAGCAGATGGAACCCCCGGTACCCACCGGGGGTTCTTTTGCGTTTACTGCTGGTCGGCGAGGAGGGTGCCGCCGGTGGCCCAGCTGTCGGCGGGGAGCTCGTCGAAGGTGACCCAGATGCTCCCCGGCTTGGCGCCGGCGACCCGGGCGAAGGTGTCGGTGAGTTCGCGGGCGAGCTCCCGCTTCTGCTCGACGGTGCGTCCTTCGACCATGGTGATCTGGATGAGCGGCATGGGCACTACTCCTTGTACGGGGCTCGGCGGAGGCTTCCGCCGATGACAAGAGTAGGGATCCGGCCGCGGAGCAGAAGGGGGCCTGTCCGGCTCGGCCGGACAGGCCCCCTTCTGCTCTCGAGGTCAGAGCGTGCGCTCGGACTCCGGGGCGCGGCGCCGGCCGGTGCCGCCGCGGGCAGCGGGCAGGGAGGACGGCGCGTCGGACTCGGCCCGGCCGAGGGCGCTGGGCCACCAGATGTGCCGGCCGATGTCCATGGTCAGCGCGGTCACCAGGATCGAGCGGACCACCAGGGTGTCCAGCAGGACGCCGACGCAGACGGCGAAGCCGATCTCGGCGAAGGACACGATGGGCAGGGTGCCCAGGACACCGAAGGTGCTGGCCAGGATCAGGCCCGCGGAGGTGATCACTCCGCCGGTCGCGGCCAGGCCCGCGAGCGCGCCCTTGCGGGTGCCCCTGGTCGCGGACTCCTCCCTGACCCTGGTCATCAGGAAGATGTTGTAGTCGATGCCCAGGGCGACCAGGAAGACGAACACGAACAGCGGGAAGGCGCTGTCCTCGGCCTGGAAGTGGAACAGGTGCTGGAACACCAGCGAGCTGAGCCCGATCGCCGAGGCGAAGGACAGCACCACGGTGCCGATGAGCACCAGCGGCGCGACCACCGCCCGCAGCAGCAGGCCCAGGATCAGCACCACCACCAGCAGCACGATCGGGATGATGGCGTAGTCGTCGTGCTTGGACGCCCGCTGGGTGTCCAGGACGACGGCCGTGTTGCCGCCCACCTCGGCCTGTGCGCCGGGGATGGCGTGCTCGACGGTGCGGACCTGGTCCACGGTGTTCTTCGCGGCCTGGCTGTCCGGGTCGGTGCTCAGGGTGCCGGTGGTGTAGGCCAGGCCGTTCTTGATCACCGGCGGGGTGGTGGAGGAGATCCCCGCGGTGCGCGCCAGGGCCTGCTGGACCTCGGTGGCCGCGCCTGCCTTGGCGATCACCACGATCGGCGATCCGGCGCCGCCGGGGAAGTGGTCGTCGAGGACGGTCTGGCCGACCACCGAGTCGGGCTTGTTGGTGAAGGTGCCGGCGGTGCTGAGGCCGACGGCGTTGAGGCTGGCCATGCCCAGCGCCAGCGCACCCAGGGCGAGGGCGGTGCCGATCCAGACGATCCTGGGCCGGCGGGAGATGCCGCGGCCGACGCGGGACCAGGCGCCGTTCTCCGTGGGTTCGGCAGAGCCGTAGGAGGGCTTGACGGGCCAGAAGACCCAGCGTCCGCAGATCGTCAGCAGGGCGGGGAGCAGGGTCAGCATCGCCGCGAGGGCCACCAGCACGCCGATGGCGCAGACCGGGCCGAGGCCCCTGGTGGAGTTCATCTGTGCGGCCAGCAGGCACAGCATGCTCAGCGCGACGGTGCAGCAGCTGGCGAAGATGGCCGGACCGGCGCGGTGCATGGCCTCGGCCATGGCCTCGTGCCTGTCCTCGTGACGGCGCAGCTCCTCCCGGTATCTGGCGACGATCAGCAGCGCGTAGTCGGTGCCCGCGCCGATGACGAGGACCGTCAGGATGCCTGCGCTCTGGGCGTTGACGGTCAGTCCGGCGTGTTTCGCCAGCACGTAGATCAGGCCCTCCGCGGCGGTCAGTGCCAGGCCGGAGGAGAGCAGTGGTAGCACCCACAGGGTGGGGCTGCGGTAGGTGAGCAGCAGCAGCAGGATGACGACGCCCAGGGTGGCGTAGAGCAGGGTGCCGTCGATGCCGGTGAATGCCTTGCCCTGGTCAGCGCTGTTGCCGGCGGGGCCGGTGACATGGGTGACCAGGCCGTCGGCATTGGCGCCCGAGGTGGAGCGGAGGTCGTCCACGGCGGTGGTGAGCACGGCCCACTGGCCGCTGCTGATGTCGACGGGGACGATCGTCTCCAGGGCCTGGCCGTCCTTGGAGGTGATCGGCCCGACGATCTGGCCGGCCACTCCGGGGACCTTGCTGAAGGAGGCCGCGTCGGCGGCGGCCTTGGCGCGGTCGGCCGAGGTGATGCCGCTGGCGCGGCTGTAGACGACGACGGCCGGGATGTCGTCGGTGGACGCGAACTGTCCTTGCTGGTTCAGGACCTTGGTGGATTCAGCGTTGCCGGGCAGCCAGCTCGATGCCTGGTTGTTCTCCACGCCGGTGAGTTTGCCGGCGAGCGGCGACATGGCCACCAGCAGGAGGATCCAGAGGGCTAAGACGACCCACTTACTACGCTTTCCGCAGGGAAGGGCGGCGAGCCGCCGGGCGCGGTTCATGTGTGTATCTCCCATATAAACGCGATACATCGCGACTGATGTGATTACCATGGGCCGCACGCCGAACAGTGTCAAGCCACGCAGGTCAGGAGCTGATCAACTGTCATACCTTTGGCTGGGAACGGACGTTGTAGAGGGTGAGGTATTCGGCGAACCGTTCCAGATTCTCGTCCGGCCAGTCCGCAAGTCGGTCGAGAAACGCTTGACGCCGTTGCTCGCTGACGGATTGCAGCAGTGCCGTGCCCTCGGCGGAGGGGCGGATGATCTGGCCGCGCTGGTCCTCGGGGTCGGTGGTCCGCTCGACCAGTCCGAGCTTCTCCAGGGCTGTGACCTGGCGACTCACCGTCGACTTGTCCAGCATGAAGTGGGCGGCGAGGTCGGTTCCGCGGCAGCCTCCGCGCTCTCGCAGCAGATCCAGGATCGCGTAGGTGACCAGGGTGAGACCCGGGTGGATCTGGGACGCCTGGGAGCGGGCGCGCCGGGCGAAGGCCGTGAGCTCCCGCTGGATGGCGTCGATGGACTCGGACCGCGAGGGGTGCGGGATGGACAAGGGAGCTCCTTCAGGGTGGGCTGCCATCTCAACCCACAAAGAAGTAGCACCGCCACCGCCCGGCGGCGGTGCTGACCCCCCGGCCGGGTGGTTCCGGTCCTCTCCGGCCCGTCAGCCCCGGTGCGGCAGCGGCAGTTCGAACCAGACGACCTTGCCGACGGCCTTGCGGCTGGTTCCCCAGCGCGCCGAGAGCTGGCTGACCAGGCTCAGGCCGCGGCCGTCCTCGTCCAGTGCCTCCGACGGCTCCAGCGAGGGCAGGTTGTGGTCGTCGTCGCTGACCTCGACCAGCAGCTTGCCGACCCGCATCAGCTGCAGCTCGACCCGGTCCTTGGCCACCCTCAGGGCGTTGGTGACCAGCTCGCTCACCAGCAGCGCGGACACTTCGGCCAGTTCGTCCAGGCCCCAGAGCAGCAGCTGGTCGCGGACCAGCCAGCGGGCCCGGCCGACCTCGGTCAGATCCAGCTCAAGCGACCAGGACATGACGTCCTGCGGGGTGATGCCGTCGAAGCGGGCGATCAGCAGGGCCAGGTCGTCGTTGCGGTCGTCGGTGTGCAGCCGCTCCAGCACGGTGTCGCAGACCTCGTCCGGGCTGCGGCTCGGGTCCACGATGTCGCCGCACAGGGCGGCCAGGCCATCCCCTATGTCGCCGCCCCGCATCTCGACCAGGCCGTCGGTGCAGAGCAGCAGCATGCTGCCGTCCGCGACCTTGATCTCGCGGGAGGCGAACGGCACCCCGCCGACGCCGATGGGCGCCCCGGTGGGGATGTCCAGCAGTTCGCCCCGGCCGTCGGGGTGGACCAGGACCGGCGGGACATGGCCCGCGCTGGCGAGGGTGCAGGTGCGGGCGATCGGGTCGTAGATCGCGTAGAGGCAGGTCGCGAGGTGGTCGTCGCCGAGCCGCTGGGAGAGGTTGTCCAGGTGGCGCAGGATCTGGGCCGGGGGCAGGTCCAGCGCGGCCAGGGTCTGCATGGCGGTGCGGAACCGACCCATGGCGACGGCCGAGTGCAGGCCGTGGCCCATGACGTCGCCGACGACCAGGGCGACCCGGCTGCCGGGCAGCTGGATGGCGTCGAACCAGTCGCCGCCGACCTCGGCCCGGCGGTCGCCCGGGAGGTAGCGGTGCGCGATCACCACGCCGGGGATCTTCGGCGGGCGGGTCGGCAGCATGCTGCGCTGCAGCGTGAGCGCGGTCTTGGCCTCCATCCGGTGCAGCCGGGCGTTGTCCACGGACAGCGCGGCGCGGGCGGCGAGCTCGCGCAGGTAGGCGGCGTCGGTCTCGTCGAAGGGCGGGCGGTCGCCGTCGCGCAGCAGGGTGAGGATGCCCAGCACGGTTCCGCGCGCCGCCAGCGGCAGCGTCAGCATGGAGCGGCCCTCGAACAGCGCCACCAGCATGCCCCCGCCGCGGCCGGCCGCGCAGAGCTCGGCGACGGTCCGGTCCACCTGCGGGACCAGCACCGGCTGGTTGGTCTGCAGGGCCAGTCCGGAGGGGGTGTTGCGGGGGAGGGACATCAGGGTGCCCTCGCGCACGGAGTGCTCCCAGTCGGCCGACAGGGCATCGCTGAACGCCCGGGCGACGCGGCGCAGCTGGGTGTCGTCGTCGGGTCGGTCCCGGGGCAGCTCGGTGTCGACGATGAGGCGGTCGCGCAGGTCCACGCAGGCGAAGTCGGCGATGCTGGGGACCACCACCTCGCACAGTTCGCGGACGGTGGTGTCCAGGTCGAGGGTGGTGCCGATCTGCGCGCCTGCGTGGCTGAGCAGCCGCAGCTGCTCGTTTATCGGCTCCACGGCGGGGAGCGCGGCGGAGGTGGACGAGGACAGCGTGAGCGTGGGGATCGAGGGGGGCCCGCTGAAGGGGCCGTCCTCGGACGACGACCGCTTGGGGCGGTCCGGTCTCTCGAACGGGGTGGGCGCGGCCGGGGGCACGGGTGCGCTGCGCGGGGCGGGGACGCCGGTGTGCCGGGACTCGGCCGCCTGGTCGTCGGCGGCGGTGCGGGAGTGCCCGGGCAGGGTGCTCACGCTGGCCAGTTCGCTTCTCTCCAGCGCCTCGCGCTCCGCCCGGGCGGCCCTGGACTCGTGCGGCAGCACCGGCAGCCGGACGGTCCTGTCGACCAGCAGGCCGGGCGCTCCTCCGGCGACGATCTGGCCGAGCAGCTTGCGGCGGCGGTCGTCGCTGGTGCGCGGCAGCAGCGGGACGAGCCGTTCGGCGGCCCGCGCGGCGTCGGCGGCCCCGGTCGCGGTGGTGCGGATCGGGCCGATCTCCAGCTCGGTTCCCGCCTGGCCCTGCTGGGAGGAGGGGGTGACGGAGGCGTAGGGGAGCAGGTGCGTGCCGAGGGCGATCTGGGGGCCGCGGCTGCGCAGCGGTCTGGCGTCGGCGGCGAGGACGAGCAGGCTGCGGCCGGTGGGTTCGATCAGCCGGTAGGCCCAGCAGAAGATGTCCACGGCCCGGCCGTCCCGGTCGGTGACGCGCAGGCCGCCGCTCCAGGAGGGGGAGTAGCTGGTGAGGTCGTCCAGGTGGTCGAGGGCGTCGCCGACCCGGCCGCTGGTGGCGGCGGTGGCGGTGCCGGTGTGGGGGCCCGTGCGGTCCAGCGGCAGCAGGCCGCTGGCGGAGCGGTCGAAGACCTCGTCGCGGCGGTGGCCGAAGAGCTCCTCGGCGACGCGGTTCCAGTGGGTGAGCCGTCCGTCGGGGTCGACCATCAGGGCGGCGACGCGGACCAGGGCGACGACTCCGGCGGGGGACGGTTCGTGGCGCGGCAGGTCGACGTGCGGGGCTGCGGGCCCGTCCTGTCCGGGTGCTGCGAAGGTCTCCTCGGCCATACTCACCTTCCCTACAGCTCCCGAAGCCGCGCGGTGTCCACCGTATGCACTCCGACCCAGCACAGTAGGCCCACCACCAGTTCGGTACCCCAGGCAAGCACGGATCCGGCCGGAGTCATCCGATATCGGGGAAATTTTGCCGTGTTCAGGAGTGCACGCGGGCTCGCACGCCTTAGTGTGCGCCCTTTGGGGTGTCTGCGGGGACAGTAGGGTGACGGGGCTGGCACGCGAGACAAACAACAAGCAGTGAGGTTGACATGGCTGCCGATACTCCGGTCCGGTGGACCGATCCCGAGGAGCAGCAGCTGGAGGAGCGCATCGCACGGACCGAGGCCGAGTGGGTGGACGCCGAGGTCGCGGTCGAGACCCTGCGCGTCGAGCTCGACAACTTCGCCCTCGTGCACCACCAGCGGCTCGGTCCGATGTATGTGCGCCTGGACGAGCTGGACGCGCTGATCGCCGAGGCGAAGGCGGCGCGCAGCGGCGACCCCGAGGACATCCGCAGGGCCTTCGAGGCCCGCAGCGTCCTCGATCCCATGCCCGACCTGGAGGCGTTCTTCGCGGACCCGGCCGAGGACCGGCAGCAGGGCGGCGACGCCGGTGACGGCGGCGAGCCGCTGCCGCCGCTGATCCCGCAGGCGCCGCAGCGCATCCGCCCGGACCGCGAGGCCCAGCGGCTCTACCGGGACCTGGCCCGCCGGGCGCACCCCGACCTGGCCCAGGACCCCGCCGAGCAGCAGCTGCGCGGTGCGTTCATCGCGCGCGTCAATGAGGCGTACGCGCGCGGCGACGTGCTCGCGCTGGCGGCGCTGACGGAGGAGTGGGCCGGCGAGACCGGTGACTCGGGCGCACCCGAGGCCGGAACCCCGGAGCGGGTGGCCTGGCTGCGGCAGCGCCTGGAGTGGCTGACGGCGCGGCTGGCCCGGGTCGCGGCGACGCGGGCCGAGCTCGCGGAGAGCCCCATGGGCCAGCTGCTGATGCTGCTGCCGGACGACCCGGACGCGCTGCTGAACATTCTCGCGGAGCAGCTGCTGGAGAGCGTGGCCGGACGGCAGGCGGAGTTGGACCGGCTGCTGGGCGTCGGCTGAGTCCGGGGGAGAATGGGGGCGTCCCCCGGAGCAGCCGGGGCCGCGACTCACCCCGGGAGAGACCCATGTTCCACGCCGCCGTCCCCACCGTGGACGCCGCCGCCGTACCCGCCGAGGCCGCGCTGCTCGACGTGCGTGAGCAGGACGAGTGGGACGCGGGGCATGCCGAGGGCGCGCTGCACATCCCGATGGGGCAGCTGATGGCCCGGATCGACGAGCTTCCGGCCGACGACCGGCTGTATGTGGTGTGCCGGGTCGGCGGGCGCTCCGCACAGGTCGTGCAGTACCTGGTGGCGCAGGGCCGGGACGCCCTGAACGTCGACGGCGGGATGTACGCGTGGGAGGCCGCGGGGCGTCCGATGGTGAGCGCGTCCGGCGCGGAGGCGTTCGTCCTGTAGACAGGGGCGCTCTTGCGGGCGGTGGCTGCGGGCGGTATCAACACAGCTAGCTGACGAACCGTCAGGACCAGCCCGGGGGTGCCGCCATGCCCGCACATTCCGCACGAGCAGCCGTCGTCGACCTGGCCGAGGCCGTCCTCGCGCAGCGCGACGACCACCGCCCCGGCCTGGTCGGCGACGGCTTCGTGCTCGGCCACGACACAGTCCTGCGCGAGGCCTGCGCCAGGGCCGCGCTGCTCGGCGAGCTGCTCGCGGCGGCGGCAGCCGAGTACCCGCACGTCGGTCTGCTGCTCGACAACACCCCCGAGTACATCCACTGGCTGCAGGCCTGCGTCCTGTCCGGCTCCACCGCGGTCGGCATCAACCCCACCCGCCGCGGCCCCGACCTGCACCGCGACATCCGCCACACCGACTGCGCGGTCCTGGTCACCGAGCGGCGCCACCTGCCGCTGCTGGCCGGCCTCGCACTCGCCCAGCGGATCCTGGTCGTCGACGACCCCGCCTACGCCGAGCTGCTCGCCCCCTACCGCGACGCCCACCCGCCCACCGCGCTGCCCGACCCCGGCACCCGGCTGCTGCTGACCTTCACCTCGGGCTCCACCGGTGCTCCCAAGGCCGTCATCTGCAGTCGGCGGCGGCTGGCCCGCGCCGGGGAGAAGCTCCGCGAGCAGTTCCGGCTCACCGACGCGGACACCGGCTACGCCTGCATGCCGCTGTTCCACGGCAACGCGCTGATGGGCCTGTGGTCGCCGCTGCTGCTCGCAGGGGGGACCGTCGCGCTGCGCCGCCGCTTCTCCGCGTCCCGGTTCCTGGACGACGTCCGCGCCCACGGGGCCGGCTACTTCACCTATGTGGGCCGTGCCGTCTCCTATGTCCTGGCCACCGAGCCCCGCGCCGACGACGCCGACTCGCCGCTGCGCCTGGGCTTCGGCACCGAGGCCGGCGCGCTGGACACGGAGCGCTTCGAGGCGCGCTTCGGCTGCCGCCTGGTCGAGGGCTACGGCTCCTCCGAGGGCGGCTGCAACCTGCGGCAGGACCCGGCGGCCCCGGCCGGAGCCGTCGGCCGGGCCGGCTCGGGGCCGGGCGACGACCTCGCCGTGGTGGACCCCGACACCGGGGCCGAGTGCCCGCGCTCCCGCTTCGACGCCCACGGCCGGCTGCTCAACGGTGACGAGGCCATCGGCGAGCTGGTCAACCGCACGACCGGGGCCGGCTTCGAGGGCTACTGGCGCAACCCCGAGGCGGGTGCGGCCCGGGTGCGCGAGGGCTGGTACTGGACCGGTGACCTGTTCCACCGCGACGCCGAGGGCTGGTTCCGCTTCGCCGGGCGCAGCGCCGACTGGCTCCGGGTCGACAGCGAGAACCTGGCGGTGGCCGACATCGAGAACATCCTCGCGCGCTGGGACCTGGCGCGGGCCGTCGCCGTCTACGCCGTCCCCGACCCGGTGGCCGGGGACCAGGTGATGGCGGCGGTCGAGCTGCGCGGGGAGGCCGGGGATCCGGCCGGGCTCTGCGCGGCGCTGTCCGGCTTCCTCGCCGGGCAGCCGGATCTGGGGACCAAGATGCCCCCGCGGTTTGTGCGGCTGGTCGGTGCGATGCCGGTGACCGCCACCCACAAGACCGCCAAGGCCGGTCTGCGGGACGACCGCTGGCACGGCGCCGACCCGGTGCTGTGGCGTCCCTACGGGCGCACGGCGGGGGCCCCGGAGGCGGGGGCCCTGCAGTACGCGGTGATGACCGCGGCCGACCGGGCGGAGCTGCGGGAGCTGTTCGCCGAGCACGGGCGGGGGGACCTCGACGGGGGGCGTCCGGCATGATGGCCCCGTTGAAGATCCGGGCTTTCTCTCAGGGGGATGACATGACCGACGGCAGCGCCGATGTGCTGCGGGCCGACCGCCTCGCGCTCCATCCGATCTCCGCGGCCGCCGCTGCGGATCTGAGCACCGGCGGCGACGGGGGGTTCACCTGGGTGGCCGGGGGCCCCTACCAGGGCACGCGTGACGCCTCGTCCATGACCGCGAAGGCGGCGGAGGCCGGGGTGTTCGACCCGGCGTGGGGCGTCTACGCCATCGTCAGGACCGAGGACGGGCTGGCCGTCGGCGGCATCGGCTTCCACGGTCCGCCGAGCGAGGGGACCGCCGAGATCGGGTACGACGTCGCGGAATCGGCGCGCGGCAACGGCTACGCCGCCGAGGCGGCCAGGACCGTGTGCGCGTATGCGCTGGCGAAGGCGGAGGTGCACACCGTGGTGGCGCACACCGAGCCGGCCAACGTCCCCTCGCAGTCGGTCGTGACGCGTGCGGGCTTCACCCGCGACGGCTTCGGCGAGGACGGCCTCTTCCGGTTCGTCCTGCGGGGCTGAGCGCCTTCGCAGGACGAACCGGGACCGGGTCAGAGGTGCCGTAGCAGCGAGGCCGGGGACTCGACCGCGTCGGCGACCAGGCGGAGGAACCCTCCGGCCGTGGCGCCGTCGCAGACGCGGTGGTCGAAGGTGAAGGAGAGCTGGGTGACCTGGCGGACCGCCAGGTCACCGTCGACCACCCAGGGCTTGGCGGTGATCCGGCCGATGCCGAGCATCGCCGCCTCCGGGTGGTTGATGATCGGGGTGGACCCGTCGACGCCGAAGACGCCGTAGTTGTTGAGCGTGAAGGTGCCGCCGGTCAGTTCGGAGGGGGCGAGGCGCCCGGCACGGGCGACGCCGGTGAGGCGGGCCATCTCGGCGGCGAGCTGCTCGGTGCTGAGCAGGTGCGCGTCCCGGACGACGGGCACGACCAGCCCCCGCTCGGTCTGGGCGGCGAAGCCCAGGTGGACGGCCTGGTTGCGGCGGATGCCGGTGGGGGTGCCGTCGGGCGCGGTGACGACCGTCGAGTTCAGCTCCGGGTAGCGGGCGAGGGCGGCCGTGCAGATCCGGGCCAGCAGCGGCAGCAGTCCGATCCGCGCCTGTCCGGCGCCGCCGGAGTTGAGCGCGTCGCGGGCGGCGAGCAGCGCGGTGGCGTCGGCGTCCACCCAGCAGGTGGCGTCGGGGATCTCGCGGCGGCTGCGGGTGAAGAGGTCGGCGGCGAGCCGGGCGGTTCCGCGCAGCGGGATGACGTCGGAGGCGGGCGCGGCGGCTGTCGGCGCGGCGATGCTGTTCTCGACGTCGGCGCGGAGGATCAGGCCGTCGGGGCCGCTGCCGGTGAGGGTGGTGAGGTCCACCTGGTGCTCGCGGGCGAGGCGGCGGACCAGCGGGGAGATCACGGCGGGGATCCGGACCGGGCCCGGGGCCGCTGCCTGCGCAGGCGCGGGTGCGGCCACCGGTGCGGGTGCGGGTGCGGGCACCGGCGCGGCCACGGGTGCGGGCGCGACCGCGGGGGCCACACCGAGCCTGCGGCGGCGGGTGGTGCCGCTGCTCTCGGTGGTGCCGTAGCCGACCAGGACGTTGCCCGATCCGCCGCTCGGCTCCGATCCGCCGCTCTGATCCGGGCCGACCGCGACGGTCACCAGGGCGGCGCCGACCGGGATCTCGGTCCCGGCCTCACCGAAGCGCGCGGTCACCACTCCCCCGTAGGGGCAGGGGACCTCGACCACGGCCTTGGCGGTCTCGACCTCGGCGACGGGCTGGTCGACGGCGATCACGTCCCCGATCTCCACCAGCCAGCGGACGATCTCGGCCGAGGTGAGGCCCTCGCCGAGGTCGGGGAGGGGGAACTCGCGTACGGAGGGCATCTTGCTCACTGCTCCCACTGGAGTCGGGCCACGGCGTCGAGGATGCGGTCGACCGAGGGCAGGTGGTGGCGTTCCAGCATGGGCGGGGGGTAGGGGATGTCGAAGCCGGTGACACGGAGCACCGGCGCGGCGAGGTGGTGGAAGCAGCGCTCGGTGACCCGGGCGGCGATCTCCGCGCCGACGCCGGCGAAGCCCGCCGACTCGTGCACGACCACGGCGCGGCCGGTGGCGCGGACGGCGGCGCACACGGTCTCGTCGTCGAAGGGGACCAGGCTGCGCAGGTCCACCACGCTCAGGTCCCAGCCCTCGGCGCGGGCGGCCTCGGCGGCCTCCAGACAGACCGGGACCGAGGGCCCGTAGCTGAGCAGGGTGGCGGAGGCTCCGGTACGCAGCACGGCGGCGCGGCCCAGGGGCGCGACCGGGGCCGCGGGCGACCAGTCCTCCTTGGACCAGTAGAGGCGCTTGGGTTCGAGGAAGACGACCGGGTCGTCGGAGTCGATGGCCGCGCGCAGCAGGCCGTAGGAGTCGGCGACGTTGGCCGGGGTGACCACGTGCAGGCCGGGGGTGTGCGCGTAGTACGCCTCGGAGGAGTCGCTGTGGTGCTCCACCCCGCCGATGCCGCCGCCGTAGGGGATGCGGATGGTGATCGGCAGCGGCATCTGCCCGGCGGTGCGGTTACGCATCCGGGCGACATGGGAGACCAGCTGCTCGAAGGCCGGGTAGGCGAAGGCGTCGAACTGCATCTCCACGACCGGCCGCAGCCCGTACATGGCCATGCCGACGGCGGTGCCGAGGATGCCGGCCTCGGCCAGGGGCGTGTCCAGGACCCGGTCGGCACCGAACTCGGCGGCGAGGCCGTCGGTGATCCGGAAGACGCCGCCGAGGGTGCCGACGTCCTCACCGAGGATGTGGACGGCCGGGTCCGCGCGCAGGCTGTCGCGCAGCGCGGAGTTCAGGGCCTGGGCCATGGTGGTGGACTGCGCGCGGGTCGCGGGCTGGTCGAGGGTCGCGGTCATACGGCATCAGCCTCGGCGGCGAGTTCTGCGGCGAGCTGGGCGGCCTGCTCCAGCAGCTGCGGGGTGGGTTCGGCGTAGACGTGGGTGAACAGGCTCATCGGGTCGAGTTCCGGTTTCACGTGAAACATGTCGCGCATGCGTGCGGCCAGTGCCTCGGCGGCCTCGGCCGCGTCCTTGACGTCGGTGTCGGTGAGCAGCCCGGCCTCGCGCAGGCGGCGCTCCATCAGCTGCAGCGGGTCGCGCTCCTGCCAGGCGGCGACCTCCTCGGGCGTGCGGTAACGCCCGGCGTCGTCGGCGTTGGTGTGGGCTTCCAGCCGGTAGGTGATGGCCTCGACCAGGACCGGTCCCCGCCCGGAGCGGGCGTGGGCGACGGCCTCGCTGAGCACGGTGTGCATGGCCGCGGCGTCGTTGCCGTCGACCAGGCGGCCGTGGATGCCGTAGCCGACGGCCTTGTGGGCGAGGGTGGGCGCGGCGGACTGCTTGGAGAGCGGGACGGAGATGGCGTAGCCGTTGTTCTGCACCAGGAAGACCACGGGGGCGTTGAGGACCCCGGCGAAGTTGAGCGCCTCGTGGAAGTCGCCCTCGCTGGTGCCGCCGTCGCCGACCAGGGCCAGGGCCACGGTGTCGTCGCCGCGCAGCCGGGCGGCGTGGGCCAGGCCGACGGCGTGCGGGGCCTGGGTGGCGAGCGGGGTGCTGAGCGGGGCGACCCGGTGCTCGTAGGGGTTGTAGCCGCAGTGGGCGTTGCCGCGCAGCAGGGTGAGGGCCTCGACCGGGTCGACGCCCCGGGAGACCACGGCGAGGGTGTCGCGGTAGCTGGGGAACATCCAGTCGCCGGTGCGCAGCGCCGTCGCGGCGGCGACCTGGCAGGCCTCCTGCCCGGTGGAGGACGGGTAGACGGCGAGGCGTCCCTGCTTGGTGAGGGTGGTGGCCTGCTGGTTGTAGCGGCGTCCGGCGACCAGCCGGGTGTACAGCTCGCGCAGCAGCTCGGGGGCCATGTCGGCGAGCGCAGGGGTGCCCAGGACCCGGACCGGTTCGGCGTCGGGGAGCAGTGGGGCGGGGTCGTGGCGGGGCGCGTGGGCGTCCGGCGGCCATGTCTGTGCTGCGGGGTGGTCCAGCACGGTCATGGGGCACCTCCTGGGTCGATGGGTGGGAAAGAAGGTGCTGCTGGAGGGGGTGGCCCTCCCTACCGATTGTTCGGTTGTTTGATCGAACTGGCTACTGGCCTGCGGAAGTGGTGGACAATCGGCCGAAGTCGCGCTGTCCTGGAATCAGGACGTCCACCTCGGGAGGGCAAGGGGCCATGCCCACTGAACAGATGGCCGGATCCGGCGAGCCCCGCCGCGGGCGCCAGTCCCCGCTGCCGGCGCTGCGGTCGGGACCTGCGGCCGAATGGGTGGCCGAGCGGGCCCGCCAGCGGGCCGCGTCGGTGCCGGGACGGTCGGGTGTGGCGAGGCAGGGGACGGGCGGGGGGAGCCATCCGGGAGCGTCCCAGGGGCCCGCGCGCGACCACGGCCGGGAGCGGCAGGTCGCCCCGCCGCCGGCCGAGGACCCGGCCGACCAGCGTCCGCTGGACCGGATAGACCGGGCGATCCTGCGGCTGCTGCAGCAGGACGGCCGGGCCTCGGTCCGCTCCGTCGCCGAGCGGGTGCACGTGTCGCGGGCCAACGCCTATGCGCGGATCGCGCGGATGGTGGAGGACGGGGTGATCCGGGGCTTCACCGCCCGGGTGGACCATGAGCGGGCCGGGCAGGGGGCGTCCGCGTACATCACCCTGAAGATCGTGCAGAACTCCTGGCGGACGGTGCGCGGGCAGCTGCTGGAGTTGCCGGGGGTGGAGCACATGGCGCTGGTCAGCGGCGAGTTCGATGTGCTGATGCTGGTGCACACGGCGGACAACCGGGCGCTGCGGGAGCTGGTGCTGAACCGGATCCAGAACATCCCCGACGTGCTGAACACGCACACCCTGCTGGTCTTCGACGAGACCGACCGGACGCCGGTGCTGCCCGACTGAACCGCGGTCAGGCGGCGCGCAGGCCGTTCAGGCTGATGGTGATGACGGCGTCGGCGATCTGCTCCGCGGCCCGGTGGTCGAGGTCGGGGTGGTACCACTCCACCAGTGAGTTGATCATGCCGAAGATCAGCCGGGTGGCCAGCCTCGGCTCCACGTCGGCGCGCAGCTCGCCCGACTGCACGGCGGCGGCCAGCAGTTCCGCGACATGGTGGTCGAATTCGCGTCGCCGCTGCAGCGCCCACTGCTCGGTGGCGGTGTTCCCGCGCACCCGGAGCAGCAGGGTGACATAGGGCAGCTCGGCGATCAGCACCTCGGTGGTGCGCCGGACCACGTGCTCCAGCCGGGCGGCGGCGGCCCCGCTCGCGGCGGCGGGCTCCTCCAGGATGCCGAACAGGCCGTCCAGGGCCCGGCCGACGGCGAGGTGCAGCAGCTCCTCCTTGCCCCGGACGTGGTGGTAGATCGACGACTTGCTGATCCCGGCGGCACGGGACAGGTCCTCCATGGAGGTGCCGTCGTAGCCGCGCTCGTTGAACACCCGCACCGTCACCGCGAGCAGGGTCTCCACGGTGTAGCTGTCGCGGCGCTGGGGTGTCGGGCTCTTGTCGACCATGGGCACGAGTATCGCGTACCGGTCCGCCGGATCGACCGGCACCGCCATTCGGGTTGTCCGGGCCCTCGGACAGTTGTACCGTTACAACGGTTATAGAAGCCAAACTATTCGGAGGCCCCTGATGCCCGAAACAGCTCAGCAGCCCGACTCGCGGCGGCGCCTCCTGATCCTCGTGATCTGCTGTATGAGCCTGTTCATCGTCGGCCTCGACAACACGATCGTGAATGTCGCCCTGCCCTCGATCCAGCGTGACCTGCACGCCTCCGTCTCCGGCCTGCAGTGGACCATCGACGCCTACACCCTGGTCCTGGCGAGCCTGCTGATGCTGTCCGGCTCCACCGGGGACCGGCTCGGCCGCCGGCGCACCTTCCAGACCGGACTGGCGCTGTTCACCCTGGGCTCGCTGCTCTGCAGCCTCTCCCCCAGCCTGAGCTGGCTCATCGCCGCCCGCATGATCCAGGCCGTGGGCGGGTCCATGCTCAACCCGGTCGCCATGTCGATCATCACCAACACCTTCACCGACGCCAAGGAGCGCGCCCGCGCGATCGGGGTCTGGGGCGCCACCGTCGGCGTCAGCATGGCGCTCGGCCCGGTCCTGGGCGGGCTGCTGGTCGGCTCGGTGGGCTGGCAGTCGATCTTCTGGATCAACATCCCGGTCGGCATCGCCGCGCTGGTCCTGGCCGGCCTCTTCGTGCCCGAGTCCAAGGCCGCCAAGCCGCGCCGGATCGACCCCGTCGGACAGCTGCTGGTCATCGCGCTGCTGGCCTCGGTCACCTACGGCATCATCGAGGCCCCCGCCGCGGGCTGGACCTCCGCGCAGACCCTGGGCTGCTTCGCCCTCGGCGCGGCGGCCGTCGCCGGGCTGGTGGCCTACGAGTCCCGCCGCCGGGAGCCGCTGATCGACCTGCGCTTCTTCCGCAGCGTGCCGTTCTCCGGCGCCACCGTGATCGCCGTCTGCGGATTCGCCTCGCTCGCCGGCTTCCTCTTCCTCAACACCCTCTACCTGCAGGACGCCCTCGGCTACAGCGCCCTGCACGCCGGCCTCTACACCCTGCCCATGGCCCTGATGACCGTGGTCTTCGCCCCCATGTCGGGGCGGATGGTCGGCTCGCGCGGCCCCCGGCTGCCGCTGATCGCCGCCGGCATCGCGATGACCCTCAGCGGCCTGCTGCTCACCGGGCTCAGCCTCGGCACCCCGCTGTGGCAGCTGTTCACCGCGTACATCCTGTTCGGCATCGGCTTCGGGATGCTCAACGCGCCCATCACCAACACCGCCGTCTCCGGGATGCCCCGCAGCCAGGCAGGGGTCGCGGCGGCCGTCGCCTCCACCAGCCGGCAGGTCGGGCAGTCGCTCGGGGTCGCCGTCATCGGATCCGTGGTCACCTCCGCGATCCACGGGCCGTTCCGCACCGGGTTCGCCCAGGCGAGCCACGCGGGTTGGTGGATCACCGTGGGCTGTGGTCTGGCGGTGCTGGTCCTCGGTATTGTCACCACCGGTGCGTGGGCCAAGGAGACGGCAGCCCGCAGCGCCGCCCGGCTCATCCCTGAGGACGTGAGGACACCGGTCAGCGCATGACGACCAATCAGCCCGCCGCCACGCACATCTTCGAGGTGATGCGGCGCCTGGTCCTGGACCAGGAGGACCGCCGGGGCGAGGTCGTCGACGCCCTGGGCATGAGCTTCATCCGCACCAAGGCCCTGCGGAGACTCCTCGCCGGGCCGCTGCCGATGAGCGAGCTCACGACGGCGCTGGCCACGGACAAGCCCTACACCACGATCATCGTGCACGACCTGGAGCAGCGCGGGCTGGTGCTGCGCACCGTCCACCCCGAGGACCGGCGGGTCAAGATAGTCACCATCACCGAGGCCGGGCGCGAGGCCGCCGACCGGGCCGAGTCGATCCTGGCCCGTCCCCCGGAGTCGCTGCTGGCCCTCGCCGACGAGGAGCTGACCACCCTCGAAGCGCTGATGGCGAAGCTCTAGCGGCTCCGCGGAGGCATCGCCCCCTTGAACCGACCGATCATTCGGTTACGGTGGGTCCTGGCAGAGTCGCCAGACCCCCCAAGGAGCCCCTCGCATGGCCCACGAGTTGATCCAACGCCACCTCGCCACCCTGGAAAGCGCGCTGGCGGTCTTCGCCACCCGCGACCACTGGTCGCCGCACCCGGAGAGCCCCCGCGCCTACGGCGAGCCCGTCGCCCTCGACGCCCTGCAGGGCCGCGAGCTGCTGCTCGACCAGCCCGGGACCGACGGACGCGTCGGTCCCGCCCCCGAGGACGGCGGCGAGCGGTCCCCGTACGGCCCCGCCCTGCAGGTCACCTACCCGCACGCGAGCGACCCCGAGCTGCTCGTCGCCGCCGCCCGCGCCGCCCAGCCCGCCTGGGCGCAGGCCGGCCCGCTGCTGCGGGCGGCCGTCTGCTGCGAGATCCTCGCCAGGATCAACGCGCGCAGCCCCGAGTTCGGCACCGCCGTCATGCACACCACGGGCCAGGCCGCCGGCATGGCCTTCCAGGCCGGGGGGCCGCACGCGCAGGACCGCGGCCTCGAAGCCATCGCCTGTGCCTACGCCGAGCAGACCCGGCTGCCCGCCAGCGCCCAGTGGACCAAGCCGCAGGGCAAGCGCGAGCCGCTGAGCATGGTCAAGGAGTTCACCGCCGTCCCGCGCGGCGTCGCCCTGCTGATCGGCTGCAACACCTTCCCGACCTGGAACGGCTACCCGGGCCTGTTCGCCTCCCTGGCCACCGGCAACCCGGTGCTGGTCAAGCCGCACCCGCGGGCCGTGCTGCCGCTGGCGCTGACCGTGGAGGTCGCCCGCGAGGTGCTGGCCGAGGCCGGATTCAGCCCCGACCTGGTGCTGCTCGCCGCCGAGCAGCAGGGCGAGGGCCTGGCGAAGACGCTCGCCCTGCACCCGGACGTCCGGATCATCGACTACACGGGCTCCACCGAGTTCGGCGACTGGCTGGAGGGCAACGCCCGCCAGGCGCTGGTCTACACGGAGAAGGCCGGGGTCAACACGATCGTCGTCGACTCGACCGCCGACTACAAGGGGATGCTGGCCAACCTGGCGTTCTCGCTGTCGCTCTACAGCGGCCAGATGTGCACCACCCCGCAGAACCTGCTGATCCCCCGGACCGGCATCGCCACCGACGCCGGCCACAAGTCCTACGACGAGGTCGTCGCCGACCTGGGCGGCGCCCTCGACGGCCTGCTGGGGGACGACGCCCGCGCGGCGGCGGTGCTCGGCGCGATCGTCAACCCCGGGGTGCTGCAGCGCATCGAGCAGGCGGAGAAGGGCGAGTTCGGCGAACTGGCGCTGGCACCCCGCCGGATCACCACCGAGGAGTTCCCCGAGGCCCTGGTCAGCACCCCGGCGCTGATCAAGCTGGACGCCGGCGCCGGCGCCCTGCCCGGCGAGTGCTTCGGCCCGATCGCCTTCGCGGTCGCGGTCGAGGACACCGCGCAGGCCGTGGAGCTGCTGCGCGACACCGTGCGCGAGCGCGGCGCGATGACCGCCGCCGCCTACACGACCTCGCCCGAGGTCGAGAGCGCCGTCATCGGGGCCTGCCTGGACGCCGGGGTCTCGCTGTCGCTCAACCTGACCGGCCAGGTCTACGTCAACCAGACGGCGGCCTTCTCCGACCTGCACGGGACCGGCGCCAACCCCGCCGCCAACGCCGCCTACTGCGACGCTGCCTTTGTTTCGTCCCGTTTTCGGATGATCGAGGTGCGCAGGCACGGTTAAGGCCATGTAAACAGGGAGGGGCAACCTGTCAAGATCGCGTCATGAGGCTTGACAGGTTGCCTGATGGTTTGAAACGGCAACAGGGCTGACACTCTAGGGAATCCAGTCACCCTTCAACACTGCTCAGCAGGCTGAAGTGACGACCGGGACACAGGAGGACGGCGAGCGGCTGAACGCCCGCCGAAAGGTTCCCCTGAACGCCGTTCCATCCCCCACATGGCCGGAGTCTCGCTGTGTCCCGGCTGCCCGCCACCCCGGGCGGCCGGGACGGTGAGCTGATGTACCGAGGTGATAATGACCGCGATGTCGATGGACCAGCCGGTGAAGCGACTGCCTTCGCCGCGGCGCGTCCGCATGATGCCGCTGGTGGCACTGATCTTCTTCAGTGTCTCCGGAGGGGCGTACGGGATCGAGGGACTGTTCTCCACGTCCGGCCCCGGTATGGGCATCATTCTGATCGTTGTCACTCCGCTCATCTACAGCATTCCCCACTCGCTGGTCTGCGCCGAGCTGGGCACCGCGCTCCCGGTCGAGGGCGGCTACTACCACTGGGTGAAGAAGGGTCTCGGCAAGTTCTGGGGCTTCCAGCAGGGGATCCTGCAGTGGATCTGCAGCTTCGTCGACATGGCGCTCTACCCGGTGCTGTTCACCAGCTACCTGACCAGCCTGATCGCCGCGGTGGCACCCGGCCAGCACGTGCTGTTCACGCTCGGACACCTGCAGTTCGACCTGAACTGGTTCATCTGCCTCGCCGTGATCGTCGTCTTCACCCTGGTGAACCTGCTGGGCGCGGGCTGGGTCGGCGAGTCCTCGGTGGTCTTCGCGCTCATCTGCCTGACGCCGATGCTGCTGCTCAGCGTCATCGGGATCTACCACCTGATCAGCCACGGCACCAACCCCGTCGGCCAGATGACCACCGGCTCCGGCCAGTCGACCTGGAACGCCTTCGGGGCCGGGCTGTTCATCGTGATGTGGAACTACTCCGGCTGGGACAGCGTCTCCAACGTCGCCGGTGAGATGGAGAACCCCCGCAAGCACCTGCCCAAGGCGCTGGCCATCTCGGTCCTGCTGATCATGGTCGGCTACCTGCTGCCCACGATCGGCTCCCTCGCCGTCGGCGCCAAGGGCGCCAACGGCTGGGAGAACTGGCAGGCCGGGTCGTTCTCCGACATCGCCAAGCAGCTGGTCGGCCCCTGGCTGCAGATCACGGTCACGGTCGGCGGCATGTTCGCGGCGGTGGCGATGTTCTCCGCGCTGCTCGCGTCCAACACCCGCCTGCCCTTCGTGCTCGCCCAGGACGGCTACTTCCCGAAGTGGGTGGCCAAGGAGACCAAGCGCTACCGGATGCCGATCGTGTCGATCGTCGGCTCCTCGGTGATCTACGCGCTGTTCTGCCTGAGCAGCTTCACCAACCTGGTCATCTTCGACGTCTTCCTCACCAACATCGGCATCCTGCTGGAGGTCGCGGCGCTGATCGCGCTGAGGATCAGGGAGCCCGAGCTGGAGCGCCCCTACCGCATCCCCGGCGGCTGGTTCTCCATCACCCTCATCGTCGCCTGCCTGCTCAGCATCTGCGGCTGGGCCGCCTGGCAGCAGTACGAGGAGAGCGGGTCCCAGGCCGTGCGGTACTGCGTCTACATCGTCGTCTTCTCGGTCCTGCTCTACTTCCCGCTGGAGTTCTGGCGCCAGTCCAAGGCCCGGCGCGACCCCTCGCTCGACCTGAGCCCCGGCAGCCCCGGTTACGACCGCTGGCTCACCGAGGCGATCACCATGGGCCACATCGACAAGGCGCTGGCGCCGGAGGACGCGCTCGTCAAGCGCTGACCGCGTCAAAGAGGCGACAACAAAGCGTTAAAAAAAGCGTGGAGCAAGAGCCGGAAAGCAGCAAGAAAAGCAGCCGAAGGGGCCGTGCGGGATTATCCCGCACGGCCCCTTCGGCGTTCGCCCTGCACACGTGCACATGATTATCCCGGCCTTTTACATACTGTCTGTCGCCGCCGTGGGGCACCATCACCCAGGGTTAGCCGGTGATGCGGATCACGTTGCCAAATCGTGAAACAGATAACGATTCCACCGTCGAACAGCCTCATGGCCACGAAAAACGCAGTTCTCGGCCTAGTCTCTGACCTCATTCATTGCGCCGCCCGGCGGCCCGAGTCCCTGTTCGCTGGAAAGGACCTTCGACCAGCTCCCCGCGTTCTGCAGAAAGGCCACACCCCCTCATGACGGGCTCCAGTTCCTTCGACCTCGCACGGTTCGCCAACCGCACGCGCGCCCGCTCGGCGGCAGCCGCAATGTCCCGACGATCCCTGTTTCGCGGTGCGGCAGCCGGAGGGCTGGCCGTGGCCGGCGCCGGAGTGCTGTCCGGCTGCGGAGTGCAGGGGCATGTCGTCCCCCCCGGCGCCCAGGACATCGGCGAGGCGGGCAAGGACTACTCCGCCACTGAGAAGAACGTGGTCTTCGCCAACTGGCCGGCGTACATCGACGTCAACCCGAAGAACCCCAACGACCGCCCGACCCTGGACGAGTTCACCAAGCAGACCGGGATCGGCGTCGACTACCTGGAGGTCATCAACGACAACAACGACTGGTACACCAAGATCGACCCGTACCTGGTCAAGGGCATCGACACCGGCTACGACCTGATGGTCGTCAGCGACTACATGGTCCCCAAGTTCAAGGCCTACGACTACATCCAGGAACTCGACCTGGCCAACATCCCCAACCACGCGAAGCTGCTGCCCAACGTCATCAAGGACCCGGCCGACCCGGGACGCCGCTTCTCTGTGCCGTGGGCCTACGGCTACACCACGCTGGCCTACAACACCGACCTGGTGAAGCAGCCCATCACCTCCATCGCCGAAGCCTTCACCCGGCCCGACCTGCGCGGCAAGGTCTCGCTCTTCGCCGAGATGGAGGACACCGTCGCACTGTCGCTGCTGGCGAACGGCTTCGACCCGGAGGACTTCACCGACGCGCAGTTCAACACGGCCCTGGAGTACGTGCGCCGGGCCAAGGCGGCCGGCCAGGTCCGCGCCTTCACCGGCAACGACTACCTCAGCGACTTCCAGCAGGGCAACACCGCCGTCACCATGGCCTACTCCGGTGACGTCGCCCAGTTGGGCAAGCCCAACCTGGTCACCGTGGACCTGCCCAAGGAGGGGATGCTCTCCTGGTCCGACAACTGCGTGATCCCCAACTTCGCCCGGCACAAGACCAACGCCGAGAAGTTGATGAACTTCTACCTGCAGCCCCAGGTGGCCGCCCAGCTCGACGACTACATCGACTACATCCCCTCCGTCGAAGGCGCCGACGCGGCACTCCAGGCGCTCGACCCCGCCACCGCGAGCTCGCCGCTGATCATCCCCACCCAGCAGATGATCGCGCACGCGCGCGGCTTCATGGCGCTCAGCATCGCCCAACTCGACGACTACACCAGCCGGTTCCAGCAGGTCACCGGCCAGTAGCGGCTCCCGCCTCCTCAACGAAAGCAGAGTCTCGATGAGCTCCAACGATGTACTCGGCCGTACCGAGGGCGGGGATCTCCGCCTTGTCGGCCTGACCAAGCGCTTCGGCAGTTTCACGGCCGTCGACGACCTGGACCTGGTCATCCCCCAGGGGTCCTTCTTCGCCCTGCTCGGCGCCTCGGGCTGCGGCAAGACCACCACCCTGCGCATGGTGTCCGGGCTGGAGGACCCCACCGCCGGGCAGATATTCCTCGGTGACCAGGAGGTCACCGACACCAAGCCGTACCGCCGCCCGGTCAACACGGTCTTCCAGAACTACGCGCTCTTCCCGCACCTCGACATCTTCGAGAACGTCGCCTTCGGCCTGCGGCGCCGAGGCTTCAAGAGCGTCAAGCCGCAGGTCGAGGCGATGCTCGAACTGGTCGAGCTGGGCCACCTGGCCAAGCGCAAGCCCACCCAGCTCTCCGGCGGCCAGCAGCAGCGCATCGCGCTCGCCCGCGCACTGATCAACCAGCCGCAGGTGCTGCTGCTCGACGAACCGCTCGGCGCGCTGGACCTCAAACTGCGCCGGCAGATGCAGATCGAGCTCAAGCGCATCCAGACCGAGGTCGGCCTCACCTTCGTCCACGTCACCCACGACCAGGAGGAGGCCATGACCATGGCCGACACCATCGCGGTGATGAACCACGGCCGGATCGAGCAGATGGGCTCCCCCGCCGAGCTGTACGAGAACCCGCAGACGACCTTCGTCGCCAACTTCCTCGGACAGTCCAACCTGATCCCCGGCACCGTCCAGAGCTCCGACGGCGGGGTCGTCACGGTCACCGCCCACGGCCGCAGGCTCACCCTGGACGCCGCGCGCTGTCGCGTCACCACGGGTCCGGTCATCCTCGGCGTCCGCCCGGAGAAGGTGCAGATCGCCGCCAAGGAGGACGACGTCCCCTCCGGCGTCAACGTGCTCAACGGCACCGTCTCCGACGCCTCGTTCATCGGCGTCTCCACCCAGTACCTGGTCAGGCTGGAATCCGGCGACGAGCTCGCGGTCTTCGAGCAGAACACCGGACGTGAGATCCAGCGCCCCGGCACCGAGGTGTTCGTCTACTGGGACCCCAGCCAGGGCTTCGGCCTCGACGGCGGCCAGGACATCGGCGCGGGCGCGGCCCTCGACGAGGAGGGCGCCGCATGACCACCCTGACACCGCCCGACACCCGGCCCCCGGCCACGGTCCCCCCGGCCGAACGCAAGCCGCGCCGCAACCTCACCCCCTGGCTGCTGCTGCTCCCCGGACTGCTGTGGCTCGGCGTCTTCTTCCTGGCGCCGATCCTCACCTCGGTCTCCGCCTCGGTGCAGACCGGCAACTTCGACGACGGCTTCAAGGTCACCTGGGACTGGGGCAACTACTGGACCGCGATCCACAGTTACGGCATCCAGTACTGGCACTCCGGGATCTACTCGCTGCTGACCACGGTCTTCTGCCTGGCGCTCGGCTACCCGGTGGCGTACTTCATCGCCTTCAAGGGCGGACAGTACAAGTCGCTGCTGATGGCCCTGGTGATCGTGCCCTCCTTCACCAGCTTCCTGATCCGCACCATCGCCTGGAAGACGATCCTCGCCGACAACGGCACGGTCGTGCACATCCTCAACAGCCTGGGCGTCCTCAAGGTGACCAGCGCCCTGGGCTGGACCGTCGGCAGCCATGTACTGGCCAGCCCCGCCGCCGTGGTCTGCGGCATGGTCTACAACTTCCTGCCCTTCACCATCCTCCCGCTCTACACCTCGCTGGAGAAGATCGACCCGCGACTGCACGAGGCCGGGCACGACCTGTACTGCAACGCCTTCACCACCTGGCGGCGGATCACCCTGCCGCTGTCCATGCCCGGAGTGATCGGCGGCACCCTGCTGACGTTCATCCCGGCCGTCGGCGACTACGTCAACGCGCAGCTGCTCGGCAACCCCAACACCAATGTGGTCGGGCAGAAGATCGAGGACCTGTTCCTGCGCGACACCCAGGGCTACCCGGTCGGCTCGGCGATCTCGGTCGTACTGATGGTCGCCACCCTCGTCCTGGTCATGACCTACATCCGCAAGGCCGGTACGGAGGACCTGATCTGATGGCCACGCTCACCGCAGCCGCTGCCGGTGCCCAGCCGGTCCGCCGCCGCTCCCCGCTGAACTGGGCGCGTGAGCACATCCTGCTCACCGTCACGGTCCTGATCTTCGTGTTCATGCTCGCCCCCAACGCCGTCATCCTGTGGATGTCGTTCAACAAGCCGGTGGGCAAGTACGACTACATCTGGCACCAGTTCTCCCTGAGCGCCTGGAAGAACCCCTGCGCCAGCGCCGAGATGTGCAGCAGCATGGAGCTGTCGCTGAAGATCGGCGTGGTCGCCACCATCGGCGCGACGGTCCTCGGGACGATGATCGCCTTCGCGATGGTCCGCCACCGCTTCAAGGCCCGCTCCGGCATCAACGCCCTGCTGTTCCTGCCGATGGCGGCCCCCGAGGTGGTCATGGGCGCCACGCTGGCCGCCCTGTTCTTCAACACCATCGGCCCCGGCTCCATGGGCTTCTGGACCATCACCATCGCGCATGTGATGTTCTGCCTCAGCTATGTGGTGGTCACCGTCAAGTCGCGGCTGGCCGGCATGGACCCGACGCTGGAGCGGGCGGCGCAGGACCTCTACGCCACGCCGTTCCAGACCTTCATGAAGGTCACCCTGCCGCTGGTCGCGCCCGGCATCGCCGCCGCCGCGCTGCTCGCCTTCGCGATCTCGATCGACGACTACATCATCACCGTCTTCACGGCAGGCAACCTGGAGACCTTCCCGATGTACATCTACGGGTCGGTGCAGCGCGCCTACCCGGCGCAGATCGACGTGATCGGGTCGCTGATGCTGCTGGGGACGATGAGCATCATCGCGCTCTCGCAGTTCGTCGGCCGGGCGCGGACGGCGCGCAAGTAGCCCGTTCGAGGTGAGGGGCTCCGCCGGAAGGACCGGCGGAGCCTCTTACGCTTGCGTGGTGACCGACACCTGTCCGGCAGTGCAGCAATGGCAGCGGCTCGCCCCCGAGAGCGTGCTGCTCGACGGCTTCCACGCGCTGAAGCACGCGCTGCGCTTCGGCGCGGAGGTGCGGGTGGTGCTGGCGAGCGACCGGGCCGCGGTCGCGGCGCTGGCCGCTGCGCTCGCGCCGGACGTCGCGGAACAGCTGGACGCGCTGGCGGTGGAGGTCCCGGCCGCGGTGCTGCGGGAACTCGTCCCGCGCCTGCACCCCACCGGCATCGCCGCGTTGGCGGCCCGACCGACGAGGGAGTCCAACCTGGCGGCGCTGGCGGCGCTGCCGCGCCGGGCCCCGGTGGTCCTGCTCGACAATCCGCGGAACCTGGGCAACCTCGGCGCGGTCGTGCGCCTGGCGGCCGGCTTCGGCGCGACCGGCGTGGCCACCACGGGCGACACCGACCCCTGGCACCCGACGGCGGTGCGGGCGGGCGCCGGGCTGCACTTCGCCACGGCGGTGGAGCGGGTGACCCTGGACCAGCTCCCGGACGGTCCGCCGCTGTATGCGCTGGACCCGGAGGGGGACGACATCCGGGGGATCACCTTCCCGGACGAGTCGGTGATCGCCTTCGGTTCGGAGCGGCACGGGATCTCCGACGAGCTGCGGGCGAGGGCGACCCGGCTGGTCGCCATCCCCATGCAGCCGCAGGTCTCCAGCTTCAACCTGGCGACGAGCGTGGGGATGGGGCTGTTCCACTGGCTCTCGCGGAGAGAGGCCGAATAGCATGCGGGGCATGGGATTCTTCGGCAGGGACAGTGCTCGGGACGCTTACGGCCAGGTCTACGGAGGCGAGCGTCCGCACGCGGACGTCACGCACGAACTGCTGGCCGGCGCGGCCGGCTTCGAGGCCATGCGGATGTACGAGCACCACCGCGAGAACGAGGGGATCGTCGAGCACCACGAGCTGGGCAAGGAGCTGATCGCGGGCTTCGCCGCCGCCGAGGTGGACAAGCACTTCGAGAGCGGCCGCTACGGCCACCTGCAGCAGGAGCAGGCCCGCCTGCAGGCCCAGCAGCAGGCGCAGTACCTCTACGACCAGCAGTACTCCCAGTACTACCCGCAGGGCTACCAGCAGGGCTACCAGCAGCAGGGGTACCCGACCCAGCCCTGGTAGGGGCGGACTCCGCCACGGCGGGGGAGCCATTCCCACCTGCGTGGACGTGATTACCCGAACTCGAAGTTCGGGTAATCACGGCGCGGGTGCGACGCTGTGCACACACCCTGTGGACAACATGCTGAGCGAGGCGGTGTCGTATGCCTTGGTTGAACCAAGGCATACGTTTCGCGCGTGGCGACGCTAGATCGGCGAGATACCCAACTCCCTCAGCAACTCGGCGATCTCACGTGGGGTGCCCCGCATGGGTGTCGAGCCGACAATCACGGAAATCTGTCCGGCTGACGTCGGTGGCTGGGCAGCGGGCGTTTCGGGCTCTCGCGGAGTGGCGAGCCGGCGGACGACGTCGATGAACTTGATCGAGCCACAGGGTCGGATCCGCTTGCTGCCCCGGATTCCGACGCGTCGTTGCTCGGGGCAGCGGAAGAACGGCCCGAAGGGCGGACCGCTGTCCTCCCCCCGGCCGGGGACGCAGACCTCGGTGCGGCCGTGGACGCAGTGGACGGAGCCGTCGGAGCGGATCTGGAAGTCGCCGTCCTCGATGCCGTCGATGCGCAGCACTGTCTCGACGGTGTCGCCGAGGGCTTCGGCCAGGGTCTCCGCCATGCGCTCCCGTTGCGCGCCGAGGTCGGTGTCGCCCCGGCGGAGGGAGGGGAGAAGCTCGCCTGTGACCCACTGCTGGAAGGGCTTGGCGTTGGGCTTTCGGGATCGCATGATCAGCGTGTAGAGCCCGCTCTCGCTGACCAGGTTGAGAGTCGGATTCCCGCGGAGGGATCCATTCCCACCTGCGGAAACGCTGTATGCCGGACTTGAAGTCCGGCATACGGTCCGCAAATCGATCGTGCGGGTGTCGGCGGCGGGGACGATGTTGCCGACCTTGTTGGCGCTCCCCCGATCCAGGATGCGGCAGACGTCGAGGGTGGAGAACCAGGGCTCGCCGTTGATCACGACGACGCGGATCGGCTGCCCGGTGACGGGGAAGGCGGAGTGGAGCAGGGTGGGTTGTTCGGTGACTGGCATGACGTCCCTCTCGGGTGGGTGGTGCGGACGCCATGCCAAACGTCAACGGGCTGCGCTGGGTCACTCATTCGGCGTAGTGGGCAGGTTGTATGCGGCGCATAGGCCACGGGCACACTCCGGGGGTGGCGCGGTGCGCCACCCCCGGAGGCCGTACGGGGCTTGAATCGACCTACTTCTTCGCGCCGCCGGTGATCATCGACGCCGCTGCGGCGATCAGGCAGGCGCCGAGGGCGAACCAGAAGGCGACCGAGAGGCCGTTCTGGAACGGGCCGGTGACCAGGTGCGGGAAGAAGCTGCGGCCGGTGAGGTAGGAGGCCTTGTCCGCGGGCAGGTTGTGCAGGATCTGCGGGCCGAGGAGCTGCTTCATCGGGTTGTAGCCGAGGAACGCGGCGAACAGCACGGCCAGCGGGGGCAGATGGGAGATCTGCTGGGCCGCCGAGGCCGGTACGCCCTGGGCGGTGAGGCCGCTGGCCATCGCCGACGGCAGGTGCTCGGAGAGGCCGAGGACGATCAGGCTGAAGAAGACGCCGATGGAGAGCACCATCGCCGCGTTCTGGAAGGTCGCGGTCATCCCGGCGCCCACGCCGCGCTGGTTGGCCGGCACCGAGTTCATGATCTGGGCGCGGTTGGGGGAGGCGAAGAGCCCGGCGCCGAGGCCGTTGAGCACCAGGATCAGGGCGAAGGCCCAGTACGGGAAGTCCACCGGCAGCACCATCAGCAGCCCGAAGCTCAGTGCGTTGAGCAGCGCGCCCGCGACGGTGAACAGCCGGGAGCCGAAGCGGTCCGAGAGCATTCCGGAGATGGGCGCGGCGACCAGCAGGCCGACCGTCAGCGGGATCATGTAGATGCCGGCCCACAGCGGGGTCTGCTCGAAGCTGTAGCCGTGCAGCGGGAGCCAGATGCCCTGGAGCCAGATGATCAGGATGAACTGCAGGCCGCCTCGTCCCAGCGCGGTGAGCAGGCTGGCCAGGTTGCCTGCGGTGAATGCCTTGATCTTGAACAGCGAGAGGTGGAACAGCGGTTCGGCGACCCGGGTCTCGATCCAGCAGAAGGCGCCGAGCACGGCCAGCCCGCCGATCATCGCGGTGAGCACCCAGGGGTTGCCCCAACCGGTGCTGCTGGTGCCGTAGGGCTGGATGCCGTAGGTGATGCCGACGAGGATGGAGATCAGGCCGACGGCGAAGGTGAGGTTGCCCCACCAGTCGATCGTCGCGGGGCGCCGTTCGCTGGTGTCCTTGAGCTTGAGGTATGCCCAGATGGTGCCGAAGATCCCGACCGGGACCGACACCAGGAAGATCCAGCGCCAGCCGATCGGGCCGAGCACGCCGCCCAGCATCAGCCCGATGAAGGCGCCGGAGATGCCGGCGATGACATTGATGCCCAGGGCGGTGCCCCGCTGGTTGGCGGGGAAGGCGTCGGTGATGATCGCCGTGGAGTTGGCGAAGATCAGCGCACCGCCGATGCCCTGGACCACGCGCCAGCCGATCAGCCACAGGGCGGCCTGCGTGCCGTGGCCGAAGGTGAGCGAGAGCAGCACGGAGCAGATGGTGAAGATCGCGAAGCCCATGTTGTACATGCGGACGCGGCCGAACATGTCGCCGAGCCTGCCGAAGGAGACCACCAGCACCGCGGTGACCACCATGAAGCCCATCATCATCCACAGCAGATAGCTGGTGTTGTGCGGATCGAGCGGGTTCAGCCTGATGCCGTCGAAGATGTTGGGCAGCGCGATCAGCACGATCGACTGGTTGATCATCACCATCAGCATGCCGAGGGTGGTGTTGGACAGCGCGATCCATTTGTAGTGCGGTCCGTGCGGACTCGGATGGCTGTCTGGATCCGGAGCCGCTGTCGGCGGTGGTATGAGGGGTTTTGCGGTGTCGCCGGCCATGGAGGAGCCCCATTTCAGTGGTTGCTACCTACAACTATTCCAGCAGTCGGAGCGATTGTCACCAAGCAAGGGTCGTCGGCGAAGCATGCGGCACCGCCGGGCGTCAGGGTTGGCGCCGTTATGCGCGGGCGTACTGGGGGGCGCTGGGCAGCGTGGCGCCCAGGGCGGCGGCCGCGTGGCGGGGCCAGTAGGGGTCGCGGAGGAGCTGGCGACCGAGGAGGACGGCGTCGGCCCGGCCGGTGGAGACGACCTCCTCGGCCTGGTGGGGGTCGGTGATCAGGCCGACGGCGGCGGTGGCGAGGCCGGTCTGCTCGCGCACCGCGGCGGCGAAGGGGACCTGGAATCCGGGGGCGGCGGGGATGGTCGCGTCGGGCACATTGCCGCCGGTGGAGACGTCGAGCAGGTCGACGCCGTGGGCCTGGAGCTCCTTGGCGAGGCGGACGTTGTCGTCCCCGGTCCAGCCGGCGACGCCCTCGTCGAGCCAGTCGGTGGCGGAGCTGCGGAAGAACAGCGGCAGGTCCTCGGGCCAGACGGCGCGGACCGCGTCCACGACCTCCAGGGCGAAGCGCATCCGGTTCTCCAGCGGGCCCCCGTAGGAGTCGGTGCGGGTGTTGGAGTAGGGGGAGAGGAACTGGTGGATGAGGTAGCCGTGCGCGCCGTGCACCTCCGCGACCTTGAACCCGGCCGTGAGCGCCCGGCGGGCCGCGTCGGCGAACTGGCCGACGATGGCGGCGATCTCATCGGTCGTCAGCTCGTCCGGAGTCTGGTGGGCGCCGGAGAAGGGCAGTGCGCTGGGGCCGACGACGGGCCAGGCGCGGGTGTCGTCGGGGTCGATCGGGCTGCCGCCGGACCAGGGGGCGTCGGTCGCGGCCTTGTGGCC